>Ga0207789_1000107_pt1 | contig 71207 bp, 58 predicted proteins | sample HigsolmetaGSP12D_FD_184840 | JGI IMG/M metagenome (GOLD analysis project Ga0207789, IMG submission 184840) | High solid enriched microbial communities from the Joint BioEnergy Institute, USA - SP1-2-D (SPAdes) | ecosystem: Engineered > Bioreactor > SSF (Solid state fermentation) > Aerobic >...
AAAATGTAATGGCGTGATGGTTCCGGAGTATTATAAAGGGATATCTGGAACGGAATATAAATTAACGGATTATCTCTAAACATCAGCGAAGAGAAAAGGACCGGGCGTACTTTGCCCGGTTTTTCTTAAAGAACTAGCTCCTCTTCCTCGATAATGCCTAACTCATTATCTCGTGTGTTCTTGCAGATTTCCTCCTTGTTTTGACCGTGATAACCGGGTCTATTGGACAGTTCATACTGATTGTCTCCCCGTTTTGTCCGCGAGAGCCGTTCTATTGGACAGTTCTTGCAGATCGTCTATCTGATTTGACCGCGATAGCCGCTCTATTAGACAGTTCTTGCAGATTGAGTCTCCATTTTGTCCGCGAGAGCCTGCTCTATTGGACAGTTCCCTCTGATCGACTCCTCATTTTGTCCGCGAGAGCCGCCCTATTGGACAGTTCCTGCTGATCAACTTCCTGTTTTGTCCGTGAGCCGCGCTCTATTAGACAGTTCTCACCGATCGACTCCCCGTTTTGTCCGCGAGAGCCTGCTCTATTGGACAGTTCCTGCTGAACAACTTCCTGTTTTGTCCGCGAGAGCCGTTCTATTGGACAGTTCTTGCAGATTGAGTTCCCGTTTTGTCCGTGAAAGCCGTTCTATTGGACAGTTTCCACTGATCAACTCCTCATTTTGACCGCGAGAGCCGCTCTATTAGACAGTTCTTGCTGATCAACTTCCTGTTTTGTCCGTGAGACGCGCTCTATTAGACAGTTCTCACCGATCGACTCCCCGTTTTGACCGCGAGACTCGTTCTATTGGACAGTTCCCTCTGATCGACTCCTCATTTTGTCCGCGAGAGCCGCCCTATTGGACAGTTCTTGCTGATCAACTTCCTGTTTTGTCCGTGAGACGCGCTCTATTAGACAGTTCTTGCAGATTGAGTCCCCGTTTTGTCCGTGAAAGCCGTTCTATTGGACAGTTTCCACTGATCAACTCCTCATTTTGTCCGTGAGAGCCGTTCTATTGGACAGTTTCCACTGATCAACTCCTCATTTTGTCCGCGAGACTCGTTCTATTGGACAGTTCCCTCTGATCGACTCCTCATTTTGTCCGCGAGAGCCGGTCTATTGGACAGTTCCTGCTGATCAACTTCCTGTTTTGTCCGTGAGATTAAACACAAGTAAAAGATTGAATTTGTCTTAAATCAATACCAAAGTAAACCCATCTAAATCCAGTCCATCTCCAACCTGCTACAGAGGTTCTGCCTACAAAAATCGGAAAGAACCAGAATTGTTGGCGATTGTGCAACCAAACATACGTGTATCGAAACAAGCAACCACGAATACTACCAGGATCTACTGCGAATGTCGTTGCCTGCTGTGTCGGAACGTAGGAAGGTGGCGGTGCAGTAGGAGGTCCTTGCTGTGCAGCTCCACCCGGTTGCCCGAAAGGAGGTGAAAAACTTGGCGGACCTTGCTGTGGTCCAAACATTCCTCCTGGGAAAAAAGATGGTAGATTAAATTGTCTCTCGTCATACATCATCGGTAGTTCTGCCATTTGGTACGGTGTTGATTGGTCGTATAAATACTGAACACTTTCATCATCATAATAATAAGGGATGTAATCTTGATACATAGACATCTCTCCTCTTCAATTCTGTACACTTCATCATATTCAACTAGTTACCTACCCATCAACTTGTACCCAATAAATGTGCGTTTGCCTAAACTATAGGTATCAACAATTGACTTGAATATTGAATTTGAATAAACCGTAAACTTACTTTATTACCTTAATATTTTGAAATCATGCAAATAAAGCAAGCTCAAATCATCTTGGGGGAGCTGTTGTCCATTTCACCTTTTTTCCAAGATGAAGAGATCGTTGAAATATAGGATATTTGTCAACTTGTACCAGAGGAATCGCCAAATGTTCTTAAAGATTGGTCCTCAGTTTGTACCTCAACTAATGGGAGCATTTTTATTTCCTATTTATTCCAATTGATATAAGATAATAATACTCGACATAAAGATAAGCTGAATTGCCAAATCTAAGCTTGTGCAGTGGTTTATCTTTTCAAAATATACAGCATAAAGTAAAGGGGAAAACATGAATGGATTCAAATAATCAACTAATGCTTTCATCTTATACACTACCTAATGGGGTAGAATTAAAGAATCGATTGGTCATGGCACCAATGACAAACTATTCATCAAATCCAAATGGAATCGTAACCGATGCAGAGGTGAACTATTATGCCCGCCGCTCCAAGGGGGTAAGTATGGTTATCACTGCTTGTACGAATGTGACGCCAAATGGGAAAGGTTTTCCCGGTCAATTTGGTGGACATAGCGATGAAATGATTCCTAGCTTAAAACGAATTGCCGATGCCATTAAAGGGCAAGGCGCAAAGGCGATTTTACAGATTTTTCACGGTGGCAGAATGTGTCCTCCCGAATTAGTACCGAATCAAGAAATTGTTAGCGCGAGTGATATACCTGCAGAAAGAGGCGGAGCAACGAATGAAATGGATATCAGACCAAGAGCATTAACCGAAACCGAAGTTGAGGAAATTATTCATGCTTTTGGAGAAACTACGCGTCGTGCCATAGAAGCGGGATATGATGGGGTAGAAATACATGGAGCAAACGGGTATTTGATTCAGCAATTCTTCTCTCCTCACTCCAATCGTCGTGAAGATCGGTTCGGTGGAAGTTTAAAAAAGCGAATGACTTTTCCGCTAGCTATCGTTGATGAAGTGAAAAGAGTAGTGAAAGAGCATGCTGATTCATCATTTATTGTTGGCTACCGCTTTTCACCGGAAGAATCAACAACACCAGGAATAACCATGGGAGATACTCTCAAATTAGTGGATGTTTTAGCTGACAAAGACCTTGATTACTTGCATGTTTCACTAAACGATTTCTTTGCGAAAGCCAGGCGTGGAGTTGATGATCTTAACAAAACGCGAATTGAGTACCTGCTTGAGACCATCAATAATCGGGTTCCGCTAATTGGGGTAGGTTCGATTTACACAGCAGAAGACGCCCGGAAGGCTTTTGAAACAGGCATTCCTCTACTAGCACTTGGAAGAGAAATCATCATCGACCCAGATTGGGTGCAAAAGGTAGAAGAAGGAAGAGAAGAAGAAATTGTCACAAAGCTAGATAAGAATAAACAAGAAGAATTAGTTGTACCCGATCCACTATGGAACGCCATTACTCATACACCAGGTTGGTTTCCAGGTGTTTAACAATAAGGTCTGTCCTCAAAAATTTCATATTGGGGATGCTAAAATTGGCTGTATGTTAGCCCGCACAGAGATTTATCCAGAAACTTGCAACCCAGATGATGTTTTGGCTGGATTGGAAGAAGATCAGAAGAATTTATTCTTTACAGATGTTCAAGTTCGTGGCTACTATCCTAGTTTCATGAATCGATATTTTGAAGAAAATAATATTAAAATTGAGATGTTACCTGGCGATGAAAAACTTCTTTTACAACATCCAGTAGATTTTCTTTCATTTAGTTATTATATGTCAGCAGTCGCAAGTAGCTCTCCAGATAGAGAAAAAGAGCTAGGGAATTTCTCAAGGGAATTAAAAATCCGTACTTAGAGGCTTCAGATTGGGGCATGGCAAATCGACCCGAAAGGTTTGCGCATTACTTTAAAGAAATTGTATGATCGCTATCAAGTACCATTGTTTATCGTTGAAAATGGGTTAGGCGCTTATGATAAAGTCGAGGAAGACGGGTCCATCCATGATGATTATCGCATCGACTATATGCGTTCTCATATCTCGAACAAGGCGCCGAAGCCTTTAAAGACGGTGTGGAGGTCATGGGTTATACAAGTTGGGGTTGTATCGACTTAATCAGTGCCAGTACTTCAGAAATGTCGAAGCGATACGGATTTATTTATGTTGATCAAGACGATTACGGGTATATTAGAACGGAAAAGGAAAAAATTTTTCTATTGGTACAAAAACGTGATTGCAACCAATGGGGAAGAATTATAATCAATGATACATGGGCCGATTCTACACAAATAGAGACGGCCCTTTCTTTAGAACACTTTATACCTTCTTTCTTGAAAACCCAGCAATAAAAAATCCAGTAATTGCTGCAACACTCATTCCAATAATTGCTAGCATAAGACCGAGTGCATCCATAAATACATCATCCCCAGGAAACTTTGGTTCTAGCGGATATATCAGTAAACGAATACAATGATTAAAATCATATAAAAGCTATTGTATTGTTCCACCATACACTTTCTTTATCAAAATACAAATATAAATACTCCCCATTACAGCTACAATTTTATATAGTATTAACACAAAAATACATTCGAAAAAAATGAAGAAGGATTATTGTGGAAGTAATTGATTCTTTTGTAGATTAACTATCTTTATTCCTGCTAACAACAAGACCAACTCATCAACCTCATCATTAAGAAGAAAAACCCTACTTACATAAAGATTTTAAATACATTTTAGGCCATAACAAGCAAAATGTGCATTAGAGCTAGCTACGGCAAGGGACCAGAAAAGACTTTGTTTATATCAACTTTCTAGTGAATCACACATGAATACACAAAAATCTTCATCAAGAAGCATATTTGTAGGCAAAAAGAAGATATATTTTATCTCCAACATTTAGTGGACGAAACAAAGAATAATGAATGTTTAATTTGACTTTTTTGCATATAATGGGAATATATATTAAATCACTTGTATGGAATTTTTGAGTTAAAGCATTTAATTTATTATAATAAAATCATTTTTATTAAAATGAGGTGCTAACTATGGCTGTACAAGGATTTAAAAAATTACCTATCTCTCTAAGTACAGATGCAGCGTTAAAAGTATTTACGATTCTACCCAAAATAAGTAATAAATTGGGGAGATTGGAGGAAAAGTTTAAGTATTCGATTGTTAGTGAAGGTCTTATTCAAATTCTTTCGTTAAGTGAATCTGTAGAATCAACAAGAATTGAAGGAACGCAAGTCACCTTTTTAGATATGGTAGAAGAAAAAAATGAAAAACATCCAAGATGGGAAATCCAAGAGGTAAGCAATTATCAAAAAGCACTCATTCTAGGATATGAACGCATTCAAAACGGATATCCGATATCCACCAGATTATTCAAAGAGCTTCATCAAACATTAATGGAAAATGCAAGAGATTCAACTCAGGCAGCCGGGCAATTTCGAAAGATCCAAAACTTTATTGGTCCTACAAATAGAATGGAAGATGCTTCATATATACCCATATCTGCGGACAAAATCAATGAATATATGGAAAACCTTGAGTATTTTATGAATGGTCATCCTTATGGGAATAAATTACCTGTTTCTCACCTAAATCATGCAGAGTATATTTTTGATGAATATAGTGACCCGCTTATTAAAACGGCTATTATCCATGCCCAGTTTGAATCCATTCATCCATTTTTAGATGGGAACGGGCGGTTAGGTAGAATATTAATTGTTTTATATTTATTACAATCGAAATTAATAACGAAACCAATATTTTTCGTAAGTGAAGAACTAGAAAAGGAGAGAGCCAGATACTATAAATTACTAAACGGCGTAAGAGGGAATCAGCCTGATTGGGGAAAATGGATATTATTTTTCTTAAATGCTTGTGATCGCATGGCTGAACGAATTCATAATAAATTGAATAGAGCTGAAAAACTTGCGCGCAGAGGATTGTCCCTATGTGAAACTGAATCTGAAAAGAAAGTGTGGCTATATACTTTCTCAAATCCATTTACGACGGTTGCAGAAGTTTATCATCATATTGGAATTTCTCCAAATACAGCCCGTAAAGCATTGAATTCATTAGATGGTAAAGAATTATTATTTGCAGATCCGGATGTCAAAAGAAATAAAAAATACCGAAATTATGACCTTATGCGGATATTAACGGACTAACTCTAAATAGAGAAAAAGCCATTCGAAAAAGGGACAAAAATATCTTATGTTTTCTCCCACCTTAACGGTGAGTCAAGATCCGCTCCTTAAGATTCTGAGTTCAGAAAGAAGGTAGGTGGGGGATGAACGGTCTGCATGCGTCCGATTGGTTCAACTATCAATCAGCAAGGGATGAACTGTCCGAAAAAAGCCTTCAATAACTAAACAGATAAAAAGTAAAACCCAAGAATGCGGTTATTCAACATTCTTGGGTTTTAAATTTATAAAAATTTCATCTCAAAATGGACTTTTCGAACAACCCCATAAGGAGTTACATTTTTAATCTAAAATAATTTAATTGGTCAGTTTACTTTAGTTTCTTGAAGTTAATTGCTCTGAATTTTATTGAGAATTCTTGTAGATGAACCTTTTAGATTAAATGATTCAACATAGTCCCTTATTGGCCGTTTAATATGCTCAACTACGAAGCGTTGCCCGTCAATATTTACCTTTCTTAAATTTCCATATAACTTATCTATTTCTGCTTTTACTTCATCGATGTTAAATGTATAGTGACCGGCAATATCTAGAATTTCAAGAGATAATGCATCATCTTTCATAATTTCTTCGACAGATAAATTAACTTGATCTCCCTCCATCCATTTTCTCCACCGTTCACTCTTAATTGCATGAATTAATAAAGTTTCTTTCACTCTAGAAACCTCTTCAATTAGACCTTGTTTAGCCAACTTTTGTTCTACTTCAGCTAATTTTAAATAAGCTCTTGTTTCTTCAGTTCCGTACTGTGGTGCAACGTTGGTTGCTGTAATATTTGAAGGAATATGCTCTAGTAAAGTAACATCATCTAAATAATCACCGTTATGTTCTTTTAGACCAACACCATATTTTTTGGCCATCTGAGCGAGTTCAAAAGCATTTTCAAAGTTAAATTTACCAGCTTGGATCGTTCTTCTTACAAGAGTTCCAGTTTGACCAACAATAAATGTCGGCATAGGTAACCCTCTTTTTCCTAATTCTTCTTGTAAACGAAGAATAAAAGTTTCATAGACTTCGGTTGAAGTTAATCCGCCATTTGTTTCTTCCGTACCTACTTCATAACCAATTTCAGGTAAGTTTCTTGACTTTCTTTCTTGTTCACAATATTCAATTAATTCAACAGTTCTTTCAATTACATCCTTAAGTGGTACTACTTTTCCTCTTTCAAATGGATCTTTTGTAGGGTCAATCATTAGTAAATCAAACCCTGCTTCAATATCTGCTAAGTAAGACTTTTTACCAATTTCCATCGCTTCTTTTACTGGTAGATGGTCATTTCTTTCCTTATCTCTTTGCCAAGGTCCTCCATGATCCCGACATACATAATATAGTCCATCAAAATTAACATCTTTAGCCATATTACGAATGGCTTTTACAAAAGTTTGTTGATTCCAGCCGTTGACGTAACCTCCACCAAATTCATCCATATCAACTTGGTTACGACTTGCAATAAACATTAATGGGAAATCGTAATCTCTTGCTAGTTCTAAACTTGCTTGTAGTAAGTTTTGGGACATTGGTCCAATCCCTAGTAACGTTGTACTTTCCCCTTCATTTTGCAATTCCAATAATGCTTTTACTACTGATTTAATTGGTGTCTTTTTCAATGTAGTTCATCCTTTTTATAAATTTTTAATATGAGTAGTTCTATTTTTAATTAACTGATATTTGAGAAAATTAACTAAATATTTTGTTAATTATTTCACAATATCCTGTTGTTCAAAAGTTGTATATTCTTATACTTTCCTAATATTTTGCTCCTTTAAATATACGTAACAGATAAATTTTATTTTTCAATATTTGGTTTTGTTAAATGAAGATATAGTGCTGTTACTAAAGATCCGACTAACATTGCTATAACATACCATAACTTACCATTAACGGCTCCAATAACTATTAATCCACCGTGTGGTATTAAACATTCGACACTTTGAACCATACCAATTGCTCCACCGACAGCGCTCCCTAAAATGATGGCTGGTAGAACCCGCTTTAAATCTTTAACTGCAAATGGTATTGCACCTTCTGTAATCCCAATTAATCCCATAAATCCAGCTGAAATACCTAAGGCTTTGTCTTCTTTTGTCCACTTATTTCTTGAGATAAACGTCGATAAAGCTAATCCTAATGGTGGTATTGCAACTGCTATTCTGTGGGCACCATTTGGTTCAAATACACCTTCTGCCATTAATGCCAATGTAAAGGCTGTTACCGTCTTATTAATTGGTCCACCCATATCGATGGCTGTAAATGCCCCAACAAGAATGCCGAGAATCAAGGCACTACTACCATTAACTGAGGATAGTAGAGAAACAATTCCATCTACCAAAAACCCTAATGGAGTTGCCAGAAAATAGATGTACGTAATACATATAATAAAAACTGTAATAATCGGAATAATAAGGATAGGCATAACCGGTTTTAATTGTGCTGGTACTTTCCAACCTTTTACCCATTTAGCTAAATATCCAGCAAATATACCTACAATCATTGCCCCTAAAAATCCAGTTTTAACTTCATCTGGTCCCACTGGAGTATTGGCGATATATCCTGCAATCATTCCTGGTATTAATCCTGGCTTTCCAGCTATTGAGTACGAAATATACCCTGCCAAAATAGGAATCATCATTGCAAATCCTGCTGAACCGATGACATTTAGATTCTGCAAAAACTCATTTTTGACAACAAGCCCCTGATCTGTTTGATTCCCTGAAGCTAATGCAATGGCTAAGAAAATACCACCAACAACAACTGATGGCATCATATAGGAAACTCCGGTACTAAATGCTTTCTTTAAATCATTTCCAATTGTTTTCAAAATCGCGGACATTATTTTTCCTCTCTTTCTTATAATTTTTCTGCCTGATCAATCACAGAACTTACATCTTTTAGTACAACAGAAGGATCCATAGTAAGGACCTTTCCTTCATCCCGTTTTTCCTCAAATCTTTCATCACCTTCAATTCCAATAGATACTGCCAAGATCACGGCATCAGCCTCTGCAATTTCTTCCTCAGTTAATTCATTCTCAATTCCCAGGCCGCCTTGTGTTTCTACTTTTATTTCATAACCTCTATTCTTACATTCCTTTTCCAATGCTTCTTGAGCCATATAAGTGTGTGCAATACCTGTAGTACATGCTGTAACGGCAACTAATTTCATAATGATCATCTCTCCCTTTCATTTTCATAGATATTTAAATGTTAAATTGTAGTTTCCTTATTGATAGAATTTAGTAAATCATAAGTCTCTTTAACAGATTTACAATTAAATAGTTTTCTTCTAAAATCATCGTCAATCAACTTCCTACTTACTTCAGAAATGTATTTTAGATGTATCTTATTTCCGTCTTTTTTTGGAACGCCTATTAAAAATATATATTGAACTAAATTTGGACTGTCTTCATCCCAGGGGAATGGATTTTGAGTTTTCATGTAACTTATAAAAGGTTCAATTACGGTATCAGATTTACCATGAGGAATTGCTATATTAAATTCCATTGCTGTTGATACCTTTTCTTCTCTTTTTTTTACTTCTTCCAGGAGTAACTTATGGTCAATAATTAGTCCATTCTCCTCCGCTTGCTTTACTAAGTATTCTAAAGCCTCATTTTTATTATTGACTTCAACATCTAAAAATATCATCTGACTTTGAATCAATGAATACACCTTCCTAGTAGTTCAATAAATTGCTTTTTATTTGAGTTTAAAAATACTTGATCAACAATTTCTTTATCGTCAATTATGTTGTAGATCTCACCTAGAATTTCCTTTACATTTTTTATATCTTCTTTTGCTATACATACGAAAAATACGACGCGAACATTCTGATCATCATTCCACTTAATTGGTTTTCTATTAACAATGACAGCAATCACAGTTTTTTTAACATACTGTGGGTTACCATGCGGTACGGCTACACCAGTAGGTAGATTCGTACCACCCAGATTCTCCCTGTTTATCAAACTGTTCTTATATTCAATATCAACATAACCATCCTCGTATAATCTACTGGTTACATCATTGATTAACTCTTTGAATGTATTGTATTGACAGTCAAACTCAATATAATTTTCATTTGTATATTTTTGTAACTTTATTAGGCTACGATTCACTAATTTTTTTGGACTGTCTTTTTCTCTTAATACAAATGTTGAATTGTAAAAATTCAGTATGTTTTGCATATCATCATCGTTAATTAGCGGTGAAACAACTAAGGTCGGAACATTCTTTACTTTAATATGCGCTGTTGAAATAATAAAATCTATTTCGTCAAAATTGATTTTATGCATGTCATCAAACGATGCAACCTCAAATACATTGACAGGAGGAAGAATCTTTTTGACTCTATTTAATAGTAATCCCGATGTCGTAATACCTGTGGGGCATACGATTAAAACTTTTTTGCTAATTTGCATTCTATCTAATGCAGACTGAAAATAAATCATTAAAAATCCAATCTCTTTATCAGTAAAATGAATTCCTAATTCCTCTTCAAAACTACTCATTACAAACCAAGTGATATCATACATTAATCCAAATTCATTTTTAATTTGCGTAAGAAAAGGATTCTCAATATTGATATTATTCTTTAGTCGATACACCATGGGGGGGAAGTGTTTTGCCAATTGATCTTTAAGTACATTATCAGCTGCAAAATCTATTCTTAACATTTCACTCAGCCTATTTAATGCCTTTTTTATAACTGGTAAAAATTTTATGTCTATCTCTCTCTTAACAATTTTGTTTGCTTCTGCATGTTTGTTGAAATACTGAATGTCGCCTTTGGAAAATTTTATCCCCAAGCTATTTGATATTTGGCTCAGTAGTTCGTTTTTCTCATAGCTTAATACTTTGCTGCTATGAATTTGTTCTGTTTCCTCAATATGATGTCCTTTTGAAGAACGGTATGACAAAACAATGAGTCTATTTAATACATTGTATAAATAGCTTTCAGATATTTCATCCACATGGATTTTCACAAAATCATATAAAAGTTTCTGGCATGATTGAACAAGAACGTCACCATAATATCTTTTAAATACGGAATGCTTTTGTTCATGATTTCCCAAAAACATATCGTATTTTTTCTCAACTTGGTCAACCATGGAATTAAATAAAACAAATGTATTTTGAAATTGCTCTTCAGAACCATCTACTCTAGTTCCATGCATATCACTAATTAGTTGTACAGTAGAGCTGTTTAAAAAACTTTCTTTAATATATAACAGGTCTGCGTGGATAGAACTTTTACTAACAAAAAAGTAATCTGATAAGTTTTGAAAAGTAACTTTACCACTATTGAACAACAGCAATTCAATAATTTTAATTCTTCTTTCTTGTACACCATTATTAATATTTGGGGGAGTTTTTGTTTCTTGATCTGATTCCTTATTTACTGCAGTTGAATGAATCTTTATTCCCACCCCCTGCTTCTTTTCAATATAAAATCCATATTCCTGACTTACTTGGGCAACCTTTTCTAAATCTGAGTAAATAGTCCTTTCAGAAACATTTAATCTTTTTGCAAAATATTTAACTGGTTTTGGATCTGTTTCCTTTATAAGCATTTTCATTAAACTTATTTGGCGATCAATTAACCCCATCCTTAACCCCCCATTAACTTTAAAAAATAGTGATAAAGCTGAAATAATTCACAAGATGGTTCTGATATCGCTTACAGGTAATATTATAGATTTCAAAACCATGCTGGTAAAATACATCCCGTTTCAACAATTTGTTGAAAAAAACAAAACACACAATCACTAATATTGCGTGTTATTATAATATAAAGAATTCAGTTACGAAGATAAAAAATAAGGAATCAAAATTACTTGAAACAAAATTAATAATTTGATAGCGTAATAAGTAACTTTTATTATTATATTATAAAAATAATTATCCTGAAATATTCATAGCTACAAATTTCTTTTGGTAAAATCTGTTAACTCAGCTGAATATAACGGTATTTACATAAGAATGGTAGCGGACTCATCGAAATAACTGAATTTTCAATGTCTAATTTTCGTGTTTTGGGCATACTTCTCCCTTGACTGAAAAACCGATTTTTTCAGTTGGGAGGAGCATTCTTTCGCTCATTCCAATTGAATTTTTGAATTCGATTTAGTACATTCTAAAAGAATTTTTGGTACACAAAATACGGATGTGTTTGAAGTAAAGGGATCTGCCTGATTTCACCACTTTACTGGCCACTTTGATTAGACGAGTGCGTATCGTTTCAATTTGCATAGTCTTTTTCTCTATGGAAAACAGAGACCACTGAAAAAGTGCGAAATAATTTCTCTTGCCACCATGTCTAGGAGTGATTTTGTGACTTACCATACTATATATTGTGTTCGTGAACTTATTTCAAGTAGTTTTTCAGTCGGAAAACAAAGGGTTCGTAACCAGTTGGTCAAAAATTAAAGTAAAGTGCGTCAACTTCATTTTTACTTCGTTTACTTGGAAAGTGTGGCTGTTCATATGATCAAAGTAAAAACCATTTTTTGCTACCTTGGTATAGTTTTCCATCGTCCTTCTTTTTTATTAAACTCGGAAAATATCTTGAGGAACAGCTACTTCAAAATTTGTGACGAAAAAGGAAGGCGTAAAGAACAGTTCACTTGCCATCATTTGGCAATTTAATTTTATGATTGAAATCAAGTGTTTCTGGCGTTAAAGTAACCATAAAAGAATCCTTTCTGTCTAGTTTTTAGCTTGTTACTTTAGCCTAACAGAAATGGATTCTTTTTTCATTTTTTCATGCAGTACTAGGAAGCCCGGAATGGCTTGAAAGACAAGGGGTTAAACAGAGTTGCTTATTTTCTATGAATAATTTAGGATTATCTTTCATTATAAAACTGGAGGAGGTGTTTTATATATGACAACCATTGCATTTGATCTTGATGATACCTTGTATGATCGAACTCAACCTTTAAGACAAGCCCTTTTAGAAATTGATGAAGCGAAATCTCTCCCTTTTCATAAATTTCTTAAAGTTTACCAACAAAATAGTGATATTGCCTTTGAAAAAGTGAAAGATCATATTTGGACACTTGAAGAATCCTACATTTTCAGAATTAGAAATACTCTTCATCATTTGGGGATTGATATAAGCTTAAGTAAAGCACAAAATTTCCAAGACCAATATAAAAAAAATCAGGAACAAATTGAACCATTTCCATTTATAGTAGAAATATTAGACTTTCTTCAGACAAAAGAAATACAAATGATAATTATTACAAACGGTCCATCAATCAGCCAAAGAAACAAGGTCAAGAATCTAGGGTTAAGTAATTATTTTACTTCAAAACAGATAATTGTTTCTGAGGAAGAGGGTATTGCTAAACCGGATATTAGAATTTTTAGATTGGCCGAAAGTAGGTTTAAACTTGATAGGACCAAAACATGGTTCATAGGTGATAGCTACGTAAATGATATTGTTGGGGCGGCTAACGCTGGTTGGAATACCATATGGTTTAACCGCAATGACGAAATAAAGAATGGTAAAACAAATTTATTGAATACAAAAACAGTATTTTCTTCATTAGAATTGAAAGAAACCCTTTTCGATATATTTAAATAATGAATAGTATGTCTGTAAAATTTAGTGAAGAAATCTAGCATTACAAAGAAAAATAAAGGGAAGAGATTCTTTATTTAAAATCGGAATGGCAAACTAATTCCAGCTTGCCATCCGATTTTTTCGGTCTATGTCTCTTATAATCGCAAAAGGGGCAATCTACTACTGTTCTTTGCTTTTCCATAGGATATTCTATCAGTAATTTATTCTGTTCCATCATTATTCATTGCTCTTCCTTTTCTCTGTACAAACTCTGGTATACAAACGGTTTATCCCTTCCTTAACTCCTTATTCAATGTTGCCTGAACTTCCAGTCTTCACATTTATTATTTTTCTGTAAGCCCGAAATAAAAAAATAAACGTACCTTCACGATACGCACGACAAATAACCGTAAAACCATGATTTTTTAATCAAATTTACGGTTATTTTAACTTATTTACCACATTCCGCCTGGATCGTTTTTGACCAAGGCAAATAGTTGTTGCTTCTGGGTGCTCATTTTATTGGCTGGGTTACCTGGTACAGGAAAATCTTATTTAGGCAATATTATTAAAGGAAAGCTAGATTCAATTGATATGCTTTCTCCGGATGAGTTAAAAGAATATTATAGTGATTTGTATGGATTTAATAATTTAGAAGAAAAACAGACGATGGTAGAAAACGCGTGGTTAAAGTACTATGAAATAATGGAACAAAAAATGCAAGCTGGTAAAAATCTAATATCTGATTATCCTTTTAGTCAAAAACAGAAACCTCACATTCAACAGTTAGTTGAAAAATATGGCTATATGGTTATTACTATTAGATTAATTGGAGATTTAGATGTATTATATGAACGTCAAAAAAAGCGAGATTTGGACCAGACTAGGCATTTGAGCCATATAGTTACTTCATATCAAAAAGGAGATTATCTTGAAAATAGAAGCAATGCTGATAATTTATTAACCTATGAAGAATTTTTAAAAAGATGTACAACTAGAGGATACAATACATTTAAATTAGGAAAATTAATAGAATTAGATGTAACGGATTTCAAAAAAATAAATTACTCGAAATTGTTGGACAAAATAATATCATGGTGCAATGATAAGGATAATTAAGCCAAAATATTAATAATGGATAACTGGGTCATGAGGATATGAGTATTTTCTTGATAAGTAAAAATTGTATGAAATGGCAATTAAAAATAGCTTCTTCTCTGTTTACAATGAAAAATAATGTCCATTTTGAATTCAAAATTAATAGAATTCAGGTGATCTAGTATGAGCATTGAAATTAAAGATATCAATAAAGTGTTTCACATTCAAGAACCTTGGTTTAATGAAAGCTGTATGTTTGATGAAAACCGAGAACAATTAGATGTTTATGTAACTTTCCGAGAAGGTTCTACTTTTACTTATTATAACTGTGGTGCGAAATTTCAACCTGTATATGACATCGCTGATTATAACCGGTCATGGCGTCATTTAAATTTTTTGGAATATCTTATGTTTATTCATGCCGAATTACCTCGCACCCATTGTGACCAATGTGGAATAATCCACCTTGTTAGAGTGCCGTGGTAATAAAAGATTGTGCGAATTTTACGTTACTATTTGATGCATGGATTATTACATTAGCAAAATATATACCCAAGAACGCCATTAGTCGGCTTGTTGGTGAACATGATACAAGTTTTTGGTGTATTTTGCACTATTATGTTGATTATGCCATTGAAGCTCAATATTGATCCAATGTAACCATGATTATTGTGGATGAAACCTCATTCAAAAATGTACACAATTACACTTCCATTTTCATGAATCTTATAAAAGGAATGTAATACATGTGGCGAAAGGTAAGGATTCGACCACTTGGAAAGAATGTAAAGTAACGTTTAGAATCCAAAGGCGTCATCCAGTAACACTAAACAAAGCTTAGATCCTTAAAAGGTTTTCGAAAAGTGTTGCATTTAATACTGCAATTAAAGTTAGACTTTTCATAACACTTAGAAATATAGGTTTTTTCCCTCGTTTAATAGAATTTTCTATTAGTAGGGTGTTCTTTATACCGTATATAGTTATAATTATTTTTTTATTTGAAAAATTAATATGTTTACATTAAAATAGAATTGTAAGTTATCTTAGGTAAAAGGGAGAGATAAGGATGAAGGGGAAAACAGTAATCATTACCGGTGGAGCAGGCGGTATTGGTATTGAAACAGCAAGGATTTTTTTGGAAAATGAAGCAAATGTTGTTCTTGTGGATATTAGTTGGGAAGCTTTAGAGAAAGCCAAAGAACGCTTAGGTCAATCTGATAAATTATTGGCTATCAAGGCAGATGTTACCAAGGAGGAAGATGTCATCAATTATGTTGAAAAAACGGTTGAAAAGTTTGGGTCAATCGATGTATTTTTTAATAATGCTGCGATTGCAGGACCGGCACTTCCAATTAAAGACCTTGAAAAACAACAGTTTGAAACTATTTTAAATATTAACGTAACAGGTGTATTTTTGGGATTAAAGCATGTGATTCGACAAATGGAAAAGCAAGGATATGGAAGCATTATTAATACCGCTTCGAATGCAGCTTACATAGGGTCAGCTGGAATGGCAGGATATATTGCATCAAAACACGCCGTGGCAGGATTAACAAAAACAGCAGCCCTTGAAACTGCTTCCAGTGGTATCCGGGTAAATGCCGTGGCACCTGCGGCCATCGATACACAGATGCTATCCGATATTCAGCGAAACCTAAATCCGGATGATCCTGGAAGTGCGGGAGCAGCCATTAAACAAGGTATCCCATTAGGCCGTTTTGGAACCCCAAGAGATGTTGCAGAAGTTGTGCTATTCCTTGCTTCAGATAATGCTTCATTCGTAACGGGTTCCCTATACAATGTCGATGGTGGCATGCAAGCGGATTAAAAATAATGTTATTGGCTCTATGCTGTCATTAGAAGAAATTATGGCATTAATGCGAACTCTGAGTATTCGCACTTTTGTGTGGTGGTATAACATAGATAGTTTATTAGAAGGGGCTTGACATGAGCCTCGGCGGGTATGGTTCTCCTGCCGAGAAGCCAGATGTCAAATCATCGGCACCGACAAACAAGGCTACCATACCCGCTACTTCATAAAAAGCCCCAAAACCTGTGAATCTATTGATAAGTGCGATGAACCGGAATTCTTTATATGGTTGCGATAACGCAAAAAAACAGTTGATTTCAATTGAAAAATGAAATTGTCAAATGATGGTAGTTTGCTTTCCTCGGATACAGGTGAATTCCCCTTTAGAGCATTCGATGAAAAAATAGTTTTTTCAAAGACTAATAGTTAGGGACGTAAGGCTTAACGGCTCAAGAAAGTATTATCTTCATTCAAATAAAGATTTGTCACATTAAAAAATTAATCAAATTGTTGTTGGATTTGCGGAAAACGATGCTACTGAACAGTTAACTCATAATCCTAATTGTTGGAACTCCAGTACTCACTTTCTAACCAGGTCTTTCTCGTTATTAAACTTGATTTCACAAAGCTTCAATGGAATAAGGAAATCAGACAGATCCCTTTACTTCAAACTATCATCGAGTTTTGTGTATCAAAAATTCTTTTGGAGGGTACTGAAATATCTTTAAAAGCAACAATTCAAATGACCAAACATTATGGAGCTGTGCGATAAGCATAAACAACTAAAAATGTATAAAACGAGAATACTGATATATCAAGGTTTTAGGCATAAAATGGAGCTTCCAGAAGTCAAAAATATGCGTCAGCAATGGCGCCAGTACTGTCCGCTGATACGCCATCATATCCGGCAACATGTGGAATTATATCTGTCTGGAAAATCCTGCCGCTTTTAATCAATTAGCTGTAATAATAAAGATTGTTTGGTTAGCTAAAGTTACTTTCCTTGGAAAAATGGGTTTTTCTATACTACTCATTGAGTTTGTATTTGTAATAATTAGTGGTATTACCGAACTTTTCGCTTATCCTTTTACTAAATCTAAGTCCACCGTTACAAGCATCTCCAACTTCACTTTTGTACCTTCTTTAACATGCATGAAGAATCCTTCACTATTCATAGAAACGGTTTCCAGACCAATATGGATTAAGAATTTCGACACTATTTGCGAAAGCGATAATTGGCGATTTTACTAAATATAGACAGTCAATATGCTGTAACTGTGAACTTGTATGACAGCTATACAATCCTATTAATCAAGCATAAAATCAGCAGGTAGTTCGGTCTCGTAATTACCATAAATATCATATTCCGTGGCCATTGGATATTCCGTATGATAATGAACACCAAATATTTGGCTTGCAATCTCATCTTTTGATTGGTCAGATGGATTTGATAATAAAAAGAAATCCTTATACTCGAATGTTTCATGAGCAGGAATCGATACTGTTGTGTCAAATGCAGAATCGGAAATAGGTGCCTCATCATATTCATAGCCCGTATCAAAAACCTTTAAATAAGTTGTATCATAATAGAAATCTTCATCGGTTACATTTTCCACACGAATATAGATGGAACCATCATCATCCATCGCGTAGCCGGTAATCTTTATCGGATTACTTTCCTGGTAACTTGCCTCTGCAGCTTCATTTTGCTCTGCTATCCTTGCTTGAAGTTCTTCTTTCAATGTATTCACTGTATTCTGAACAGTCTCCTGATATTTTTCCGGTATCTCTGTCTGAATGTCCATAGGCTTATGCTGATTATAGTACATACCTGTATAGGTTACCTGGTATTGGCTGGGATCAATTGTAGGAATGGTCAGGGCATCAGGTAATTGGTTATAATTAAATAGAATACCAGTTTCATTTGGTGCAAGAATAAGATCCTCTGATTCATGTTCAACACGATTAAATTCTAATGTTTTATCATTTTTATCCTCAAAACTAAAATCAGATTTATCAATGCTGATTTCTGCGTCACTTGTATTTGTTGCTTCAATCAATAAAACAACTTCTCCACCAATGATTTCGTCAGTTGCTAAATATGCCTTAAAGGAAACAGGATACACATTTGCTCCTTGTTCTGCTGTTTGATTTTCTTTTTCAGAAGGAGTATTTGAGCCCCTTGAATCTTGTGAACATGCGGCTAAAGCCATTAATATGAATGCCGTTAGTAGTAAATAAAACGCATTTTTTATCATGATATCACTATACCTTCCCTTGATAAGTATCTCGTTGAAAAAGGGCCACCAATAAATAGGAGCCCTAGGTTTTTTAGTTATTTGTTACATATGTACTAAATGAAAGTTTCATCTTCGTTTTTCTTTGGTATTCATAATCTTCTATAGACATAAACGTATTTTTATCCACGTAATAAAAACCATACAATCCATCTTCGTTATCCCCAGTATAGGCAAGAGCATCCCGTAGTTCTAAATCGTAACTAATAACCTGAACAACAGGGTTATTGTTTTCGTCTTCTCCCATAATAAATAGGGAATCCTCATCGGCTTTCATGACAGCATTAATACCTTCTGCCACTCCAATTGTTTTATCATCGGCACCGTCATATAAAGGTTCTCCAGATGCAATGTCTAATCTGCGCAATACATCTTCGCCTATTTCATTTGCAAAATAATAGCCTTTGTCAAAATCAATATATAGGATATAATCTGCTGTAAAGGCTAAGTCATATGGGTCTGGTAGAGTAATCTCTTCACCAGCATTTTTACCGGTTAGTAATTGGCCCTTAAAGGTAGTATTTCCTTCTGCATAAACGTATGCTGGACCTTTTGATGTATTTACAATGTTTCCGTAGTCTGTAACCTCTTCATCGTCTGAAGTATCACCGTCAGTTTCTACATGACGCTTCACAGAAACAGTTGATTCATAACCATCTTGTTTCAAGGCATCTTTGATATTGCTTTGTTCAACGGTGATATCTTTTGCGGTAGAGTTATCACTTTCATGCTCTATAATTGTGAAAATATAATCATCGTACATGAAGTGATCGGTGATTTGAAAGTCTGTTTGCCTTACAGCATTTTTTAATGTACTAGATATAATCGGACTCTTGACGGTAAAACTGCCATCTTGATTTACAGTATAAAATTCGTATATTACGCCATTTTCATCCACGAAATTTTTCCGGCTTTTTATAAAATAAATCTCCCCGTCTTCTTTTACCGCAAATCTTAAATTTGTATTCGCATAATCCCCCCCATTATCGTTATATGAATATGGCCATAGCTTTTTTTAAAAGAAAAAAAGTATAAAAAAGTAAATAACTTGGGACGAGTTTCGTGTCTAGCTCCAAGCGCCAACGACTGAGAAACTAGCTCTCCTTTAATGTACTCCTGCGCCACAGGTAATTTGAGGAAGCAGAAGTTCAGCTCGTCGCAAATCTTCATAAAGTAAATCATGGAAGACTACTCATGAAGTTTGCTTAAGTAGCTGCCTTCCTTGAAAAAGCTAAACGCTTTTTCTTCGTGCGATGCCTATTCGAGGAAGATAAATCAGAGTCCTCGATAATGCTAATCGCTTTTTCTTCGTGCGATGCCTATTCGAGGAATCAAATCTGTTCTCACTGTGGGGACAAAGTTTGCTCGTCGTGAATAGGATGCGACTCGCGCATTTCATAAGACTTCGTTTTCCTCTTTCAACTGGTGCAATTCCTTTTGTAGGTTCGCAAATTCTTCTGGGGTAAAAGAGCTCCCGTCACCCATCTTTACCGGTTTTTGTTTTCTGATCTATTTGTAGATTTTTCGTTTCAGAAAGGCCATATTCGCTGCATATTTTATTGACTGATGTCCCGGTTTGACCACATTTCCTTAATTTCAGCATTATAACTTTTACGTTTTTCGCCTGTATTACCCATATCCGAACACATCTCTTCGTTAATATTTTATTTCACTAAAGGATGTCCATGGCATCAAGTTTGCAATAGTTCACACTACGGACTGTGTGATGGAGAATTGGATGTCGTTTCTAGCAAAAAATGATAGTTATTAACACTCTCTTCGTATCAATGATTTTTTTAATTGGATAGATTAAGCGTATTGTTAAACAAATATTCTTTCCCTGACTTTTCCCTTTTCCTAATAATAAGTTTTATAACAATTCTTTATTCTTTTTATACGACCTCTTTAAGGAAATATAATCCAAGAAAAATAAAATGAAACCACCTATAATCGATACGGCTATTACGTCAAACCATTCACTGATACTGTTTGGTAGCTTAAAAACTGGGTATACAAGGTTAAACATAATGACTAATCCACATGATTTAGTAAGAATAACTTTTAATTGCCTTTTATAAGCCTGTTCCGTAGAAATGTCTGTATACTCCATACCTGAAATGACATATCTTAAGAAAACGTAACCTATAAAGATCCAGATAGCTATGAATAACGATAATTCTAAATCAATCTGAAGACTCGGAACATACCTGTTAATAATGAATACACCGATTAAAAGTAATATGAGTATAACAGACGCTTCAGATAAAAAATATAAAGTCTTTTTCTCACGATATTCATCATTAGGTAATAAAAACGATAACCAAGATTTCATTAATTTTCTACCTCCCAGAATAAATCATCTAAAGTTTTGTTAAGCTCTTTTGCTATGGCGACGCAGAGTTGAAGACTAGGATTGTATTCTCCTTTCTCTATAAGTCCAATTGTCTGTCTTGTTACACCTACTTTTTTTGCTAATTGCTCTTGGGTCATTGATTTTTTTATTCGCGTTATTTTCACATTATTTTTCATTAACCCACCCTACTCTAACAAATGTAATATATATTTTGCATATGCAATTTATATATTACATCGAATGTATCAAGAAGTCAAATTTTTTTTATTAATCTCCATACGGATTCAATGGTAATTTTTTTCTGTTGCAACCCATTAAACAACCTCGTTTTTAAAGAATTTTTGACTTTTCCACCTTTTTTTCTTCACTGCCTAAAAAGGAAACGATCAAATAAAGATTAATTGGAAAAAATTAAATAAAACAAAAAAATAGTAAAAAAGACATATTCAGAAGGGGTCATATTGAAATGCGTATTACATTATGCCATACTATTTATATGAAATATAGAAAGGAGGTGACACATTGAAAAAAACATTTATCTTTTTACTATCTGCTACAATTGTATTTAGTACACCTTCTTATACTAAAGCGGAGGCGTTAACAAACCAATCAAGTATATCGGAAAGTGACGAGTATAATGTACAAGCTGAAGTAATAGATGGAAATGTTTTTGATACTTCTATATTGGAAACGGAATCATTCGGGGATGATCCAAACATAGAAACAATCGAACCAGAAGGAGATTTTCTCCATCAAACTCCAAATTCTGAAGAAAGTGAGGAATCCACTAAGGATTTCGACACTTTAGAGGATCAGGCTAATACTGAAGAAGCCGAATTACATATGGATACTTCAGGGGAAATTGATACGGAAGATGAATCGCAATTATTAGAGGAACCTGAATCTACCGATATTCAATCTTCATCAATAGAAGAGAATGCTGTAGAAACAAATGAAACGGAATTACCGGTATATGATGAAGAAGACGCTGTAGTATCTAATGTAGAAAATGAAGCGATTGAAAATGAAGTAAATGAAGCCGTTTCTGATGGGGAAGACGTTCAAGAAGTTCCATCAACTATTACCTCTGTTGAGGAAGAACCCGCCCCTGTTGGTGTGCCAAAAAATGAGTCAGTGTTCAGACCACTCCTTAGTTTAAACTTGCTAGGTTTAAATATAAACTTACTAGGTTACGAGGTACGGGAAGATGGGCATATTATACCAAATCTACTTAATATAAATGTCGGATCAAAATGGGGCTTATTGGGTCTTGGTCTTGGTCTACCTGTAGTTGGTAATCTTAACTTGGATGTCTTGTCATTCAATAAGAATAAGACAGAGTCCGGTTCAACAAAAACATCAGGGGGTCTACTTGGATTAGGACTTACAGAGTCGAAACTGTTGGGCGATGTTAATATTGGTCTTGCTTCTGGTCAGAAAGAAGAGAAAGATAATCAAAAAGATGTTTCAGGCGGCTTAGCTTCCATTGATTTAAACAATAAGATTGGGAAAACCCATGTTGGTGTTGTAGAATTTAGGCAATCTGAAAGGCCAACTTATATAGAGACAAATGTGGGTTTGGTGAACGCCGATCTTAAAAGTAATCATTTAGGAGAAGCCCATCTTGGTGTTGGAGAGTTCTATCAGAAGGAAACAGAAGATGAAATCATTACTTCAGGCAGTCTCGTCACTGTGGAAACAGAAAATATACCAATTGTAGGCGATTTGAATGTTGGACTTGGCAAATTTGATTCAATGAAAAATAAACCAAAGCTAAATAATCCAAATCCTGGGGACAATAGTACAAAACCTGAAGACAACAACACAAATCCTGGTGACAATAGTACAAGACCTGGAGACAATAATACAAATCCTGGTGACAATAGTACAAGACCTGGAGACAATAACACAAATCCTGGAAACAACAACAGTCCAGAGCCTGGTTATAATAATCCAAAACCTGGAGATAACAATAGTCCAATACCTGGTGGACAAAATGGGAATCCAGGAGAAAACAATAATAATCAATCGCCTAATGTGGATACCGATGGACAACCAGAACAAAATAATACTGATAAGAATAACGACATAAAAAGTCCTGGACTAGGGAATCTGAATATTGGCTACTCGGAATCAGAGCCTTCTGATCTAGATGAACAACAGGTAAAAATAGATAAAGAACCTGAAAGTTTAGTAACACTAATGAATTTAGACAGTGAAGACTCGGTTTACAAATATTTGCATGAATTGGTTGATGCTGGAAACAAAATTGTCATGAATAACCAGGTTCATCCAATGGGGAATGAATCAGATGAATCAGATAATACGAAAGAAAATGGAACATCACGTTCAGATATAATGACAGTTTTCAATCAGTCAGTTCCGGCAAATTCTGGTTCTTCTAGTTCAAGTACATCGGGATCATCTAATGGAAATAGTGGTGGTGGACAAGCCGGGTTTTATGCATTTTTACAAAATGGTATAATACCTGAAGTTTTGTCAAAAGCTGAAGTTTTAGACTCGTCTTATGTGTATAAGGATCAGTGGATAGGAGATTTATTAGGGAAACCACCCGCAGTATCCTTCTTCTTAATCAACAAATAAAATTAAGAAGAAGGAGAGAAAAATGGTGAACAAAAAAACTGTTATTCAATCATTAAAAACAATTGCATTTACCGGAACACTTATGTTTGGTATTTTCACCATGGATAACCTAGCAAGTGCAAGTACGGAAAATATATCGACTGAACCAACAAGCGAAAGTATGACGATTACTAGTGCGGAAGTTGAGTCAGATGCAACTGTAAATGAAGAAGTAACGACATTAAGTGCAGAGGCAGTGCCAGCTACTGTCAATGAACAAACAGTTAAGACGAATGCAGAAACTGATACTACAGTAGAAGCGGCACAACAAAGATCAATTATTCCGAAAAATCCACCGATAATGACAGGGAAACCAGAGGAAAAGGTAGGAAATGTTAATAAAGAAAATAGTGGTTCCCTTATTAGCATTGGCATTGGTGGAGGTTTAGTAGAGTCAATAGTTGGTGAAGTTGATCTTAATATCATTGGTGGAAGTAAGGTTGAAACTGATGAAGGAAAGAAAACAACTGGTGGCTTAGTTCAAGGAGATATCACAAATTCTCCGATACTTGGCGATACACATCTCGGTGTTGCTGAAGGTACAAAAATTGAAACGGATGATTATGACTATACGCACGGTGGTTTAGTTGTTGCTGATATCGATGATTCCATTATTGGTGATGCCCATGTAGGTGTCATTGAAAATGAAAAAGTTGAAACCGATGAGTACGAATGGAGTCATGGTGGTTTAGTAATTGTTGAAACGGAAAATACGCCAATCCTTGGAAACATAGATACAGGGATTTTGGAAAATGAAAAATTTATAGTTAAGGACACTGATGGTAATACCGAACAACCGGGAGACAACGAAGAACCAGGTGACAACGAAGAACCAGGTGACAATGAAGAACCAGGTGACAATGAAGAACCAGGCGACAATGAACAACCAGGTGACAATGAACAACCAGGTGACAACGAACAACCGGGAGATAACGAACAACCAGGCGACAACGAAGAACCAGGTGACACCGAAGAACCAGGCGACAACGAAGAACCAGGTGACACTGAACAACCGGGAGACAACGAACAACCGGGAGACACCGAAGAACCAGGCGACAATAACCAACCAGTTCAAAACAATAACGGAAATTATCCAGGAAAAACATCAGTTCCAACAAAACCGGTAAACAATATAAATGATTTGAAAAACAGTGTACAAGATAAAGCTAAACAGTATCCTGCTGTTGAAACTTTGCCAACAACTGGATCAATGATGGATTCTACAATATTAGTAATTACTTCCTTAATTATGATTGGTCTAGGTATGGCACTTAGAAAATTAAAAGTAGAACGTATTTAAAAATATGAACTGAACGATTTAGTAATTTAAAAAATATACATGCATGCATAATTTGGAGGGCGGCCACCCTCCTTTTTTTTAAGAGGTGTGTTAAAGATGAAAAGGATTGGAAATATCCTTATTATTATAGGGATTATGTTTATCGTCTTTGTGGCCTATACAAAGTTGAAGACATATTCAGAACAACAAAAGTTATTTAAGGAATACACTTCATTGGATTTTATTGGAGATGAAAATAAGGGGGAGCTAGAAACTGCAGAAAATGGCTCTGTGATTGGTATCTTGGAAATCCCAAAGATTGATTTAAAAACACCGATCGTTGAAGGATCAGGACAAGAAAATATAAAATACGCAGTTGGACATTTACCATCAAGCAGTTCTGTCGGGAATATAGGAAAGAAAAATGAGAACTTCGCCATTGCAGGCCATCGCTCGTATACGTATGGGAAATTTTTTAACCGATTGGATGAATTGGAAAAGGGAAGCAAAATAATTTTAAAGGTAAAAAATGAGAAGCTGACCTATAAAGTATTTGATAAAAAAATTGTTAAACCGACAGATGTTGAAGTCGTTAAACCAGTAAAAGGGAAGTCAATGGTAACTTTAATTACCTGTCATCCACCATATTCAAACGAATCAAGATTAATTATCTTTTCCAAATTAGCATCTAAAAAAGTTTTAGAATAGAGGAATATGCCCTAAGCTTGGATAAATTCAATATTACGTCACCTGATTAGCACCCAAAAAAGATTTGATGAAAGGATATGTATCAAATATAATGTTAGCTAAAGTTATTGAGACACAATATCTTGTAAATTGAGCGTCCATTTTTTAAAAATGGACTTTTTGGGTAGTAACCTTTACCTAAATTTCTGACGAGTTATAACATTATTTAGATAAAAAAATCCTTTCATATATGCATTTTAGGGATTTTTCGCTTCTTGTTAAAGTTTGTACATTGCGTGTTGGTTAATGGAAAAATCTCCTAGCTTCAAAATGACAAAATATACGGGTAACGAAATTGACACAATGGCAGATTCCACATTCTTTGGTAAAACGAACGCTTAGTAGTGATGTTTAAGAAATTACATAAACAAAACTCTTTGGCCTTGAATTTGAATAACACTGGATTTAATGCGGCTACTGGTAAAATGCTATTAAAAATGCAGAGGTTTGCCACCCATTTGTTTGGCTCACCATTTTGACCGCGATAGCTTGCCCTATTGGACAGTTCTTGCTGGTTGGTCGCCCATTTTGACCGCGAAAGGCGCTCTATTGGACAGTTTCCTCTGATTGACTCTCCGATTTGTCCGTGATAGGCGTTCTATTGGACAGTTTCTTCTGATTGGCTCCTCATTTTGTCCGTGATAGGCGCTCTATTGGACAGTTTTTGCTGATTGAGTCCCTGTTTTGTCCGTGAGAGCTTGCTCTATTGGACAGTTTTTGCTGATTGAGTCCCTGTTTTGTCCGTGAGAGCTTGCTCTATTGGACAGTTTTTGCTGATTGAGTCTCCGTTTTGACCGCGAAAGCCGCTCTATTGGACAGTTTCTTCTGATTGACTCCTCATTTTGTCCGTGAAAGGCACTCTATTGGACAGTTTCTTCTGATTAACTCCTCATTTTGTCCGTGATAGGCGTTCTATTGGACAGTTCTTGCTAATAGAGTCTCCGTTTTGTCCGTGAAAGCCGCTCTATTGGACAGTTCTTGCTGATTGACTCCTCATTTTGTCCGTGATAGGCGTTCTATTGGACAGTTCTTGCTGATTGACTCCTCATTTTGTCCGTGAAAGGCGTTCTATTGGACAGTTCTTGCTGATTGACTCCCTATTTTGACCGCGATAGCTTGCCCTATTGGACAGTTCTTGCTGGTTGGTCGCCCATTTTGACCGCGAAAGGCGCTCTATTGGACAGTTTCCTCTGATTGACTCTCCGATTTGTCCGTGATAGGCGTTCTATTGGACAGTTTTTGCTGATTGAGTCCCCAATTTGTCCGTGATAGGCATTCTATTGGACAGTTCTTGCTGGTTGGTCGCCCATTTTGTCCGCGATGGCTTGCCCTATTGGACAGTTCTCGCTGAACGACTCCCTATTTTGTCCGCGATAGCTTGCTCTATTGGACAGTTTCTATAGATTGTCGTGCGACCACAGAAAAAGTGCCCAATATTCTTTCTAAATACTACATTTAGATGTTTGGTTTATCGTACTATATATTGTGGAAGGAATCTATTAGAATTGTTTTTCAATAGCTGAGGAACTTTTTTCATTTTTTACAAAGTGAACGTACTTCTTGACATCCTCCCGATGAAAAAAGTGTCTAATCATAATAAGATTAGACACTGGGGTTATCACGTTATTGTGCAGTATAACCAATGACAATAACGCTGAGCTTTCCAAGATGTGCAACGGTTAAACGTTATTGTGCAGTATAACCAATGACAATAGCGCTGAGCTTTCCAAAATGTGCAACAGTTAAACATTATTGAGCAGTATAACCACCATCCACCAATATTGTTGTACCAGTTACGAAATCGTTTTCAACAAGGAAGACAACAGCGTGTGCGATTTCTTCTGGTCTTCCTAGTCTTCCAATTGGGTGACGTGCCACGAGTCCAGCATAGAACTCGCCAAGAGCCTCTTTATTCACCATACCGGATTCTACATATCCCGGAGCTACCGCATTGACACGGATGCCATCTTTTGCGTATTGAAGTGCGAGTGACTTGGTCATCAAATTAACAGCACCTTTCGAAGCGTTATAGGCAAATGCGGTTGGTTCGCCAACGGTTCCTAATATGGAAGCTGTATTGATAATCACACCGCCACCTGTTTTTAGCATTTCTTTGATGGCATATTTTGAACCAAAGAAGACACCGTCTTGGTTAATATTAATGACTCTTCTATAATCTTCATAGGACAGTTCATGCGTAAAGCCTTGTGCCCCTACACCGGCATTGTTATACATAATGTCAATCTTTCCATAGTACTTAACAGTTTCAGCTACAAGATTTTTGACGGATTCTTCGTTCGACACATCCACTTTTACGAATAATACATCTGCGCCTTTCCCTTTTAATTCTTCAACGACAGTCTTTCCTCCCTCCTCATTGAAATCGGCAATGACTACTTTTGCTCCCTTTTCGACAAAAGCTTTTGCTGTTGCCAGTCCAATTCCCGAAGCAGCCCCTGTTACAATTGCAACTTTGTCCTTGAGTTCCATAGAGTAATCCCTCCTAAAATGATTAATGTAAACACTTACATTTCTATTTTACAATAATATCTCCAACAAAATCAAAATTATGACCAGAGAGACCGTCTCCTTGTCCAAAGCTATTTCAAAGGCTAATTTTTTTATCTTTATAATATAACAAACGGGGAGAATAATAATGGTATCGTGAAATATGAATGGAGATGACCAAGGTCAATATATGAAAACTTTGTTCTAAGACTATTGTCAGTTTTATACGGGGTCATCTTGTTGCTTATTTTGATGCAACCGAAAACCGGAGTCAGTCTTTTTTCACCAAAAACCGCATGATTGGATTTTTCTCCAAGGCTTGTGATAAGAGTGTTTTGCCAAAAGAGTCACTTCCATATTCATTATCATGTGGTAAGTTTTTAGTATATCTCAAAAAAATTTCCTTTTTTCCATAAAATAATCACAATCCCGGTTCGCAATCGTGTATGAAGAAACTTTCTCACAAAACAATCATGATCTCGGCATGCAATCGTGTATGAAGAAACTTTCTCACAAAATAATCATTGTCACGGCTCGCAACCATTTGTGAAAAACTTCTTTTCATAAAAAAGGAATGTCAATATGGCCCCAATTTAAATAGGAAGGATGGCCAACTCTTTCAAGCTGCCATCCAATTTTTACAGGTTCAGTTCATTTGCAGTTGTGCGAATGTTGAATGCCGGAATTCATTTAATTTCATTTCATTGCCCTTGTTGCTGACGACTTATTCCTTTCCTAATTCTTTTTTCAATGCGGCCAGTACTTCCCGTTTCCACAGTTTCACGGTTGAGTAACCCACGCCCAAACTTTCAGCAATTTCGGTTAGTTTATGACCTTTCAAAAAATGCAAGTCAATGAATTGTTGCTGTTTTGGCGGTAGTTGTTTGATTATCTCTTGTAGGATCCAAGTTTCGACGCTTACGTTATCGGTTGTTTTGTTGGCAATCAGGTTCCAGCCGACGTCATCCGGTTGGTGCTCGTGACTGTCTTTTTGTATTTACTTCCGGAGCTCGGTAAGGATTGAGCCACGAATATAGTGATAAGCGTAGGTGGTCAAGGATGCCTTGTCCGGATCGTATGATTGATAGGCCCGCCACAAGCTGATTAAGGCAATTTGATAATACTCTTCATGGTTTTTGTAAATGTGCAAGCCGCGTAAGATGGAGCGGATAATCGGTTACATGCTCGCAACTAATTTTTCAAACTCATAATCTTTGTCTTTCATCAAGTACCCTTTCTGAAAGACGCGCCTTTCCAATGTATTCCCGGGTACTTATAACGTAATGAAAAAGGACGATTCTGACAAAGAAATTTTAAATGAGTTTTACCTCATTTTTACTATGTTTATCTGGAATTTTTGTACAGTTACTAGTAATTTTAATAAAGTTAATTTCAACTATCTCGTTAAAATTTGCAATATCAAGTTCATGTTTTACTTTTGTTTTTTACACATTTTTAGTAAAAGTCGCTTACTAAAAAAGATGAAAATGAATTTTTGTATCGGCATACACTTGAGTAGTTTTTGGATCTGAATGGCCAAGTTGTGATTGTAGAGCAAAAATATCTCGGTTTTCAGCCCAGTGAATCGTTGCAAAGGAGTGACGAAGATTATGCACGGAGCGATAAAAAATCAATTCCAAATCAGTGAGATAATGAAAAACATAGACCTTCTTCTACACTTTTCAAAGATTCAAAAGGTGTTTCAGTCGAGAGGGACGGAAATCGCCTATTACTAACCTTTTAGAAAAGATTGACATGCTGATTAAGAAGCTATTGTAAGTATAACCTAATATCTATAAATTTTTAAAATTCTATTGACGGAATTCTTAACTTGTTTTATATTATTAGCAGAACATTTGTTCCTGATTAATTTTTCTGTAGTGATATTATTTCAAGGAAACATCGGATATGGTATCCAGGTGTGGTGTATTAATATTAACATTTTAACCTGTGCCTATGATTAGCCCCAAAAAGGTTTTATGTGTTAAATGAAACCGTTTCAACTATGTATTGATTAATATGTTTGTTTCATTTTTAAAATATGAAGATAAGGAAAGTAGGATTTTCGTGTTTTAAAAAATTTTTATTAAGTAAAACTAGAACAAATATCTAGAAATAAAGTTTAAGAATAGGGAAGAATGGCTCATTTTTGATAAGGGAAGATGAATTCGTGAGTTCAGCTGATTGTTCTTAAAAATTGAAAGGATATGGTACACTATAGTGGAGAAATAAGCTGTAGATTAGAGGTTGATGCTATGAAAAACTTTCCTCGAACAACGAAATTAAAGAACAGAGATAATCGTAATCTTATATATAAATTTTATCCAGGATTTTCCGAGGATTTTGTTGAGGATGTCATAAAGATTTTAAACGTAAGTACCGATGAAATTATTCTTGATCCTTGGAATGGTAGCGGAACAACTACTTATGTAGCTTCAAAATTGGGAATTCCATCTATTGGTTTAGATATTAATCCGGTTATGAGTATTATTGCTTCTGCTCGTTTATTTAATATTGAAACAAACCCGTATAATGCTGCTTACCTTTTAAAATTATCGAAAAAATTCAAAACAAATGTTAAGCAGGAAGATGCGTTATGTAATTGGTTTCATGAAGATACTGTAACAATAATTAGAAATATAGAACGAACTATATTTGATGGCAAATACCTGAGGGAAGTCATCGTGAATAATGAATATTCAAATTTACAAGCATTTTATTGCCTTATCCTTTTTAACGTTGTAAAGTATTTAGCCCATGATTTAAAATCTTCCAATCCAACTTGGATAAAGAAGCCAATATCAACAGAAAGGAAGAGTTTTTCAAAAACAGTAATAGATGAAATATACCTGAATGAATATAAACGTTTGGTGCAGGTATATGAGCATAATAAAGTCCATCAAACAGTGAATCCAAAAATAATCATTGGCCGTTCAGAGTCGATCCCATTAGATAATTTAAGTGTCGAAACAGTGATTACTTCGCCTCCATATTGCACTAGAATTGATTACGCAATTATGACCAGATTGGAGTTAGCTATATTCAATATTAGTGAAATTGATTTTGTTAAGTTAAGACATTCTTTGATTGGCGCGCCTGTCATTCATAAGAAAATGCCGCTAGTAATTCGAGAATGGGGACCAACATGTTTGAAAACATTGTCAAAAATAGAAAATCATGGTTCCAAAGCTTCCCAAAGTTACTATTTGAAAACATATGTGCAGTATTTTCACTCCATTTTTTTATCTTTAAAAGAAATTGATCGAGTAATGAAAAATGACGGAAAATGTGTCATTGTTATTCAAAATTCCTATTATAAGGATATCTTTGTTGATTTAAAACAAATTTTTATCGAAATGACAAATTATTTTGGTTGGCGATTGTTGGATACTTATGAATTTATAAATCCAAATAATTTAGCTGAGATTAATCCAAGAGGAAAAGAGTATAGAGAAAATTCCACATCAAAGGAATACGCCGTTATTTTTAAAAAATAGTAAAAAAGGAAGTGGAAAAATGTCACAAGTAGATCTGCTAGCGACAATTGATAATAAAATTGAGCAGGTACGTACAAAAAGCTTGGATTTATCATTCAATGAAATAGTGGATATGTATCGTGACGGAGAATTTGAAATTTCTCCGGCATATCAAAGGCTTTTCAGGTGGTCAGAAGAAAAACAATCTCAATTTATAGAATCGTTAATATTAGAAATGCCTATTCCACCTATTTATGTTATAGAAAAGGCTGAAGGTCAGTATGAATTAATTGATGGTTTACAGAGAATATCTACATACCTACACTTTAGAGGGGAATTAGCGAATTCCAATTACCATTCTGATGAAATGGATGAAGAGAACGTCCGTTTTTTAACATTAACCGGCTGCGACATCGTAAAAGAATTAAATGGGTTAACATATGAAAGTTTACCAAAAACTTTACAAATAAGACTGAAGAGAAGTTTTGTTCGAGTGGAGGTTATTCGGAAAGGGAGCGACTCGAGACTAAGATATTATATGTTTAAACGTTTAAATACTGGTGGGGAACTTTTAAGCGAACAAGAAATCCGTAATTGTACAATACGTTTACTAGATGATACCTTTAATGATTTTATTATCGAGTTAAACAGTAATAGTCATTTTCAAAACACTATCAGTCATTTGAATGAGGAAAAAATTGAAAAAAAGGAGGATCAAGAATATGTCCTCAAATATTTTGCTTATAAATTAGATAGGGAAAATTATAAAAAGAATATAAGTTCTTTCCTTACAACTTTTATGGAAAAGGTCTCTGACGAAGGTCATGAAGAGCATATCAAATTTGATTATGAAAAGGAGAGAAAAGAGTTCGAGAAAACTTTTGAAATATTAGACTTGTCTTTAGGAGAATACGCTTTTGATAAACTTCGAAAAGGAAAGTATATCTCTGGAATTACTTCTACCCATTTTGATGCATTTACAATGGGAATTCAACCCTACCTAAATATTATTAATACAGAAGATAAACCATTAATGGAACAGTTGGGTGAAGTATTCAAGGCTATTAAGCTGGATCAAGCATTTTTGGATAATGCCTCCGGTGGGGGTAAAAATACTAAAAATTATTTGTCTAAGAGAATTGCGGTAGTGCAAAAAAGAGTTGGTGATTTTTTAGATGGACGAAGCTAAAATCATAAGTATACGTGAAGAACTTGAGGCTGAATTGAGTTGGAGAGAAAATGAACTAAAGTTGCTAAAGAATCAGTTAGTAAAAATCCAATCAAATAAAGAACAAAATATTTATAGAAAATCATTGGTTGTCATGCTGTATGCTCATTATGAAGGATTTTGCAATTTTGCCTTTCAAACCTATGTTATGGCAATTAATGAAGAAAAGTTATTACGAAAGCAAGTGAATAATTATTTAGCGGCAGCATCCATGCATCAAGAGTTTACGCTGTTTGAAAATGAAGAATATAAAGAGAAACAATTTAAGAAAATTTTTGGTCAAAAACCACCTGAAGACAGGAAACTCTTTAAACTATCAAAAAGAAAATATTTACTTGATGCACTAGAAGATTTTCTTGATCAAATAATGATAATACCCGATAAAGTGGTAAATACGGAAAGTAATCTTCGGCCATTGGTACTTAAAAAGCTACTATATAGTTTAGGATTACCTGAAAACTCTTTTTCTAGGTACGAAGCAAATATCACCGAATTAGTGAATACCAGAAACGCAATCTCACACGGTCAGAAAAGAGATGGGGTAGATGGAAGTACATTTGAAAGATTAGAGAAAACGACTAGAGATATTAATAACGCTATTATTATCTTAATATATGATGCATTGAGAAGGAAATTATATTTAAAAGACTCTTCCGTTGTATTTACGTAGGAAAACAGAAAACTTCATTAATGAATAAAATTATGAAGTAACAAAACTATTAATAATATTTAATAAAAAGGCACCATATCAGTAGGTGGTTAAAACTATAATATTCAACAGTATTTAGAGGTTGGTTTCTGAATTTCCAATATATTTAGGTGTGAAGAATAACTCAATCCATGAGAGCCATTCTTCAAACATCATTAGATGAATTTTTTCTATTTCTGTAATAATTGATCAACCTCACCTGATATCCAAGACTTTTTTTACTTCAACCCCCAGTAGCTCGAAAATGTAGTATAGAAAGGCATGAAAAAATGAATTGTTATCTATAATAGAAAACGATGAACTTGTAGATGACAAAAAAGTAGTAACGAAATTGATCCTAAGAAAAAGTGCCTTTTCGGTTTTGAACCCGATAGACACTGAAGATAAGTTTTATCGTGACAAGCATTGATTCAACGCAAAACATACCTATCCACAAAAGTAATTTAGTTAATCTACCCCATTACACTATAAGATCGAATTCTGCTAAACATTCTACTTTGAAAAGATAAAGAAATCCAACCATCAAACAATTACAAACATTTGTCACTTTTTTCTGTAAAAAAATATAGAAGAATTTTATATAATGAAAGTGGTTACATTTTTTTAGAAAATTTGAAAGGGCAAATGAGAGAATTTTCAATTTTAATGCACATTAAGTGGAGAATGAACCCACATCAAGATTTTTCGTGTTTGTAAAGATGATAGTGACGATGAGCTATCCGTAATTATCTGATTGGGTCAACTAACCATCAGTGGGAATGAAGAATACGCATTTAAAATCTGAATGCCGGCATCAATAATTATTCTACTGACCATCAGTAGGAATGAAAAATCCCCTGCAAAGTTTCATTTATCCCGTATAAACGTTCACTAAATCTTCCTCCTGTGATTTAGGAAAAAATGAAAGAGGATGATAAGTACCCGTGAGTGACCGATTGGTTCAATGAAATATCAAACGTCTGAAGTCCTCCACTGATGGGCTTTACCTATAAAGATAAAAAATTTTTTTGCTGAAAGGAGTATGGGGAATGAGAATTGGAATACCTAAAGAACGAGTTGTTGGAGAAACACGTGTTGCAGCAACTCCCAAAACCGTTATTCAACTGAAAAAACTCGGGTTTACTGTTGCAGTTGAGACAGGTGCAGGTGAGGCGGCAAGTTTTACCGATGACGAGTATAACGACTCCGGTGCAGAAATTGTCGAAGCTAATGGTGTATTTCAATGTGATCTCATTTATAAAGTAAATCCGCCTACTGGAGAGGAAGTTTCAAAGCTTAAGAAAGGTACAACTCTCGTCAGCTTCTTGTATCCAGCACAAAACAGCGCACTAGTTGAAGAACTTTCCCAAAAAAACATCAATGTACTAGCAATGGATATGGTTCCACGTATTTCGCGTGCTCAATCAATGGATGCTTTATCTTCAATGGCTAATATAGGAGGTTATAGGGCGGTTACGGAAGCACTTCATGCATTTGGACGGTTTTTTAACGGGCAAATTACCGCTGCTGGGAAAGTACCGCCGGCAAAAGTATTGGTCATTGGTGCCGGCGTAGCGGGGCTAGCCGCCATTGGAATGAGTAAATCTCTTGGTGCGATCGTTCGAGCCTTTGATACACGTCTGGAAGTGGCAGAACAAATCGAATCAATGGGCGGGGAATTTTTGAAATTAAATTTTGCCGGTGAAGAAGATGGTTCTACTTCTTCAGGATATGCCAAAGTCATGTCAGACGAATTTATTCAAGCTGAAATGGCTCTTTTTGCTGAACAGGCGAAAGAGGTTGATGTGATCATAACCACCGCACTTGTGCAAGGGAAACCGGCACCTAAATTGATTACGAAAGCAATCGTTGATAGTATGAAGCCAGGATCGGTGATTGTTGATATGGCTGCATCGAGCGGGGGGAACTGTGAATATACAGTGCCGGGAGAAATGATTGTGACTGCTTCCGGAGTGAAAGTGATTGGTTATACAGATTTGCCCAGTAGACTGCCGGCTCAATCGTCTGAAATGTATGCAACCAATCTCGTTAATTTAACAAAATTACTTTGCAAGGAAAAAAACGGCGAGATTGATATCAATTTTGAAGATGTGATATTGCGCCATATGAGTGTTGTGAAAGAAGGACAGATTACTTTCCCACCGCCGCCTATTCGTGTATCGCAAACGCAACCCACAAAAAAAGAGGAGAAGCAGGCAGAACCAAATGAAACACCGGTTAAAGAAAAGAAAGACCATTCCTTGTTAAAAGTGGTGTTTGACGGGCTGGCCATTGTGTTTTTCCTATGGTTAGGTCAAGTTTCGCCTCCAGAATTTTTATCACACGTAACGGTTTTTGCACTTGCCATTGTTGTTGGATATTACGTTGTTTGGAATGTAACCCATGCTTTACATACACCGCTGATGTCGGTTACGAATGCCATCTCCGGTATTATTATCGTAGGTGCCTTGTTACAGATGAATAGTTCTTTAACATCAGTTAAAGTCTTGTCTTTTCTTGGTATATTAATTGCTACGATCAATATATTTGGTGGGTTCACCGTTACTAAACGTATGTTAAAGATGTTTACGAAGAGCAAGGAGGTGTAATCAATGTCACAAGGTTTTGTTACTGCAGCGTATATGATTGCAGGGATATTGTTTATTATGAGCTTAGCTGGTCTATCAAAGCAAGAAACAGCAAAAAGCGGTAACTATTTTGGTATTGTTGGTATGGCGATTGCCTTGGTTACAACGATTATAAGTATTGAGCTTGATGTTGAAAGTATAGCATATATTTTGGTCGCTGTTTTAATCGGTGCGATGATCGGTATTCTTTTAGCAAAAAGAGTTGATATGACGGAAATGCCGGAGTTAATCGCTGCTTTACATAGTTTTGTCGGGTTGGCCGCTGTATTTGTAGGCTATAACAGCTTTATCGAGTCACTTTCAGATCATTCTTTTGTTGGATCTATGTTAATCATTCATTTAACGGAAATTTTTCTTGGTATTTTTATTGGTGCTGCTACCTTTACTGGTTCGATAGTTGCTTTTGGAAAACTACATGGCAAAATTCGTTCCAACCCGCTTATTCTACCATATAAAGATGTATTGAATATTGGACTCTTACTTTTGTCTGTTATTCTTTTATTCTTATTTATTTTTACAGGAACGTCACAATTCGGTATCGTTTATCTTGCTAGTATGACGGTGATTGCGTTATTTTTAGGATGGCATATGGTTATGGCAATTGGCGGTGCAGACATGCCGGTTGTGATTTCCATGTTGAATTCATTATCCGGTTGGGCGGCTGCGGCATCAGGATTTATGCTATCAAATGATTTGTTAATTATTACTGGAGCACTAGTCGGGTCGTCGGGGGCAATATTGTCCTATATTATGTGTCAAGGGATGAATCGGAATTTTTTCTCTGTTATTACCGGTGGCTTTGGAAATGATATGGTAAGCGGAGAAACAGAAGAAATGGGTGATTATCGCGAAATCAGTACGGAAGACGCGGCAGAAATGTTAAAGGGGTCAAGCTCTGTGATTATTACACCAGGCTACGGGATGGCTGTAGCTCAAGCGCAATATCCGGTGGCAGAAATTACGAAAAAACTTCGCGATCAAGGGATTAACGTGCGTTTTGGTATTCATCCTGTGGCAGGGCGGCTTCCAGGACATATGAACGTATTGCTAGCCGAGGCAAAAGTACCTTATGATGTTGTTTTAGATATGGAAGAAATTAATGATGACTTTCCGGAGACAGATACTGTGCTTGTAATCGGAGCTAATGATACCGTCAATCCATCTGCAATTGAAAATCCAAGCGGTCCAATTGGTGGGATGCCGGTACTCGAAGTTTGGAAAGCGAAGAATGTTATTGTTATGAAACGTTCGATGAATGCGGGATATGCCGGTGTACAGAACCCATTATTTTTTAAGGAAAACTCCTATATGTGCTTTGGTGATGCAAAAACCACCGCAGAGGCTATACTGAAGGCATTATAGAAAATGAAGTTAGATGTAGGGGATCCAATTTGAAGTCGATAATCGTCATGATTGGATCCCTTAAACGGTTGGAAGTTTGGATTTTCTAAAGTTGATTCAGTTTTACTCTTTAACTAATTTAGTTTACTTTCCTTCGAATAAAATATTTCTATCAAACTATATTTCTACTTATAAAGCTCCTAAGGTGAAAAATGTTGTATAGGTTCTGGAGTTGTTTTCAAGGAGTTTTTATCTTTCTTACTGTAAAATTTGAAAAAGATATATTTGTGTACAAGGGAATCAAATTTTTGAGGTATGCGGAAGAGGCAAGGGCAATTAGACTTGAATGCTAAATAAAGGCCAGCACCTTGAGACGCCGGCCGGTCGTTTAAGTACATAGCCTCTATGCAAATTTTCCATTGGCAGGGCGTTTATTTTTACTAATCAAACGAATGATAATTGTTCGATGACATCAAATTCCGAATCTTGATCTTCGTTAATTGTACTTTGTCCAGAGACAATAATTTTAACCTTGAGTTGAGGTTTAGCATTTGAATTAACCTGTTCAATTTTTGCCGTATATTTTCCGTTGTTTTTAATTACATCATACATAAAACCACTATAAAATGCTGGTACAAATCCTAACTTCATATCTGAATTTCTGGTAAAGATGGCAACGGCTCTTGAATCTTTTGGATTCTTCATATCGAGTTCAAATCTAACCTCTTCGTTAATTTTTAAATTCTGCAAAACACTTTCACCCTCATAATAACGCCAACCAGCAATATAAAAGTCAAAATCGAAATGGTCCTTATACTTATAAATGGGTGAAACAAACTCATAAGGATCAGTTGCCATCCTTTCACCGGTTGCCCTTAACAAGTCCATTTCTGTGTAATCTTTTGATAATCCAAATGATTATAAAAGCTCGTCAAAGTCAGGTCGACGTTTATCTGGTAACCTTCTTGCAAAAGCATCGAACAAGCGATCAAACTTATATACCTTGTTAATGTCTCTAAAAGCTAAGTGCGGTTTATATCCATCGGCAATAGCTTCAAATAGTGTTCTTCTTTTACCACTTAGCTCATAGGCAAAAGTATATTCACCATTAAGGCTTGATAAATTTCCAATATGATATCGTTGCCTTGTTTCAACATTTTGCCAAATGAGTCATAATATAAATGGTCGTTTGGCCATGATTACTCACTTCCATCTAACCAATCTCAACGGTAAAAGTTTTACGTGCAGATGAATTTATTCAAGCCGTTTTTAAGTAATTTCAACCTGTCCTTAGTTTCGCTTCAAAATCTCTTCAATAAAATCCGCCAAGTGGCTCCGTTCTTCTTCCGTTAGTTTTTTTATACTTTCCAATAGCCGTATTAAATCCGGTGTTAGCTCTGACTCATAACCAAAGAACTCTGCTAATGTGATTCCCAAAGCTTCACAAAGTGTCGTCAGTTTATCCAAAGAAGGTGTTGTCCTGCCGTTTTCAATATCACTTAGATAGGACTGTGAAATAAATGCTTTCTTTGCCAGAACATTTGCTGGCATATTTTTCCCTTTTCTAATGTTTTTAATTCTTTTACCGATATCCACAAATCATCACCTAATGCAATTATATATTGAACAGATAGACAATACAGAAATATAGAAGAAATAATATACGTAAATGACGTAAAAATATGTTGACAATACGTATATAGTGACATAAAATACATATCAAATAATAAAATTTCCATAAATTACAAATGTATCTGCAAATCATCACTGCCATGAATAGGTAGAAATCATGGAAAATCATTTTTAATATCTGGGGAGGTTTTGTTACTATGCATAATTAATAAACATAGAAGAGCAGGGAAGTTGTTATGAAATTTGTTGTGCAGCGGGGAAGGTTGCTGATAAACAAAGTTTCCAATGCAAAAAAAGTAATATTCTAGGGTCATAAATATGTTTTTGTGATAAATATAAATGTAAAATCATATGATATAACAAATCCTATGATTCACACTAAGAGAGCCTATTTCCAAAGTTTTTCCCGTAACTAGCGAATCTCTTACCTTATAAATACTGGTGAAACTGCTTTTTACGTGAATTTTACAGAAAAATGTTTTTGAATACTAATCATTTTTTACACTACTTCTATATTTATTTGTTTAATTAAATTACTGGAAAATCTACTTATCTAAAAAATGATAGCATTTTCAAAAACAAATGGTTTCATAAAAAACAATATAAAAGTAATAAACCAACTATAGAATAATCGGCTGATAAACAAACTTCAACTAAAAGTGAATTATGTATGGAAATTTACAACTGCATAACCATCAAGTCACTAATGAACCTTAATCAAACGTTGATAGGTTCTGTGATAGAATGCTAAAGATTTATCCATTTATAAAGTTACTTAGGATTTTTATTACATAAGAAAGGTAGGGGGGTAAAATGAGAAAGATAAAAATAATAACATTGATAATATTATCAGTCCTGGTGTTCTTAGGAGCATGCAGTAATGACGAATCAAGTTCTTCCAACAAAGGCAACAGCAATTCTGATACAACCGAAATCAAGATTACTTGGAGGGGAACGGGAGAAAATGATAACATCCGTAGATATTTGGAAGAATTTGAAAGCGAATTCGAAGCTGAAAACTCCGATATCGACATTGTACTTTCACCCATTATCGCAAGTGAAGGGGATTATTTCTCTAAAGTAGCTCTTTCTTTACAATCAAAAGATACTGCACCGGATATTGTTTCCGAAGACACATTTATGCTTAGCTCCGATGCGAATGCAGGATACTTAAAAAATCTAGATAAATATGTGTCTTCCTGGGACGAGTGGGATCAATTCATTGAAAATATTAAAAACGGTGTATTAGGTGAAGACGGGAGTGTTTATGCGATTCCTACGACAACCGATTCCCGCGGACTGTGGTTTAATAAAAAAGTTTTTGAAGATGCCAGATTACCTTTAGATTGGCAACCAAAAAGCTGGGAAGACATCTTGGAAGCTGCAAAAAAAATAAAAGAATCAAATCCTGATGTTATTCCGCTGGCAATGAATGTCGCAAAAGTAAATGGTGAAGCAACATCTATGCAAACTTTTGAAATGCTGTTATATGGAACGGGTGAAACCTTGTTTAATAATGAGACGGGCAAATGGAATGTGAATGGTCAAGGATTGCTTGATTCACTGACCTTTATTGATGAGGTGATGAATAAGGAAAAGTTAGGTCCATCTCTTTCAATTGCACTAACATCTAACTACGGTTCAGTGATAACGCAAGACTTATTACCAAATGGTGGAGTAGGTATCGTTCTTGATGGAAGTTGGAATATTGGTAATTATTTAGAAGGGGGCGCAGTTCCGCTCGAAGATCCTGAAGCCGTTCTTGGGTTTGCGTCAATGCCTACACAAAATGGTCAAGAACCGGGTACAGTGACAATGTCAGGTGGTTGGGGATGGGCAATTCCTGCTAATTCAAAAAATCATGATAAAGCTTGGAAAGTAATTCAGGCAATGAGCACGATGGATTCCCAAGCAAAGCGTGCGATTATTGAAGGTGTTTTAACTGTAAGAGAGGATTCGGCTCAATCTCCCGATTATGTGCAAAGGCCATTTATTGAATCTGCAACGAAGGCGCTAGAAAACTCCCATTTTCGACCAAAGAGTGACTTGTATCCGAATGTTTCTATTGAAATTCAAAATGCTGTGGAAGCGGTTGCTAGTGGCTCTATGACTCCAAAAGAAGCCTTAAAAAATTATAAACAAGCAGTTATTGAGATCGTTGGTAAAGAAAACACATATTAATAAGAAAAGTGATGTTTTGCTGTCATAGCATTCCTTGTAGAGCTAGACAGCAAAACTTGTCCAAAGCTTTCGACCCGTAATTTTAATCATTTACTATAAAAATTTCCGGCGTCAAACCCACGAATTGGAATAAAGGATAGAATTCTGCTATTCTCTATTTCTAATATGTGGCAATGTTTTCAATAGGAGGATGGAAAATGGCCACATCTTCAATTCCATTAGCTAAGAAAAATAAATTAGAAAATGTCAAATCATTGGTTTTTTTATCGCCAGCTTTCGTTTTATTACTCATATTTTTTCTAACACCTATGGTTTTAACCATATTATTTTCATTTACAAATTTGTCTCTAACCGGGGTCCAAGCTAAACAACTTGAATTTATCGGTTTTCAAAACTTTATAAATATGTTTAAAGACGTAGAGTTATATAATAGTCTTGCTAAAACTTTAATTTTTGTTATTTTTTCGGCAGTATTAGGACAGTGTTCATTAGGATTTTTCATTGCATTTTTAATGAAAGGAAAAAGTGCTGCCTTCCGGAGAATCATTGGAATCTGTGTCATTGCGGCTTGGGTGACTCCTGAAATAGTTGTCGCGTTTTGTTGGGTTGCCTTTTTAGGAGACAGCGGAACCCTAAATACGATTCTTACATCTTTATCAGATATAGATGCAATCTCCTTTTTATTTGAATATCCAATGCTCAGTGTTGTCATTGCAAACATTTGGAGGGGTACCGCTTTTTCTATGATGGCCTTTCAGACTGCTTTAGATGATATACCGGCTGAAGTTGAAGAAGCAGCTATAATGGATGGTGCTTCAAGATGGAAAGTTATCCGCCATATTACCATCCCAATGGTTCGTGGAACGGTTACAACAAACTTGATGTTAGTAACATTGCAAACCTTAGGTGTATTTACATTAATATATACCATGACTGGCGGTGGACCAGGAAATCATACGATGACATTACCGGTTTTTATGTATCAAAAAGCGTTTGTAAGTTATCAGTTGGGATACGGTACAGCTATTTCATTAGTGATCCTTCTGTTAGGAGCTGTTTTTAGTATTTTATATATGAGACTCCTGAAAGTAAAATTATAAGGAGTGTTAAAAAATGAAAATAGGAAAAATAGAAAGGATTGTACATTATACCATATTAATTATACTTGCCATTCTTTTTGTTTTACCGCTATTTTGGATGATATTTGCATCAGTGGATCCTTCCGCTATCCAAGCACTGAAAATGCCAAAAGAGTTAACGGTGAATAATTATAAGGAGGTTATTACAGATCCTTCCATCATTAGGTCCTTCATGATAGGCTTAATGATTTCAGGCGGACAATCCATTATTGTCGTGCTTGTTAGTCTTTTAGCGGCATATCCTTTGTCCAGGTATCAAGTCAAATATAAAAGATCATTTTTATATACGATTTTATTTCTCACATCATTACCGATGACCGCTGTCATTGTCCCGGTTTATCAAATGTTTTTAATATTTAATTTCGTTGATAAACTTTGGGCGGTAACCCTATTTTTAACAGGTACATCACTTCCTTATGCCATTTGGATGATGAAAAACTTTATGGATTCTGTGCCAATAGATTTGGAAGAGTCGGCATGGATTGACGGTGCATCGGTATGGCAAGGGATTAAAAGAATTGTTGCTCCTTTAATGGTGCCTGGAATCTTTACTGTTTTCATATTTACTTATACTGGGAGTTGGGGGAATTTTTTTGTACCATATATCCTAATTCAATCACCGGAAAAAATGCCAGCCTCTGTAAATATTTTCCAATTTTTTGGCAACTATGGCCTGATTAATTACGGAAAACTAGCGGCATTCTCAGTGCTTTATACAGTTCCGGTAGTATTTCTTTATTTTTTATCACAACGTTATATGTCTAAAGGTTTTAGTTTTGGCGGTGCGTCAAAAGGATAATTCCCGGGTTATGTAAATCTATGGAGGTGTTTCACTTGTTTTGGACAGTAGAAAAATTAGAAGCACGAATTGCTGAATTAGATCAGTTGAGGTACAGAAATGTAGTTCCTATTCCTGAATTCACTTCGGTTCTAGACAAGGAAGGCAATGTGGGTACTCCGCCTCCTAAAAGTTCAGAGGGGGAAAAATTAAAAGTTGGAGACTATTGGTCCGGCAGAGATCAGTACATATGGCTTTTAACGGAGCTTGAGATTCCCACCGAATGGGAAGGGGAAGAAGTTGTCGGACTTTTTGACTTTGGTAACACAGGCGGAGGGAATAACTCCGGTTTTGAATCATTGCTTTTTGTCAATCATACTCCCTACCAAGGCGTAGATGCTAATCATCAGGAAGTATTTTTTACCAAGGATTTGGTTGGGAAAAAAATCCAACTGGCATTTCGCTTATGGTCCGGGCTGGAAGGCGGCGGAAAACCAACCATTCAGGAACATAAAATAAAAAATGCCGCGCTGGCCTGTTTAGACGAAGCGGCAGATGATTTATTTTGGACCAGCAAGGCAATGATTGAAACGATAAAAATATATGATGACAGCCGGCCGGAAAAGCAATCGTTATTGATGGCTCTTGATCGTTCTTTTAAGGAGATTGATTGGTCAAACCCGGGCTCTCCTGAATTTTATCAGTCTGTCAAGACAACTCAAAAAGTGATAAATGAGGAACTGGAAAGGTTGGAGGCGCAACACCCGGTAACTATTCATGTTATTGGACATACTCATATAGATGTAGCTTGGTTGTGGAGATTAAAGCATACAAGGGAAAAAGCTGCACGTTCTTTTTCAACGGTATTACGCTTAATGGAAAAATATCCGGAATATATTTTTCTGCAAACGCAACCACAGTTATATGAATATATGAAAAATGATTATCCGGAGATTTTTAAACAGATAAAAGAAAAAGTTGCCGATAAGCGTTGGGAAGCAGAAGGTGGAATGTGGCTTGAGGCAGATTGCAATTTGACATCAGGTGAGTCATTAGTACGTCAATTGTTATTTGGGACCCGATTTTTACGACGTGAATTTGGTGTGGAATCAAAGTATTTATGGCTGCCAGATGTATTTGGTTATAGCTGGGCATTACCGCAAATTTTAAAGAAGAGCGGTATCGATACATTTATGACAACAAAGATTAGTTGGAGCCAATATAATCGGATGCCGCATGATACATTTTACTGGAAAGGAATGGATGGCACAGAGATTCTGACGCATTTTATAACAACGCCGACCAATGATGGCGTGTGGTTTTACACATACAATGGTGAGATTACACCAAAAACCATCCAAGGTATTTGGGAAAATTATCGTGACAAAGAGGTGAATCGCGAGCTCCTGTTATCTTACGGCTATGGCGATGGTGGCGGTGGTGTAAACAGAGAAATGCTTGAAATGCGGCGTCGATTAGATAAAATCCCCGGGTTACCAAATGTTATACCTAGTCGTGCAGATGAGTATTTTGAAAAACTCCATAAGAATGTGGAAAGTACTGATCGATACGTTCACACTTGGGATGGTGAGCTATATCTAGAATATCACCGCGGTACATATACCAGCCAAGCACAAAACAAGAAGATGAACCGGAAACTTGAACTGTTACTCAGGGAAACGGAATGGATTTCTTCATTAAATAGTATTTTGTCTAAGGATTATTTTCGTTATCCGCAATCGGCAATAAATCATAGTTGGAAAATAGTTTTACGAAATCAGTTTCATGATATCATTCCCGGGTCGTCCATTCGGGAGGTATATGAGGATAGCCAACTGGAATACCAAGAAGCAAAATCATTGGCAATGGAAAGTTGGAAACAGTCCTTGACATCATTGCTTTTAGGTGACGATCAAACCGTTACTGTATTTAATTCCGCAAATTGGGAGCGGGATGATGTACTTGAAATCATCACATCAGATGAAAATTTAGTGAATGGTGAGTGGGTAGATATACAAGGGAATCCGATTGAAACCCAAAAAACAGAAAAAGGTTTGCTTCTTAACGTAAAAAAGTTACCATCTATGGGGTATACAGCGATAACATATCATGAAAAAATCCATTTGGAAAACCGTGCTGCAACACCTTTTGAGGTCAATGATAACAGGATCAATACGCCATATTACCAAATTTCTTGGAACGATGCCGGACAATTAGCTAGGATCTATGATAAGGAGGCAGGTCGTGAAGTCCTTGCCCCCGGAGCTTATGGAAATATATTGCAAGTATTCGAGGACAAGCCAATGAATTATGAAAATTGGGATATTGATATCTTTTATCAGGAAAAGATGAAAGAAATTCGTGATTTGCAGAGTGTTCAAGTGCTTGAAGAGGGTCCTTTACGACTTGTCATTGGATTTGAATGGAAGTATAGAGATTCATTCATAAAGCAGTTAATGATAGTTTATAAAAACAATAGAAGAATTGATTTTAAAACGTATATTGACTGGCATGAACAGCAACAACTGTTGAAAGTTGCATTCCCTGTTCAGATTCGGGCAACTGAAGCTACCTATGATATCCAATTTGGTAATGTTAAGCGTCCTACACATTGGAATACGAGTTGGGATCAGGCGAAATTTGAAACAGTCGGTCACCAATGGGTTGATCTATCCGAAACAAATTACGGGGTTAGTTTATTGAACGACTGCAAATATGGACATGACATAAAAGATCATGTCATTCGCTTAACACTTTTAAAGTCCGGAAAATATCCTGATCCGATGGCTGACCAAGGTGAGCATACTTTCACTTACTCCTTATTGCCGCACAAAGGCAGCTGGATCGATGGAAAAACTGTACAGGAAGCATGGAAACTAAATAACCCGCTGACCTATTCTTTTGGCACAGGAAAAGATTATAAATCCATATCTTTATTCCGTGTATCTACTGACAACATCATGATCGATGCCGTTAAGAAGGCAGAGGATGATAATAAGATTGTACTTCGTGTTCATGAATTTATTGGTTCCCGAGGTCCGGTTACGATTTCAAGTGATTTAACGATTGCTTCATGGCAAGAATGCAACTTGATGGAAAAAGCATCTGGAACCGTCCAGTATAGTAAGGAAATTACTTTTGATATAGCGCCATATGAAATCAAAACATTTCTTGTTAACATAGGAGCCTAGGTTCCTTGCCATAAGAGTTTAGATCATCGATTATGCAGCATTCTTTTATAAAACAATATCAAGCCGGGGCCCAAAACCTGGCTTGAACAAGGCTAGTCAGCTGTTATGTTTGTTTATGAATTCTTCCATACGACTGATTTCTCCTGAACTTGAGAAATTTAAATATATGAAAGTGAAAAAGAGGACTGACCACTTCATTGGAGATTTTTTAAATTATTGAGTTCAGTCCTCCTTCAAATTTTAGTACAGAGGTAAGTGATTCTTGGAAACTTTCTTATTGCCACCCTTTATACCAGCATTTGGTAAATATTTCTCCATATTTTTAAAAAAGTTCTAATTGTTCCATGCTCTCCTTAGATGTGTTGGGACTTGTACTTGGATTATTTACTATGGAATTTATCAAGAGTTCTAAATCATGGTTTGTTTTGATAGTGAAAAATTTATGGTTAGGAAATAAGTATACCAAAACGGTTTTATTTAACTTTACAAGATTCATGATATTATTGTTCCTCTACTTTTACCATTCCAAATTATAAGCCCGTAATCTGCATTTTTTGCCATTTCTAAATCATTTGATGCATAAAAATTAAATCCTTTCGTATCGGGAGCAACCTTCACATTTTCAACTTCCCATTTGCCAATGTTGTTACGTGCTTTCCTGTTTGAAGCGAAAACTTTTACTTTCTGATAGTTTATTTGACATTTTTTTGACGTTTACCTTCTTATCTAGGTAAGGTTCTTATCATCTCTCGAATTTTGCCGAAAAATAATTTCCTTGTTTATGATTGTGTTGTAAAAAAGAAAAGGGACCTGCCTACACAATTAAAACAGCTTCAAAATTTGTTCTTTTATGGCATAATATATAATATTGGTATTTTAATCGGCTGAAGTGCTATCAAAAATTTGATTAGAAACATAAGTTCGTATATAATGGTTGTAATACCTTAAGAACCTTATTTAGGGTAAAGGGGTGAAAAAGTTGATTACTTATGTTGTTGGCGATTTGTTGAAAAGTCCGGCTCGTGTTCTTGTTAATACTGTTAATACTGTTGGGGTCATGGGGAAAGGGATTGCTAAAGATTTCAAGATAATTTATCCTGAAATGTTTAGACAATACCAAAATCTTTGTGAGAAAGGATTGTTTCATGTAGGTCAGCTTTGGTTATATAAAACGCCGCAGAAGTGGATTCTAAACTTTCCTACAAAAAAACATTGGAGGTCAAAATCGAAAATCGAATATATTGAAGCGGGACTAGAAAAATTTATTAATACCTATATGGAGAAAGGTATTACATCCATTGCGTTTCCCATGTTGGGTTGTGGGAATGGAGGTCTCGATTGGGAAAATGAGGTAAGACCTTTAATGGAAAAATATCTTAAAAATTTGCCTATCGATATTTATATTCATTTGTATAGAAAAGACCCGTTTGAACCAGAGTATAGAAATATTAATAAGATAAAGAATTGGCTAAGAAGTGAACCCGAATCATTGGCATTTGTAGAGGTTTGGGAGGATATTCAGAACCTTGTCCGACAAAATGATTCTTATTTTACATTGAATAATAAAATTGGTTTTACTGTTTCTATAGTTTGTCACCCTGAGGAAGGATTAGGTATCAAAACACAAGGCCGAATAGTTCATATCTATAAATCACAACTAGTGGATCTTTGGCAACATATCCGCAGCTTTGGTTTTGTAATTCCTAGTAGTATGCCTAGTGGGATGGAAAAATATACTCCATTCATTATTGCTATCCTTCATCATTTACCATATTTAAAACCGGTAATTATTTCAACTCAATATCAAGAAATGAACAAAGAATCAATTGGCTTACAGTATATTCCAGTTAATCACACAAAAAATCTCAATGTAGAAGAGGTTTATCTTGATGAATCAACAAATTAAACCTGACGCTCATCTTTTTATTAATTATATAGATCAACTTATAAAAGAACCTTGGTTAGGACAATCAAGAAGATGGTGGCCAAAATTTGTTTACCATTTCACAAACATTGATAATGCAGTAAAAATTTTAGAAGACGGAAGGTTACTAAGTAGGGGGAAATTAAACAAGTTACAGGGCATGGTTACTGATAACGCTAGTCCAAATGTAATTGAGAATACGGATGATCGTTGGAAAGAGTTTGTAAGATTATATTTTCGACCTAGAACACCTACTCAATTTCAAAATGAGGGAATTCGTCCCAAAGAAAATAGGTATCATGGTGCTCATTGTCCGGTACCCATCTTTTTTCTCTTTGACTCAAAAAAGATTTTAATAAGAAAGTCTGTGCAATTTAGTAAACAAAGCCTAGCAATTGCAAGAACAATTGCTTATTCAGACTTTATCCATTTTCGTGAAATTCCATTTAGGCAAGTTTATCATGATGACTGGTTTCTGCCAGAGGAGAGAGATTTAATTGTTCCATATGGACATGCTGAAGTCATTGTACCTGACGAGTTAGATTTAGAAGATTTACGCTATATCTGGTGCCGAAGTGAAGCAGAGCAAAGGACATTAATGAATTTGTTAACCAAAGAAACTAGAGAAAAATGGAAAAGCAAAATAGGATCCGGAAAAAAGGGGAATTTTTTCTTTAGAAATTGGTTGTTTGTTGAGAAAGTTCACCTTTCTGAAGAATCAATCACATTTTACTTTAATTTGCCGGTTAATCATGAAGATGAACCATATGAACTTGAATTGACAATAAATGAAAATATAACTGGAAACAAGTATTTCTGGAATGGATTACTTCAAGGGGAAAATCAACTTACTTTTGAATTATCTAATCTCCTGGTTAGAACTAATTATAGTGTGAAGTTGTATTGTGATAACCAAATTATCTTCGCTGATGAGTTTATATATGATGATGATTTACCTTTCTAGTCCATTTAAGTTATGATTCTCCGTATCAAGCTTGTTTCTCATTTTATTTTTCCTCCGCATACTCTAGTATATTATGTGGCATCTATCCTACAACAAGGGAGTTAAATTTGTCTCAAAGGGAACATATCATTGATCTGTTTGGAACCGGGGCTAAGGTTCCTTATCTACATTCATAACCGGGACAATGAACTTGTCCGATGTCTCCTTCCAAGTAAGTTGGGTAGACCGAATGTGTGGCCTATTTTTTTCTTGCAAAAGCTCCCAAATTAATATTTAGTTTACTTGATTGTATTAAAAATTCAATTTCTCCAGCTCCTCGTTTTTTTGAAGTAAAGGTAGTACTTTCATGAAAGGTTACTCCAACAACCAATTGTTCTCGTCTTTCATCAAAAATACAGCAATCAATAAACCAAGAGACTAGGATATGGAAGACCTAGTCAACATCCTTTTCGATTAACATTTATAAAAGTACCACAAAGGTTTTACGGAATATTCCACGCTAAATATCGTACACAACATATCTTATTTCGAGCATTAGTATTTTAGAAAAGGGGATTTTTGGGTGTAAACCATTTTATAAGAATTGATGGGAATTTTTCATTAGGGAAAGGGCACGAAAAATAACTACAATAGTAGATTGATTTTCCCACAATATCTGAAGGTAATGTAATTTCTATTGTTAAGTGGGCTGAATCTAAGCAGAATTTGGTAATCATTCAATACCGATTCTAGAACCGGAATTCTTTAAAAAACACTGGCGGAAAATCGAAACTGTATAGAGATTATTTTTATACTGTTTTTTTATGATGTAGGTTTTCCCTTCTTTTAACGTAAATCAACTATAAACTGATTGCTATCGTTTAAAAATTTGTTCTAAGGCAACAAACTTGAAAATACTATTTTAAATAATATAAAATCTGTGGATATTCTTATTTTTGAATAGATTAGAGTAAACCACCATCAATTTTTATGGCAAAGGGAAATTTTAATGAATTATGCATACATAAATAATTATAGGGTATAATTTTGCACAAAAGTTCTGGGCTGTATTTGGTCTTACGTTTTTAAAGCTTCCAATTTAAAATTAAATTAAGCAATTGCAAACATCTTTTTTGCACAACCTATTCTGTGCAAGGAGGAAAAGAAATGACTTTAAATAAACGTAGTACGGCCGTATTAATGCAATTAATAAATAATGATTCTTATCTATCTATTGATGAATTAACAACGCGAATTAATGTTTCAAGAAGAACTATTTACAACGATATAAGTAAAATTAATGATTGGTTAGGAGAACTGGGTTTACAACCAATCAAGAATGTTCGATCCCTTGGATTTATTTTACCCGAACAAACAAAGAAACAAATTCCAAGTAATATAAAGAAAATCCAAGCCTGGCACTATGAATATTCTCCGGTTGAAAGAAGAGCATGGATATTTATTAACTTAGTAGTGAGTAGTAAACCGCTCTATTTAGAAAACCTAATGGATCGAGTAAGAGTAAGTCGAAATACAACAATAGAAGATCTGAAGGTTTTAAGGGATGAAGTAGAAAAAATAAACTTGCAATTGATATTTGATCGTACGAAGGGTTATGTCATTTTAGGTGAGGAGGTAAATATAAGAAAAGCGATCGTATATTATTTATCAGAAGCATTTCTTGATCAAAATTGGAATTCCTTGATTGCAAATGTTCAGTTTCAACTTTACAGCATAAATAAATTTGATGATGCTGCACATTACTTAATTGACACTAACTCAATTAATTTAGTGTATACTTGGTTATTTGATATAGAAAAGGAGTTCAATATCCAATTTACAGATGAAGTACTTTATAGCTTAAGTTTACGATTTATTATTTTTAGTATAAGAGTGTTGCATGGAAACTATATAATGATGGATTCCGTGGAAAAAGAAGTTTTAAGTGAAACAGAAGCATTCAAAGCTGCCAAACAAATCAGTGCACGATTAGAAGAGATTTTCTTTACAACATTTCCTGAAGATGAACAATTTTATCTTACAACCCACTTATTAGGGGCAAGAGTCAACTATTCAGAAGATGACTTTCGAAACTTTTCTTTATCTGAGAATTTACGTGAAATCGCGAAAAAAATGGTGGACAATTTTGAAAAGAATGCATGTATTCTCTTCCAAGAGCGTGATATGTTAATAAAAAATTTACTTTTACATTTAAAACCGGCTTATTATCGAATTAAATATGGAATCGAAATTGAAAATACCATAGTTGACTCAGTTAAAACAAAGTATGAAGAAGTATTTTTATTAACGAAAAAGGTAGTGGATCCTTTCGAGAAATTTGTTGGAACAAAAATGAATGATAGAGAAATTGCTTATATTGCCATTCATTTTGGTGGTTGGTTAAGGAAAGAAAGTGTAACACCTGTTTCAAGAAAGAAGGCTTTAATCGTATGTGCTAATGGGATCGGAACATCACAAATTTTGAAGCAACAATTAGAAGGACTATTTCCCACTATTGATTTTACGGAGTATGTATCTATTCGAGATTATGAGAAAAAGAATTTTGATGTTGATTTGGTTATTTCAACAACACCAATAGTAAAAAAACAACATCCTACTATTATTATAAATCCAATTTTGACAGATGTAGAGAAAGAAAAATTATTGAAAAAAGTAAATGTACTTTTTTCAGATGGAAATCAAAAAGTCCTCTCATTAGAAGGATTAGTTGAAGTTATCCAAAGACACGCTGATATATTGAATAAAGAAAAATTAATAAAAGATTTAAAACAGTATTTTGTTCGACCTAGATATAGTATAAACCAACGGAAAAAACCAAGCTTGGAAGAATTGCTAAATTTAGAAATGATTCAAGTAGAAAATTCAGTACCAGATTGGAAACAATCAATCATCAAAGCTGCTGAACCCCTTCTTAATAAAGGCTGTATAACAAATACCTACATTAATGAAATGATTAATAATGTTAAGAAAAACGGTCCATATATTGTGATTGCGCCAAAGATTGCCGTTCCTCATGCGAAACCGGAATATGGCGTAAAAAAGATTGGAATGAGTATGTTAAAGGTGAAAGAAGCTGTTTCGTTTTCAAATCAACCAAAACATGATGTACATTTTATCATTGTTTTGGCAACAGTCGATGATGAGTTACATCTAAAAGCTTTGTCTCAGCTAACACAACTTTTCTCAAATCATTCGAATGTAAAAAAATTGATGACATTAAATTCTGTCTATCAAATTCATCAGTTTATCAACCAATGTGTCAGTGAAATTTTAGCAAAATGTGGAGGATAAATAAATGAAGTTTTTAGAAAAATCTCTTGTTGCACTAGATGTTGAAGCGAATACTCCGGAAGAAGCAATTCGAACTGCCGGAATGTTATTAGTAGAAGATCACCTCGTTGAAGAGACTTATATAGAAGCAATGGTCAATTCTTTTAAAAATAATGGACCATATTTTGTATTGGCACCAAATATAGCATTGCCTCATGCAAGACCAGATGACGGGGTCAATGAAGCTTGTGTTTCTTTTATTCGCTTAAAGAAGGGGATTCCCTTTGGTCATTCAATGAATGATCCTGTAAAACTTGTTTTTGGATTAGGGGCTTCTTCTAGTGAAGAACATTTGAGCATTTTACAAAGGTTAATCAGATTATTAGAAAGCAAATGTAATGTGGAAAAATTGTTGACAAGCCAAAGCTATGAAGAAATTCGAAATTTAATTGGAGGCGATTTATCATGAAAATTTTATGTGTATGCGGGTTAGGGCAAGGAACCAGTTTGATTTTACGGATGAATACAGAAACAGTTTTACGGCAACTCGGTATACAGGCAGATGTTGAAAATACAGATGTGTCCAGCGCAAAAGGGGAAAAACCGGATTTTATCTTAACTAGTAATGAGTTGGCACAAACATTGGAGGGACATCCTTCTAAAATTATTATTGTCAATAATTATTTTGATTTAGAGGAAATTAAGACGGCTTTACAAACACATTTAAACTAAATATTTTTACAAGGAGGAACAAGCATGGAAATTATTCAATGGATTGCCACCAATATTTTTGGTGTTCCTGCTATTTTACTAGGATTAATTGTATTGCTAGGGTTGCTATTGCAGAAAAAGAGCACAAGTCAAGTAATCACCGGTACGTTTAAAGCAATGATTGGTTTTCTAATTATTAGTGCAGGGTCCAGCATTATTACAGGTGCATTAACAGTCTTTGAACCAATGTGGGCAGAAGTGTTCGGACTTGAATCGAATACGTTTAGTAATTATATGGGTCAAGAAGCCTTTACTACAAAATATGGGGCTGCTGTAACATTAGCTATGTTTATTGGATTCTTAATTAATGTGCTGTTGGCCCGCTTTACGAAATTTAAATATATCTATCTAACTGGTCACATGATGTTTTGGACAACAATGGTGTTTGCAGGGGTTGTTGTTGATACAAAGACAGATATTCCATTCTGGGGTTTTGTTATTTTCCTTTCTATTATAATGGGAATCTATTGGACATTTCAACCTGCCATTGTTCAGCCGTTTATGCGAAAAGTTACCGGAAACGATAACATTGCGTTAGGTCATACGTCTGCATTTGCTGCTGTCTTAGCTGCATTGCTTGGTAAATGGCTTGGAAATAAGGAAAATGATTCAGAAAAAATAAAGATGCCAAAGGGGCTTGAATTTTTACGAGATTCAAATGTTATTACCGCTTTAACAATGGGGCTTCTATTCTGTGTAGGTGCAGTTATCTTATTAATTAAAGGAGGAACTGGTGCAGAAAAAATTATTGCGAACTCAGGTGATCAAAACTTTATCATCTATTCAATTATTCAATCATTCACATTCGCTGCAGGTATTGCAGTGGTATTACTTGGTGTGAAAATGTTTATTGGTGAAATGGTTCCTGCCTTCAATGGTATAGCAACAAAATTAGTTCCGGGTGCCAAACCTGCACTCGATTGTCCAGTTGTTTTCCCATATGCACCAAATGCAGTAATTCTTGGCTTTTTAGGTGCATTTGCTGGTGCATTAATTTGGCTAGTTGTACTAGGCTATTCAGTTGCTTATGTATTCGTACCTACAATGATTGTTCTATTTTTTCATGGTGCCACTGCTGGTGTATTTGGTAACTCGACAGGTGGTGTAAGAGGGGCGCTAATTGGTGGATTTATTACCGCTACCATTGTCTCTTGGGGTCAATATATAATGGTTACATTTTTAATCGGTTCAACGATTCCAGATACAGCAATGTGGGCAGCAGATACGGATATGTTTATCCTTAGTGCTTTTATTAAGTTTTTAGCCCAATTGTTCTTCTAATGATTATGAAATTTTTAACAAGCACAATTATCGCTTAATTTCTTTGTTATGGTAATCTTGGTCCTCTTGGAATCTTATCAACTATAGCTATCAATTTAACTATTAAAGATTCATTTCTTGTAGGGGGTACCAAGTTCAGTCTGGTAACCCCTTAAATCTTTTTATAAAATTGGGAGGTCTTTATATGAGTTTTATTCGAACTTTTAACGGTGATATTAAACCAGAAGAATTAGGTTTTACTTACTCACATGAACATATTGTATGTCGGCCGGATTATTGGGTTCAACGTGGTGAGGATGATTTACTATTGGATGACAAAGAAAAATCGAAAAAAGATGTGGAAGATTTTAAAAGTCATGGTGGGAAAACAATTGTCGATGCAACGGCGATTGATTATGGCCGGGATGTTAAAGCAGTAAAAGAAATTTCAGACGAGACTGGTATTCAAATTGTTGGAACAGCCGGTTTTAATAAGAGTTTTTTATGGGAAGCACGTATAAAAGATGAATTAAAACCGATTATTGGAAACTATGATACTTATGTTCAATGGATTGAAGAGACATCGATAAATAAATTAGCTGAATTTGTTATACGTGAAGTAGAAGAAGGTCTTGAGGGAACCAATCTAAAAGCTGGCCAAGTCAAGTTTGGAACAGGATATAACCGAATATCACCACTGGAAATTAAAACTTTACGAGCAGTGGCCCGAGCACACCATGAAACAAAAGCACCAATACACTCCCATACGGAAGCAGGGACAATGGCACTTGAGCAAATTGAGCTCTTAAAAAGTGAGAATATTAATCTTGAATATATGAGTATCGGTCATATGGACCGAAATCCGGATCCGTATTATCATGAACAAATTGCTAAAACAGGAGCTTTTTTAAGTTTTGATGGTATTGCAAAAATCAAGTATGCTCCAGAATCAACTCGTATTGCTTGTATTTTAGAACTCGTTAAGAAAGGATATGAAAATCAAATCTTAGTTTCGGGTGATACCGCAAGAAAAACATATTATAAACATTATGATTACGGTCTTGGACTAGAGTATATTATTGCGAAATGGGTACCGCGGTTTATAGATGAAGCCAACCAACAAGGATTTGACGGTGAGAATTTAGTTCATAAATTTTTTGTTGAAAATCCAGCACGATGCTTTTCGTTTAAAAAATAAGGGAGTTGTTTCGTATGCAATTTCAATATGAAAATTCATTTGAGGTAAAAGATAAGATTCAAGAAAAAATGGTGGCCATCTTACCTATCGGAGCTGTTGAAGCCCATGGACCACATCTCCCATTAGGTACAGATAATTTTCTTGCAGAGCGTTTAAGTGAAAAATTAGCTGAACGATTAAACGCTTTTGTACTACCTACTTTGCCGTATGGTCAAGTTTGGAGCTTAAAAAACTTTCCGGGTAGCATCAATATTTCAAATGAATCATTAATTGTTTTTTTATTTGATATTGGTGAAAGTTTATATCGACAAGGATTTAGAATTTTTGCAATGGTTAATGGTCATTTAGGAAACGCGGTAGCAATGAAAGAAGCTGCAAGAAAATTATATGAAAAATATCCGGACTTTAAAGTTTTATATTTATTTTATCCAGGTACAAGTAGCACGGTTGCTGAAATAAGGGAAACAAAGTCAAGTCACTCCACTTATTTTCATGCATGTGAAATTGAAACATCTTATATGTTGTACTTAGCTCCTGAATTTGTGAATATGGAAAAGGCAATCAATGATGTTCCAAATATACAACTTAGTGCTGATGTAACACCAACACCTTGGGAGGAATTTACCGAAACGGCTGTATTGGGGGATGCAACATTAGCAACTTATGAAAAGGGTGAAAAGGTCATTAAAGTTGCGTTAGAAAATATGGTAAAACTTATCGAAGACATGAAGAACAGTCTTTAGTCAGGAGGCTAGAAATGATTACAACCTACTTTCATAAAGTTGAGGAAAGGCTCCAACTTGTTTTGGAAAATGAAAAAGAACATCTACAGACTGCTGGGAGCAAGGTAGCTGAATGTATACAAAATGAGGGAATTATCCAATTGTTTGGATGTGGTCATTCCCACATTTTAACGGAAGAAGTTTTTTATCGAGCTGGAGGTTTAGTGCCAATAAAACCGATTTTAATAGAACCATTAATGCTTCATGAGGGCGCCGTTCGTTCTTCTCAATTAGAAAGAAAAAACAATTATGCTCAAACATTTATGGAAAATCAAGATATTTGTTCAAAGGATGTCGTAATTGTTTTGTCTACGTCCGGGAGAAATCCTGTTCCTATAGATGTAGCATTGTATGCAAAGCAAAAAGGTGCATTTGTAATTGGTATTACTTCACTCGAATACTCACAAAGTACACCATCTCGGCATATCAGTGGGAAACATTTGTTTGAAGTGGTTGATTTAGTTATTAATAACTTCTCTGTCAAAGGAGATGCCGTTTTATCTTGTGAAAAAGTAAAAGTTCCCTTTGCTCCTACTTCAACGGTTATTGGTGCGGCAATTTTAAATAGTATTTTCGCACATGCTATCGTTTTAATGGCTGAATCTAATTATGAACCACCCATTTTCTTAAGTGGCAATATGGAAGGAGCAGATCAGCATAATGAAACCTTAATAGAAAAATACAAAAGTCGAATCCCATTATTGGTAGTAAATGCGGATTAGATAAAAGACAGGGGTAAAAATGATGTCCTTACTAGAAAAGATTATCCAAAACAAAATTGTGGCTGTTATTCGAAATTCAAATGAGCATAATATTATACCTATTTTACAATCATTATTTGAAGGGGGAGTAAAGGCTGTTGAAATTACAGCGGAGACTGAAAATGTGACGAAAATCATTGAAACTGCAGTGAATCATTTTGAAGGTAAAATGTTAATTGGTGCTGGGACAGTAATTGATCCTGAAACTGCCAAAACCGTAATTTCTGCAGGTGCTCAATTTATTGTGTCTCCTACATTAAACATCGAAACACTAAAATTAACCAATCGCTATGGTTTATTAAATATTCCAGGTGTTCTAACTCCCACTGAAATTTTAACAGCTTATGAAAATGGTGCTCAAATTGTAAAGATTTTTCCTGGTACTATCTTTGACCCGGGTTATATTAAAAATGTTCTAGGTCCCTTGCCTTTTGTCAAAGCTATGGTAACAGGTGGAATTACATTAGATAATATAAATGAATATTTATCAAATGGATATGTTGCTGTTGGAATTGGTAGTAGTCTTGTCAATGTAAATAATTTAAAGAGTGAAAATGATTACAAACAATTAAGGCAAGTGGCAAAACAATTTGTAACAAAGTTGGACTAAAATGAAAATAATTGAAAGTAGTGTAGGGGAAGTTAGCTTTTCTTATTAGGGGAAGAAAATATTATTGTATGTTTTACTTGTTTAGAAAGTGCTGCTCTTGTGGTTTTAAGAGTAGTGCCTTAAAGAAATTTAATAAATTGATTAATTTATATATTGAAGTCAGCAAAGTCAGTTTTGCTTTAATAAAAAATGAGGTCAGACATCATCACTATTAAGTTGCTAATATTGGGGTGGTAAGTTATAGTCTGACCTTAGTTTTATAATCTATTATAAACATGTAAATTTCCTATAGTAATATCTCATTAATATTACCATTATATATTTTAATTATTTATGAAAAATCCAATCAGCATATTTCTTTTCAATTTCTTGATTATATTCAGGCACCTCATCGATATTGGCACTTCGATTAACAGGAGGAATAAATCCTCTCTTCACCATTATCTTTATTGATTCATAAATTGTTTGTTGTAGAAGCAGAGTTGCTGAAAATGAGGAAAGTACCACATACTTTTGTTTTTAAACCTTCTATTTCTAGTGCAGCATCTCCAAAATCGGATTTATTATCAAGTACCACATCAGCAAACTCATTTATTAATTCCAGATGAGTGGTGTGACTTTGAATTTTTTGATACCTCAAGGGCAGTAACGACAATTAAGTTATTTCCATACTTTTCAAATTTAATGGAATATTTGGTGGAAATAATTTAATCCTAGATTTAAAAGGAAAATCCCTTTGTAAAAGGCTTTCATAGATACTGGTGGAGAAAATTACAGACGTATGTAGTTAAACAATTGTACATGAAATGCGTGTTATAAATCTCTATAAACGGTTTTAAATATTTTGAGTTAGATAAGTTTACTGTACTATCTTGCTTTAGAATTTGTAAGTCAATAATAATATTGATAGTAAGGTGATTTTGTGAGGCTTGCGTTAATTAATATCGTTAGTGATTAAACCGTTCCCAATATTTTAGCAATAACAAATATGATTCGGAAAGTATTTGTTTTTTGCATAGTAATGAAACCTGCTTTAAGACAATACAGGATTATCTATATTAAGAACATTTTCTTCAATATTTACATGGACTATTACCAGTTTATTTCCATTTGAAATATTTTAAAAGAAATAATAAGTGGCAACGGGTTCTAGTATGGGAAAAAGGTTGAATTTATATTAAAATTACATTATAATATAAACATAAGTTTTATGGGAAAACAAAAGTTTATATAATAATCTTTGGAGACTGCTATCTTTTGTTGTGTAAATAAAAAGCATTTGGTGGTACATAATAATTTTTATATAAATATGATTATTGCAATTTTATGGGGTGAGTATGTGCCAGTAGAAATGAATGAAAATGAACAAATCGTTTTGGACTTAATTCGGAAAAACCCTTATATTTCACAACAAGAGCTTGCAGAATTAGTCGGACTTTCCCGGCCCACAATAGCCAATATGATTTCCGGATTAATAAAAAAGGGAAAAATTAAAGGTAGAGCCTACATTTTAAATGATTCCCAACAGGTGGTTTGTATTGGCGGGGCTAATATTGACCGTAAATTTCATATTAAAGGTAAGGCCCAGTTTGGCACTTCGAATCCAAGCTATGTCACCAGCAGTGTTGGAGGAGTAGCACGTAATATTGCTGAGAATCTGGGAAGACTAGGTTTAGATGTGGCATTAATTTCTGCAAGTGGAATGGATAAGGATTGGTCAATCATAGAAGAAGCATCATCTTTATATATGAATTTAGACACCGTAACTCAATTCCCTGAAAAATCAACAGGGTCGTACACCGCCGTTTTAGATTCTAGTGGGGAATTAATTATTGCTTTAGCGGATATGGAAGTATATGAGTCGATTACACCCGATTTATTACGGAAACATAATGCATTACTTAGCCGTTCAAAATGTATAATAGTTGATTTAAACACGCCAAAAGAATCCGTTCAGTACTTGTGTCATTTTGCCAAAAACCATGATATACCGCTTGCAATCATTCCTGTTTCAGCACCAAAGATGAATCGATTACCGGATGATTTAGCCGGTGCTACTTGGCTTATTACAAACCGAGATGAATCTGAGGCTTACTTTCAGGCTGAAATTAAAAACAGAGATGACTGGAAAAAAGCTTTAGAAAAATGGTTGGAATTAGGGATTGCGAATGTGGTTATTACGAATGGAAAAGAAGGTGCAATGATTGGCAATAAAAAAGAAGGAATTTTTCATGTTCCTTCTATAAAGACAAATCAGATAGTAGATGTAACGGGTGCAGGGGATGCTTTTTCATCTGCCGTCATCTACAGTTGGTTAGAGGGCAAATCATTAATAGAAATTGCCAAAGCTGGAAATATGAATGCATCTAAGACACTGCAATCACCTTATACGGTCAGACAAGATTTATCAGCAGATCAACTTAAAAAAAATGTGGAGGAATCATCATGAAACAATATATTACATTATCAGAAGAAGTACGCCAAGCAAAAGAACAAGGCAAACCAATCGTTGCGCTAGAATCTACAATTATCTCTCATGGTATGCCTTATCCACAAAATGTTCAAACAGCTCGTGAAGTAGAACAAATTATTCGCGATCATGGAGCGGTTCCAGCAACAATTGCTATCATTGATGGGAAAATTAAAATTGGACTTTCCGATGATGAATTAGAAATGTTTGGTCAAAGTAAAGATGTAGCAAAAGCGTCAAGAAGAGATTTACCTTACTTACTTGCAACAAAAAAACTGGGGGCAACCACTGTAGCAGCCACAATGATTTGTGCAGAAGCAGCGGGAATTCAGATTTTTGTGACTGGTGGGATTGGCGGTGTCCACCGAGGTGCCGAAATAACTATGGATATTTCTGCGGATTTAGAAGAGTTAGCACAAACAAATGTGGCAGTTATTTGCGCTGGAGCCAAATCGATTTTAGATTTAGGGTTAACAATGGAATATCTTGAAACGAAAGGTGTACCGGTTATTGGTTATCAAACAGATGTACTTCCTGCTTTTTATACTCGTAAAAGCGAATTTCCTTTAAACATTCGTGCGGATGATGCAGATACAATTGCATCTACTTTAAAGGTCAAATGGGATTTAAGTTTAAAAGGTGGCGTCGTTATTGCCAACCCAATCCCTGAAGAATCTGCATTGGATGAGGAATATATTAATGGCATCATTGCATCTGCACTAAAAGAAGCAGAGGAAAAACATATTAAAGGTAAAGATGTAACCCCTTTTATGTTAGCTAAAGTAAAAGAATTAACAGAGGGTAAAAGTCTAGATGCAAACATCGCATTAGTAAAAAATAATGCTGTTGTAGGTGCACAAATTGCCGTAAGTTTTCATGCAATGACGTAAAAAGAAGCCAGTCCCCCTAGTGTGTAATGTGATAAAGTAAACAAAGACGCAAGGACAGGAGCCTTGACCTAATTTTACTTTTAATTTGGAATAACGGGAAGGGACTCTGGTGACAAGGTACCTTCCCCCAACACAAAAAGATGGGACGATGAACCTGTCCCCATGTCCCACTATACACTAACGTCATTCGATATTTTTAATTCTCGATTTTCCTCTATAGCATTCACTACAACTGCAGCGGAGGCATCACCCGTGATATTTAAAGATGTCCGGATCATATCCAATATTCTATCAATACCAGCAATGAGGGCAATACCTTCTACCGGAAGCCCTACGGAAGTAACGACCATCGTAAGCATAATCAAACCAGCGCTAGGAACCCCTGCAGTACCGATTGAAGCAAGAGTGGCAGTTAATACAATTGTTAACTGTTGTACCAAAGAGAGGTCATATCCGAAAAATTGTGCAATAAATAAAACACATATACCCTGATACAATGCGGTTCCGTCCATATTAACGGTGGCTCCTAATGGAAGAACAAAGCTGCTTACTTTTCTAGAAACACCGAGGTTCTCTTCTGTGTTTTTAATTGTTATTGGCAAAGTTCCCGAGCTGCTTGATGTGCTGAATGCGACTAAGCTAGCAGGTGCAATTCCTGTAAAAAATTTAAGTGGATTCATATTCGCAAATAGTTTAACTGATGTTGAATAGACTAATACGGCGTGAAGGATACAACCGAAATAAACGACTAATATCACCTTCATAAGTGGAAGAAGTACAGAAAGACCATACTCTCCAACAGTTGGTGCGATTAAACCGAAAACCCCAATTGGAGCCAGTTTCATTACAATGGCTGTAATTTTATACATGATTTCAGCAAATTCATTAAAAAAGTTATAAACCGTCTTTGCCTTATCTCCTAATATCGTAATGGCTGCACCGAGAAAAATGGCAAAGAAAATGATTTGCAACATATCCCCATTTACTAATGAGGCAATTGGATTCGTAGGGACGATATTTAATAAGGTGTCGATTATACTGGGGGCCTCGGTTGGTTCAACTTTCTCCACAGATGCATCAATATTGACACCTTTACCTGGGGAGAAAATATTGGCAAGAATTAATCCGATTGTTACTGCAATGGCCGTGGTTAACAAATAATAAACAAGTGTGATTCCACCCATTCGTCCAATTTTTTTAATGTCCCCAGTACCTGCAACGCCCACAACAAGGGAAGCCAGAACTAAAGGAACGATAATAAATTTGATCATACGTAAGAATAAATCGCCAAATGGTTTTACAACCTCAATCTTTGGCCCGACGATAGCACCAACAATAATAGCAAGTACAAAAGCAATTAAAATTTGCGAAAGTAATCCAATTCTCTTCATAAAAACCTCCTTTTGAGACATGGGGACAGGTTCCATAGCCATAAAGGCCACTGGGACAGGTTCCTCGACCCACTTCAGTTTATTCATTCTGGACAATAAACTAGCCCCTTGCCCCTCGTTATTATTTGGGAAAATGAAGCTGTCCCTCTGTCCCTGTTAATTGTTACTGCCTTCACACTGCTCTAAAAAATATAAAATTTTATACATTACTTACTCCTTTTATATAAGAACTTACATAAATAGTCAATACAAATTTTCAAAATAAATAATAAGGGGAATTTTGTCGTATAAAATAATATTTAATAAATATAAAAAATATATGCTTGCATTGAGTATAAATCCTATACTTGATCGTAGTTTAGAATTCAGTATTGATAACATTTTCTCACTTAAAACGCGAAGAAGTCTATTTATGTTATATTATATTACATATTTTTGTCAGATTTTTAAACATCCCCCTTGAATAAATAAGATTTTATATTATAATAGTATTCAAAAATAAAAAAATAAATTTGCTTTGATTAATTAAATGTTTATTCATATCATATAAATTTTTAAAATAAAATTGCGTTTATATAGATATTATTGCAAGGGGGGTAAAGAATGGAATATGAATTATATCCACTTGGGGAAGATGCGGTTTTGATTGAACTGGGAAAGGAAATTAATTTAGAGACACATCATTGGGTTCAGATGATAACCGGTTTGCTTGAGGATAATCCCCCGGAATGGATGATTGAATTTATTCCTGCATTTACGACTATCACTATTTTCTATGATCCTTTTAAAATAATAAAAGCTTTTAAATCCAATCAATTACCATATACATATGTTTGCCAGCAGATTAACTTTCTTTTTGAACAGTTCAATTTTGATAAATCTACACAACAGAGACTTGTTGAGATTCCGGTATGTTACGGTGGCGAATTGGGACCGGATTTGGATATAGTGGCTAGTGTAAATCAGTTGACACCGGAAGAAGTGATTCAAATCCATACATCGGGAGACTACATTGTTTATATGATCGGCTTTGCACCGGGTTTTCCATATATCGGAGGGATGTCTGAGAAAATTGCTACGCCAAGGAAAGAATCGCCCAGATTAAAGATTCCTGAACGGTCAGTTGGAATTGCCGGCATTCAAACGGGTATTTATCCGATTGAAACCCCTGGCGGATGGCAATTGATTGGTCGGACACCAATACGGTTATTTACGCCTGAAGCCAACCCGCCCAGTTTACTCAGGGCCGGTGACAAAATTAAGTTTACAGCAATTAGTTTTGAAGAATATCAAGCATTGGAGAAAAGAATCGGATGATTATTGTAAAAAAAGCTGGACTTCTTACTAGTATTCAAGATTTAGGAAGGCGAGGGTTTCAGAAATACGGTGTCATAGTTAGTGGGGCAATGGACAGATTAGCACATCGGGTAGCAAATTTGCTGGTCGGTAATGAGGAAGACCTTCCAACGATTGAAATCACCTTACTTGGTCCGACCATCGAATTTCAACAAGATTCCCTAATTGCAATTTGTGGTGGGGATCTTTCCGCAACAATAAATGGGAAACCAATCGGGTTATGGAGACCGATTTTAGTCAAAGCAAATAGTGAATTGAAATTTGGGGCATGTAAAACAGGATGCAGGGTCTATCTTGCAGTGGCAGGTGGTTTTACTGTGCCGACTGTTATGAATAGTAAATCGACTTATTTACGTGCGGGAATTGGCGGCTATGAGGGTCGGCCTTTACGAACGGGTGATCAATTGTCTGTTGGAAAAACAGGAGAGTTATCAAATCGGATAATGAATCAATTAAGTCGATTTTTTACAGAAGATATTGTTGAGGAAAAATGGCAGGTTAACCCTATGCGATTCTTTGAAATGAAAAGGGGGCAAGCCATACGAGTCATCAAAGGTCGTCATTTCCATCTATTTTCAAAAGAAAGTCAAGATACTTTTTTTCAAAATGATTATACCATTTCCAATCAATCAGACCGGATGGGATACCGGTTAAAAGGTAAAGAATTAATATTATCCGAAAAAGAAGAAATGATTTCAGAAGCGGTTAATTTTGGAACGATTCAAGTACCGGCAGATGGGAACCCAATTATTCTTTTGGCAGACCGACAAACAACCGGCGGCTATCCAAAAATCGGGCAAGTAGCAAGTGTGGATTTAAGTATTTTAGCACAAGCAAAACCGGGCGATCGAATTCGATTCACTGAAATTTCTTTTGAAAATGCCCAATTTCTTTACTTAAAAAGGGAAAGGAAAATTCATGAATTAAAACTAGGAATCTATTTGAAATACAGTTAGGAGGATGCGTTATGCATTTGGTTGATTTAAATTGCGATATGGGAGAAAGTTTCGGTGCATATCGAATGGGAAAAGATGAAGAAATTCTTGATTATGTGACAAGCGCAAATATTGCTTGTGGTTACCATGCAGGCGATCCGGCGACGATGAGAAAAACTGTTCAAATGGCACTTGAAAAAAATGTCGGCATTGGGGCCCATCCCGGTATGCCGGATTTAGTTGGTTTCGGGCGAAGAGAAATAAATATATCTCCCCAAGAAGCTTATGATTTGGTTATCTATCAAATGGGTGCTTTATATGGGTTTGTGAGATCGGAAGGGGGAAAAATTCAGCATGTGAAACCACATGGAGCTCTTTTTAATATGGCGGCGAAAAGTGCACCATTATCAGAAGCAATTGCTGAAGCTGTTTATAAAGTGGATCCTGAATGCATTTTGTTCGGGTTGGCAGGAAGCGAGTTGGTAAAAGCCGGTAAAAAAATTGGGCTTCGGACAGCAAGTGAAGTATTTTCCGATCGTACGTATCAAAAAGATGGTTCGTTAACATCAAGACGAGAAGAAAATGCACTTATCAAGGATCATAAGATTGCCGTAAATCAAGTAATTCGCATGGTAAAAGAGGGAAAAGTCAAGTCGGTGCAAGGCGAAGATGTTGTCATTCAGGCAGATACCATCTGTATTCACGGTGATGGTTTACATGCCCTTGAATTTGCCCAATATATCTCAAATGCTTTACGTGAAGCTGGAATTACAATTGCCAAAATTGGTGACTTTTTAAGATAAAGTGAAACTTCCATTAGTGGGGGAATTGTCCCCCGCTGATGATTAGTTGAACCAATCGGGCACTTTTCTTCCTTTTTTACATCTTTGATTTTTCTTAAGACTCAGACGGAAGATTTAGTGACCGTTTGTGCGGGATAAAATGAAACTTCCATCAGTGGGGAAATTATCCTCCCACTGATGATTAGTTGAACAAATCGGACGCAGCGGGCAGCCCAACCCCCACCTACCTTCTATGTAATCTCAGAAACTTGAGGTGGGGTTCTTACTGTTCGATTTGGATAAAAGATGAAGGTGGGAATAAAGATGGGAAAACAAGAGTCTAATAGGTCAATGCTTTTAGGTGCAGCCTTTTTAATGGCTACTTCTGCAATCGGGCCGGGATTTTTAACACAAACAACTACATTTACAGAACAACTCGCAGCAAGTTTCGGTTTTGTTATTTTAGTTTCCATTATCATTGATATTGGTGCGCAAATGAATATTTGGCGGATTATTGCAGTATCCGAAAAACGCGCACAAGATATTGCAAACGATGTCTTGCCGGGGGTGGGTTATTTTCTGGCGCTGTTAATTGTAATGGGCGGTCTAGCCTTTAATATTGGGAACGTTGGTGGTGCAGGCTTAGGGTTAAATGTTCTATTTGGCATTTCACCGGAATTAGGTGCACTTTTAAGCGGAATTTTTGCGATAGGAATTTTTCTAATTAAAGAAGCAGGAAAAGCGATGGATCGTTTCGCACAAATTGCCGGTTTCGTTATGATTGGACTCACGATTTATGTCATGTTTACAGCTAAGCCGCCATATGGTGAAGCGGTAATGAAAACCTTTATTCCGGATGACATAAGTTATCTTGCTATTGTTACTTTAGTAGGTGGTACTGTTGGCGGTTATATTACTTTTGCCGGGGGACATCGATTAATTGATGCAGGGATTAAAGGGAAAGAGGCGATTCCACAAGTGACGAAAAGTGCAGTAAGTGCCATTGGAATCGCATCTATTATGAGAATTTTCTTATTCTTGGCTGCCTTTGGTGTTGTTGCACAAGGTTTTGCCCTTGATCCTAGTAATCCCGCTGCTTCGGTATTCCAAATTGCTGCAGGTACGGTTGGATATAAAATATTTGGAATCATTATGTGGGCAGCTGCTGTTACATCTGTTGTCGGTGCTGCTTATACATCTGTTTCATTTATTCGAACTTTTAATCCTTTTATTGATAAAAATTACCAATGGTTTATTGTTGGTTTTATTGCAATATCCACAATCGTATTTGTTTCCATAGGTCAACCGGCCAAAATTTTAGTTCTTGTTGGTTCGTTAAATGGATTAATCTTACCAATCGCATTGGGTGTTATGCTTATTGCGGCATATAGAAAGAAAATTGTTGGTGATTATAAACATCCGTTATGGATGACAATTTTTGGCATTATCATCGTTATCACCATGGCTGCTATGGGTATTTATTCATTATTAAATGGAATTCCGCAATTATTTAAATAAAGGAGAGATGAATGTGTCAAATCCAGCACACTTCAGTCCGGCTGAGGCTCGTAAATTAATACGTGAAAAAAATTGGGTAAAACCGACTTCAGGTGTCGCAAATGGCTATATTCAGGCAAATCTGGCCGTATTGCCGAAAGAATTAGCATTTGACTTTTTATTGTTTTGTCAAAGAAATCCGAAGCCTTGTCCTATCATTGATGTGATTGAGCCAGGAGATGTTGCTCCACAGGTTGCAGCTCCATCGGCCAATGTTAAAACAGATATTCCTAAATATCGAGTCTATAAAAAAGGGGAATTTGTTGAAGAAACGACGGATGTAACAGAAATTTGGGATGAGAACATGGTTGGGTTTTTAATTGGTTGTAGTTTCACTTTTGAAGAAGCGCTTTTGAAAAATGAAGTGCCCATTCGTCATATTGAGGAAAATTGTAATGTTCCTATGTATATTACCAATATTCCATGCGTTAAGGCAGGAATTTTCGAAGGACCAATGGTTGTTAGTATGCGGCCGATGACAGAAAAACAAGCAATTCGTGCAGTGCAAGTGACAAGCCGCTTCCCGTCTGTACATGGTGCACCTGTACATATTGGTAATCCGGAAGTAATCGGTATTAAAGATATTCACAACCCGGATTTCGGTGATTCAGTCACAATTAAAGAGAGAGAAGTTCCGGTGTTTTGGGCATGCGGAGTTACCCCTCAAGCAGTTGCTATGCATGTAAAACCGGAAATCATGATTACACATGCACCCGGGCATATGTTTATCACAGACTTGAAAAATGAACAGTTTGCGATTTTATAAATTGTGCTTGAATATACTTTGTTCAGCAAAACCTAATGATTGGTTAAGAAAATGAAGCAATCGCGTCTTTTTCTTTTATGTAAAAATGAATGCGAATCGAAACTGATGTTGTTATTTATAATAACAAATAGTTCAAATAATTCATTATTTGGGTATCTTGCAAAAATAATTCACTAAAGAGAGGGGATTAACGTAATAAAAAGGAGATATTCCTAAGCAATTGTGGAGTAGATTAACGTTGGAAGAAATATTAAGCTGTCCAGCTAAATTAGGATTTTAAGCTTGTTTCTTTTCGTTAGATTTTTCGTTTCATTGATTATGGCACCAGAGACAAAAAATATGAGTTTAGCAGAAGCAAGTTCGATTAACAAAGGTAAATCGAAAATATTAATTGAAAAAGCAGTTGAATAACAAATAGCAAATGATTTGAAAAAGGACACGATTTCGTTACTATGAATATGTAATATCATAGTAATTGACAAATCGTTGTCTTTTTTTTATTACTTAGCCATTTTTTATCATTTCATACAAAGTGTAATTGCAAAATAATACTGAATATGATATTCATACATAAGTGATGTCAAAAGTTCTAGGAAAAACAAATGAGATAAGCATTTTCTTTCGTAAAGTTGTATAAAACCCCAGCCATTTACCCTTAACAAACACGCCAATGGTCAGTAGGGGGGTAGGGGGCAACAAGGGCGAAGGGAACAAAATTTAGGGAGACAATAGGAGGGGCAAAGAATTTCCCCAAATGATCCTAATATCATTATCTAGGGACATCACGAAAAGTCCACCCTTTTGACCAAAATTTTTCGGATTGTGGGGGGCTAGCTCCCACAATCTGAACGAATATCTATGAAGTTATAAAAGAACATGATTAGAATTGGAAATGACCTTGAAAAAAGGAATCTAAACATATTATACGAGGAGGGTATAAATGATACAAAGTCTAGCGAATCTTAAATATTACATTCTTACTATTAGTGGTGCGGCGTGTTGGGGACTTATTGGTTTATTTGTTGCTCCATTATACGAACGGGGATTTTCGGCTTGGGACGCTGTTGCGATTCGAGGAATCTTTTCATTCGCTTTTTTAATTTTATTTATGGCTCTTTTTAAAAGAGAACAGTTAAGAACAAGAATAAAAGATCATATTTATTTTGCTGGTGCTGGAATTTTAAGTATTACACTATTTAATTATTTTTATTTCGAGGTTTTTTCACAATCTAATTTATCTATCGCAGTTACTCTTCTTTATACAGGACCATTATTTGTTACGATCTTATCGCGAATCTTTTTTAAAGAAGCTTTAACCATTCGAAAGGTGGGGGCACTCATTTTTGCAATGATTGGTTGTGCCTTCGTTGTTGGATTCCTACCAATTAATCAAACAAATATATCTGGTAAAGTTCTTTTCATGGGACTTCTATCGGGTTTTTGTTATGCGTTATATAGTATTTTTAGTAAACCTTTAACGAAACGATATTCAGCATTAACCATAACTACCTATACATTTTTCTATACAAGTATTTTTATGTTGTTTGCAAGTGATATTTTAAATAAAACAAAGCAATTTATGTATGTTGATGTTTGGATATCAGCTTTGTTATTATCTTTAGTTGCAACATTTGCAGCATATGTTTTGTATACAGCTGGATTAAAACACTTAGAAGCAAGTAAAGCATCCATTTTAGCAACAATAGAACCTATTATTGCCGTTTTAACTGGTGTACTGTTCCTAAATGATCATCTGAATGCTTGGCAATTTTTAGGTATTGGACTAGTTTTGTATTCTACAATGATTGTAGCAAAGAAAAATGTTAAATTTGAAAATGAGAAGTCCGTTTCTTTAAACAAATAGACGTAAAACGGAATATAGTTAGATTTTGATGTTATAATATAGTCAAAATTAATTTTTAAGAAACAGTCGGATTGAAAGGGGTTTCCCATGAGTAATAGCAATGAAAAATCAGTCATTAATAAAATCATTGAAATAAAAGATTCACTACCAAGAAAACAAAGAGAGTTATGCGATTATATTCTAAAAAAACATGAATCGATCGGATTAATAACGATGAAGGAGCTTGCGGAAAATGCGGGGGTTGGAATTTCGACTATTGTCCGGGCAATAAATGCATTAGGATATGAAAATTTTAATGATTTACAAAAGGACCTTTATGAAGCATCGCTCCCTTCAAAATGGACGTTGAAGAAATCTTTCCAAGAAATTCAAGAAGTAGAGGGAAAACAACCGACGTTAGTAAAAGTGTGGCAGGAATCAATTGATTTATTAAATAAAACATTGAATCCTAGTTTGCTAGAGAATTTTGACAAGGTAATTGAATTAATGATGGACGCAAGTTGTATTAATCTTCTAGGTACGCGTCCATATAAAGCTACTGCCTTATATTTTGAACAACTCCTCGGCGAATTTTATCCAAAAGTAAGACAACTTAGTCATGATACAGAAGTTATTTTTGATCGGATTTTACAATTGAGCAAGGATGAGATTTTAATCATTTTTGCATTTGAACCTTATACGAATAGAGTCGTTCATGCAGCAAAATTAGTCCATGAGCTAGGAAATGATATCATTTTAATTACCGATTATATTTCCTGCCCTATTTATCCTTATGCTACTGTAACGTTAGAAATAGAAGTTAGTCAAAAGCAGTTTTCCATCATACCAATCATTGCATTAATCGATGCATTAGTCGTTGAAATTGGTAAACGCACTTCATCTGAATCAATAAATAAGTTAAAACGTCTTGAACAAACACTTTGGAAGGCTTCTATGTGTATGCCCCAAAACAAAGGGGGAAATTAAAGGAACAATTGCGGTATATTGGCCGTTATATTCGTCGACCAGCGATTGGAATGAATCGTATTGAGGAATATGATGGTCAATTTGTGACCTTCAAATATATCGATAAAAAAGATGGGAAAGAAAAGCATGAAGTAG
>Ga0207789_1000108_pt1 | contig 70478 bp, 56 predicted proteins | sample HigsolmetaGSP12D_FD_184840 | JGI IMG/M metagenome (GOLD analysis project Ga0207789, IMG submission 184840) | High solid enriched microbial communities from the Joint BioEnergy Institute, USA - SP1-2-D (SPAdes) | ecosystem: Engineered > Bioreactor > SSF (Solid state fermentation) > Aerobic >...
TACTTTTGTCGATACGCTTCTACGTACGGATTTCGCCGTACGCAGGCATCCAAGCTACGCGGGGGCTTGGCCCCTCCCGCGACCGGACTTACACCGGCTAGAAGATACGTGCTTTGCTGGGCACGCCAAACCAAAAAACCCCCGGACCGGAAAGTCCGGAGGCTGTTCGCCGGCTTGCGGGAAAACGTCACGTTTGCTGCGCGAGCAGCAGCACGATCGAGAACAGGCCAAAGCAGATGTTGAGCAAGTAGAGGAACGAGACGACCTGCACCGGCTTCATGCCGGTCGCCAGCAGCCGGTAATGCGCCTGCGAGGCGTCGGCCTGATACACCGGGACTCCCTTCATCATGCGCGCGATGACGACGCGGACGTTGTCGAGAATCGGCACGCCGAGCGCGAAGATCGGGATGAACAGGGAGAGCAGCGTCGCCTGCTTGAACGCGCCGTCGAGCGCCACGACGCCGAGGACGAAGCCGAGAAACGTCGCGCCGGCGTCGCCCATGAACACCTTCGCCGGGGGGCGGTTGAACAGCAGGTAACCGATCGAGACGCCGACGGTGATGACGGCCATCATCGCCGAATTTTGCTGGCCCATGACGAGCGCGACGACGAGCAGCGTGCCGCCCGAGATGGCGGACAGTCCGCCCGCCAGGCCGTCCATGCCGTCCGAGAAGTTGATCACCGTCGTCACGCCGAAGATCCACAAGATCGTAAAAAGGAAGGACAACCATTCCGGAAGCACGACGTAGACGCCGTTGAACGGATTTTCGAAGCCGACGAACTGAATGCCCGAAGCGTAGACGAGGACGGCCGCGCCGATCTGCACGAGAAACTTGGGCAGCGCGGGAAATTCCTTGCCCGCCGTCTTGAACCAGTCGTCGACCATGCCGATCGCCAGCACGAGCAAGCCGCCGCCGAGCACGGCCGCCGTCTGGTACCAGACGTCGCGTATGAAGAGCAGGTACACGGCCGCGAAGCCGACGAAGATGGCGATGCCGGCGGTCAGCGGGATCGGCTCTCGATGAATTTTCCGGGCGCTGTCCGCTCTGGGCTTGTCCACGAAACCGATGCGAAGCGCGAATTTTCTCAAGGGAGGAATCAATAAGACCACGATGGCGAAGGAAATGGCAAACGCGATGACGTAACTCATAGCCGGCTCCTTTCCGTTTCGAATGCCGCTCCCTCGATTGTAAGCAGGAGGAAATGGGCTGTCAACGTCCGCTCGACCCGATTCGCCGCGATTCTGCCCCGGCGGACGGCGGCGGAAGCGAATCGTGCGGAACGGTCCGGGCCGCTCAGAAGCCGTTCGACCAATGAATGAGCAGCGGCAAATACAGGAAGCTCGCCAGCGTCGTGAACGCCACGTTCGCCGCCACCAGCTCCGTGTCCCCGCCGTACTTCTCCATCAGAACGAGGGAATTGATCGCCGCCGGCATGCTCGACTGCACGAACAGCACCGACGCTTCCAGGCCGTGCAGGCCGATTAGGCGGATCGTCAGCCAGGACAGCAGCGGCACGACGAAGATCCGCATGGCGAAGGACACCCCGATTTCCTTGCGCCAGCTGTTCCGCCAGTTCGTCTTGCCGAGCTGGAAGCCGAGCAGCAGCAGCACGACGGCCGGATAGGCGTCCCCGACCAGCTTCAGCCCCTGCCCGACGCTTGGCGGAAGCCGGATGTGCAGCAGGAACAGCGCGATTCCGACAATCGCCGCGTAAATAAGCGGCGTCTGCGCCACCTTGCGCAGCGCGTCGGCCGGGCGGAACGACGAGCGGGTGGCCAGATACATGCCGAGCGTGTTGACCAGCACGATGTGCGTGACGACGTTCGTGACGCCGATGGCGAAGCCGTCCGTCCCGAAGGCGAGCAGCAACAGCGGCAGCCCGTAATTGTTCGAGTTGGCGAAGATCGTCGTCAGGTCCATCGCGCGCCGCGAACGCTTATCGAAGCGAAGCAGCCGTCCGACCGCCGCCGATGCCGCCCAGCAAAAGGCGGTCTGAACGAGCGTGAACGCCGCGATATGGCCGAAGGCCGCCCCGTCCAGCTCGCTCGTCGCCAGCGCCGACACGATCAGGCACGGCGACAGGATGAACAGGCTGATGTCCGCCAGCTGGCGGGTGTCCGGCTCCTTGTATCTCTGAAACAGGAAGCCGAGCAAACAAGCGAGCAATATCGGAACGCTCACATTCGCGAATTGGGCTGCATAGGCGGCCATCGGCATCGCCTCCTTCTTTCGTTTCCCCAATTGTAGACGCTGGCGCCCGGGAGGTTAAATATATAAAATGTATGATGGTTATAGCCTCAGACTATAATCGAGCGGCAGCGACGCATTCTCCCCGCTTTGGACGCCGCTCTGACGATTTGCTCCGGAGCTCCGCCGCTTGCCCGATTCGTTTTCTCCTCCCCGGCTTCCGGTGTTCGGACCGAACGGCGCCACCGGACCGCTTGGGACGCACCGCTTGCCGCGCTCGGCCGGCTCCCCGCAGCCTTCGGCAAATTCGGGTCCGCACTTGTCCCGCGTTCCAGAAGGAAGTAATATGGAAGAAGGTAAAGTGGAGGACTGTATCCCATGCGAAAAAAACGAGTTCTGCTGCTATCCGAAGGTTTCGGCACCGGACATACCCAGGCGGCTTACGCGTTGTCGGTCGGGCTGCGACAGTTGTCTCCCCACCTGCAGACGCGCGTGATCGAACTCGGGACGTTCCTGAATCCGATCATCGGGCCCTTGCTCCTGTCCGCTTACCGGAAGACGGTCAGCAAGCAGCCGCAGCTGTTCGGCAAGCTGTACCGCAATTACTACGATAAAGGCTTGAGCCGCATCAAGACGTTCGCGCTGCACAAGCTGTTTTACAATCACGTCTCGGACGTCGTCAAGCAGTTGAAGCCCGATATAATCGTCTGCACCCATCCTTTCCCGAACGCGGTGGTCAGCCGGCTGAAGCGGCTCGGGTACGACGTGCCGCTTTTCACGCTCATCACGGACTACGATGCGCACGCGACGTGGACGACGCCGGAAGTGGACAAATATTTGGTCAGCACCTCCGCCGTCCGGAACAAGCTGATCGCGCGCGGCATCTCCCCGTCGCAAATTGAGGTGACCGGCATTCCCGTTCATCCGAACTTCTGGTACCCTCACGACCGCGCCGAGATTCTGAGGCAGTTCGAGCTGTCGGATATGCCCACGGTACTGATCATGGGCGGGGGCTGGGGGTTGCTGTACTCGGATCATTTCGTGGATTACATGACCTCCTACGCCGACAAGGTGCAGCTGATCATCTGCATGGGCAGCAACGACAAGGCCCGCGAGAAGCTGCTCGCCGATCCGAAATACCAGCATCCGAACATCAAGGTGCTCGGCTTCACCAAGGAAGTGAGCAAGCTGATGGACGTGTCGGAACTGCTCGTCACCAAGCCCGGCGGCATGACGTGCACCGAAGGGATGGCCAAGGGAATTCCGATGCTGTTCTACGAGCCGATCCCCGGCCAGGAGGAGGAAAACCTCGAATACTTCGTCACGCACGGATTCGGCGAATTGCTGACGAATATCGAAACGATCGACCGCTGGTTTCGGCTCATTCAGGAGCCGTACGCGGCCGGGCAGCATCGCGACAGCCTGCTGGCTCTGCGCAACGCCGAATACAATCCGGCCCGGTGCTCCGAAGCCGTTCTGAGACTGCTCGAAGACCTCACCCCCGCACAGAAGTAAACCCCCGAGCTCCCGCCAAGGGCAGGCTTCGGGGGTTTTGGGCGTTATTCGCGCTCCACATCTTCGGAAAAAGTTCCCTGACCGGTCAGCCGCAACCTTCGGCCGCCCGCCTCCGTCATGATCGGCAGCGAACCGCGCGGCGGCTTACAGCGCGCTGCCTCCGTACAGGAATCGATATTCCCAATGCTTGCCCGCGATCGTATCGACGCGGACGCCGCCGGACTTCTGGGAATACGTGTGCAGGATTTGCCCGTCGCCCAGGTAGATGCCGACGTGGGAAATTCTCGTTTCGAACGGCTGCTTGTCCTTGTAGTCCGAGGCGCTTGTCCCCTTGTAGTCCATGAAGAACATCAGGTCGCCGCGCCTGAGCTTCGTCCAGTCGGTCGTGACCTGCGACTTGCTCAGAACGTACGCCCCCTGCCCGCGCGAATCGGCGGGCAGCGTGATGCCGAGCGCATCCTTGAACGCCTGGCGCACGAAGTCGGAGCAGTCGAACGTCGCGGTCGTGCTTCGGCTGGACCCGAATTCGTACGGCGTGCCGAGGTATTTCATGCCGGCGGCGATGACCGCCTCGACTTGCGCCGACGTGTCCGCCGCGCCCGCGCCGGTTCCGGAGCCGCCGCTTCCGCCCGATCCCGATGCGGGAACGGAGCCGGTCACCGATATGTACTTGGAGGACGTGCTGACGTACCCGTCGCGGCCGTCGGCTGCGGTCACCGCGTACCAGTACGAATTGACTTTCCCGGTGATGGCGACGGTTTCGCCTTTTTTCAAATAGCGAATGAGCTTGCCGGACGTGGACGGCGCTTCGCGAAGCGAGACGGTCGCCACGATGACGGCGTTGCCCGGGGCGTCCGTTGCGGGCGTCGGCGCCGCGGCGGAATCCGCCGCTTGCTTCACGTATTTCGAGCTGGAAGAGACGTACCCGGTCCGGCCGGCCGCGTCCTGCACCTTCCACCAGTAGCTGTTCGTTTTTTCCAGCAGTTTGACGGTTTCGCCGGGCTTCAAGTAACGGACCACTTGCGACGAGGTGCTGGGCGCCGTGCGGAAGCTGACGGTGGCGACGACCTCGACTTGCCCCGTCTGGACGGAAGCGCTCGCGACAGCCGGAATCGACACTGCGAACGCGGCCGCTGTCAGCATGATCAACAAATTCCTTCTCATAGGCTCCCTCCGGTTTCTGTTCATCTCCAGAAGACTTCTGGGCCGTTTCCACACCCCATTATAGAAGGACCGGGTTCAGGTTCCATGAGACCGATCTCATAGCAGCCGTTTCTTCCGTAAGAAAAAAGCTCCAGCCCGCTTCTAGGCCCGAAGAACAGGAAGGCGCTCCGTTGAAGGGGTTTCGCTTTTTTGATTCCTGCATTTACCAAACAATTCTCTGTATTTTATTCCAAAAAGAGTAATAATTATGACAGAAATGGTTGATACGGCGCAAGTTCCCCATGCCAAAGAGCCCCGGCTTCGACCGCCGAGGCCACGCATCGCTTCCTTCTCCTTCGAAGCGCACTCCGCATTTGGGTCATTCGACGGATGGACCAAAGGACAACAGAAGTCCTCTCCTCCGCGCCGACCAAAGCCCATGGCCAAGGCCATTCGTCGGATCAGGAGATGATTGATCCAATTACTTAACGCGCTCACGTCTCCTCCCGGAGTGAGTGCGATAGCCCCCCATTTGATATCGCTCATGAAAATCTGTATGAAGTAAAACGGTGATGGATTGTCAGAAATTTGTTTCAATGGTAATCATTTGATAAAATGCGGGAATTGTTCAGGTGCTTTGCGAATTTCCTGCGCTAATTGCTCATAGTCCCCCGTCAGTTTCACAGATCGAACTCTTTTCGCTTCTTGGTCTCGAGGTTCGATAAAACCTTCTTTCCGCCATCTGTTCACTTTCTCCCTTAAGGACCGATCTGATAATCGCAACAGATCCCGCAACTCGCTTGTTGTAATCGTATTTTGTTTAAAAGTGAGTTGTGCAAATACCATCCTCTGCTGTGGGTCTAACTTTCGAATCTGCTCTGGTTCGACCTTCATCATTTGGGCAGATTTTTCCCTTACAATCGCAGCAGCTTCTTGGAATACTTCAGCCAAACCCTCAATAAAAAATTCAAGCCATGGAGTCAAATCCGCTTCATTGCGACCAAAGTAATAATTGTGGTGAAGTCCAAGTTGGAGCCTGCGATAATACTCCGCTAAATTTCGATCATAGAAGTTTTCAAGCACAAACAGTCCCTTTAATCCAAACCCGCCGCGGCGAAGAAGATAAGTGGCTAACATACGTGCAGTACGGCCATTCCCATCCCTATAAGGATGAATCGTCAGAAACTGCCACATAAAGATGCCTGCTTTGATCGGGACTGGAATTGCGTAGGTTTCCGGCGAGTTGACCCAAGCCACCAGGTCTTCCATCAACGAAGGGACATCTTTCCACTCCGGGGGCAGATAGAATCCTGAGGCATGACGACTTCCAACCTGATTTTGCGCTTCCCGGTATTCGCTAACACGGGGTCTCCGGCCGTGTGAAATTCGAATGATGGCGTGCAGCTTCTTAATCAATTCCTCTGTGACTGGAAGCTGTCGTTTTTCTGCTGCATCAAGGTATTCCAATGCCTTCATTAAATTGAAAACTTCCTGTTCCTCATCATCATTGCTGTCTTTATAAAGAAATTTTCTTTTTTCAGCTTCGTCGAGTGTATTTCCTTCGATCTTCGTTGAAAGGATAACGGTTTTTTCCATCGATTCTTTCTTCAACAAATCAAGGATAGAAGCGGGCAAAGGGAGCAAATCAACAACTGTACAAGCTTGTTGTATGTCCATAAGTTTACAAGCTATGTGATCCGTAATTGAATATTTGGGTGTAAACATAAGATCACCATCCTTAACGATTTTATATCATTGCCGCTATTTTGCCGCAATTACTCGAGCATCAACTTCACTTCAATGGATTCCGATTCATCAGAAACACGTTTGCCATTCTGCTCTTCAACGGATGAAATTGAAACTCCCGCCCAATCGTCGGGGCAATCTCATTCCGTTCGATTCTGCATCTATAAACCACGATCGTCTGTTTTCCTTTTAAGTATTCCGAGTATATAAACAAAAAAAGAGCCTGCGGCAACAAGCGCCACAGGCCAAATCTATTTATCATAAGGGGGGTCATAGATGCATTGTACAGTTCGACCCTGAATACAACATGAAACGCAGATTACATTCGTGTTACGCCGGCAGCATGCGCGCGCGAAGCTCCTGGATCTCCGGGTTCTCCAGGTACTCGTCATACGTGGTCATGCGGTCGATGATGCCGTTCGGCGTGATCTCGATGATCCGGTTGGCGATCGTCTGCACGAACTGATGGTCGTGCGACGCGAAGATGATCGTCTCTTCGGTATCGACAAGGCTGTTGTTCAGCGCCGTGATCGATTCGAGATCGAGGTGGTTGGTCGGCTCGTCGAACAGCAGCACGTTCGCGCCCGTCAGCATCATCTTCGCCAGCATGCAGCGGACTTTCTCGCCGCCGGACAGCACCGACGCCTTCTTGAGCGCCTCGTCGCCGGAGAACAGCATCCGCCCGAGGAAGCCGCGGATGAACGATTCGTCCTGATCCTTCGAGTACTGGCGCAGCCAGTCGACGATCGACAGGTCGACGCCGTCGAAGTAGGACGAGTTGTCCTTCGGGAAGTAGGCGGTCGTGATCGTAACCCCCCACGTGACGCTGCCCGTCTCCGGTTCGAGCTCTCCCGCCAGCACCTGGAACAGCGCCGTCTTGGCGATGCCGTTCGGCCCGACGAGCGCGATCTTGTCGCCCTTGTTGACCACAAACGAGACGCCGTTGAGCACCTTCTCGCCCTCGATCGTAACCGTAACGTTGTCGACCGTGACGATCTGCTTGCCCGCTTCGCGCTCCGGCTTGAACTGGATGAACGGATATTTGCGGTTCGACGGCCGGATGTCGTCGAGCGTAATCTTCTCCAGCATCTTCCGGCGGCTGGTCGCCTGCTTCGCCTTCGACTTGTTCGCCGAGAAGCGCTGGATGAACTCCTGCAGCTCCTTGATCTTGTCTTCCTTCTTCTTGTTCTGCTCGCGCGCCAGCTTCAGCGCCAACTGGCTGGACTCGTACCAGAAGTCGTAGTTGCCCACGTACAGCTGAATCTTGCCGAAGTCGATGTCGGCGATGTGCGTGCATACCTGGTTCAGGAAGTGACGGTCGTGCGATACGACGATGACGGTCCCCTCGTAGCCGGACAGAAAATCTTCCAGCCAATTGATCGATTCGATGTCGAGATGGTTGGTCGGCTCGTCGAGCAGCAGAATGTTCGGGCGGCCGAACAGCGCTTGCGCGAGCAGCACGCGAACTTTCTCGTTGCCGCCGAGCTCCGCCATCTTCTTGTCGTGCAGCTCGGGCGGAATGCCGAGGCCGTTCAGCAGCTCCGCCGCGTCGCTCTCGGCTTCCCAGCCGTTCATCTCGGCGAATTCGGCTTCCAGCTCGCCCGCCCGCATGCCGTCCTCGTCGGAGAAGTCCGGCTTGGCGTAGATGGCGTCCTTCTCCTTCATCACTTGGTACAGTCGCTCGTAGCCCATGATGACCGTCTCGAGCACGCCGTACTCGTCGTATTCGAAATGGTTCTGCTTCAGCACCGCCAATCGTTCGCCCGGGGTGATGTGCACTTCGCCGGTCGTCGGCTCGATCTCGCCGGCGAGAATTTTCAGAAACGTCGATTTGCCCGCGCCGTTCGCCCCGATCAGGCCGTAACAGTTGCCGGGCGTGAACTTGATGTTGACGTCCTCGAACAGAGAACGCTTGCCGTATCTCAGACTGATGCCGCTTGCGCTGATCATAAATTCAAATCATCCTTTGCTCTGGATTGTTCGGCCGCCGGCTGCAGCCGGAACCGAAGCGTCTCGCCGTGGTGGAGCAGAAACAGCCGGTCCCGCGGAATGTTCATCCGCCGGCGCGCCGCCTCCAGCCGCTCGAGCGCTTCCTTCGGCGTATCGTCAGCCAGCTTGAACGAACCGTAATGCATCGGCACGAAGTATTTCGCCCCCACATCCAAGTAAGCTTGCAGCGCTTCCTCCGGGCTGACGTGCTCCTGGGACATGAACCATTCCGGGTCGTAAGCCCCGATCGGCAGCAGCGCGATGTCGATCGCGAAGCGCCGGCCGATCTCGCGAAATCCGCGGAAGTAGCCGCTGTCTCCGGCGAAGTAGACGGTCGGTCCGTGCCGGCATTCGATCACCCAGCCGCCCCAGTGGGAGTTGTTCATGTCCCACGGATTGCGCCGGGTCCAATGCTGCGCGGGGACGAAGGTGAACCTGACGCCGTGCAGGGTGACGTCCTCCCACCAGTTCCTCTCTTCGACCTGACGGAAGCCCTTGAGCAGCATCTTCTTGCGAAGGCCGGCCGGCACGATCAGCCGCTTCGTTCCCCGCAACTTCCGCAGGGAAGTCACATGCAGATGGTCGTAATGCGAATGGGACACCAGCACGACGTCGACCGGCGGCATATCCGCGATCTCGATGCCGGGAGGCGTCAGCCTTCTCTGGAGCGCCATCCGCCGCGCCCATACCGGGTCGGTGACGATATTGAGGCCGTCCAGCTGGATCAGGAAAGTGGAATGCCCGATCCACGTAAGCGACGGCTCGCTGCGGTTATGTTGAAGAAACTCGAGGTCCGGACTCATGTTCGGAACGCATTCGGTATAATCTTTCGTACGCAATTTGCTCAATCGTTGCTGCCGCCACCGGGCGAACCTGTCCCTGCCCGCGCGGACGGTGCCGGCGGAGTCCAGATTGCCGAAGCGATTTTTGCGCATGCGATCCCTCCGGGTGATATGTTCAATCCCTACTATAGCAAAGAACGAGCGTTTGTACCAATGAGGGAACCGGCCCATTTTGGCAAAAAAAGAGCGGATGCTCCTCCGGGGGACGCCGTAGCGGGGAGCCGGGCGCGCCGCCGCAACCCATTGCGGAAAAATGCCGGGACAACGCCCCGGACTATGGTATAATGAATCCACCATGCGCTTGGGAGAGAGAAGATAGAGCAGGACCAACCGACACGCCGGCATTCGCGAGTTGAAGCGGCATTCGGGAAAACATGCAAAATCGCCCCCCATCGGGAATCCGCCTCTTGACCCGCAAGGGTTTTTCTTTTTTTCGGCCGGGCGTACGGGCGCCGGAGCGGCCCCGGGCTTCGGAAGCGACGGTCCGGCATTTGGCACTTTGAAGCCGGTTGAGTTAATGTAGAAAGAGGAAAAAACGTCGGCAAGCGCGGCTCCGTCGAGCTGCCTGCCGCCCGAATCCGCCAAGGGAGGGAATTTCACGTGAAGCTGTTGTCCATCGAGCCGACGCCGAGCCCGAACACGATGAAGCTGAACCTGGACGAGAAGCTGCCGCCGGGCGAGCGGCATACGTATACGTTGGAGCATAAAGACCGGGCTCCGGCTTTTTACCGGAAGCTGCTGGAGATCGACGGGGTGAAAAGCGTGTTCCGCACCGCCGACTTCGCCGCCGTCGACCGCCGGCCGAACAAAGACTGGGCGGTCATTCTCGGAGCCGTCCGCGAGCTGTTCGGCGAGGACGGATCGGCGGCCGCGGCGGGCGGCGTGGAGGCGGTCGGCTACGGCGAATCGTTCGTGCTCGTGCAGACGTACCGGGGCATCCCGATGCAGATTCGGGTGCGCACGGGAAGCCAGGAGGCGCGGGCGGCGCTGCCGGAACGGTTCGCGGCGGCCGTGAACGAGGCGGCCGCCGCGACGATGATCCGCGAGCGCAAGCTGGAGGAGCTCGGCGTCCGGTACGGCGAGCCGCAGGAGATATTGGACGAGGTGGCGCGCGAACTCGACGCCGCGTACACGGAAGAGCGCCTGCGCGAGCTGGTGGCGCGGGCGAAAGCGGCGACGGCGAGCGGCGGCGAGGCGCCGGCCCCGCCGGAAGCGCCGGCGCCGCTGACGCGCCAGGAGCTCGAGGAGCGGCTGCGCGCGCCGGACTGGCAGGTGCGCTACGCGGCGCTGGCGCGCATGAAGCCCGACGCCGAGCAGCTCCCGCTGCTGGCGCTCGCCGTGCGCGACGCGCACGTATCGGTGCGCAGGCTCGCCGTCGTGTACCTCGGCGACCTGCGCATCCCGGAGGCGCTGCCGCACCTGTTCGGCGCGCTCAAAGATTCGTCGCCGGCCGTGCGGCGCACCGCCGGCGACACGCTGTCCGATCTGGGCGACCCCGCCGCGATCGGACCGATGGTGGAGGCGCTCGCCGACGCGAACAAGCTCGTTCGCTGGCGAGCGGCCCGGTTCCTCTATGAGGCCGGCGACGAATCGGCCCTGGAGGCGCTCGAGCGCGTCGCCGCTTCCGAGCCCGAATTCGAGGTGCGGCTCCAGGCCGAAATGGCCGTCGCCCGCATCAAGAGCGGCGAAGAGGCCGCCGGCTCCGTCTGGCAGCAGATGACGCGGATGCGCGAACAGGAACAGAAGCAGGAGCAAGGGCAAGGGAAGGAGCAAGAGAAGGGCGGCGTCTGATCGCCGAACGGACCGCCTCGCGGAAGGGAGCCCCCGGCCCGAGCGGCTCGCCCCCGGCCCGAACGGCTCGCCCCTGGCCCGAGCGGCGAGCCCCCGGCGGCGAGCGGTACCGCGGTTTTTCTCCATGCCGTTGACGAGGCGGCGGGAGGCCGGATGGAGCAACATTTGTAACCAAATCGTGATAAAACGTTCATCAACCTTTTATATTCGGGAGGTACAATCTTCCTGCGACCCTCCCTTTTCACCATATACCGTTTCATGGCTTGCGGCGGACGCCGCAGGCCCTCTTTTTTGGGCCCGCATCGGGGCGGCGCAGGACAGGCGCCCGCCGATTCCGGTTCGGCCGGAACGCAAGCGGCCCGCAGAAGCGACGCGTATTCGCGAACAAGCTCCTGCGGGCCGCGCCGCCTTGCCAAGCGGTCACCGCTCGCCCTTCGTCCCCCGGGACGCTTCCCCGTGCCGCGTAACGGCGGCCAGCTTCCGCCAGAGAAAACCGGCGATCAAGACGATCAGCGCGGCGGAGAACGGAATCCAGCTGTCTTCGAGCTCTCCCCAATCCGGCAGCCAGTTGCGGACCGCCTCCACGCTCTCCAGCATCTCGCCCGCCGTGTAGCCGAGAATGGCGGAGCCGATCCAGACGACGATCGGAAACCGCTGCAGCACCTTCAGAATGAGCTGGCTGCCCCAGACGATCAGCGGAATGCTGAGCGCAATGCCGAACGCCATCAGCCACAGGTTGCTCTGCGCGACGGAAGCGATGGCCAGCACGTTGTCGAGACTCATGATCAAATCCGACAGCAGAATGATGCCGATCGCCTTGCCGAGCGAGCCGACTCCTTGCACTTCCTTGGCTTCGCCCTCGTCCGTCAGCAGATGAACGGCGATGTACAGCAGCAGGAAGGAGCCGACGATCTTGACGGCGGGAAAATCCAGCAGCGCCACGGCCGCGATCGACAGCACGATGCGCAGCGCGACCGCTCCGCCGGCTCCCCACCAGATCGCCCGTTTGCGCAGTTTCGGCGGCAAATTGCGGCTCGCCATGGCGATGACGACCGCATTGTCGCCGCTCAGAACGATATTGATCAGCAAAATTTCCGCCAGCAACAGCAAATTTTCCAGAAACATGGCCGAACCGCCCTTCCGGGAAGAGAACGAACGCTTGCCTTCTCCCGCCGAATCATGATTCGCGGACCGGCGCGCCGGCGCTCGTCCGCTTCCGAGTTCCTAACCATGATACCATACCCGGGAGAAAAATGCGCCCTCGCCCCCGTTCCCAACCGGGCGGGCCGCTAGACCACTTCCCGCTCGTCGTCCCCTTGCAGCGGCGGGAACGGCGCGTGCGGCTCCGCCTGGTACCAGTAGGCGGTGGCGGCGATGTCGCTCTGCTGGGGCAAGTACCGGCCGCCGGAACGCCAGCCGAGGTCCTGGATCGTCACCCGCAGATCGCGCTCGAACCGGATCGGGTCCATGATGTGCCAGCGGTACATGCCGAACCGCTGCTGGCTCCGGTACAGCCCGTCCGGCCTGATCACCTGATGCATGCCGAGAAAAGGCGTCGAATAGGTGCCGTACGAACCTTGCGGCTGCTCCCAGTTCCAGGCGCCGCCGAAGTAGTCCTCGGTTCCCGTGCCGCAGATCGTCGGGAATTCGCCGTCGCCGTCCAGGTAAAACTTGATTTCCCCTTCACCCCACCAGCCGGTGTTGTTCACTTGCCACGCCAGATAGGTGCCGACGTAATGCCCTTTGCCGGACACGCCGTCCAATATCGTGAAGACGTCCTTGTACGGAACCGGGTTCGTCCGCCGCCAGCGGGCGTGGAAGTACGCCGCGTCCGTCGGCACCTCCGTCAGCGTATAGTCGATCTGATAGTAGAGCACCGCCTTGTCGGGCGAGCGGTTCTCCATCGTCAGCCTGGCGGAGCGGCGGAACGGCATCTGCCAGTAACTGTTCATGCCGCCGGCCGGGTTGACGGCGATCGGCAGCGAGCTTACGTTGCACCGCTCCTGCCACCCGTTGCAGAAGAAGTCTCCGACCGGCACTTCGACCGACGGATGCTCTTCCCCGTCCCAATAGATTCGGAAGATGAGATTGCGCCAGAACGTCGGGAAGCACGTCAGCCACAGGTGCTGGATCGCCCCCGGCCCCTGAATGTCGCCCATGACGAACGTGGCGCCCGGCTCGATCTCCACGGAGGGCGATACTTTCCAGCCGACGCCGAGGTCGCGGGCAGCCGACTTGCCCGTTCCTTCCGTCGCCATGCCTCCCTTGCCCTTCTCGCCGGTGAAGTTTTCCGCGCTGATCGATCTCGTCTTCGCGTCCGACAGACGCGCCAGGTTGCCAAGGCCCAAATTCAAGCCGTTAAAATCGCTCATTCCGAACATCTCCTCGTCTCTCGATTGTTGTTGCCGGGCCCGGTCCTCCCCGCTCCCCGTCCGGGCCCGCCGGCTTCCCGGACCATAACGGTCATTCCGCGGCATCCGTTCCGCCAAAGTTCCGTCCGGACGGGGAAGCCGCCGATTCCGCCGCAAGCGCCTCCATTGGAGTGGAAAAGAACCGCATGCGCCTTCGTCCCGCGGATTGCGCCGCCAGCCGTCCTGCTCTCTACATGTAACCGATTACGTAAACGATTGCACAATTAAGATACGAGAGTGCTGTCCGATCTGTCAAGCAAAAAGTCGGGAGGGGTCCGCACTATCGCAAAATATCCGGCATGGCAAAATATCCGCGCGACCGCAACAGGCCGAACGAGCCGACCGCGGCCGGTCGACGCGGGGCGCCTCAGGACCGTCGACGCGAGGCGCCCAGGCCCGTCGACGCCGGGCGCCTCAGGACCGTCGACGCGGGGCGCCTCAGGACCGTCGACGCGGGGCGCCTCAGGACCGTCGACGCGGGGCGCCTCAGGACCGTCGACGCGGGGCGCCTCAGGACCGTCGACGCCGGACGCCCAGGCCCGTCGACGCGGGGCGCCCAGGCCGGTCGCCGCCGGGCGCCTCAGGCCGGTCGACGCGAGGCGCCCAGGCCGGCGCCGATCCGGCCGATCGCATCCGGCACCGGCCGAGCGGGGACCGCCTCAGCGCTCCGCGCCCGCCTCCGACATCGGCGCCCGCACCTTCCGCATGCTGGAGTTCCGCACCACCAGGTGAGGCATCAGCTTGATCTCCCGCTCCGGAACGGGCCGCCCCTGCAGCCGGCTCATCAGCAGCAGCGCCGCCTGCCGGCCGATCTCCTCCTGCTTCAGCGCGACGGAGGTCAGCTTCGGATAAACCCGCGACGCGATGTCCAGGTTGTCCATCCCGACCACGGCGACGTCCTCGGGAATGCGCAGCCCGACTTCCTCGCACGCCTTCATGACGCCGATCGCCATCAGGTCGTTGGCCGCGACGATTCCTTGCGGCCGGTCCGCCTCCCGCAGCCATTGAAGCGCGGCCAGATAGCCGCCCCGCTCGGTGTAGTCCGACTCGGCGACGAGGCGCTCGTCGACCGGCAGGCCGGCCTCCCTCATCGCGTCGCGGTAACCGCAGTAGCGCTGGAGGCCGGTTTGCTCGCCGAGACTGCCCCCGATGTAGGCGATGCTTTGCATGCCCTGTTCGATCAGATGCTCGGTGCCGAGGCGGATGCCGGCATACGTATCCACGTAGACGTAATCGAACCGGTCCCGCCCGGACGCCGAGACGTATCTGTTGGTCAGCACGACCGGCGCCTTCAGCTCGTTGATCGCCCGAATGTTTTCCTCGCAGAAGTGGAAGGAGACCATGATCATGCCGTCGGCGACCTTTTCCCGCAAGTTCCGGATCGCCTTCAGTTCCTCCGCCAGGCTGTGCTTCGTGTAAAACAAAATCATCAAATAGCCGTGCTCTTCCAGCACCTGATTGATCCCGTTGATCATGTCGAAGTAGAACGGGTTGCAGATGTCGGGCACCGCGAACAAAATCTTCTTCGTCTGGCGCATCTTCAGCGTCTTCGCGGCGCTGTCCGGCGCATAGTTCAGCTCCCGGGCGACCCGCAAAATTTTCGCCTTCGTCTTCTCGCCGCAATACCCCCGGCCGGACAGCGCCCGCGACACGGTGGATGGAGAAACGCCGACGCGCTCGGCGATATGATAGATCGTATGCTTCTCCGTCGGCCGCTCCTCCGCCTCCTGCGCCTGCGCGGACCGCGTCTTGTCCTCGCTCATTGTGCCGGATCACCTCGCCTTTCCTCGACCGTCGGCCGCTCCCGCCGTCCGCGCCGCTCTTTTGAACCGTTCTCCCTTTTTTTCTACAGCAGCATGATGGACGAACAAAGGTTTGTGGGACATGCATGACCCATTCACCGTGCTTTACCCACCAGCCGGCGCCCATGCGATGAAAATCATCGCATCAGGCGCACCTTCGACGGCGGGCAGGCGCCCATGCGATGAAATACATCGCATCGGGCGATCCTTCGCCGACGGGGCGGCGCCCATGCGATGAAAAACATCGCATCGGGTGCACCTTCGCCGCCGGGTCGGCGCCCATGCGAGGAAAAACATCGCATTGGGCGATCTTTCGCCGCCGGGTCGGTGCCGGGCGCTTGCGATGCCTGATGTGGGAATTCTGTTCGCCGATGATGCTGTTGTAGTTTTTTTTCAACAACATCGGCCCCAATCCCTGCTTCCGCGCACGCCGGGAAGCCGGCTCGCGGACGGCAAGCGCGGCGCCGCAGCCGCGACCGCCTCCGGCCGCATAAGCAAGTGCGGCTACTTCAGCTCCAGCATGGCGACGCTGAACGCCGGCAGCTCGAACGCGGTCGCGCCGTCCGCCGTGCGAACGAGCGGCAGCTCCGCCGCCGCCCCGCCCGCGGCGAACAGCCGGGCGGTCGCCTCCCCGCCCGCCCGAACGCCCGCGGCGGCCAGCGCCTCCTCGGACCGGATGCACACCCGCCGCGGCTCGCCGCCGACGTTGGCGAAGAACAGCCCCACGCCGCCGTCCAGGCTCTGCCAGGCGCTGTGCACCACGGCGTCGACCGCGATCTCGCCGGAGTCGTTGTACTCCATCGTCTCCTTGCCGTGGTTGTAATGGAACCAGCCGAGCCGCACCCGCTCGCGCTCGAACGTGAGCGGCGGCAGCATCCGGCCGTACGCCCAATACTTGTTCGCCGCCCCGACGCGCAGCTTCGCGTACAGGCCCAGGTAGGCGGCCCGCTCCGGAGAGAACGCGTAGCCGCGCGGATCGAACCGGTAGTAGTGCTCCTCCGGCGCGTTCTCGCGCCCGTCCGGCGGCAGCGCCTCCATCGGGCTGTACTCGTAGTTGAGCTCGTACAGGCCGCCCCACAAGTACGTCCGCGCCACCGTGAAGAAGTACAATTGGCCGATCTCCTCGACCAGCTTGCCCCAGCCGTCCAGCCGCAGTCCGCCGAATTCGTGGTAGACGTAGGCAAGCAGCGGGATCAGCTCCGCGTCCCCCGACTTCAGCAGGCCGCGAACCGGCCACAGTTCCAGCGGCGCCGCCGGCTGTCCGCCGGCCCGGGCCTGATAGAAGTCGATCAGATCCAGCATCGTCTCGTTCATCATTTCCGTGCCCATCGGCACGCAGCGGCCGGCAGCGGCGCTCATCGCCGCCTTCGTATCCCGATAGTTCCGGCGGTAGGCTTCCTCGATCCGCCGCCCCGCGCCGACCGGGTGGCCGTGGGAATCGTCCATGCACACCTTCAGAATGTTGTTGGCCGAAATATCGTAATAGATCGCATCCGGGCCGACCGTCCGCTGCAGCTCCTCGTCCCGCCGCACGTGAAAATCGTGCGTATACGGATGAGCCGGGCACAGGAACGGAAACTTGTAGGCGTCGACGCTCTTCTTCGCATCCGGGAACTTCTGCGCCGCCGCCCGTCCGAGCTCTCCGTCCGCCCCACTGAAGTTGTACAGGTAGTCGAATTCGAACGGGGCGAAGCGGTCGCCGTATTCCTTCATGCAAGCCAGATTGTCCGGGTTGAACCGCGTCGGGAACCAGTCGCCGAACCCGCCGGGCACGCCCATGCCGAACGTTTGCGGCGCGTTCGTCCAGTCCGGCCCGAGCACGTGGAACATCGGCGTGCCGATGTGCTCGTGGTAGGCGTGCAGCCACGCTGTCCGGTCCGAGCCGGCGTTGATGCCGAACGTGGCGACGCCCATCTCCTCGTACAGCCATTGGAAGCCTTCCGCCTCCGCGCGGTCGGCCGCGAAGCCGCGCGAGCACCATTTCTGCCGCACGGCCCAAACCTTGTAGCGGTCCGCCGCCTCGTGCCAGTCCCGGCCTGCCAGCAGCGCCACGAGCACCGGATACGCGGGCGCGATCCCTTTGCCGGGGCCGATGTCCTCGCATCCGTGGATGAAGGAAGCTTCCAGGCGCCCGCTCCCGCTCCGGTAGAAGTTCAGCCATTTCGGATGCCCTTCCCCGTCCGCCGCGGCGAAATAGAGCCCGCCCCTGTTCAAACCGTAATAGGCGAAAAACTGCATCGAAGCGCCCGAGAAACTTTCCGGATACGGCATGTACCGAAGTCCCGATCCGGGCTCCGCGAAGCGCTCCGCCGGCCGGCGGACGAGCAGCCCCGTCGCGAACGGGTGCGCCAGCCGGTCGTCCCGCCCTTCTTCGGTAATCGGCCGCAGGCCGGAGAAGATCGGATACTCCAGACTGTGCACCCGTTCGTCCGAACCGTTCTCCGCCGCGCAGCGGAACGCCGCCCCGTCCTCTTCCAGCGCCACCCGGGCCCGCACCGTCACGCCCGCCGCCGTCCGCCAGACGAAGGCGAGCCCGGCGGGCCGGCCGCTCTGTTCCTCCGTCACCGACCAGGCGAACGACGCGAACGCGCCGCTCTCTCCCGCGTCCGTCTCCAGCCGGAACGGCTCGCCTCCTTCCGCGCCCGCGATGAACTCGATCCCCCTCTTCAGATCGCGCAGCGCGCGGATCGTTCCGTCGGCCTCGCTCCATTCCAGGCGGACCTTATCGTTTTCCAAGACGATCAAGCGACTCGCCTCCCCAGACTTCGTGGTTACTTCAAGCCGGATATTTTAATGCCCGAGATGATATATCTCTGGAAGATGAGGAACAGCACCAGCGTCGGCGCCGCCGCAAGCGCGGAACCGGCCATCAGCATGCCCATCTCGGTCGAGCGCTCGGACCGGAAGTTGTACAAGTACTGCATGATCTGGAACAGGTTCGGATTGGTGATCGTCATCGTCGGCCAGACGAACGAGTTCCAGTAGCCGAGATAAGCGCCGATGCCGACGATGACGAAGACGGGGAACGACATCGGCACGAAGACGCTGGTGAAGATCCTGAACCGTCCCGCGCCGTCGATCAGCGCCGCCTCTTCCAGCGCCAGCGGAATGTTCAGGTAGAACTGCCGGATGAAGAACATGCTTCCCGCGGACGCGACGCCGGGCAAAACCAGCACCGCGAGCGTGTCGAGCATGCCCATCCTGTTGACGACGATGAATGAGGTGAGCAAAATCGACATGGAGGGAATGAACATCGTCATGATCACATAAACCCACAAAATTCGCTTGAAGCGGAAGTCCAGCCGGGCGAACACGTACGCCGCGCTAGCGTTGACCAGCAGGCTGAGCGCGGCGAACAGAATCGAGCCTCCGAACGTAACCAGCATCGCCTTGATGAAGATCGGATCGCCCAGAATGTCCGTATAATTTTCGACGAGCCACTTCCTGGGAAAAAATCGAAACGGCGTCGCCAGCACTTCGGTCTTGCCCTTGAACCCGGCGATGACGACCCACAGCAGCGGGAACAGCGCAACCAGCGCCACTCCTCCGCCGACGGCCGCAAGCAACGTCCTCCGCCAAGCGTTTCTCCTCCGCATGTCCGTCTCCTCCTCCGGGGCCGTTTATCCGTCCACCGCTTTTTCCGAATTGAGCACTCTGAAGATGATCGCCGAAATGCCGCCCAGCACGACGAACAGCAGCAGCGAGGCCGCGATGGAATTGCCGACGAGCACGTCGTTGCGGAAGTGGTTGAAAATGTACAGGTTCGGCGTCGTCGTTTCGTTGAGCGGTCCCCCGCCCGTCATGACCAGAGACAGCTCGTACTGGGAAATTTGCGCGGTGAAGCCGGTGACGAGCAAATACAGGATGACGTTGCGCATGAGCGGGATCGTGATGTGCACCATCTTCCGGAACGTGCCGGCCCCTTCCAGATCGGCGGCCTCGTAGTAGCTCTCCGGGATGTCGAACAGGCCGGCCAGCATGATGAGAGACGTCAGGCCGAAGCTGAGCCAGACGGCGGGAGCGGCGATGCTCGGCAGCGCCGAACCCACTTCGGCCAGCCACGCCTTCGGCTGGTGCCCGAACAAGCCGAGCGTGTAATTGGCCAGACCTCCCGTATAGTCGTAAATAAACACGAAAATGATCGACGCGACGATGCCGGATATGATCGTCGGAATATAAACCGACGTTTTGACGAAGGCGGACATCCGCGGGCCGATATTTTTCATGACGTTGGCGAACAGGAACGCCAGAATCAGCGTGGCCGGCACGACCAGGAAGGCGAACTTGAGGCCGATCCATACCGATTTGCCGAACAGCGGGTCGGTCAGCACGAGATCATAGTTGCGGAAGCCGACGAAGACGGATTCCTGATAGAAGCTCCAATTGTAGAAGCTGACGCGAATGGCGTACAGAAACGGAATGACAACGAAGACCGTCAGCAGAATCAGGATCGGCAGCAGCATCGCATAGGCCGTCGCGTTGTCCTGGCGGTAATTTTTCCTGAACATCCGCACTCATCTCCGTAGGTCGGGATGCGGCAAGCGGTCCGGAGACGATTCGTCCGCCCCCGGATCGCCTCCGGTTACTGCTTGGGATTGGTGCCGGCCAGCTTGTTCTTGGCGATGAAGTCGTTGATGTCCTTCTCGGCTTTGTCCAGCGCCTTGCTTACGTCGGTGCCCTTCATCGCCGATTCGATCGCCGTGCCGAACGCCAGGCTGATGTCCCACGGATAGATCGGCTCGGGCTTGGAATACGGCACGATCTTCCCGGCGATCATCGCCCGCACTTCGTCCTTGGACGCTTCCGGGTCGTTATTCATCGCCTCGTCGACCGATTTGCGCGGCGTGAACTTGGAGAACTGGCTCGTGCGGAAGTAGTCGAGCATGATGTTCGGATCGCCCGCAAGCAAGTAGGAGATGAAGGCGGCCGCTTCCTTCGGATGCTTCGACTTGCCGTCGACGGCGAACGTCCAGCCGCCGAGCGTCGCCGTCGTGTTCGCCGGGTTGCCGTCGATCGTCGGCATCGGCGCGACGCCGACCTTGTCCAGCATATCCTTGAAGCTGTTGCGGAGCTGGCCGATCGCCCAGGAGCCGTTCGCTTCCATGGCCAGCTTGCCCTGGCCGAACGGCGTGGCGTCCGTATAGCCGGCCAGCTGCTGCTTCGGCATGATGCCGGACTGATACGCCTGCTGGTAGAAGCCGAGCAGCTGCTTGTACCCGTCGTTCTGCACGTCGGCCTGCGACCAATCGTCGGTGATCGGCAAGTGGCCGGCGGCGTTGTATTGCAGTCCCCACGTCGTCCAGCCGAGCTCGGGCGCGACCTGCGCGGTCGAGAAGCCGAAGACGCCGTTCTTGGTCAGCTTCTTGCCGTATTCGAGCAGTTCGTCCCAAGTCGTCGGCGGCTTCTCCGGGTCGAGGCCCGCGGCCTGGAACAGGTCCTTGCGGTAGTACAGCACGGTGGACGGCTCGACGAGCCATGGATAAGCATAATATTTGTCGCCGACGGAGACGAAGTCCTTCATGTTGTCGTACAGATCGTCGAAGACGGCCGGATCGGTCAAGTCGTTCAGCGCCTGAATTTGGCCCAGCTTGGCGGCGTTGGCAATTCCGTTGTAGCTGATGTTCCAGACGTCGGGCGCCTTGCCGGCCGCCTGGGCGGCCTTCATCTTCTGATCCCAGGCGTCGCCCGGCACGATCGTCAGATTGACCTGGATGCCGTCCTGCGACTGGTTGTAGGCGTCCACCCACTTTTTGAGCCAGGCGCTGGTCGTGTCCTCGAACTTCGTCGACCAGACCTCGATCTTCACCTTCTCCCCCGGAGCGGCGGAGCCCGGCGAAGCCGAGGCGCCGGCAGACGCGCTCGCGCTCGCGCCGACCGCCGGGCTGGAAGCGGCACTCGGGGACGGGCCGGCGTTCCCGCCGTTGCCGCCGCTTCCCTCTCCGCATCCGGCCAATGCCAGCGAAAAGACGATGGGGGCCGCCGCAACGGCCGTCAGACGTTTTCTGCTGTTTGCTTGCATGTGTGAATCCTCCCTTTCGGCTTGTTTGGCTATTTAAACGCAGTGTGCGTTTAAACCGCTTTCATTTGTCGAGCGAAGCTTTGAACCAGAAGACGTTGTACGGGTTCCAGAGCGACAGCGTGAAGTAGATCGTGCGCCCGCCGTCCCCGGTATACCGCTCGTTCATGAAGGGGGCGTACAGGCCGGGCTGCTCCGCCGCCGTCACCAGATCGATCGCGTCTCCCCAGGGCCCCCATGGAGTCAGCCCTTCGCGAATGACGACGCCCTCGCCTTCCTTGAGATAAGTCATGATCCACCGCTGCAAATACGCGTTCCAGACGACGGACAGTTCGCCGACTGTGTCGTCCACGACCGTCTTCGCCTGCTTCGGATCGGCGCTCCAGACGGGCTCGCTCTTCCCGTCCGTGCCGGCGAAGTAACGGTAGGCGGCCGGCTTCTCGATGTCCGCTTCCGCCGTCTTCATCAATTGCACGCCGCCGAACCGGCCGGCCGGGATGCCCCAGAAGATGAGGTCCGCCCCCTTCTCGCCGTTGTCGACCCGGTAGGCGGCGACCTGCACGAAGTTGCCGTCGCCCGGCCACTTCAGATCGTCGAGCAGCGTCCAGTTCTGCCCGCCGTCCGTCGATTTGGCGACGCTTGCGTAGTTGGCGTCCCACTGTCCCGGATGGCCCCAATGGCGGACGGACATGTAGATCAGGTAAAGCGCGCCGTTCGCCGCAATGCCGTAGGTCGGAATTTTCGTCATTTCGTCGCCGTCGACTTTTCGGGAAGGAAGCAGCTCCTTGGCCAGACCGGTTTCGTCCGTGATCATCCCGTCCAGCGCGATGCCGTCCTCCGGATTGTCGTCGGTCGTGTACCCGATCGTGTTGGAGCGCCAGAAGCTGCCCCCGCCCCCGATCTGGTCCGGCGGACGCTCCCCGAACGTGTCCCCGAACACGAAGTACGTCTTGTCGCCGTCGTTGATCATCGACCCGAGATCGGTGCCGTAGACGGCGAACCGATCCGTCCGGTTCGGCGACTCCGCGCCTGTGATCTGCGACACCTGCTCCACGTCCGACACCCCTTGAAGCACGAATGTCTTGCCGTGCGCGTCCAGCATCGAATTCGTTCCTCCTCCCCCGGAGCAGCCGGACAGAAGCAGCGCGAGTCCGGCCGCCAGCCTTGCCAATTTGGCGGGCAAGACGCTCACCTCCCTCCGAAACGTGCGCTTCTACGGATTGGAATGGCCGAATATCCGGCTCATTGACGCCGGATCGAGCGGCTTCACGTCCGGCAGCGGCAGCCGCCCCTCGACTCGCGGCAAGGCGGGGAACGGGCGGTGCGGCTCGGTCTGGTACCAGTAGGCTGTCGACGAGAGGTCGTCGCTCCGATGGTTGTTGTGCCCGTGCTCGATCGTCACCCGGATGCTGCGCTCGAACATGATCGGATCGAGAATGTGATAGCGGTACGTCGAAATTTTGCCGCTCCAATTGGGGCCGCCGCCGAGGATGATGCCGTGATACGGGGTGCACACCTCCTGCTGCGGGCACCACGCCGTATTGAAGTAGTCCTCCGTGCCCGTGCCGTGCAGCGTCGGCGGCCACGGCTCGCCGTCGATGAAGATCATGTCGTCCCCTTCGCCGTACCAGTTCCACTCCCGGGTGTCGCGCAGGTTGTGAACGTTGAAGTTGCAGCCGACGTAGTGGCCGCGGCCGACCGCATCGAGAATGACGTAGTTGCCGTCGCCCGTCGTGTTGCGGCCGCCGAATTCGAAGTACGCGTTGTCGACTCCGGCGTCGGGAATGCCGTCGGCCGGATTTTCGCGACGCCATTGGGCGTGGAATCGCAACTCCTCCTCTGGCAGCCGGTCGTACTGCTCGTAATCGATATAGAAGTAGAACTTGATCGGCTGCTCCGCCTCGCTCTCGACGGAAATGGCCGCCCCGTCGGCGAACGGCATCCGAAAGAAGCAATTGAACGCCTTCCCGTCCTCGGGACTCATCATGAGCGCCGCCGACGTGAAGTTGCGCGTCAGGCCGTGGCCCATGCCGAAGAAGTCGCCGATCGGCGCCTCGACGCTCGGCTCCGTCTCTCCGTCCCAATACATGCGCAGCACGATCTTGCGGGGGAGATAAGCTTCTTCGACCAGAGCGTCTGTCGCCATCGTCATCCAGATGTGGGTAATCGCGCCCGCGCCGGAAATCCGGCAGATGTCGATACGATCGCCCGTGCGGACGGTGAAGTAGTCTTTGTTGCCGCCGCTGCGGTCGTAGCTCGATTCCCGCTTGCGCCGGCCGGCCCTGGCCAGGCTCAGGGAGGATAGGGAAGATGAGAGGTTCATGTTCAGCGCTCCTCATGTGTCATGGTCAAATTGTCGAAAAAGGTTCAAATCTGCAATCGATTGCAGTCCACTGGAAAAAGAGGAAGGGGCATCCCCTTCGCTCCGAACGTTCGGCGAGCCGGCCGGCTTGCCGCCGGGCGCCGGTCGGCCTGCTGACCGGCCGGCCATCGGACGCCTGCTGCCCTTCCGGCCGCCTCATCGCTGAAGGCCGGCACCGTCCCACCGGGCTTTCCGGGCTTTCAGCCGCTTCATGACGCCGCTGCCGCCTTGACCGAACAGATCGTGCAGTTCCTTGTACTCGCGATACAGCTCGTCGTAGATCGCGGCATGCGCCGGATTCGGCCGGTACGTCTCTTCCCGCACCCTCGCCATCCGCGCCGCCGCCTCGACGATCGTCGCGTAGCCGCCGGCTTCCGGCCCGGCCGCCACCGCTCCGAACATCGCCGCGCCGAGCGCCGCCGTCTGGGTCGAGTCGGCGATGCGGATTTCCCGCCCGGTGACGTCCGCGTAAATTTGCATCAGCAGCCGGTTCCGCTGCGGCAAGCCGCCGCACGCGTAAAGCTCGTCGACGTCCACGCCGCTTCGCGCGAACGTCTCGATGACGGCGCGCGTCCCGTACGCCGTCGCTTCGAGCAGCGCCCGGTACAGTTCTTCCGGCTTCGTCTGCAGCGTCAATCCGACGATAAGGCCGGTCAAGTCCGCGTCCATCAGCACCGAACGGTTGCCGTTCCACCAGTCGAGCGCCATCAGGCCGCTCTCCCCCGGCAAGGCGGCGGCTCTCCGCTCCAGCCATTGGTGCACGCCGACGCCTTCCTCGTCGGCATGCCGCTTCACATAGTCCGGCACCGCTTCCTCCACGTACCAGGCGAACAGGTCGCCGACCGCCGCCTGTCCGGCCTCGTACCCGTAATACCCCGGGACGATGCCGTCCTCCACGACGCCGCACACCCCTTCGACAGGCACCTCCCGCTCGCTCAACAGCAGGTGGCATGTCGACGTCCCCATTGCCATGACCAGCTTGCCGGGCGTCACGACGCCGACGGCCGGCACCATCGCGTGGGCGTCGATGATGCCGACAGCCACCGCCGTGCCGGGGAGCAAGCCGATGATCCGGGCCATCTCTTGGCTCAAGCCTCCGGCCTTCGAACCGAGCGGCTCGATCGGACCGCGCAGCTTGTCGCGGAACAGCGACGCCAGCCGGGGATCGAGCGCCCGCAAGTAATCGTCCGCCGGATAGCCATCCCGCTTGTGCCAGACCGCCTTGTACCCCGCCGTGCAGCTGTTGCGCACGAGCCGGCCGGTCATCTGCATGACGACCCAGTCCGCCGCTTCCATGAACAGATCGGCGCGCTCGTACAGCTCCGGCGCTTCGTTCAAAATTTGCCACGCCTTGGCGAGCATCCATTCCGAGGACAGCTTGCCGCCGTACCGGGCGAGAAACGGCTCGCCCCGCTCGCGGGCCACTTCGCTTAAGCGGTTCGCCTCGTCCTGCGCCGCGTGGTGCTTCCACAGCTTGACCCAGCTGTGCGGGTTGTCCCGCCACTCGCCCTTCAGGCAGAGCGGCGTTCCGTTCGCGTCCAGCGGCATCATCGTGCAAGCCGTAAAATCGACGCCGATCCCGATCACCTGCTCCGGCCGCACCCCGGCTTCCTTCAGCACGGCCGGCACCGAGCGGCGGAGCACCTCGAGGTAGTCGTCCGGGTGCTGCAGCGCCCAGTCGTGCCCGAGCCGGATGTCCGATGCCGGCAGCGTCTCGTCGATGACGCCGTGAGGGTACGGCGTCACGTGCGTCGCGATCTCCTCGCCCGTAGCGATGTCGACGAGCAGCGCGCGGCCTGATTCCGTTCCGTAATCGACGCCGATGGCGTAACGGGATTTCGTCATGTTTTCACGCCTCCCGCCCTTACTTGTACAGCGGACCGAACGCCGCGCACGCGCGGTAGTCCGCCCCGACCGGCTCCAGCCCGCCGAAGCCGGACCAGACGCTCGGACGGAAAATCCGCTCCTCCGCCACGTTGTGCATGCTCACCGGGATGCGCAGCATCGACGCGAGCGTGATCAGGTCGGCGCCGACGTGGCCGTAGCTGACCGCCGCATGGTTGGAGCCCCAGTTGCTCATGACCGTGTACACGTCGCGGAACAGCCCCTGCCCCGTCAGGTTCGGCACGAACCAGGTCGTCGGCCACGTCGGGTTGCTGCGCCGGTCGAGCTTGTCGTGCACGTCGTCCGGCAGCTCCACCGTATAGCCTTCGGCCAGTTGCAGAACCGGCCCGACGCCGGCGATCAGGTTGAGGCGCGCCACCGTGACGGGCATCCCCGCCCGCGTCGTGAAGTCGGTCGAGAACCCGCCGCCGCGGAAGAAGTCGACGGCCGGGCACCACTTCACCGCGTCGAGACAAGCTTGCGCTTCTTCCGGCGTGATGTCCCAGAACGGCTTCATCGCCGGGCGGCCGTTCTTCGTCTGCCGGCCGGTGCCGTCGAGCGCGGCCGGGCCGGAGTTGATCAGGTGGATGATGCCGCCCGCGGCCGGGCCTTCCAGCGTGTAGCCGGTGACGCGCTTCACCGCGTCGGGGCTCCAGTACGTGCGGACATCGGCGAAAATTTGCGCGGCATCCGTCAGCAAATGGCCAAACAGCATCGTCACCGCGTTCAGCGTATCGTTCTCGGTGGCGAGCACGAACGGCTCGCGAATGCCGTTCCAGTCGAACGACGAGTTCAGCATCGCCTCCATGAAGTCGCCGGTCGGGAAGTGGTCGGTCCAGGCCCGCTGCCCTTGGAAGCCCGCCGCGATCGCGTTGTGTCCCAGCGCCTCCTCGCCGTAGCCCATCTCCGCCAGCTTCGGATTGCCGACCATCAGGTCGCGGGCGATCAGCGCCATTTTCACCACCGTCTCCCAGTCTTTCGCCTGCTGCTCCCGCGAACGCTTCAAGTGCGGCGGATTGACGTCCTCGCCGGGCCGGCAGTTCGCGCGCACCCAAGCAAGCGCTTTCTCGAATTCCATCTGATCATAGATTCCGCGCTCCATGCGCCTTACAAATTCCGTCATATCCACGTATTCGTTGCGCATTCCCAGGTACTGCCGGAAAAAGGTTTCGTCGGCGACGCACCCGGCGATGCCCATCGACACCGCGCCCATCGACAGGTACGACTTGCCCCGCATCGTCGCCACCGCCAGCCCCGCCTTCGCGAACCGCAGCAGCTTCTCCCGCACATCAGGCGCGATCTGGGTGTCGCCGATGTCCTGCACGTCCCGCCCGTAAATGGCGAAGGCCGGCAGTCCTTTCTGGTTGTGAGCGCTGAGCGCCGCCGCCAAATATACCGCCCCCGGCCGCTCCGTCCCGTTGAAGCCCCAAATCGCCTTCGGCCGCGTCGGATGCTGGTCCATCGTCTCCGTCGGGTAGCACCACGAGGGCGTCACCGAGATCGAAAGCCCGACGTTCTCCCGGGCGAACTTCTCCTCGGCGCGGGCCGCTTCCGCCACGCCGCCGATGCACGTGTCGGCGACGACGCATTCCACCGGCAGCCCGTTGCTGTGCCGCAGATGCTCCGTCAGCAAGGCGGCCGCCTGGCGGGCCATCGCCATCGTGACGTCCTCCAGCGACTCGCGAATGCCTCCCCGCCGGCCGTCGATGATGGGACGAATGCCGATCTTGGGCATCGCGCCCTGCAATCGATTGCAGATCGTAGGCGTATCCATATGCTTCTTCCTCTCTTTTTATGAATGATCAACGGTTCGCAAAGCCCCGCCGCCGTTTCAAGGCTCCGGCTTCCGCTCCGACGCGCCTGGCGGGCGCATGGGCGAAGCTCCGCCGGGCGCCGGAGCGCGGCATTCGCCGCAGCGGCCGGCAATACGCCTTCCTCCTGCGGGCCCAGACGCCGGAAGCGGCCGCCGGGCGGTCAGCCGATCCGGTTCACCTCATGGCGGAACAGCTCGACGACGGGTCCCGCCTGCGGCTCTTCCTTGCGAATCCGCTTCAGCAAAAGTTCGCCCGCCCGGATTCCCATGTCGTAAGGGCGTTGGTCGATGTAGAGGAAGCCCGGATGGGGGAGCAGGGAGACGGCTTCCACTTCCCCGAACGAGGCGACGGCGATGTCGTCCGGAATGCGCAGCCCGCTGCGGACGATCTCCAGCAGCACGCCGAGGCTCATCTGGTTGTTCAGCGACACGATCGCCGTCGGACGCGGATCGGTCTGCAAAAACTTGCGAACCGCCCGAATGCCGTCCTCGGTCGTAAAACCGCCGTTGAACACGAGCGGATTCGCCTCGAGCCCGTGCTCCTTCATCGCCCGCATCACGCCTGCGAGCCGTTCCCGGCCCGTGCTGACCCGCTCCGGCCCGCCCACGACGCCGAGCCGGACGTGCCCGGCTTCGATCAGCTTGCCGGCGAGCCGGCACGCGCCTTCCTCGTTGTCTTCCGCGACCAGGTCCAGCTTGCGCCCGGCTTCGTCCGAATCCAGCTTCCGGTCGATCAGCACGACCGGCACCCCGGAGTCGGCCAGCGCCTCCACCGCGGCGTCGTTGCCCCCGGAAGTGGCCAGCACGACCGCGTCGACGCGCTTCTCCCGCAGCAGCTTCAGCAGCCGGCCCTCCTTCTCGGGCGATTCGTCCGAACTGCAGAACGTCAGCTGGAATCCTTCACCGCCGACGACGTCCTCAATACCGCGTGAAATGCCCATAAAGTAAGGGTTCGATATATCGGGCACGATCACCCCGATCGTAAACGTCTTGTCCTGCTTCAAGCTCCTGGCGATTGCGCTCGGCTGGTAGTTCAGCTTCGCCACCGCTTCCAGCACGCGCTGCCGGATCTCGTCGCTGACGTACCCGCTGCCGTTGAGCACCCGGGATACCGTCGCCGTCGAAACTTCCGCTTCCGCCGCCACTTCCTTGATCGTTGCTTTGGCCAACTGCCTTTTCACCTCAAAATGACGTGTAACCGTTTACGTAATCGTTTACACACCTAGCATAAAGGAAGAGGCCTCAGGTGTCAATCGGAATTTTTCCGCTCCCTCCCTCCGTTCGGCAAAGACGACGTCCCCCAAGCTCGCGGTCCCGAAACCGGCACGCCAGCCCTACGCGCCCATCCAAAGCTGCGCTGCCGCATACCGCGCCCGCTTCTCTGTTACGAATTGCCAATCGGATTGTAACGAAACCGTAATGCGGCTTTCATCATTCCTTCATATTCGCCGGATACAATACTTACATGACCCCCCTTTTCATTTATATAACTCTTTTGAGCCTGCGGCCGGAGCCGTAGGCTCCTTTTTTTGCGTCGGCATCTGGGATAGACAAGTTTGCGCGATATGCCCTTCCCATTCGCCGGGCGTCGGAGGCGAGGCGGTGCGCATGCGATCAAAAACATCGCATCGGGCTCGCCTTCGACGGCGGGGCGGTGCCCATGCGATCAAAAACATCGCATCGGGCGCTCCTTCGCCGGCGGGGCGGTGCGCATACGATCCAAAACATCGCATCGGGCTCGCCTTCGGCGGTGGGGCGGTGCGCATGCGATCAAAAACATCGCATCGGGCGCTCTTTCGCCGCCGGGCCGGCGCCCATGCGATCCAAAACATCGCATCGGGCTCGCCTTCGCCGGCGGACCGCTGCGCCGCGCTACCGCATGCCTGACGGCCGCGGCACCGCTGCCGGGCCGCGTTCGTTCATCGGCGGCGCATGCAAGCCGCTTTGGCCACGGCGCCTCCCTCCCCGCGCGCGAAATCGGCGCGAGGCCGTGTTCACCGTCGCCGGGGCGGGCGCATATCTTGCATTAATCGTACATTCGCCTAGAAGCCGGGAACGAAAAACAAACGATTGCCGAGCTTCCAGCGAAAGGAGGCACTCCCCTATGTCGAAACAGCGGCCGCGTTCGAAGCGCCCGTCTGCCGAAACTTCTTCCGAGACGTTGAAGGCCAGGACCGCCGCCCGGACAGCGACGAGAAGCCGCGTGTCGGAGACGGCCGGGCAAAAGCCGGCGGGGCGCCGGGCGAAGCCGCAAATCAGCGGCTCCCCGGCGCCGGCGAAGCCGCCGGCCCGGCAAATCCCGTGGTGGGTGTTCCCCGCCAACGAGCGCCAGTCCGCCGGCACATACTCTCTTCCCCCGGGCACGGGCACTCTCTCTCCCGGCACAGGCACACTCCCGCCCGGCACAGGCTCGCTTCCCCCGGGCGCAGGCTTGCTCCCGCCCGGCACCGTCACGCTCCCGCCCGGCACCGGCGCGGGATACGCCCCCGCGTTCGTCACGCACGGCGGCCTGACGACGGGGCCGTTCCCATCCTCGCCGTCCCCGTCGCTTCCGACTCCGCTGCCGGCGCAGGGGCGTCCGGCGCCGAGCGCGGCCGTCCCCGCCAATGCCGTGCCGCCCTTGCCTGCCGGGGCGTTCGTCGGTGTCCGCGTGGACGGAGGGTTCGCCTTTCCCGACGCGGCGGAAGCGGTCTATGTCGCCTTTTTCCCGGGAATGACCATCCGCCAGGCGCTGCAAAGCTCGGGGCTGGCCGCCTTCGATGCCGAAGGAAGGCTGAACGCCGTGTCCGGCATTCGTACCTCCAACGTCGTCGGCCACCGGATTCGCTGCAACGGCAAGCTTGTGTCCGAGCCGCAGCTCAGCTTGCCGGTCCGCCCGAACAGCACGATCTCGCTGGAGCTGTTCACGAACGAAGCCTCGCGCCGGCCCGCGCAGGAGTAGCGGGGCATGTCGAGCGGAGACCCAGGCGGCGCTGGAGCTGTTCACGAACGGAGCCTCGCGCCGGCCCGCGCAGGAGTAACGGGGCAAGTCGAGCGGAGACCCAGGCGGCGGAAGCTCCGGCGGCAAGACCGGGAAGCGGACGTCCCGAAGATTCCCCGGCAGATCCGTTCCACGAACAAGGGAGACGCCCGACCGCGTCTCCCCTTCTTTTTTTCCCTCCCTGCACCAGATCACCCCGCCTCCTGCCCCCGCTTCCGCCGAACGGGGACGCTTCCTTCGACCCGCTTCTCCATTCTCGAGCGAAGCAGCAGCGGCACCGCGAGCGCGACGGCGAGCACCAGCGCCGCGACGGCCATCTCCTTCCAACTGCCGCGCGTCAGGCTGGCGCCGAGAAAGCAGTAGGCGAACGTGCCGGGCAACGAGCCGATCAGCGTCGCCAGAATGTAGCCGCGCAACGGAACCCGGACGATGCCCGCCGCGTAGCTGACCAGATCGAACGGAACGAACGGAGCGACCCGCAGCATCAGGACGATGAGGGAGCCTTTTCGCTCCATGGCGCGCTCCAGCTTCCGCAAGCGGGAGTCGTCCCCCCGGACGCCGCGCAGCCACCCGGCCCCGACGCGCCGTGCCAGCCAAAACGACAGCACCGCGCCCGGAATCTCGCCGGCCACGGTGTACAGCATTCCCTTCCACGTCCCGAAAGCGAGGCCGCCCGCCAGCGTCAGCACGGTCGACGGAAACAGTGTGAACGGACGCACGAGAAACATGCCGATATAAGCGACGGGCGCAATCCACCCGAACGAGACGATCCAGCGCTTGATCGTCTCCGGCGTCACCCGCAAATAGTGAAAATCAACCCACAACAGCACGCAGACGACAAGCGCCGCGACCGCCATCTTGTACCCATTCGCACGCCGCATCAACGGATGCTCCCTTCCGGACCTTTTCCTTCATTCGGCAAGTCCATCATACAGGATTCCCATTTTTTGCACAAAATCGGCAAAAGGCGTGCGGACGGGAAAATGGAAGCGCCGGATCGAACGCTCATCAACCGAGAGCGCGAGGCGCACTTGAACGCGAAATCGGAAAGGTCGCGGAAGACCCGGGACGCCGGGAGCGGAGCGGTGAAGCGTCTGCAAGCGGGGCGGTCCGGCTGCGCCGGCAGGCGGTCGGGCCGGCCAAAACGTCCTCCGCGCCGGCCGACGCGGCATCGGCCCCATAGCGGCCGTTGCGTCTCATGGCTTCGCCTGCAACTCGATCTTGTACACCTGCGGCGTGCTGAACTGCGGCAGCACTTCCTCCTCGCCGTGCTCCATGAGCAGGTCGAGCAGCATCTCTCGCATCAGAATGCCCGGCTTGTCGGAGTACATGTGCGTCTCCATGCGCCGCTTCAGATCGAGCGGCACGTTCGGCTCCGTCGATTCGAGCACCGCCATGTCCTCGGCCACGACCGCGCGGTCGAAGGCGATCACCTTCTCCGCCGGCACGTCCTCCTCCGTGTCGTTGCGGAACACGAATTGGGTCAGCAGGCAACTGGCGTCGTCGATCGGCGTCGCGCACGTCACGATCGAATGGACGAGCCCGGTCGGATAGGTGATGTCGGTCTGCCGGATGAACGGCAGGAACCAGCGGGAATGCGTCTTCCGCACCGTCGTCGCCTCCTCGACGTCGATCACCTTGACGACCGAGTTCAACTTGTTCGTGACGGGAACTTCGGCGTACATGTCGAAGCCGGTGTCGTTCTTCTCGATGCGAATGGCAGCCGGGACCGGGTCCTTGTTGTCGCCGAACGTGTTGTGGTGGACGAACGCGATGTGGGCGTTGTCGAACGAATTTTCCATCAGGCGCAGCGCCGAGCATTGAATCGGATGGTAAAATTCCTCGATCTGACGGAACCCGGGCTCGCCGGACCGCTTGAACTTCGGAATATCGGCCAGCGGCTCGTCCAGGGCGACCCAGACGTGGCCGTACCGCTCCTCGCAGCGGTACGCCTTGATCTTGTATACCTTCGGCGGGTCCTCAAGCTCCGATTGCGGGAAGTAGGTGCATCGGCCGTCGCGGTTGAACTGCCAGCCGTGATACGGGCAGACGATGCAGCCGTCCGTCACCCAGCCTTTGGACAGCTTCGCCGAGCGGTGGCAGCAGCGATCGACCGCCGCGGCCGGCTTGCCGGCGGCGTCCAGCCACAGGACGACCGGCTCGCCGAACAGCGTGACGTGCTTCGGTCCGTCCGCGAGCAACGACATGGGCATGACCGGGTAAAAAAACTTGCGCAATACCGGTTGTTTCGTCTGCAACATGGCAGATCTCTCCTTTCCGATTCGCCTTCGGCGGGAACCGAAGCGAAGCAACGCCTTCCTGCCCCGACAGGGAAGGCTGCCTGCGGAGATAACGCCAGGCAGCCTTGCGCGGCCGTGCTTACGGGTTCGCTCCGGGCAGGAATTGCGTCGTGAACGCGTTTTGGATCGGCTCGGCCTTCTTCAGAACGCCGACGTCCAACAGCTGCTGCTGCACTTCCGCCCAGCGCGCCTCGCTCATCGTTCCGGTTCCGTTGGTTGCGGCGTCGCCGCCGAACGCGAAGTCCTTCTCCTGCTCGGCGCTGAACGTCATCATGTCAAGCGTCATGTCCGGATTCATCTTCTGAATCTCGGGGTTGATCTCTTCGTAATGATCCTTGTAATAGTCCCAACCTTTGACCGTCGCTTCGACGAACGCCTTGACCAAGTCCGGATGCTCCTTGATCATCTTCTCGGTCGTAATGTACACGTTCGCGTAGATGTTGTAGCCGGAATCGGCGTTCAGCAGCGTGTCGAAGTCGACGCCCTGCTGCTGAAGCGTGTACGTCTCGGACGTGATATACCCTTGCGTAACCGCGTTCGGATCGTTGACGAAGTTGACGAGCGAGCCGGTATACTTCATCTCCTGCACCCGATCGAGCTTGTATTTGTTTTTCATATATTGCCAGAAGCTGGCCGTCGAGGCGACGTACACCTTGTGCCCGTTCAGGTCGGAGAAGTCCTTGATCCCGGACTCCTTGTGATAGAACAGCGCCTGCGGGCTCTTCTGGAACGCGGTGGCGATCGCCACGATCGGAATCCCTTCCTGCCGGGCGACGAGCACGTCGTCGCCGTTGACGATGCCGAAGTCCGCTTTGCCGGACGCGACGATCTGCGACGAGGAAACCTGCGGACCGCCGTTCTGGATCGTCAGGTCCAACCCGACATCCTGGTAAAATCCTTTGGCGACGGCCGCAAAGTTGCCCCCGTGCTCCGGCTCGGCGAACCAGTTCAGTACGAGCGTCGCCTTGGTGAGCTTGCCGGGCGTCCCGCTCGCCCCGCTGCCCGCCGGCGCCGTGTTGCCGGAAGAGGCGGATGCGCTTGCTGTCGGCGATCCGGCTCCCGCGACGGTCGACGCCGAAGCGCCGGAGCTCGGGCCGGCGTTCCCCGACGCGCCGTTCCCGTTGCCGCCCGAACCGCAGGCGGCCGTCAGACCGGCGAAAGCGGCGATCAGGAGGCAGGCGATGCTTCGTCTTGCATACATGGTGTTCATGGCTTCCACTCCCCTCGAATTCATGCTTCTGTCTTTTGTTGCGGTGTTGCTAGGTTCATCATATTTTCGCGTTATATAAACGTCAATATTCATTACAAACAAATTGTAAAGAAGCACAAAATTGCGCAAAATCATTGTTTGTCCGGCTGTCTTCGGAGAAATTAATGTCATGATAAGTAACATTATTCTCCGCAATTGGCGCTGCGGACTGCACGCCGCCTTGGGCAGCGCCCGTGTCGTTCGGTTGCCGGCGATACGCGGGCGTAAACGCATCCGATGCGGCGGTGAAGCTCGGCTTGCAGCCGTTCGATCGGAAGCCGGCTGCCGAGCTTCCGATCAGGCCGATCCCCCTGCCGCTCTCTCGTACAAGTCGAGCGCCGCCTGAACAGCCTCGCCGGCCGGCAGCCGGAAGCCGCAGCGGAGCAGCACCGCCTCCAGGGCGCCCAGCGTATGCAGCACGTTCGATTGGCGGCAGCTGTAGCCCATCGTGCCAATGCGCCAAATTTTCCCCTTCAGCGGGCCGAAGGAGCCGGCAATTTCCACGCCGAAGCCGTGGAGCAGCATGCCGCGCACCCGCTCGCCGTCGATGCCGTCGGGGATCTCGACGCAGGCGACGACCGGCAGCTTGCACGCCGGGTCGCCGTACAGCGCCAGCCCCATCGCCGCAAGGCCGGCCGCGAGCGCCTCCCCGTTCAGCCGGTGACGGGCGAAGCGGGCTTCCAGCCCTTCCGCCAGAGCGATTCGCACGCCTTCCCGCAGCGCGTACAACATCGACGTCATTTCGGTGTGGTGGTTCAGCCGCGCGGGACTCCAATAGTCCTGCAGCTGGCTCAGGTCCAAATAGTTGCTGCGAATGACGGAAACTTCCCGCCGTTCCCGCGCCGGGAAGCCGTCCTCGCGTCCGTCCGCCCCCGAGCGCAGCCCGCGCTCGATCCGCTTGCGGGCCAGCAGCTTGCGCTCGGCCCGGTCGTTGTACGTGAGCGGCGCCATGCCGGACGGGATTGACAGGCACTTCTGCGTGCCGCCGATGACGACGTCGAGCTGCCAGGCGTCGGTGTCGACCGGCACGCCTCCGATCGTTGCGACCGCGTCGACGACGAGCAGCGCGCCGACCTCGCGGCAGGCGGCGCCGATGCCGTCCAACGGCTGCATCCGGCCGGTCGACGTTTCGCCGTGAACGAGCGCGACGAGATCGGGCCGTTCCCGCCGAATCGCCGCCGCCAGTTCCTCCGGCGGGAAGACGTTCCCCCACTCCCGCTCCAGAACGGCGACCGAAGCGCCGCACCGCTCCGCAATCTCGTGGAGCAGATGGCCGAAGCGGCCGTAGATCGGTACGAGAACGCGGTCGCCGGGCTCGATCAGGCTGACGAGCGCCGCCTCGATGCCGGACCGGGACGTGCCGTCGACCGGGTACGCCCAGCGGTTTTCCGTCCGGAACAGGCGGCGCAATAGCTGCATCGTTTCGTTCATGATCGTCGTAAATTCCGGGTCGAACTGGCCGAGCACCGGGTAGGACAGCGCCCGCAGCACGCGCGGATCGACTTCGACCGGCCCCGGCGTCATGATGATGCGCGGGGACGGCGACAACTCGGGGCAGGACGCCCGGTCGCAAGGCTCGCTCATAGCGGCCACTCCTCTCTGTAAGCCAATTCGTACAGGCAGGCGGCCAGCGCCGCCGCCCCTGCGGCCAGATGCTCCGGAGCCGTGTATTCTTCCGGCGCATGGCTGACGCCGCCTCTGCTCGGGACGAACAGCATCGCGGTCGGGCAGAGCGGCGCGAACAGCTGCGCGTCATGCCCGGCGCCGCTCGCCATCCTCCGCGCCGGCAAGCCCAGGCGACGGCACACGCCGGCCGCCAGCCCGGTCAGCCCGGCATGCATCGGCGCCGGCTCGGCCTTGAGCCATTCCTGCGCTTCCAGCGCCAGCCCCCGTCGAGACGCCACCGCCGCGAACAGCGCCAGCGCCTCCCGGCAAAATCGCTCGAGCTCCGCTCCCCGGTCGTGCCGAACGTCCAGCGTGAAGCGCACCTCGCCCGGAATGACGTTCGGCGTGTTCGGCCGCACCTCGAGCCGGCCCACCGTGGCGACGAGCGGATCGCCCGCCGCCCGCGCCTTCGCCTCCAGCGCCGCCGCCATCTCGGCGAAGCCGGCCAGCGCGTCCGATCGCATCGCCATCGGCGTCGTGCCGGCATGGTTGCTTGCGCCCTTCAGCGCAAGCGCGTAACGCCTTTGCCCGACGATCGCATCGACGAGACCGATCCGCTCGCCCGACCGTTCGAGCACGATCCCCTGCTCGATGTGCAGCTCGAGGCAAGCGCCCAGGTCGGAGCGGCGGCAGTCCGGCTGCTCCGGCCGGCCGAAGCCGGCGGCCGCCATCGCCTCCGCCAGCGAGACGCCGTCGGCGTCGATCGCCGCCTCGCCGTCCTCGCGACGGTAGATGCCGGCGATATTCCCGGACCCCCAGTAGGCGAGCGGGAACCGGCTCCCTTCCTCCTCGCAAAGCGACACGACTTCCAGCGTCCGAAGAGGCGTCCCGAACGCCTGCTTCAGCCGCTCCAGCGCCAGCAGCCCGGCGGCGACGCCGTAGGCTCCGTCGTAGCGGCCACCCGAGCGGACGGTGTCGATGTGCGAGCCGGTCAGCACGACCGGCGCGCCGGGAAGCGATCCCGGCAGGCGGCCGTACAGGTTGCCGACCCGGTCGAACCGCGTCTGAAGGCCGGCGTCCTGCATCCGCCCTTCCAGAAACGTCTGCGCCTCAAGCCAAGGCTGCGTGTAGAGCAGCCGCGTCACGCCGCCCCGCTCGTCCGCCCCGAAGCCGGCGAGCCGCTCAAGCAGCGGAACCAACTCGGCGAACGCCTCCGCCGTCAGCCCATCCGTCACTCCGCACGCCCCCCTCTTCCATCGACTTGTCAAAAAAAGCGGCGAATCCGCCGCGCACGAACCATTTTCAGCTTCCATCGCGTGTCGCGCTTCAGCTTCCATCGCGTTCCAGCTTCCATCGCGTTCCAGCTTCCATCGCGCATCGCGCAGCACGCCGGCCCTCTCGCCCGGTCATCGCCGGCAGACGGCAGACGCGTCCCGTCTAGCGGCCCGGTCCTCCAACAGACGGGACCCGCGACCAGCGGCCCGCTCCTCCGGCAGACGAGCCCCCGCCTGCGGCCCGATCCTTCGGCAAACCGGGGCGCCTTACTCCGGCTGCAGGCGCATGCCGGCGCCGGGCGCGACAATCCCGTCTTGTTCCGAATAGACCAGCGTTCCCCGGCAATAGGTGGCGACCACCTTGCACGACAGGCGCCGGCCGATGTACGGGCTGTGGGGATGCCGCTGCCTTAGCTCGCCGCGGGACAGCGCGCGCGGGCGGGACGGGTCGACGATCGCCAGATCGGCGTCGAAGCCGACGGCGATTTCGCCTTTGCGCGGATAGAAGCCGAAGCGCCGGGCCGGGTTCGCGGACAGCAGCGCCGACAGCGCCGGCAGCGGCATGCCGCGCTTCACCCAGCCTTCCTCCAGCATCAGCTCCAGCGTGCTCTGGCCGCCGGCGATGCCGCCCCAGGCGTCGAAAAACGTCAGCCCCGGAGCCGTCTTCATCGCCTGCGGACAAGGCGAATGGTCCGAGGCGATCAGATCGACGCCGCCCGCCAGCACCAACGCCCACAGCTCTTCCCGGCGTGCCGCGTCACGCAAAGGCGGTGCGCATTTGGCGACCGGACCGAGAAGCGCCATATCGTCCTCCGTCAGTGTCAAATAGTGCGGGCACGTCTCAAGGCTGACGTCCTGCCCGCGCCGCCGGGCTTCCGCCGCGAGCCGCACCGCTTCCGGCGAGCTGATGTGCACGAAGTGCAGCCGGCAGCCGGTCTCCTCCGCCAGCGCCAACGCTTCCGCCACCGCCGCCAGCTCGGCCTCGACCGGCCGCGAAGCGGCGAAATCGCGCGCGCCCGTCCGTCCGTCCGCCCGCGCCCGCTGCGCCAGACGCGAAGTCATCCCTTCACTTTCCGCGTGCAGCGCGAGCAGTCCGCCGAACGCGGCGATGCGCTCCATGCCGGCCCGCAGCGTCGCCGCGTCCACCTCGCGGAACCGGCCTTCGCCTTCGCCGCCGGGGTCGGAGAGGAACGCCTTGAAGCCGGCAACGCCGGCGTCGTGCAACTCCCGCAGCCGGTTCAGATTCCAGGGCACAAGACCGCCCCAGAAGGCGTAATCGACGGCCGACCGCCCGGCGGCGAGCCGCTCCTTCTCCCGCAGCGCGTCCAAGCTTACCGTCGGCGGATTGCCGTTGAGCGGCATATCGACGTAGGCGGTGCAGCCGCCCGCGGCGAGCGCCGCCGAGCCTGTCGCGAACCCTTCCCAATGGCCGAAGTTCGGCTCGTTGAAATGAACGTGAGCGTCGATGACGCCGGCCAGCACCAGACACCCTTCGGCGTCGATCGCCGCGGCGGCCGCGCCGGCGCTCAGGTCCGCCGCGATCGCGGCGATTTTCCCGTCCCGCACGGCGACATCGGTCTGCACGACGTCTCCCGGCAGCACGACCGTTCCGTTTTTGACCATGAGATCGTAGCGTTCGCCCATGCCGTTCAACTCCCTCGATAGGCGCTGTAGCCTCCGGGGGCGACGAGAAGGGGAATATGGTAGGGAGAATCGGGGTCGGTCACGCGGAAGCGGACGGGCACCGTGCCCAGGAAGCTTTCCGCATCCGTTCCCAGCTTCCGGAAATAAGCGCCGACCTCGAAAGCAAGCTCGTACCACCCCTGCTCCAGCTCGCCGTCCCCGACAAGCGGCCGGTCCAGCCGGCCGTTCGCGTTCGTCTCCGCTTCCGCCAGGAGTTCCCCGTAAGCGCCGTGATCGCTCAGCCGCCACAGCCGGACTTGCACGCCGGCGGCCGGAACGCCCCGCGACAGATCGAGCACGTGCGTCGTCAGCCGGCCGTTCACGTCGGCGTCTCCGCCGCGCCGACCAGATCGCCGCGGGTCATCGAGAATCCCTGGAACCCGTAGGGCGGACGCGGCTCCGTGTAGACGCCGGGCTTCAGGCCGTCCTCGGGCTCCACCACCGTCTCCCACGTCCGGTTGTTCGACTCGAAGCGAACTTCCGCGAGCTGCGGGAAGCGGGTCAGAATTCGCTGGCCGATCAGCCAGATCAAGTGCTGGATCGAAGGCGTCGCGAATTCGTAAAACACGTTGTGCGCGATATCGCCGATCTGTTCGGCCGCCACGTAGCGCCCCGCCTCGGGCCCGACTGCGTCGCCGGCATCCTCGTACTTCCAGAAGATGTCGAGAAAAATAAACAGCGGACGGTCCCGCGCCTCGGGAAGCGTCGTATATTCGTCGCGGATGAAGCCGTAGAAGGAACTGCCGCTCACCTTGATCAGCTGCAAGCCCGTAAGTCCGCACCAGTGCGAGACGATCTGCGAACCGGACTCGCCGCGCGCGACCGTCAGGCCGGCGGAGGCGCATTCGCCGCGGGAACGGCGGAAGACGAGGCTGCTGTCGTAGAAGCCTCCCGGGCCGGGAACGAGGGCCGGCTGGAACGGGATGCGGTCGGCGCTGATTTCGACGGCGTCAATATGCGGGTACTTCTCCAGGAAGCGTTCGCTCAAAAAAGCGAGCAGTTCCTCCGTGGCGCTTCCCTCGAACGAGCCGGCCTGGCGGAGCAGGAAATTTTTCATCGAATCGGTGGCGACGACCTGCCCGTTGTCTCCTTCCGTGAACGAGGTCAGCAGCGCTTCCCCGCTGACGGCGAACTTGACGTTGTGGGCGAAAATGACGTTCGAATTGCCCGTGAACGGCGATTCGGGAATCGGCAGCGTCTCCAGCGGCTTGGCGAACGTGCGGTAGATGAGCACGTCTCCTTTGCCGTAATACAGCGTCCGGTCGGTCGATAGCTTCAGCATGTCGCGTCTTCTCCTCTCCTTCAGTCGTTGGTTCAATCGGCGATCAGCCGGTCCAGGCGAACGGCGGCGATTTTAAGCACCTCCGCGAGCGCCTGGTGCCATTCGGTCTCCCGGTCGTTGCCGAGCCGCCGCTCCATCGCCGCCGCGATGTCTTCCTTCGTCTTGCCGGCGACCGCCAGAATGAACGGAAAGCCGAACTTCTCCTTGTAAGCGCGATTCCGCTCGTCGAACCAGCGGAATTCCTCCGGCGTCAGACGATCGAGTCCGGCCCCCCGCTGCTCGCCCGCCGACCATTCGGTCACCTGCAGCCGGGTCGCCAGATCGGGATGGGCGCGAAGCAGGGCAAGCTGCGCCTCTCTTCCGCAACGCTCGACCTCGCGGCTCATCGCCGCCAGCAGTTCGCCGCGGGAGCGAAACGGCCGCGCGAGCCACGCCCGCTCCGCCACCCAGGGGGAATGCTCGAAGACCGCCCCGAGCGCTTCCGTAAAGCGGGTTTGGTCCATTGCGTCGAGAGCAGCCATTGTCAGTCTCATGACCAATACCCCTCGTGCGCGGCAACCGTCTCTTGCTCCAGTTCGGGGAACGGACCGATCACCTCGACCGGCTTCCGCCCCCGGGCGAACACTTCCCGGCACGGCAGGTCGAGCGTCGGATTGCGGGGATCGTCCCCCGTCAGCTGCGCCAGCCTCTTCTCGGAAATGGCATAGACCACCTTGCCAACGTTGCCCCAGTAGATCGCGCCGGCGCACATCGCGCACGGCTCCGCCGTCGTGTAGAGCGTGCACGTCCGCAGCTTTTCCCGGGAAAAGCGCCGCGACACCTCCTCCATCAGCCTCGTTTCCGCATGGCCCGTGCATACCGATTCGGTGATTTCGACATTTCCTTGCTCCCACACAATCGCGCCGGCCTCGTCCGCCAGCAGGCAGCCGAAGGGCGTATTGCCCGCCTCCCGCGCCGCCTGTGAAATTTCGATGCACCGCCTCAGCAGGCGAAGGTGCCGCTCTTGTTCCGTCATCGCCGCTCAACCCTTTCTTCAATCGCCCGCCGCACGGCGCGGAGGATACCCCCGTAGCCGGTGCAGCGGCACAAGTTGCCCGACAGCGCCTCCTCCAGCTCCTCCGGCGACGGATCGGGGACGGCGTCCAGCAGCGCCTTGACCGAGATCACCATGCCCGGCGTGCAGTAGCCGCACTGGTAGCCGCCTTCCTCGAGAAAAGCCCGCTGGATCGGGTGAAGGCCGCCGTCCTCGTCCGCCATTCCTTCGATCGTCACGATGTCCCGACCGGCGCATTGATACGCCATCGCCAGGCAAGCGTTGACCGGCGCGCCGTCTATGAGCACCATGCAAGCGCCGCAGCGGCCGATCTCGCAGGACCGCTTCGTGCCGGTGAGGCCGAGATCGTCCCGGACGATGTCGAGCAGCCGTTTCGCCGGCGGCACCCGCAGCCGGACCGCACGGCCGTTGACCACGGCTTCCCAGAGCCGGTCCGCCGCCGGTTCCGGCCCGCCCTCCGACGCAGCGGCCGGCCGAGCGTCATCGTTCATTGCTCATCACCGCCTTGTCCCCGAAGGGCAGCATCGTCTGCAGCCGCGCCGGGTCGATCGGCAGCCGGTCGATTCTCACGCCCGTCGCGTGCCATACGGCTTCGGCAATCGCGGGCGCCAATCCGACGGAGCCGATCTCGCCGACGCCCCGCGGCCCGTGCTCGTCTCCCTCCGGCGGCTCCTCGATTGCCCATACGTCGACCGGACCGGCCAGATCGGCGATCGACGGAATCAGATACGTGTCGAAGTTGTTCGTCACGTACCGTCCCCGCTCCATGACGGCCTCTTCCGTCAGAGCGAAGCCGAGCGCCATCGAGCTGCCGCCTTCGATCTGCCCCAGGTAGCCTTGCGGGTTCATCACCGGGCCGGCGGCGACGGCATGGAACTGGTCCAGTACGCGAACCCGTCCGGTCCGTTCGTCCACTTCGACCTTGACTGCCGCAGCGGCATAGGAATACAAGTAATGGGCGCCGACGATGTCCGTGTCCGCGACCGGATAGTGCACGCTCGCCTCGCAGACGATCGGCTCCGCCAGCCGGCCGGCGAGTTCCGCGTACGTCAGGATCCGCTCGCCCGCCGTCCGGTCCCAGATGCCGCCGGCGCCGAGGCGCAACCGTTCGGCGGGAAGTCCGGAGACTGCGGCGGCCGCCTCCAGCAGCTTCTCCGTGAACGGCCGCTGCAGCCGCTCGAGCGACCGCCACATCATGCTGGTGGCGCGCGACGCCGTGCTGGAGCCGCTGTCGGGTACGGCGTCGCTGTCGCCGATGACGATGCTTACGTCCTCCGGCGCGAAGCCGAACCGCTCGATCAGCATCAGCTCCAGCGTCGCGATCAGCCCCTGGCCGAACTCCTCGAAGCCGAAGGCGGCTTCGATTTTCCCGTCCTTCTTCAGCGCCAGCCGCCCGCCGGACGGATCGGGGATTCCGTAGCCGAGCCCCGCCCCGTGCATCACCAGCGCGGCGCCGATGCCGGTCTTCCGCCAAGGCGGATTCTCACCGGCATCTTGCGGCGAACCCGCGCCGCCCGGAGCCGGCGCGCCTTCCGTCCGCTCCCGCCACAGCCGGCTCTCCCGGACCGCCGCCCACACCTTGGCGAGACCGTCCGTCCTGGCGATCGGCTGCCCGAAGGGGCCGGGTTCGTCCGGCGTCTTCAGGTTCAGGCGGCGGAACGCCCACGGGTCCATGCCGAGACGCTCGGCCAGCCGGTCCATCTGCCCCTCCAGCGCGAAGATCGCCTGGTTGCCGCCGAAGCCGCGGAACTCCCCGGACATCCCGTTGTTCGTAAACACCGAGACGCTCTCGACGTCGACGCAGCCGAACCGGTACGCGCTGACGGCGTGTTCGGTGGCGAAGTTGAGCACCTCGGCTCCGAGCGTGGCGTACGGTCCGGTGTCGGCGACAATCCGCACCCGGTGGGCGAGCAGACGCCCCTCCCGGTCCGTCCCGGTCGTCATGTGAATGGTCATCGGATGCCGCTTCAGGCCGGCGCGAACCGACTCGCGGCGCGAGTTGTGGATTTTGACCGGGCGGCCGGCGGCCAGCGTCAGCAGCGCGCCGTACGGCTGCACGTTGAGCTCGTCCTTGCCGCCGAACGAGCCGCCGATCGGACTGGATACGACCCGGATCCGTTCCTCCGGCAGCGCCAGGATGCGGGCGAGCTGCAGCCGGTCCATCCGCCCGTGCTGCGTCGGCGCGTAGACGGTCACGCCGCCTCCCTCCCCCGGCACGAACAGGCCGCCTTCGGTTTCCAGGTAGGCGTGCATCTGCCTCGGGGTCCGGTACGTCTCCTCGACGACGTGCGCGCACCGCCCGAAGATCTCGTCGACCGGTCCCGTCCGGAACGTTTTCCGATGGAGCACGTTGCCTTCGGGGTGCAGCCGCGGCGTTTCGGGGCGGAGCGCCAGCTCCGGGTCGTCGACGACCGGCAGCGGCTCGTACGTCACTTCGATCAGGTCAAGGGCGTGCTGCGCGATCTCAAGCGTTTCGGCCGCCACCGCCGCGACGGCGTCCCCGACGTACCGCACCCGGTCTTCGCAAAAGACGGGCTGGTCCTGCCGCGCGATGCCGAACCGGTTCAGGCCCGGCACGTCCCGCCACGTCAGCACCGCCGCCACGCCGGGAAGCCGCCGCGCCGCGTCCGTCCGCACCGATACGATCCGCGCGTGCGGGTGGGGGCTGCGAAGCACGAGGCCGTGCAGCATGCCGGGCGCGGTCAGGTCGGTCAAGTAAGCGAGCCCGCCGGTCACCTTGCCCGGTCCGTCCGGCCGGACCCGCCATCTGTCGCCGCTGTTCCGCCGATTGAGCAGCATCGGCTACCCCTCCTTCCGCCGGCCGCCGGCGCGGATCGCCTGCCACAGATGCGAGGCGGCGACATTGGCGGCGGTCCGCTTCCGGTATTCCGCCGACGCGAACGGGTCCGGCGCCGGCTCGTATTGCTCCAGCAGCAGCCGGTGCAGCAGCCGGACGGCGTCGTCGTCGGCGGGAGCGCCTTCGAGCAGCGCTTCCGGCAGCGGGAAGCGGCGCGGAACGGTCTTGCCGCCTCCCGCCGCCAGCCGCACGCCGCGCAGCCGGCCATCGCGGTCGATCCGTCCCGTCAAGGCGGTCGTCACGAGCGAAGGAACAAACGCCTCGCGCCGGCCGATCTTGGCGTAGAAGCCGAACGGCCTTCCGTCCGCTTCGCCGCCTTCGTCCGCCGCGGCGTCCAGGGGCAGCCGCACCTGCAGCAGCAGCCGGACGGAGTCCTCCGTTCCGTCCGGTCCTTGCTCAAGCCAATCGGCCGCTTCTTCGGTCCGTTCCGCCCGCCCGTCCCGCCAAACCAGCCGGGCGTCGCAGACGAGCAGGGCCGGAAGCGAATCGCCGACGGCCGACACGATGTTGCCGCCGAGCGTCGCCAGGTTGCGAACCGACGGAGCGGCGATCGCCCGCGCCGCCTCGGCGAGCAGCGGGAAGCGGGCCCTCAGCAGCGGGTCCCGGCGGCAGGCGGCCAGCGTCGTCAAAGCGCCGATCGCCAGTTCTTCGCCTTCCGTCCCGATGCCGCGCATCTCCTGCACGCCCGACAGATCGATCAGATGGCGGGGTTCGGGCCGGGCCGCCGCCTCCCACTGCGTGCGCAGCAGCGTTCCTCCCGCCACGTAGACCGCTCCGCTGCCGAGACGTTCTTTCAGCCGGCAGGCTTCGCCCGCGTCGCGAGGGTGCCATACCGCGGGGGTTGACGCCGACGTCCCTGTCGCTTCCGACATGAGCCTCAGCCCCTTTTTTTCGAAAAAATGGGATACCCTCACTATAAACACGCGTTATAATCAAGTAAATAAAGATAACGCGAAATTGTGCGCAGGACCAATAGACCGAAACCATCGTTGTGCACGGCGCTTGTCCGACTCTGTTTTCATGTCAATTAAGGCGACATGTAACGGCAGGCATACCGGCGAGCCGCCGCCAGCGCGTCCGGCGTGTCCACGTCCATGAGCCGTTCCGGCTCTTCGGCCGGCAGCACCCGGCCGGCGAAGCCGGGGCGCTCCAGCAGCCGCTTCGCCCCCAGATCGCCTTCCAGCCGGGCGATGTGCGGAAACGTCGACGCCGCCAGCAGGACGGGCGGCGTCAGGACGGTTCCGTTGCCGCTGGCGACGTAGTCGAGCCGCGGTTCGGACCGCCAGGCGCCGATCAGCGCGCGCGCCATCGCCGCCGTGACGAACGGCTGATCGGCCAGCCAGACGAGGGCGGCGCCGCATCCGGCCGCCTCCGCCATGGCGAGGCCGCAGCGCAGCGAATGGGCCATCCCGCGCTCGGCGTCCTCGCACGCGACGACCGTCGGGCCCGGGCCGCCGGCGCGGGCCGGCGCCGCTTGCCGCAGCCATTGCGGCGCGGGGCCGGGGCGGACGACGGCATAAACGGCGTCCAGCCCGACCGACAGAAGCGCCCGCAAGGCGGCGGCGGCGAGCGGCAGCCCCGGCAGCAGCTCCGCCGCCAGCTTCTTGCCGCCCATCCGCCGGCCCGCTCCGGCCGCCAGCAATACCCCCGCGATTCTCATGCGCTTCTCCCCTGTCCGGCGGATGCGCGCAGCCGGTGGCGGCACGCGATCAGCTCGGCCGTCACGCTGACCGCAATTTCGCTTGCCCCCTCCGCTCCGATCGGCAGCCCGACCGGCGCCCTGACGAACGGCGGCGGCTCCTTCCCCTCCAGCAGCCGGTCGATCCGGGCCGTCGAACCGACGATGCCGAGATAGGCGGGGCCGAGCGGAACGAGCCGGGCGTACATCTCCCGGTCCCGGCGCAAGTTGTGGCTGGCGAGCACGACGAAATCCCGCGCGCCGACGTTGAGCCCGGAGACGATCGTCTCGGCGTCACCGACAATCGTCTCCGCCGCCGGGAACCGCCGCGGAGCGCAGAGCGCCGGCCGCCAGTCGGCCACGACGGTGCGGAAGCCGACGGCTCTGGCCAGTTCGTCGACAGCGGCCGCCTCCTCGCCCGCGCCGAACAGAATGAGCCGCTCCCGCGGCAGGTGCAGCGATTCCCAGAGCGGCTCGCCCCCGCTTCCCGCCTCCGGCCGGCCGCCTTCGTCCGCACCCTCGCGCGCGCCCTCTTCGCCCGGTCGAATATCGGCGGCCGCCCCCTTCGCGCCCGAGCGAACCTCAAGCCCCGCGCTTCCTTCGGACGGAGCGGCCGGCCTCACTTCGTAGCCGAGGCGGCCCGCGATGTCGCGGCGCACAAGCCGCGCCGGCCGTCCGCCGCGAACGGAGCGGACGACGGCGCCGAGCGCCGCGCGCAGTTCGTCCGTCAGCGGCTCCAGCAAGATGCGCAGCGTGCCGCCGCAGCCGATCTCCTCGCCCCAGACGGCGTCTTCCTCGGGGCGCAAATTGTATTCGGCGATCTCGTAGCGCCGCCCGGCGAGCACCTCCCCGACTCTCCCCGCCAAGTCCGCCTCCAGGCAGCCGGGGCTGATGCTGCCGACCGCGCCTCCGTCCGCCGTCAGCAGCATGGACGCGCCCGCCTTGCGGTAGGTATGCCCCTCGGCCCCGATGACGGTCGCCAGCACCGCGGCGGCTCGCATCCGTTCGGCAATCGCGAATATCGACTCCGTATCCATCGTTCTCCCCCTTCCGTCCGTAGCCTGCCGCGCCCGCCGCGAACGTCCTTCCCGCCTCTTGCCGGATTCGTCCCGAAAAACAGGAACGAAGCCGGGCGGCACCACGATGCCCCCGGCTCCCGTCATGCGTACGGCTCAGCCGCGCGCTCGGTTCCCGGCGTGCGTACGGCTCCGCACGATCCTCGGCTCCGCCCCGGCCCTGCCGTTTCGGGCCGCGCGCCCGGTTACGCCTTCGCCCGCCGCGAGCGCCGGTAATCGATGCCGGCGAGCAGCGTCGCCTCGTTCACCAGCCGCTGCGCCGCCGCCTGCGCCCGCTCCGCCGCCAGCTCCTCGTCGATGCCGACCAGCCGGCCGTCCGCGACGACGACCTTGCCGCCGACGATCGTCATGTCGACCGGCCGCGTCAGGCCCGTCACGATCGGCAGCGCCATGTCGTCGAACAGCGCGCCGCCGAATTCCAGCCGCCTCGCGTCGATCAGGAACAGGTCGGCCGCCTTGCCGACTTCCAGCGAGCCGATGCCGTCCTCCCAGCCGAGCACCGCCGCCGAGCCGCGCGTCGCGAGGGCCAGCGCGTCGGCGGCGTCGATCGCATCCGCGCCGTGGGACAGCTTGTGCAGCAAGTACGCCATTCGCGCCTCCGCCAGCATGTGGTTGCCGTCGTTGGAGGCCGAGCCGTCGACGCCGAGGCCGACCCGGACGCCGGCGCGTTGCAGCTTCGGCAGCGGCAGCACGCCGGACGACAGCTTCATGTTGCTGGTCGGGCAGTGGGCGATGCCGCAGCGGTGCCGGCCGAGCTGCGCGATTTCCCCGTCGTCGAAATGAATGCCGTGCGCGAACCAGACGTCGTCGCCGATCCAGCCGTGCCGCTCCATGTACGCGAGCGGGCGCATGCCGAATTTTCCCAGGCAATACTGCTCTTCGTCCAGCGTCTCGGCCAGATGCGTATGCATCCGCACCCGGTAGCTTCGCGCCAGCGCCGCCGATTCGCGGAGCAGATCGGACGTCACGTTGAACGGGGCGCACGGCGCCACTCCGACGCGCACCATGGCGAACTTGTCGGCGCTGTGGTAGCGCTCGATCACCCGGATCGTGTCCTTCAGCGCGGCTTCGTCGGTCTGGCAGACGACGTCCGGCGGCAGCCCGCCCTTCGACCGGCCGAGCGTCATCGAGCCGCGGGTCGGATAGAAGCGGATGCCGAGCGTCGCGGCGGCGCGAATCTCCTCGTCGATCAGCTCGCCGGTGATGCCGTCCGGGAAGCAGTAGAAGTGGTCCGCCGCCGTCGTGCAGCCGGTTTTGAGCAGCTCGCCGAGGCCGACGACGGCTCCGGTGTACACGTCCTCCGGACGCATATGCCGCCAGATGTCGTACAGCGCGACGAGCCAGTCGAACAGGCCGCAATCCTGCGCGAGCGGGATGTTGCGGGTAAGCGTCTGAAACAGATGGTGGTGCGTGTTGATCAGTCCCGGATAGACGATTTTGCCCGTGGCGTCGACGACGGTGTCCGCGTCCTCGTACGGAAGATCGCGGCCGATCGCGACGATCTCCTGGCCGACGGCGTACAGACTGCCGCCCTCCACCACCTCCCGGGCGTCGTTCATGGTGACGATCGATCTGGCGTTTTTGACGAGCAGCGTCCGCATGTTCCCGCCCCTTTCCTCAGCGACATTGCCCCAAAAAAACAGCTTCCTTCCATACTTACGATCCGTTTCCGGCCTTATGCGCCGATCAGCCGATTTTGCCCGGATTGAGCAGGCCGAGCGGATCGTTGAGCTTCTTGCGCAGCCGCATGCCCGGCACCGCGCCGCGGCCGCCGTTGTCCAGCAGCCACGTATGCGGATCGTAAATTTCGACGCCGATGGCGCGGCAGGCGGAGATGATCTCGTACAGGCGCTCCTCGGTCGTGAAGCGGACGACCGGCAGCGCGTTCGGCAGCAGCCGCCCGCCGCCGAGCACCCATTCGAAATGCATCAGCAGCTCGTCGCCGAACCTCCCCTTGAGGTCGCGCAGTTGCTCCAGATAACGGTCGGGTGCGAAGCCGGCCTGCAAATAGGTGTAGGACGGATCGGCCTTGAGCGCCCACAGCGTCGTATGGTTCCATGTAAAATCGGACAAACCGATCGACTGGCGGTATTTCTCCGGAGGAATGACGTGGCCGACGCCTCCGCCGAAATCGGCGGCCAGCCGCTCCAGCCGCGGCAGCGAGCTGCCGTCGGTCTCCGCGAAGACGACCGATTTGCCCGGCGTCAGCACCTTCAGCAGCGGCTTGAAAAACGACGGAAGCGGCCACTCGATCGGCGTGACCAGCCGCTTCGGCACGCCGCCGTCGCGGGCGAGCGCCTCGCCGAAGCGCACGGCCGATTCGAAGTCGTCGAACTCGGCGATCGTCTGCATCCAATCCCGGCACGGAGCCAGCGGAAGAACGACCTCCGTCATGACGCCCGTCGTGCCGTAGTTGTGGATGTAGTCGATCAGCTCCTCCCCTTCGACCGCAAGCCGGCGCGGCTGCTCCTCCATCGTGTAGACCGTCGCGCCGAGCACGTTGCCGTCCCACAGGTTGCCCCACGCGATCGACCCGACGCCGCCGGAACCGCCGCATACGAAGCCGCCGGCCGTCGCCTTGGCGTACGTGCTCGGGTAAATGCGCAGCTCCTGGCCTTCTTCCCGCGCCTTCTTCTCCAGCGCGCCGAGCTTGACGCCGCATTGCACGCGCGCGAAGCCCGGGCCGATCTCGAGAACGGCGTCAAGACCGCTCAGATCGAGAACGATGCCGCCCTCCAGCGGAATCGCCTGGCCGTAGTTGCCCGTGCCGGCTCCGCGCACGGTCACCGGAATGCGATGGCGGTAGGCGAAGGCGAGCGCCGCCTCGACTTCGGCCTCGCTCCGCGGGGCGATGACGGCGTCGGCCCTTTTCTCCTTCAACTTCTTGTCCAGAACGGGCGAATACCAGTAAAAATCTTTCGAAAGCTTCTCCACCGTCCGTGCGTCCGTATAGACCGGAATGCCGCCGAGACCGGCTTCCGTCTCCGGCTTCCATGCGTATGCCACGCTCTCCACCTGCCCTCGTTCGTTATTGGCGCCCCTTCGCCGGCTCCCGACGCACGGGATTGGCCAGCGGGACGAAACCGCCGATCCGGCACTCGGCGACGTCGCCCTCGCGGATGTCCGCCGAACCCGGGGTGCCGGTCATGATGATGTCGCCGGGAAGCAGCGTCATCATCCGCGAGAAATAAGCGACGATGAACCAGACCGAATAGATCATGTCGGCGACGGCGGCGCTGTGCGTCACGCGCCCGTTCAGCGCGGTTTCGACGCGCAGCGCCGCGAGGTCCCCGATCTCGTCGGGCGTGACGAGCTCCGGCCCGAAGCTGAAGAAAGTGTCGTAACTTTTGGAACGCCCGAGAAAACGCGGGTTGCGCGCATGAACGTGCTGCGCCGTCATGTCGAGCGTCGCCGCGAAGCCCGCCACGAAGCTTGGCGCCTCGTTCTCGCCGACGGATTTGCACGTCCGGCCGATGACGATGCCGAGCTCCGCTTCGGCGGTGAACCGGCCGTCTTCGCAAGGCAGCTCGATCGCCTCGCCGGGACCGATCAGGGCCGTGTCCGGCTTCAGGAAGCAGATCGGCTCCGCATCGGGCGGAACGACGTTCATGTCGTCGGCTTTGGCCCGGTAGTTGGCGCCGATCCCCCATATTTTGCGGGGGCGGCGATAGAGCGGCGCATAGGCGGCCTGCGCGAACGGGATCGCATCCAGCCGCTCCAGCACGGAGCCGCCTTCCGCGCCGAGCCATTCGCCGAGCGCCGCCAGTTCGCCGCGTTCGAGCAGCTCCGCCACCCCTTCGCTCCAATCCGTTCCCGCCGCCCCGTTCAGCCGCCGGATCGGCACGAGGCCGTCCGCCTTGGCGACAGCCGCCTCCTCCTTGCCGCCGAGCGAAATCGTCGCGAGCCTCATTGCGCCCCCTCCGCCGCGCCCCGCACGTCTTCGACGTCGAACTCGCACAGCTCGGCGAGCGCCGCGGCCAGGACGGCGGTCACCCGCTCCTGGATGATCTCTCCCTTGGCCGCCGTCGCCTTGGTCGCGTCGCCGCAGACGCCGGTGGCGCTGATGTCGGCCATCCGCCAGGCGAAGCGGATGCGGCCTTCCAGCGTCAGAAACCGCTGGCCGCCCAGGGACGGCCGCTCGGAGACGAGCAAGTCCTCCTGCACCCAGCGCGGCTTGATCGCCATCACGATCGACGTCTCGTAGTCGCCGCCGTGGATGCCGTATTCCAGCTCCTCGGCATCGATGACGCCCTCCGCGCCTCCCAGGCTGGAAGGCGACAGGCAGAAGACGGTCATGCCGTGCGCGATCCGGATTTCGCGGGCGACGACGTTGAGCAGGTCGACGTTGCCGCCGTGCGTGTTGAACAGCAGCAGCTTGCGAAAGCCGCTCCGATTCAGGCTGGCCGCGATGTCCGTGACGAGCCCCTGCAGCGTGGCCGCGGAGATCGAGACGGTGCCGGGCAAGCCGAGATGCTCGTCGCTCTTGCCGTAGGCGATCGGCGGCAGCAGCCACACTTGCGCGTCCGCCGGCAGCAGCTCGAACGCGCGCGTCAGCGTCGCCTCGCCGATGAGCGTATCCGTCAGGACGGGAAGATGCGGCCCGTGCTGCTCGACGGCGCCGACCGGCAGGATGACGAGCGCCTTGTCCTTGGGCAGTTCCCGAATCTGTTTGCTGGTCAGCCGGGGCAGGAAGCGCTCCTCCCAGGCGACGCCTTCGTATCTTGTAAACATAGGCACGTTCCTTTCGTTATGATCGGCTGCCCGCAGCGGCGGCGAACGGAGCCGTTCGGGCCGGCGGGGGCTGCCCGCCTGTGCCGGCGCCTGTGCACCGGCATCTCCAAGCGGGCGGCGGCACCGCCGTCCCGGCGCCGGCGCCTCCTTGCGACGCCCATCCGCGCGGCGCCCGCCTGCGCCCCTTGCGCCGGCGCCTCCGCGCCGGCGTTCAGCCGCCGACCGCCTGCCCCTGCAACGCGCGGACGGCCACGTCGCCGACCCAGCGCAGCAGCCGCAGGTCGCGGCCCGGCCCGGCGATGAACGACAGGCCGACGGGATAACCGCCGCGGCTCGGCACCGGCATCGTCACCTGCGGCAGCCCGCCGAGACCGGCGATGCACGACAGCTGCATCACCTTCGCGCGCGTTCGCTCGATCTCGGCGTCGGCCAGCCCGATGCGCGGCGCCGCACACGGCACCGTCGGGATGACGAGCAGCCCGTCGTCGCCGAGCCGCGCGGCCAGTTCCGCGCGAATGCCCGCGCGGACGGGCAGCGCGCGTTCGTATTCCTCCCGCCGGAGCGTGCCCGCCCAGACGAACCGCTCGGCGATGCCGGGGCCGAAGCGCGGCTTGCGCTCCGTGATCCATTCCCCATGCGCCGACCAAATCTCGAACCCTTGCAGCGTCCGGAACGTGGCGGCCCAGGCGGCGAGCCCCTTCGGCGCCAGCGTCACGCGCCGGCTGTCCATCGTCCGCTCGAGCGCGGCAAGCGAGGCGGCGAGCGGCTGCCGGCAGCTCTCCTCGGCGACCGCCCAGGCGTCCTCGGCCACGATCAGGCGGCGGAATTCACCCCCGCCGTCTTCGGCGCCGAGCAGCGCTTCCCCGACGCGGCGCAGCGTCTGCGCATCCCGCGCCATCCAGCCGACCGTGTCGAAGCTGGCGGCGAGCGGGATGACGCCGCCGATCGGCGCGAGGCCGTGCGTCGGGCGAATGCCGAACAGGCCGCAGTAGGAGGACGGGACGCGCACCGAGCCGCCGGTATCCGTGCCGAGGGCGAAGTCCGCGAGCCCCGCCGCCACCGCCACGGCCGAGCCGCTCGAGGAGCCCCCCGGAATGCGGCCGGGGGCGGCGGGGTTGACCGGCGTGCCGTAATGATGGTTTTCTCCGTTCAGACTGAACATCAGTTCGTCGGTAATCGTCGCTCCCTTGACGCGGGCGCCTTGCCGGAGCAGCAGATCGACCGCTTCCGCATGCGACTCGGCCGGTCCGTGGCTGTCCAGCCAATCCGGATTGCCCGCCGAATTCGTATGGCCGGCGATCTCGAACACGTCCTTGACCGCGAACACCAGCTTGCTGAGCGCCCCGCTGCCGGTCGGCTCGACAATCAAATCCTCCTTTATATAGGCGTTCCATCCGCTCTGCATCCGGTTTCCTCCATCTCTCGATAAATCGGCCGGGCCGGAAGCCCGCCGCGCAGCCGACGGCTCAAACGCCCTTCAGAACGCGCAGGTCCTCCTCGTCCAGCTCGGCTTCGGGGCCCGCCTGGATCAGGTCGGAAAACTTCTCGTCCGGCACCATCGTCGTCAGCACGTACAGCCGGCCCTCGCCGGTGTTGCGCACCTGGTGATTGCGGCCGGGCGGAACGACGAAGTAGGAGCCTTTGGCGATCGGCGCCTCCGCGCCGTCGACTATGGCGACGCCTTCCCCTTCCAGCACATAGAAGTATTCGTACGCTTCCGCATGCTCGTTCGGAGGCGTCTGGCCGCCCTTGTCGAAAATTTCGACGACGGACACGAACGGAACTTGCGTCCGGTCGCAGAGCAGCACGAACTTGTTCGTATCTTTGGCGGAAATTTTGCGAACCGGACGGTTGTCGAAGCTTCCCAACACCAGCGAAGAATTCGTCATGAGACATCCACCTTTCCGACGACGGCCGCCAGCGAGCCGAGCAAAGCGGCGGAGCCGGCAACGAAGCCGTAGCATTGTTTGATGTTGTACAAAGTCGCCTCCGCGCAGTACGAAGGCGAGGTCGTGGCGCAGCAATCTTCAAGCAGGACGGCGTCGTAACCGAGACAGACCGCGTCCTGCAGCGTGTGCATGACGCACTGGTCCAGGTTGACCCCGGCGAAAAACAGCGTCGTCACGCCAAGATTGCGCAAGATGCTGTCGAGCGGCGTATCCCAGAATCCGCTGATCCGATATTTGTCCACCCAGACGTCGTCCGGTCCGGGGACGAGCCCGGGAACGAGCGACGCGCCCCAGCTCCCTTTCTCCAGCACGCGGGAGCCGCTCTCCGGCAGCGTGCCGCGGCCGTTGCCGTCGGGATTGTAGACGTGTAGCACCGATGGGCTCAGGTTCATTCGGTCCTCGCGGTTGCCCCAGTTCAGCCAGACGACCGGAACCCCGGCCCGGCGCAGCGCGGGCAGCAGCCGGTTCAGCGGCTCGACCGGAGCGAGCAGCGGGGACGAATCGACCCCGATGGAGGACAGCCACCCCCCCGGCGAGCAAAAATCGTTCTGCATGTCGACGACGACGATCGCGCTGCGGGCCAGATCCAGCTCCAGCCGCTGCGGCTGCGCCGCGAACGCGACCGACAGCGGCGGATGCGCGCCCCGGCGCAAGTCGACCCGGTCCCGCGACACGCGCCAATAGTTGCGCTCATTGCCCAGCTTCCGCATGGCTCGCTCCCCTCCTTTTTTTCCGCACCGTTACGGCTTGGTCAAGTATTCCGTCGTGAACGCCTTGGAGACGTCCTGTTCATCCTTGAGGCCGCCGATTTGCAGCAGTTGCTCCTGGATCAGGTTCCAGCGTTCCGGCGTCATGTAGCCGATGCCGCTGACCTTCGTCTCGTCGTTCAGGACGAACGGCTTCTCCTGCTCCGCCTCGTAGTTCATCGCTTCGACCGTCATGTCCCTGTTGTACGTTTGGATAAAAGGATTGACGCTCTCGTAGTTGTCAAGATAGTAGGACCAGCCCTTCTGGCTCGCCTGCACGACCGCCTTGACCACGTTCGGATGCTTGCGCAAATAATCCTCCGTTGTGAACAGGACGTCGCAGTAGTTCGCGTATCCGGAATCGGCGATCTTGAGCACTTTGACGTCGATGCCCTGCTGCCCGAGCGCGTAAGGCTCGTTGGTGATGTAACCCTGGTTGAGCGAGCCTTTCGTGTTGATGAAATTGACGAGCTGCCCGGTATAGTTGAGCTCGTTGACATCGGTCAGCTTGTATTTGTACTTGACGTACTCCCAATAGAGCGCTCCCGGCTGGATGAACACCGTCCGGCCCCGCAAATCCTCGAACCCCCGGATATCGTCTTCCGCATGGTAGACGAGCACCTGCGGCGTGTACTGGAAGCCGGCCAGCAGTCCGACGACCGGAATGCCCTGCTCCCGCGCCCGCAAGATGTCGTCGGCGTACGAGATGCCGAAGTCGGCTTTGCCCGAAGCGACGAGTTGAAGCCCGGACACTTGGGGACCGCCGGGTTGAATCGTCAGGTCGACGCCGGCGTCCCGGTAATAGCCTTGCTGCAGAGCCGCGAAATAGCCGCCGTCCTCGCCCTTGGCGTACCACGCTTCGACCAGGCGAGCCTTGGTCAGCACCTGCGCATCTCCCGCTGCGGAGGCCGAGCCTTCGGGCGCCGGACGATCCGACGCGGAGACACCCGGCGCAGCGGAGGAGGCGGAGCCGTCGTTCCCGCCCGACGAGCAGCCCGCGGCAATCGTCAGAATGGTCAGGACGGCGGCCAAAAAGCCGATAGGGAAGCTCATTCCGGTTCGTTTCATGCCGCCTCTCCTTCTCGTCGCTTCAATTGTTGACGGCCGAATCGTGCCAGGACCTCAGCAGGCGGTTCGACAAGGCGTTGATCAGCAGGAAAAAGACGATGCCCATCACGGCCGCGGTCAATCCGCAAGCGAACAGGTAGGCGGTTTGCAGCCGCGTCGAAGCGACCGTGATCGCGTAGCCGAGCCCGCCCTGCAGCCCGCCGATCCCCGCGATGTACTCGCCGACGATGGCGCCGACGACCGACAGCGAACAAGAGATTTTCATGCCGGCCAGGATGTAAGGCATCGCCGCGGGAATGCGCAGCCGCCAGATCGTCTGCCACTTGGTCGCGTTGTACAGATAGAACAGGTTCTTCATGTTGGTCTCCGTCGAGTTCAGGCCGATGAGCGTGTTGGACAAGATCGGGAAGAAGGCGATCAGAAACGCGATGATGACGATGGCGTTCATGCCGGCGCCGAACCAGATGACGATGATCGGCGCGACCGCGACGATCGGAATCGTCTGCAGGATGATCGCGTACGGATAGACGCTTCGCTCCACCGTCTTGGACAGCGCCAGCAAGATCGCGAACGCGACGCCGAGCACGACGCTGAGCGCGAAGCCGAGCACGGACTCGGCGATCGTCGTCCGGACGGAGACGAGCAGATTGTGCCCGTTCTCCGAAGCGGCCTTCACGATGTCGGACGGTTTCGGGAACAGGTACGGCTCGACGCCGGCGAGGCGGATCGCGATCTCCCAGATCGCCACGAACAGCACGAACACAACGAGCGGCGGAACGACGCGCGAGGCGAGCTTTTTGAGCAGCGGTTCCGACGACAGTCCTTCATGCCCACCCGCGGGGGCCGAAGGCGCCGCCGGAACAGACGGCGAGGCGCCGCTCTCCTGTTCCGGCAACACGTTCACGCTGGCAACCAACTTTTCCATGCTCCTTCTCCTTTCCAATGGGCAATAGGATCGGCCCTTGCAGGCCGTGCGGCAAGCTTGCGCCTAGTGTTTGAGCGATTCCGATACCGCATGGACGTACCGCCCGAATTCCGGCGAAGAGCGGAAGTCGTCCGTCCGCGGATAAGGTGTCGGAATCTCGATCACGTCCGCCACCTTCCCCGGCCGCGGCGTCATGACGACGACCCGCGTCGACAGGAACACGGCCTCGAACACGTTGTGGGTGATGAACAGCACCGTCATCTTTTTCTCCTGCCGCCAAATGTTGAGCAGCTCGTCCTGAAGCGTCTGGCGGGTAATCTCGTCCAGCGCGCCGAACGGTTCGTCCATAAGCAGCAGCTTCGGCCGCGAGATGAGCGCCCGGGCGATCGACACCCGCATCTTCATGCCGCCCGACAGCTGGCGCGGCAGCACCTTCATGTAATCCTTGAGCCCGACCAGTTCGAGCACCCGCTCCCCTTCCCGGACCCGCTCCTTCTTCGGTACGCCGCGCAGCGTCAGCGGCATCGTCACGTTGTCGATCAGCTTCGCCCAGGGCAGCAGCGTATGCTCCTGGAACACGAACGCGATCTCGTTCTGCTTGCGGGCTTCCTTCGGCGTCGTTCCGAGCACCGCCAGCTTGCCGGACGTATGGCTCGTCAATCCCGCGATCATATTGAAGATCGTCGACTTCCCGCACCCCGACGGGCCGACGAAGCACAGAAACTCTCCTTCTCCCGCCCGCAGGTTGACGTTCTGCACCGCGATCGTCCCGTTCGGATACACTTTTCCGATATTCTCCATGCTCACCAGCAGTCCGGAACCGTTGCTTCCTCCTGCCGCCGTTCCCGGGCTCGGCACTGCCGCCAACGTCGAGTTCATTGCGATCCCTCCCGAGGAAATGTGGCGCGGCTCATCGCCTTCGCCCTGCGGCGCTGTACGGTGGCCTGGCATCTCTGCGCCTGTTTGTGTCATATTATATGACTTCATTTTCTCTTCCATCAACGAACCCGAGGCATTTCTGTGCGGAATTACAATGAAAAGGCTCAATTTTGGTTTCTCTTACGATCGTTTTAACGCATATGTGTAATGTTTAATTACATAAGAATCAATGGCATCCCCACTTCAAGCCCCCCCTTATCCGCTCGGCCCTGTCGCTCTCCGGCGGATCTTTTCGTCCGTCCCGGGCTTTTCCGTTCTTTATCATCGGACTCCCCTTCGCTCAGCATCGCCGCCGCCGGAGTCCCGCCCGCTCCGTTCATGTACGAACCGAATCCCCGCCGGCCCGAACGCGCAAATTCGCGAGGCGAAACGCCCCTTCGCCGTTCCGAAGGGAGGCCGCCCCTGCACCCGCTCCCTGAGGGAACGGGATTTCGGCCATAAGCAGATGAGGAAAAGAGGTTCCGGGAACTTCCTTAAAAGGACGGGGGATTGCGTCGCGACCGGCGACAGGAGCCGGCCGCGACGGCTCCCGGACCGGACGGAATTCGCCTGAGGGAAGGGGATTGCGGCGAAGGCGGTTATTTCGGCAGGAAGCCGCCGCCGCGGAGAGCGGAGGCGACGGCGGCGACGCGGCGGCCGAGCCGTCCGGCCATGAGCAGTTCCCGCTCATCCGGCGTCCGCGAGCTGTCCGGGCCGGCGACCGTCGACGCTCCGTAAGGCGAGCAGCCGATCGCTTCCGCGGTCAAGTACTCCGGATTTTCCGAGTACGGAAGCCCGACCATGATCATGCCGAAGTGGAACAGCGGAACCATGGAGGTGAGAAGCGTCGCCTCCTGGCCGGTGTGGATCGAGCCCGAACTCGTGATCAGCCCCGCCGGCTTGCCCTCCAGACTTCCGTCCGCGCACAGATCGGAAGCGAACTCCAAAAACAGCTTGACCTGCGAAGGCATAAAGCCGTAATACGTCGGAAAGCCCCAGACGATGCCGTCGGCCCAGCGCAAATCGCCGTGGGTCGCCAGCGGCACGTCCTTCTGCCGTTCCAGCGCGCGCTCGTACTTCTCGAATCGGTCCACCGTCCGGAAATGGCTGGCGAGGCCGGATTCGGATCCGCGCTTTTTGAACTTGTCCTGATAGGGCGTCCGGTTCGCCTCGGCTTCCATCTCCGCGATGCGGCGCAGCCGGACTTCGCTGCCGAACGCCGCCGCCCCGTCCGCCGCCGCCTTCGCCATGTCGAAGACGTGGCCGTAGGCGCTGTAGTAAATGACCAGCACGTTGCTCACGCCGCCTCATCCTCTCTTTCGGAACGAAACTTTTTCGCAGGCGTCTTCCCAATAGCGGGCAAGCGCCGGCACTTGCCACTCCGCCCGGCTTCCGGCCGTTTTCAGACAGCGGCCTTTCCGCCATACCCAGCGGCGCTCCGGCACCATCGAGAACAACTCCTCCGGCGTCGAAGCGTCAAGCAGCACGAAGTCGGCGTCGTTGCCAGGCTCGATCGCGCGCCCCGTTAGGCCCATGACGGCCGCCGGATGCTCGGTGAGCATGCGCAGCACCGCGCGAATGTCGGCCGGGCTGCCCATGTGCGCCGCATAAGCGGTAATCAGCCCGATCTGCAGCAGGTCGCCCCTGCCGAACGGGTGGAACGGATCGTGGATATTATCCGACGCGGCGGCGAGCGGCACTCCCGCGTCCAGCAGCTCGCGGACCCGGGTCACGCCGCGCCGGACCGGGAACGGGTCCCGCCGCCCCTGCAAGTACAAGTTGGCGCCCGGCAGCGTCACCGCCCCGACGCCCGCTTCCGCCAGCAGGGCGATGATTTCACGGGCGTCCTCGTCCGGCATCGCCGCCAGGGAGCACAGATGGCCGACCGTCACCCGGCCCGCCCAGCCGCAGGCCTTTGTCTTCCGGGCGATGTAGGCGGCGGTGCGGACGAGCGGATTGTCGCTCTCGTCCGCATGCAAGTCGATCGGGCAGCCCATCCGGCCGGCCAGCTCGAACAGCTTGTCGATCTCCGGCTCCGGCTGCGGAGCGATGTGCGGCGCGCCGCCGACGCCCGTCACCCCCATTCGCAGCGCCTCGGCCCCCGCCTCCAGCGCCTCCTCGGTCAGATCGTAGCAAGGGAGCATCGGAAAAAGCTGCAGGGAAACGTAAGGCGCGAGCTCCTCCCGCGCTTCCAGCGCCGCCTCGATCCCGCGCATCGCCACCTCCCTGCCGTGCCGGACATGGAAGTCCAGGTGCGTCCGGATCGCCGTCGTGCCGAACGAGACCGCCTGCAGCGCCGAGCGCACGATTCTCGCCTTCAGTTCCTCCTTCGAGAACGCCGGAACGGCGGAAGCATAGTTGGCGATCGCTTCCTCCAGCGTGCCGGACGCGTTCCCGACTTGCGGCAGCGAGAACGCCTTGTCCAGATGCATGTGGGCGTCCGCGAACGCGGGCAGAACCGTCCGTCCCTCCGCGTCAAGACAGAGCGGCCGGCCGGGCTCCGGGCTGCGGCCATCCCAGCGGTCGGGCGTCACAAGCTCCGCGGCGCTGCCGTCCCGGCGGCCCGGCGCCACGAGCTCCGGCTCGGCGCTGACCAGCCCGCCGGCCGGCGGGCGCTCCGGCTCGGCGCCGCCGCGGCCGCCGGTCGCCGCCTCGCCTGGCCCGGGCGCCGCCTCGCGAATCTGCGGCTCGACCGACGTCCAGACGCCGTCCTCGGCGATCAGCGTATAGAGCCGCGTTTCGTCCCGAAGCGGCAGCGCGGCGTTGACCAGTTTCAGCACGGATTTCATCGGTCCCACTCTCCTTGCGTATTTGATTTCCGGCGCACCGGGCGTCCGCCCCTACTTTCGTTCCCGCCGGCAAGCGGCAGTTCCAGCCAGGAAGCCTGATCCGGCGCGCTGGCGACCGCGACGGCGGCGATCTTCAAATCGCCGGGACCGGCCCGGACCGCAGTCGCGAGCGGCCGGCCGTTCGGGTGCCGCATCAGCAGCGGGAAGCCGCTGCCGGTCAGCTCCAGCCGCAGCGACGAGCCGGCGGGACAGCGAATCGCGAGCGGCCGCAGCCTGATCTCGGCCGTCTCCCAGTCGGCGACCCCGCCTTCCGGCGAAGCGGCGCCGATCTCGGTCCGCCCCGCGGACAAGAAGCGCGCTTGTCCGCCCGGCAGCAGCAGCGTCAGCGAAGCGACCAGGTCGGTCGGGCCGTCCATGACCTGGCAGCGCACGCGCAGCCGCGGCGAACCGAACAGATGCAGTTCTTCCGCCAGCGGCCGGCCGGTGTAGACGAGAATTTCGTAACGGTCCTGCCGGGCGCTCTGGTCCGCGGGAACGGCCGCGGAAAGCGGCATCGGCAGCCGCGCGTCGTAGACGAACACATCAGGCGCCGCCGCGCCGTCGACGTCCTCCGGCCGGTCCTTCAGCCCGCCGCCGCCCAGCGCCCCGTTCGCCGGAACGCTCGAGCCGGACAGGTAGAGCCGCTTCCCGTTAGCGGGCGAAGCCGGGGAAGAAGACGGCTTCTTGCCGGCCGCGTCCGCTGCGGCGGCAGGATAGCCCGCCGCCGTCTCCCACCTGCCGGACATCGGCTCGAAATAGCGGACCGGCGGCTCCTCGAACAGGCCGTTGTCCCGCTCGCCCTTGAGCCAATAGTCGAACCAGCGAACCTGGCGCAAGTGCAGGCCGCCGTCCGCTTCGGGGCCGTGGTCGACGCCGCCGGCCTTGCGCCCCCAGGGGATGTGCGTCCACGGCCCGATCTCCAGCCGGTGAAACAGCTCCCGCGAGCGCTCCCCGCCCTGCAGCGCCTCGTAGGATTGGATGGTGCCGTGCAGCAAGAAATCGTACCAGCCGCCGATATGAAGAGCGGGAATCGGCCGTTCCCGGAACGCTTCGAGCCAGTTGAGCCCGGCCCAGTAGCCGTCGTACGCGGGATGTCCCGCCCAATCGAAGTAGGCGGGCATATACTTTTCCAGAAGCGGATGCCCTTCGGTGTACGGAAGCTGCCACAGAACGCCGCCGGGGTCCGTCATGACGCGAGTGCAGGCCGCTTCCGCCTCCGCATCCCCCGCCCGGCGGGCGCCGTCCCTCGCGAGCTGGTACGCCCAGGGCAGGCAGTTCTGCACGTCGAAGCTGCCGTACGGATACATCCAGCCGTGGTACAGGTCGGCCGCCGTCATGCCGGGCGCGATCGCGACCAGATGCTCGGGGTGCAGGGAGGCCGCAGCCCACTGCGCCGCGCCTTGATACGAGAAGCCGTACATGCCGACGCGCCCGTTCGATCCGGGCAGCGCGGCGGCCCATTCCACCGCGTCGCAACCGTCTTCGGCCTCGTGCACGAACGGCACGAATTCCCCTTCCGAATCGCCCCGGCCGCGAACGTCCTGCACAACCACCATATAGCCATGGGAAGCGTACCAGACCGGGTGGGCGTAGCTGACGGTTGAAGCGATCATTCTTCCGTAAGGCTGCCGCAAGAGCAACACCGGACAATCTCTCCCGTCCGCCGGCCTGTAAATGTCGGCGTACAGCGTCACTCCGTCCCGGAGAACGCAGGGAACTTTTCGCCGCACCGTCACCTTGCCGAATTCCATGTCCGCCGCTCCTTTTCGCCAGAAAAATGTATGTTAGATTTTATAACCCAATATTACATTTTTCACAAGACGGCGGGTTTGTTTTTTGGAATCAGGCATAAAAATTGCCGGTTGATTTGTAATTAAATCTACCCTAATATGTAACTAAATTCGTGTTTTACTTTTCCGCGTTATATTATCTTCCGTATGTTTTTTCTCCACTTATCGTCGCCTGTCCGAATCGGTCCGCCGGAACCGGCCCGACCGCATCCGTACCGCAACGTTCGTGCCTTGCCGCAGCTCCGCGCAGAAGGAGGAGGATTCGCCTATGTATCTGACTGTGGAAGACGCGCTGAAAATCTATCCGCTATCCGAAGGAAAGCTGACGGCCGGCCAGGCAGGCGTGAACCGCATCGTCAAGTCGGTCAACGTCATGGACGCGCCGGACATCTCCGATTGGGTGCGCGAGGGCGATATCTTGTTCACGACCGCCTACTTGATGAAGGACGCGCCGTCCGAGGGGGTTCAACTGCTCCGGAAGCTGGCGCAAAAGGGCGCCGCCGGCATCGGCATCAAGCTCGGACGGTTCTGGACCAATGTGCCGGACGACATGCTCGCGGAGGCGGACCGGCTCGGCTTTCCGCTGATCGAGCTGCCGTTCCCGTTCACCTTTTCCGATCAGATGAAGGGGCTGTTCAACGCCGAGCTGCAACGCAGCACGAAGCTGCTGCACGGCGTGCTCGACAAGCAGAAGGAGCTGATGCGGTTCGCGCTCGCACCTGCGGGAGCCGGCGACATCTTCAAGACGGTCGGCTCCATTCTCGGCGTGCCGATGGCGGTCGTCGGACTGCGCGGGCAACTTTTGTACAACAGCCTCGCCCCGGCCGAGCTCGAGCTGCTGAAGAAGCATCCGCAGAAGCCGACCGTCCAATGGCTCCGCACGGAGCGCTGCAACTTGATGCGGCTGCCGCTCAAAAGCGCGGAAGCCGGACAGGACGCCGTCGGAAGCGCCGTTTTCCAAATTCCGCGAGGGCTGTCGCCCAAAGAGGAGGAAGGGTTGTACCATCAGGCGGCGGAGATCATCTCCCACCACCTGAACGCCGTCGAGCGGCATTACATGGAGCAGTCGACACAGAACGAATTCGTCTCCTTGCTCAAAAATTACTTGAAGCGCCACATCTCCATCGATACGCTGCTGGAATGCGCCGCCAGGCTCGGCATCCCGTTCGGAAGCGAGCCTTACCGGTGCGCGTTGTTCCACATCTCGGCCATCAGCGAACAGAAGAAGGAGCGGCTGCTCCGGATGATCCGCCAGGAGCTGCAGTACAACCCGCTGCTCAAAGATTCGAGCAACCTGCACTTTCAGATCGGAGACGCGATTTTGTCGATTTTGCCGGTCGGCGTCTCTTCCGGCAAGGGAAAAGCGGCGCAACTGCTCGCGAGCATCTTCGGGGACATCGCCGCCGAGGCGGGCAGCCACCTCCGCATCTCGCTCAGCCGCACGAAGCACAAGCCGGAGCAGCTCGAACAGGCGTACCGCGAATGCGCGGACGCCCGGGAGACCGCCGAGCGGCTCGGCGTCGACTCCTTGGTGACGGAATACGAAACGGTGGAGATGGCCTACATCTTCCAATCGGTGCCGGAGGAGAAGATGCGCCGGTTTCTCGACATGACGCTGTCGCCGATCATCGACAAGGCGCCCGACTCCGCGCAGGACCTGCTTCGCACGCTGGAGCTGTACATCGAGAACAACGGCCAGATCAACGAGACGGCCAAGCAGCTGTACGTCCACCGCAACACCGCCGCCTACCGTCTCGACAAGATCGGCGAGCTGTTGCAGATCGACTTCAAATCGTATTCCGATCTGCTCAAACTGAAGCTCGTGCTCCTGTTCAAGCACATGCTGAAGCAGCAGCGGCAGTAACGCCCTGGTTCGCGAATGCGGGCGCTGGGTGCGAAACGCAGGCGCCGGAGTGCGGGGCGCGGGGCGCGGGGTGCGAATCCGGCCGCCGGGATGCGGAACGCGGGCGGCGGCGCGATTACCAGCCGACGGCCGCCCCGTCGCTCCGGGGATCGGCGCCGCCCTGCAGGAAGCCGGCTTCGTCGACTTTGATCGCGTGGGCGTGCCCCGTCACGCCGTCGAACGCGCCGACGATCCGCACCTGGTGCCCGGCGGCGGCGAGCGCGGCAACCACGGCGGGATCGATCCGCGACTCCAGCTTCAGCTCCCGCGTCGGCTCCCCCCATGTGCGCCCCCAAACCCAGCGGGGCTCGCTTACCGCACGCTGCGGGTCCATCCCGTAATCGACCATACGCGTGAAGATCGCCGTTTGCGTCTGCGGCTGCCCTTCGCCTCCCTGCGTCCCGTACAGCAGGCACGGCCGGCCTTCGCGCAGCGCCATGGCCGGCATGAGCGTATGGAACGTCCGCTTGCGAGGCCGCAGGCAATTGACGTGGCCGGGATCGAGCGAGAAGAACGATCCGCGATTTTGCAGCAGAACGCCCGTGCCGCCCGCGACGACGCCGGAGCCGAATTCGAAATAAAGGCTCTGGATGAAGGAGACGGCGTTCCCCTCCTTATCGACGACGGCGGCGAACGCCGTGTCGCTGCCCATCGGCTTGGCGTCGGCCGCCGCTGTCCGGTCCGGACGGATGGCGGACGCCAGCTCCGCCGCGTATTCCTTGCTCAGCAGCCGGTCCAGCGGGATGTCGGCAAACGCCGGATCGGTCAGCACCTCGTCGCGGTCGCGGAAGCTCAGCTTCAGCGCCTCGATCAGCAGATGGTAATATTCTGCCGAGCCGTGTTCGACGGCCGCAAGGTCGAACGTCTCCAAGACGTTCAACGCCATCAGCCCGACGAACCCTTGCGAATTCGGCGGCATCTGATAGACGTCGTAGCCCCGGTATCCGGTCGTCAGCGGCTCGACCCAGTCGCCACGATGCTCGGCGAAATCTTCCCTCGTCAGCAATCCGCCCCGCCGCTGCAGGAAGCTGGCGATCTCGGCCGCGATCTCCCCCTTGTAGAAGGCGTCCCGTCCGCCCGCAGCCAGCGTTCGCAGCGTCCGCGCCAACTGCGGCTGGACGAACCGGGCGCCGGCGGCGGGAACCCGACCGCCCGGCAAGTAGATCGCCGCCGTCTCCGGCGTCGAGGCGAGCATCGCCGCATGGGCGCTCGCGTTGGCGTGCTGGTCGGCCGACAGCGGGAACCCCCGCTCGGCGTAGCCGATGGCCGGCTCCAGCACCTCGGCGAAATCGAGCCGGCCGTACGCCTCATGAACGGCCGCCCAGGCGTCGGCCATTCCCGGCACCGTGACCGCGCTGCGGACGCCGCGGCTCGGAATCGCCTCGCATCCCGCGAACGCCTCCGGGGTCGCTCCGGCTCCGGCGCGGCCGCTGCCGTTGTAGCCCCGCACTCGTCCTTCCTGCGGCTGGTACGCCAGCCAGAAGGAATCGCCCCCCAGGCCCGTCATATGGGGATAGACGACCGCCAGACAGGCGCTTACGGCCACGGCCGCATCGAAGGCGTTGCCGCCTCGCTCGAGAATCCGCGCCCCGGCCGCGGAAGCCAAGTAATGCGGGCTGACCACCATCGCTTCCGTTCCGATCGAAGGCCGGTTCGCTTCCATTCCGTTCACTCCCCCTCGTTTTTCGATAACCAACATATCACGACGAAACGAAAGTTTTCAATTGCCAATTACGAAATTTCGTAATCTGAAATAAATTTTTATGTTGAATTCGTATTTTTTCAAAGCTATATTATTACATAAGGAAATCGACAAGGCGATCGGAGCTTCGTTCGTCATCCCTGCAAGGAGGCAGTGCTGTGCAAAGCAAACCGAAAAACGAAATGCCGGACGCCCGCATCGACGAGACGGACCGCAAAATCATCACCGCCCTGCTCGCGAACGCACGCATCTCGTACACCGATCTGGCCAAGGAGATCGGCCTGTCGCGCGTCGCCGTGCAAACCCGCATCAACGCCATGATCGAGGAAGGCGTCATCGAGCGGTTCACGGCCGTCGTCAATCCGGCCAAGCTCGGCATCGGCGTCTCCGCCTTTTTCAACGTCGAGGTCGAACCGAAATCGCTGCAGCAGATCGCCGACCGGCTCGCGGAGGAGCCGTCCGTCACAAGCCTTTACCATATGACCGGCCCGAGCAAGCTGCACATGCACGGCCTGTTCGTCGACAATCAGGCGATGGAGACGTTCCTCAAGGAGAAGCTGTATCCGCTGCCCGGCATTATGAGCGTCGACTGCCAGGTGCTCATCACCCGGTACAAGAGCCGGATGGGGCTGAGGCTGTAGCCGATGGGAAGCGCATGGAAAAACAGCCGTTACCTGCAGCTCGTCGCGGCGATGGTCCGAACCGGCGTTCTCGGCTACGGCGGCGGCCCTTCGGTCATCCCGCTCATCCGCTACGAGGCCGTCTCCCGCTACGGCTGGCTCAAGGACGAAGAGTTCGGCGAAGTGCTGGCCGTCGCCAACGCGCTGCCGGGTCCGATCGCCACGAAGATCGCCGCGTATCTCGGCTACCGGGAGAAAGGGTGGGCCGGCGCGGCGGTGGCGATGGTCGCCCATATTTTGCCGTCCTCGGTCGCGATGCTCGCGCTGATGTCGATCATGCAGCTGCTGAGCCAATCGGCGGCCGTCGCCGGCATGATCGCGGCCGTCGTGCCGGTCATCGCCGTCATGATCGGCATGATGGCTTACGAATTCGGCCAGCGAGCCGTCAAAGGGCTCGGTTGGGCGGCGGGAGCGGCCGCGTTCGCTTTGACGTTCCTGCTGCTGGAGGTCGTGCCGATCCATCCGGCGATCGTCATCGCGCTGTTCCTCTCCTACGGCGCCTTTCATTTCCGGGCGGCCGAACGGCTGCGCGCCCGGCTTGAACGAAGCAAGCGACGCAAGGAGGGCGACGGCTGATGGAATGGTGGAAGCTGCTGCTCGGATTTTTCCTCGCCAACGCGCTCGGCTACGGCGGGGGTCCCGCCTCGATTCCGCTCATGTACCGGGAGATCGTCACCCACTACGGCTGGCTGAACGATCTGCAGTTCTCCAACATGCTCGCGCTCGGCAATACGCTTCCCGGTCCGATCGCCACCAAGATCGCCGCCTACGTCGGCTTCCACGTCTCCGGCACGGCCGGCCTGCTTGTCGCCCTCGCCGCCGCCTGCGTGCCGTCGGCCGCCGCCCTGATCGGGCTGATCAGCCTGTTGCACAAATATCGGGACTCGAAGGCGGTCAAAGGAATGACGCTGCTCGTCCAGCCGGTCATCGCCGTCATGATGATCGTGCTCACCTGGCAGATGGGCGACGAGTCTCTCCGCGCGATCGGCATCTGGCAGACGCTCGGCATCGCCGCCGTCGCTTTCTGGGCGATGGCCGTGAAGAAGCTGCATCCCGCCTTCGTCATTCTCGCGGCTTTCGCTTACGGCGGCTTGGTGCTGTCGCACACGGTCGCGTAGCTTGCCGCATGCCCGCTCGCCCGAAAACATAGAAACGCCCGGCGCTTCCGATCGCGCCGGGCGTTCATTCAGTTCGTGGCGAAGCTTAACGTCAGCAGTACGTCGTTCGCGCCTCCCGCCGGGAACCGGGAAGCGCTGCTGCGGATGGACGTCAGCGCCGGCACGGCGTCGAGCAGCACCTGCAGGTCGAGCCTGACGCCGGCGCCGTTCGCGTAGCGGACGGTCAGCGCGGATTTTCCCGCCTTGACGGCCGCCTTCAGGCGGGCGGCGATATCCGCCGTCGACTTCACCGTGTTCTCGGGCAGCAGGTAGGGGTAGCCGAGCGTCGCGTTGAGCGCGCTGTAGAAAGTTTTACGGGACGGATCGGACTTCAGCAGGCCGCTCAGCGTCGTCCGGTAGGACGTATCGGCGGCGGGATACGTCAGCGTCCACTTGTGGTCGGCGCGAATTTGCCCGTCGGAGAGCAAATAGTAGCCGTACTCGGTTCGTCCCTTCTCGTCCGGGACCGGGTCGTCGAACGTCGTGTCCAGATGGTACCACTTGCCGTCCAGCTTCACCAGGTTCCACGCGTGGGAGCCGGTCGTTACCGTCCCTTCGACGATCCGCGCCGTCACGCCCGCCTCTTTGAGCAGAAGATACGTCAACGAAGCGTAGCCCTGGCAGACCGTCTGCCCCGACGCCAGCGCGTCGTACGCGGAATGCTTGCGCAGCGTCCGGTCGTAGGCGACGTGGAGCAGCACCCAGTCGTGAACGGCCTTCACTTTCTGATGGTCGTTCATGCCCTTGGTGAAGATAGACGCCGCGATTTGCTCGGTCTTGGCTTGCACGTAGGCGAACTGGGCCGCGTTCTCCCAGTAGGCGACCCGGACGGTGACCGTCGCGTTGCTGCCGTCGGACGTGGAGCTGTAGCGGTAGGACTTGATGGCGTAGTTGATATAATCGTCCTGCCGCATCGCCGTCTCGAACGCCTGGTCCGCCGCTTTCAGCGAAGCGGAGGCGCTCCCCGGCACCTGAAGGGTGAAGCTCTCGCTGCGCGCCTTCAGCTTTTGGAAGATCGCGTCGCTCAATCGGCTGCTGGTTGCCGCCGCCTCAGCCGCATGCGCCTCGTGCGCTGCGGGCGAAAGCGGCGCGGCCGAAGCGCCGACGAAGACGGCGGACAACAGAAGGCCGGCCGCGGCGGCCCGGTACGGTCGAATTTTCCCCATCGCGCTTCTCCTTCCCCTCGCTGCCCTTCTCTCCTAGTCTATTGTAACAAGCCCTCCCTTCTTGCGCCATTCCCGAAATTTTCGGCAAAAAGCCTCCGTCGCCACTCGGCGAGTGGTTCGGGAGGCTTCTCATTGCTATGAAATTCGGCGGACCGGTCGGCGGATTCCGTTACGAAAGCAACGTTGCGGAAGGAAGCCCTCCGCTTCCGGGCAGGCGGTCGGTGGCGGAATCGTTTTTGATGTAGCCGAGACGCAGCGTGCTTCCCGGGCTTGCGCCGATCGTGCCGAGCGGGATGGCCGCTTCGACGACGGTGCTGTTTTTGACGTATTGGGAGGAGGACAACGCGGCGATCTGGCTCCATTGCCACGTCGTCCCGTTGCCCGTATAGGCGTAGAGCGTGTTGTTCTCCAGCAAGTAATCGGCCCCGGCGTTCGTCCACCCCGTCGCGTTGTAGCCGGTGGAGGTGTTGTTGTCGGCGTTGAGGTAAAATTGGCCCTTCACGTTCAAGCCGGTGCCCTGTACAAGCAAGTAGAGCGTCGACGCGTTGTTCGCGACCTTCAAAGTCGTCACCGTCGTCGAACCGGTCGCGACAGCGGATATGCCGCTCCAATCTCCGGCCGAGCCGTCGACCGTAAGGGTCGGGTACGACGAGGACGACGGCGTGAAGCCCCCGGTTCCCGTCGTCGAGCCGTCGCCGGTCACGCTGACCGTCCCGGTATCGGATGCGCGCGTATTGACGGTCGATCCGCTCAGATGGACGGGATCGGCCGTAAACGAAGTCCCGTAGCTCGTGCTGAGATTCGGATAATAATTCAGCACGTTGTTCCCGGCGGAATACCAAATGTCCGTCCACTGGAACGGGAAGTTGTACATCGCCGCGCCCCACCAGGCCATCTTGAATTTGTCGGTCGCGCTGTCGCCCGCCGTTGCCGAGTTCGCCGCGTTCGTGGCGACGGCCGCCGTAATGACGCCTTTCGTCCGGTAGTAGTACAGGCATTTGTCCGCCTTGGCCGCCCAGCTGGCCAGCGGCTGATAGGCGTTGCTCGACACGAGGAAGCTCTCGTTCAAGTAGTAATCGCCGGCCACGACGTTCGGCGGATTGCTGTTGCCGTTCTCGTCGGCGTCGCCCAAGGCGTCGTCGACGTTCCACGCGTTCATCATCACCTTCAGGCCGGCGTTGTGAATGTAGGTCAGCATCGCATTCTGCCGGGCGCGCGTCACGCCGTAGTCGAAACCGTAATCGTCGAGAAAAATGCCGTAAGCGCCCATGTTCTTCCATTCCGTGACGTACGTTTGCATGGTGGCGAGGCTGAGATTTTGCGTGCTGACTCCGAGGTCGATGTAGCCGAACACCTTTTTCCCGTTGTTTTTCAGGTTGGTCATAATCATCGCCGTATTGGCATGGTCGCCATGGCTGGAATGCTCCAGGCCGTCGGCGAAAACGATGACGTCGTACGCATTGAACGTGTTGGTGGCCGTCGTGACGTTCCCGCCCGCCCCGTTCACGTAAGAGGGCCAGCCGTAGTAGATGGCCAGGTGCGGAAGCGGGGAGATCGGATCGGCCGCGAAAGCCGCCGGAATCGCCCCGCCCAGCGCGACGGACACCGAAAGCGCCACCGCCGCCAAAAATTTCGACACTTTGCCGTACCGCCTCATGCTCGGATTCCTCCTTTTATCGAATGGAAAAGCGCCAAACGGCCCGCGGTCCAGAGCAGCCGCTTCGGATTTCATTCACCTCCCTTTCCTGGGATCGTTTTTTGCGGCAAATTTTCTGCTAATTCCAATTTCTATAATGACAATTTTGGCTCAAAACCGAAATCAGTGCTTGACTAATTGATCGGAAGATGAAAATAGAAAAACATCTGCTAATCCTGTATTGTTGTAAGTCCGACCCCACAACAAAAAGGAATAGACAGATGCAGACTCAGTATATCAATGAAATGCTCGACTTGCCAGAGCTAAAGATTCACCAAATTCTGTCCATCGATGCCGATGAACTTCATATAGGAGCTCTACCGCTGGGCGACAAGCAGTGTTGTCCATGCTGCGGGTCCGATCAGGATGTCATTCTGAAGGGCAGGAATTCACCGCGAATCGTCAGGCACCTTCCTGTTTTCGGGAAGAAAACCTATCTGCACGTACCGTCCATTCGCCTGTATTGTAATCGTTGCGAAGCCGGGTTCGTATGGGCATATGAGTTTGTCGGACCGAAACAGCGCTACAGCCGACTCTTTCGCTCCCGTACGGTCGAACAAGCTCTTGGGTCTACGGCAGCGCATAGCGCTCGGATGCAGCAAGCACCGGCCAGTACCGTACAGCGCATGCATAACGAGGCGGTTCCGGCGGAGTGCGAGCGGATCTATGAACGCGTCT
>Ga0207789_1000110_pt1 | contig 69530 bp, 69 predicted proteins | sample HigsolmetaGSP12D_FD_184840 | JGI IMG/M metagenome (GOLD analysis project Ga0207789, IMG submission 184840) | High solid enriched microbial communities from the Joint BioEnergy Institute, USA - SP1-2-D (SPAdes) | ecosystem: Engineered > Bioreactor > SSF (Solid state fermentation) > Aerobic >...
GATCCAATGCCCAAAACGCAAGAGCCGTTTGGCTCGTTAACCTTCTGTTCGTTGTCCGCCGATCCTAGCCGAAGCTCGAATCGACTGGTCCGCTTACGCTCGATGTTCAGTTTTCAAGGAGCAATCGCGCCAAGCCCAAGCCGGCATCCCACGCTGCGCGTTACGGTCAGCTTGCTTGGCCGCCGCTCAAAGGGCGGCTTTTGTACTATACCACAGACCGCAAGCAATTTGCAACCCTTTGAACCGTAGTATTATATGTTTATGCCGGATAGGACTCAAGCGGACCTGCACGGATCGCGCGGCACGCGAAAAATCGGCCTCCCGAACCTCAGCGGATCGACAGGCCGAACGCAGCATCCGGATGCCCGTCGCCAACGGCATTCCCGCGGCACGATTACTCGCCCGCGCGCTCGCGCATATGCGGGAACAGCAGCACGTCGCGGATCGACGGCGAATCGGTCAGCAGCATCACCAGCCGGTCGACGCCGATGCCGAGTCCGCCCGTCGGCGGCATGCCGTATTCGAGCGCGCGCAGGAAATCCTCGTCCATCTCGTGGGCCTCGTCGTTGCCGGCGGCCTTCTCCGCCAGCTGCGCCTCGAACCGTTGCCGCTGATCGATCGGATCGTTCAACTCGCTGAAGGCGTTGGCGTGCTCCCGGGCGACGATGAACAGCTCGAAGCGGTCCGTAAACCGCGGATCTTGCGTGTTCTTCTTCGCCAGCGGCGAAATCTCCACCGGATGCCCCGTCACGAACGTCGGCTGAATCAGCGTCTGCTCCACGAACGTCTCGAAGAACGCGTTGACGATATGCCCGAACGTCATGTGCGGCTCGATCGGCACGCGGTGCTCCCGAGCCAGGCGCCGCGCTTCCTCGTCCGTCATCGGCGCGGAGAAATCGATCCCGACCGCCTCCCGCACCAGCTCGGTCATCGAGACCCGCCGCCACGGCGGCGCCAGATCGACCTGCTGCCCCTGGTACGTAACGGTCGTCGTCCCCAGCACTTCCCGGGCGACATGCGCGACCAGGTTCTCGGTCAGGCGCATGATATCCTCGTAATCGGCGTAAGCTTCATACAACTCCAACATCGTGAACTCCGGATTGTGGCGGGTGGAGATGCCTTCGTTGCGGTAGACGCGCCCGATCTCGTACACCTTCTCCAGGCCGCCGACGATCAGCCGTTTCAGATGGAGCTCGATGGCGATCCGCATATACAGCTGCATGTCCAGCGCGTTATGGTGCGTGATGAACGGCCGGGCCGCCGCCCCTCCCGCGATGGCGTGAAGCGTCGGCGTCTCCACTTCCAGATAGCCCTGCCCGTCCAAATAGCGCCGCATCGATTGAAGAATCCGCGAACGCGCGATAAACGTTTTCTTCACTTCCGGATTGACGATCAGGTCGACGTAGCGCTGGCGGTAACGCGTCTCCACGTCCTTCAGCCCGTGGAACTTGTCCGGCAGCGGCAGAAGCGACTTGGTCAGCACTTCCAGATCCTGAACCTTGACCGTCGTCTCCCCGGTCTTCGTCTTGAACACGACCCCGCGCACCCCGATGACGTCGCCGATGTCAAGCAGCCCGAAGGCGCGATATTTCTTCTCCGGAACGGTGTCTTGCCGGACGTAAATCTGTATTTTCCCGCTCAAATCCTGAATATGGGCAAAAGACGCCTTCCCCATGCTCCGTTTCTGCATGATGCGGCCGGCCAAGCTGACTTCGACGTTGCGCTGCTCCAGCTCTTCGTTCGTCAGGCCGTCGTATTGCGCCAGCACATCTGCGGCCAAGGCGGTGCGCTCGAACTTCGCCCCGAACGGGTCGATGCCCAGCCCGCGCAGCTCGTCCAGCTTGTTCCGCCGAATCTGCAGCAATTCGCTCAATTCCATGGTGTCCGTTTGTCCGTTACGATCCATTGTTCAACCGTTCCCTTCGTTGCCAGGCATAGCGCATGAACAGGCCGACCGACGGCCGGCCTTGCCCTCGGGCGCTTTATACAGTGAAAAAAGCTTCCAGGGGAAGCTTCCTTAAGCCTCTTGGCGGCCGGGCAGGAGCTGCTTGCTGCCCGTCCGGCCGCGGATGCCGATTCGGTTAAAAGAAGGCTATCTCTTGATATCGAGGATCTTGTAGTGAATGATGCCTGCGGGTGTGTTCACTTCGACGACCGCGCCTTTCTTTTTGCCGAGAATCGCTTTGCCAACAGGGCTTTCATTCGAAATTTTGTTCTGCATCGGATCGGATTCGGCCGTGCCGACGATCGTATATTCCATCTTTTCGTTGAATTCCAAATCCTCCACCAGCACCGTCGAACCGATGCCGACCATATCGACGTCGATCTCGTCGTTGTTGATGATGCGGGCGTTGCGGAGCATTTTCTCCAACGTAATGATGCGTCCTTCGATAAAAGCCTGCTCGTTCTTGGCGTCTTCGTATTCCGAGTTCTCGCTGATATCGCCGTAACCGATCGCGATCTTGATCCGCTCGGCCACTTCCCGGCGCTTGACCGATTTCAAGTTTTCCAGCTCTTCTTCCAGCTTCTTGAGCCCGTCAGGCGTCAAAAGGACTTCCTTGTCGCTCATTTCACCGATCTCCTGTCATAGGAATAATGTGCAGACTCCAAGATTCTGCGGCATCGACAGCGAACCGTCGTTATAGGCATCGTATGCAAAGCCCCCGGCGAATATTGTTTTAGATTATATTTCAACCCCCGGAAAATGTCAATTCGCTCCAGCTTTGTCCCGCTTTGCCGGTATGACGGCGGCGGCGTCAGCGGACCGCCGCCTCTTCCCGCGCTATCGCCTCATTCTCGTCCGGGTCGCCCGAATCCGACAGCCGGTCCACATATTCCCGCAAAATCGCTTCCACCTCGTCGCGCCGGGTCAGATCCATGATGGCGTCCTTGACCCGCGCGGCGCCCGGAAGTCCTTTCAGATACCAGGCCAGATGCTTGCGCATTTCGCGAACGGCCTGGTCCTCTCCCTTCAGGCGGATGAGCCGGTCGAGATGCAGCAGCGCGATGCGGATTTTCTCCGCCGGCTCCGGTTCCGGCAGCAGCTCCCCTTTGGTCAGGTAATGCACGGTCCGATAGAGCATCCAGGGGTTGCCGAGCGCGCCTCGTCCGATCATCACCCCGTCGCAGCCGGTCTGATCGAGCATCCGTTTGGCATCTTCGGGCGTGAAAACGTCCCCGTTGCCGATGACCGGGATGGACACCGCCTTTTTGACGTCCCTTATCATATCCCAGTTCGCTTTGCCGGTATACAGCTGCGCCCGCGTGCGGCCGTGAACGCTCACCGCCGATCCGCCGGCCCGCTCGACCGCCTGCGCGTTCTCCACCGCGTAGATGTGCTCGTCGTCCCAGCCGATCCGCATCTTCACCGTAACCGGCTTCTTGACGGCGTCGACGACGGCGGCCACCATCTCGTAAATTTTGTTCGGATCGAGCAGCCAGCGGGCGCCGGCGTCGCACTTGGTGATCTTGGGCACCGGACAGCCCATGTTGATGTCGATGATGTCGGCGTTGGTATTCCGGTCCACATAACGGGCGGCTTCGACCAGGGTCTCCTTGTCGCCGCCGAAAATTTGCAGGCTCATCGGCTTTTCGCGCTCGTCGACGTACAGCATCTCCATCGTCCGCTTGTTGCCATGCAGAATCGCCTTGTCGCTGACCATCTCGGCGCATACGAGCCCGCACCCGAATTCCTTCGCGATCAGCCGGAAGGCGGGATTGCAGACGCCGGCCATCGGTGCGAGCACGACGTTGTTTTTCAGCTCGATCTCCCGTATTTTCAGCATCGCTGCCACTCACTCCTTTCTCGTCCAACGCATCAGCTTCTCCCGCCGGAGAACCAGAGCCGCACGCCCTCGCGCTCCGGCGGATGGGCCCGCAGCCCGGATTCCCAGGGAAAGGACGGGCCTTCCCATATATCGCGAAGCGGCACCAGCACGAACGCCCGCTCCCCCATGCGGGGGTGCGGGAGCGTCAGCTCGTCCGTATTCATGGTCACGCCGCCGTACAACAGCAAGTCCAAATCGATCGTCCGCGGTCCCCAACGGACTTTCCGGACACGGCCCATTTCCCGCTCGATGGCGAGCAGCGCCCGCAACAGATCCAGCGGCTCAAGCTCGGTTCCAATCGCAGCGGCCATATTGAGGAAAGCCGGCTGATCGGTGTACCCGACAGGGTCCGTTTCGTACACGGGCGAAAGGCGCCGGACGACGATGCCGGGGATGCGGCCGAGTCGGTCCACCGCTTCGCGCAGCGACCTCTCCCGGTCCCCGAGGTTGGCGCCGAGCGCCACGTATGCTTCTTGCATGCTGGTTCAATCCTCTGCCGGCACGATCGCGCCGTCCCGATTGCGGCGGCGCCGCAGTTCCACCGTCACCCCGTCGAAGGCGGCGTCGAAAGGCGGATGCGGCTTCGTCACCGAGACCGTCGCTTCGTTGATATTAGTATACGAGCCGAGCACCGCGGTTGCAATGTTTTCGGCCAGCGTCTCGATCAGCTTGACCGGCGGGCCCTGCACGATGCGCTTGACGAGCGCGTAAACGTCGGCGTAGTTGACCGTCTTCGCCAGATCGTCGCTGCGCCCGGCCGGCGCCAGGTCCAGCCGCAGGTCGAGATCGACGACAAACTGCTGGCCGAGCCGGTTTTCTTCCGGATAAGCGCCGTGATAGCCGTAAAAGACCATTCTGGCAAGCCGCATCCGATCCATGTGCGCGCCAGCCCCTTTCGTCCTACTCCGTTTCCCTTTCCGCTTGACGGTACACGATCGCGTCGGCCATGCTCGCCACCCGCTTCATCGCCCGCACGTCGTGCACGCGGACGATCTGGCACCCTTGCGCGATGCCGAGCGCGACCGTCGCGCCGGTTCCTTCCACGACGTCGTCCGGCGGCAGATCGCCGAGCGTGCGGCGGATGAACCTTTTGCGCGAAGGCGCCAGCAGCACCGGATACCCGAGCCGTACCAGCTCGTCCAGGCGGCCCATGATCTCCAGATCTTCCTCGTAGTTTTTGGCGAAGCCGACGCCGGGATCGAGCCAGATGTTCTCGTCCGCCACCCCGCCGGCCCGCGCCAGCCCGATGCTCGTCCGCAGATCGGCGACGACGTCCGTCATGTAGTCGGCGTAATCCCGATTTTGGCGGTTGTGCATCAGAATGACCGGACAGCCGTATGCCGCCGCCACCGCCGCCATGTCCGGATCGCGCCGGAATCCCCATACGTCGTTGATGATGTGGGCGCCGGCCGCAAGCGCCCGGCGGGCCACCTCCGCCTTGTAGGTGTCGACGCTGATCGGCAGCCGAACCGCTTCGCGGACGGCCGCCACGACCGGCAGCACCCGCCGCAGCTCCTCCTCGAGCGGCACCGGCTCGTGGCCCGGCCGGGTCGATTCCCCGCCGATGTCGAGGATGTCGGCCCCTTCCTCCGCCATTTCCCGCGCCCGCCGGACGGCGGCGTCCACTTCCACGTATCGCCCGCCGTCGGAGAACGAATCCGGCGTCACGTTCAGAATGCCCATGATCAGCGTCCGGCTGCCCAGCTCCAGCTCCAGCCCGTCCGCAAATCGATAACGGCGCTTATAGATTCGCGGTTTCATTCCGCGGCACCTCCTCTTTCCGCCGCCCGGCGGTAGGCTTCCATCAGCCGCGCCGTCACGGGTCCCGCTTCAGCGCGGCCGCCGGGCGCGAAGCCCTGCCCCAGCTCGTCCTCGATGCGGACGACCGGCACGATCTCCTGTACGGAATTCGTCAGAAAAGCCTCTTCCGCTGCGAGCAGGTCCTCCCATTCGTACAGGCCTTCCTCGACATCAAGCCCGAGGCGTCCCGCCAGTTCCAGCACGTACCTTCGCGTCACGCCCGGCAGCAGTCCCGTCTCCTCAGCCGGCGTATACAATTTGCCGCCGCGCAGCCAGAACACGTTGCTGACGAGCCCTTCTACCAGCTTTCCCTCTCCGTTCAGGAAAATGCCTTCCGTTCCCGGCGCCGCTCCCGCCCGGATCAGTTCCCGCTTGGCGATGACGTTGTTCATATAAGGAAAAGATTTGAAACGCCGCGTTCCCTCCGGTCCGCTTCTCCTGAGACGCAGCCGGCGGACCGTCTTGCCCGGACGCGAGGCGGGCTCGTCGGGCGGCAGCGCCTTGGCGTAGACGACGACGTTCGGCCGCTCGTAATCGCCGGCGGGCAGGCCGACGGCCCCTTCCCCGGCGGACACCGACCAGCGGACGTACCCGTCGTCCAGGCCGTTCGCCTCGAGCAGCCGGCGCACCTCCGCCTCCATGGCCGCCGGGTCCGGCGCGTAGCGGATGCCCAGCTCCGCGCAGCCTTCGGCCAGCCGCTCCGCGTGCCGATCCAGCAGCCAAGGGCGGCCGCCATACGTGCGGAACGTTTCGAACAGCCCGATGCCGTACAAAAAGCCGTGATCGTAGATGGAGATCACGGCATCCCTGGGGTCGGCCAGCCGTCCGTTGACCAGCGCCTTCACGCGCGGACGCCGGCCTTGTACGCCAGAAAATTGCCCAGCAAAGTTCGACCGTTGTCGGTCATGATCGATTCGGGATGGAACTGCACCCCTTCGACGGCATATGCCTTGTGGCGCAGCCCCATGATTTCGCCTTCGGCCGTCTCGGCGCTGATCTCCAGCTCTTCGGGCAGCGTGTCCCGCTTGACGATCAGCGAATGGTAGCGGGTCGCCGTAAAAGGCGAAGGGATTCCGGCGAAAATCGTCTTGCCGTCGTGCCGGATTTCCGACGTCTTTCCGTGCATCAGCCGTTCCGCGCGGACGACTTCGCCGCCGAAAGCCTGGCCGATCGCCTGATGGCCGAGGCAGACGCCGAGAATCGGAATCTCCCCCTTGAACCGCTCGATCAGCGCCAGGCTGATGCCCGCTTCGTTCGGCGTACACGGTCCGGGGGAGATCAGGATGTGGTCCGGCCGAAGCGCGGCGACGCCGTCCAGATCAATCTCGTCGTTGCGGCGGACTTCGACCCGTTGCCCGAGCTCGCCCAAATATTGCACCAAATTATACGTAAACGAATCGTAATTGTCGATGACCAGGATCAATTCGCATTCCTCCTCGGGCTACGATTCCCGCGCGCGCAGCCGTTCCCCGTACTGCACCGCCTTCCACAGCGCTTTGGCCTTGTTCAGGCATTCGTAGAATTCCCGTTCGGGATCGGAATCGATCACGATGCCTGCACCCGCCTGAATATGGCACATTCCGTCCATGGCGGCAATCGTGCGTATAATAATATTAAATTCCATATCTCCCGCGTAGTCAATCCAGCCCATCGAACCGGTATAAGGCCCGCGCCGCACCGGCTCCAGCTCTTCGATGATCTCCATCGTGCGGATTTTCGGCGCTCCCGTAATCGTCCCGCCGGGAAATACGGCCGCCAGCACGTCGAAGGCGTCCTTGCCTTCCGCCAGCCTCCCTTCCACCTGCGAGACGAGGTGCATGACGTGGGAATACCGCTCGACGGTCATCCACTCCGGCACTTGGACCGTGCCGTAAGCGGACACGCGGCCGAGATCGTTGCGCTCCAGATCGACCAGCATCGTATGCTCGGCCCGCTCCTTCTCACTCATCCGAAGCTCCCGCTCCATCCGCAGGTCTTCCTCCGGCGTCCGCCCCCTGCGCCGGGTGCCGGCGATGGGACGCGTCGACAGCCGCCCGTCCTTCAGCTTGACCAGCTGTTCCGGCGAGGCGCTGACGAGCGCGAAATCCGGCGCCCGCAAAAGGCCCATGTACGGGGACGGGTTGACCCGCCGCAGCCATTCGTACAGCTCTTCCGGGGAGAGGCCGGAAGATCGGCTCTGGCGCAGCGACAGGTTGACCTGGAAAACGTCCCCCTGCGCGATGTACCGCTGCACCGCGCGCACCGCTTCGCCGAATCGGGCCTTGTCCATCGATACGGTTAGTCCCGGAACGCGCTCCACATCGATCTGCAGCGCATCCTCCTCCATCAGGCGGCGCATCGCCTCGTCCTGCCGGACCGCATCCGGATCCCGCCCGATGCCGCTCCATGCCCGCCACTCCCGCTCCATCGCTTCCGCCCGCCGGCCGGCTTCCTCGTACAACCGGCGCAGCGCCCGGGGATCGCCGTCCGCGTCGCGGACCGGCACATGCACCGCCGTATACAGGCACGACTCCCGCTTATCGACGATCCACAGTTCCTCGTACCGTTGGAACAGGTAATGGGGCAGCCCGAGGTCGTCCGCGGCCTGCTGCGGCAGCTTCTCCAGACTGCGGGCGACGTCGTACGACCAATAGCCGAACAGGCCGCCGATGCAGTCGGGCAGCCCTTGGACTTTAGGCTTGGGCGGTCCGACCCAGGGGGCGCTCCACCCGCGGACGACATCCAGCGGCCGGCCGGCCCACTTCTCCTTCAGGCGCCACGCGCCGCTGCCGTCCGGTTCCCACACTTCGGCGCCGCCCGGGTACCCGCGAATGACGGAAACCGGACGGATGCCCAGCAGCGTGAAGCGCCCCCCTTTGCCGCTTTCCAAAAGGCACGCATATGGCGAGGCCGCCTCCCACGCGCGCTTCCAGAGCAGCGGCGCCGCTCCGTCCTCCAGCGGCGTTCTTCGCACATACGGAAGCAAGGAGCAGCTTCCTTGCCACTCCTGCCACTTTTCGTAAGGGATCATGTCCGCTCCTCCTTCCGCTTCCCGAAAAACGAGAAAGCTCCCGCCGAGGCGGGAGCCGAGCTCCGATGCCGCTGCTGCCGAACTGCCGGTCGCGGCAGCCGGCGGGCGCATCAATTCTCGAAGTTGAACAGCGGCGTGCTCAAATAGCGTTCGCCGTTGGACGGTACGATCGCCACGATGCGCTTGCCGGCGCCAAGCTGTTTGGCGACTTGCAGCGAAGCGAAGATGGCGGCGCCGGAAGAAATGCCGACGAGGAGCCCTTCTTCCCGGGCGACGCGGCGGGCGGTCTCGAACGCTTCTTCGTTCTCCACGTGAAGCACTTCGTCATAAATGTCGCGGTTCAGAATGTCCGGAATGAAGTTCGCGCCGATCCCTTGGATTTTGTGCGGGCCCGGTTTGCCGCCGGCCAGAATCGGCGAGGCCGCCGGCTCGACGGCGTAAATTTTAATATTCGGAAAATGCTGCCGGAGCACTTCGCCGGCCCCGGTAATGGTGCCGCCCGTGCCGATGCCGGCGACGAAGGCGTCCAGCTTGCCGTCAAGCGAGTTGATCGCTTCGACGATTTCCGGACCGGTCGTTTCGCGGTGAATTTTGACGTTGGCCGGATTTTTGAATTGCTGCGGCATGAAATAGTCCGGGTTCTGGGCGACGATCTCTTCCGCCTTCTTGACCGCCCCGTTCATCCCTTCCGAGCCGGGCGTCAGCACGAGCTCCGCTCCGTACGCGCGAAGCAGGTTGCGCCGTTCAAGGCTCATCGTCTCCGGCATGACCAGGATGGCGCGATAGCCTTTGGCCGCGGCGACCATGGCAAGGCCGATGCCGGTGTTGCCGCTGGTCGGCTCGACGATCGTGTTCACGCCCGGCTTGATGCGGCCTTCCTTCTCCGCCGCCTCGATCATGCTGATCGCGATCCGGTCTTTGACGCTCGATCCCGGGTTCTGGTATTCGAGCTTGACGTAAATCTCGGCGCTGCCCTCCGGCACCACCCGGTTCAATCGGACGAGCGGCGTATCTCCGATAAGCTGGGTGACGTTCTGTACAATCTTGGCCATTTTCGTTTTTCCCTCCCAATTGGTGCGGTCCAAGCCGCTTTGAAGCTTTAATCCGACTAAAACAGTAGGTTTTCCCTATGCTCTCATCTTAGCAATGCGGCAAGCGGTTGTCAATAGGATTGAAAATATTGCGCGGTCGCCCGGGTCGCCGCGGAAACGCAGGCCAGCAGCCAAACGCGCCGCCGCCGGCCATTTCGCAGGCGGTACCACCGACACCGCCGCAAGACTCCGCCGTTCACGGCTGCAGCGCCGGATCGAGCACCTGGGCGCCGTACTTGTCCAAGAGCGACTGCTCCAGCTCGGGAATGGACACGGCCCGTTCCAGCGCCAGCTGCCGGCGAATCCGCTCTCTGGCCGCTTGGCCGTCCTCGCCTTGCCGCACTTCGCGGCCGATCAGCTTGACCAATTCCCAGCCGTCCGCCGTCTGCAGCGGACCGGCCACCTGCCCGACGCTCAGCGTCTTCGCCGTCTCCAGCAGCTGTCCGTCGACAAACGGATCGGCCGGATCGAGCCAGCCCAAATCGCCGCCATCCCCGGCCGTCGTGCCGTCGACGGACGCTTCCTGTGCCAGCGCCGCGAAATCTTCGCCCTTCTTCAACCGGTCGAGCAGGCGCTGCGCCTGCTGCTTCTCTGCCACGACAATATGCGACAGATGATAGACGGTTCGGGGCCCGAACGCCTCCGGATGCTCGCGGATGTAGGCGTCCACCTCTTCGTCGGTCACCCGGACGGGCCGCGCCGCCAGCTTCTGTTCCAACACGTACAGCTCTGCATCCTTGCGCACCTGGTCCGGAGTCAGCCCCAGCTGCTCCTTCATGGCCTTATAGTACTGCTCGACGCTGTCGTAACCTTGGCTGCGGCTGCGAATCTCCTCCTGGACATCGGCATCGGTCACCGCGATTCCCGCCGCCTTCGCTTCCTTCTCCACCGCCCGCCGCACCATCAGCGCATGCAGCGCCGCGGGCCCGTAGGAAGCCATCAGCTCGCGCATCAATTCGCCGCGGGTAATCGGCTCGCCGCCGACGACCGCGACGGCATCCCCTTGCTCCTCCGTCCCCGGAGCACCGGACGGCGAAGCCGTCGCCGAACTTTCAGGCGAGCCGCGTTGCGAATGAGGAGCGGACACGCAGCCCCAAAGAAGCGTCCCGAGAAGAACCAGCAGAACGACCGGCCGGATCGTCAGCCGTTTCGCCCGCCTCATCATAACTTACACATTCCCTTCGTGACATCGCGCCGCAATGCCGGGCATTGCTTCCCGCGATTGCACATTCCGAGACGACTGCGTCGCTCGGTTACCTACCGAGTACAATAGCGCCGCAACGCACAGCGTTGCTTCCCGCGATTGCACATTCCGAGACGACTGCGTCGCTCGGTCTATGATTTCGATTGAACTTGCGCCAGCAGCGCCTCCAGCTCCCCGCGGCCGAACCGGTACAATTCGTTGCAGAAATGGCAATGCACTTCCGCCTGGCCGTCCTCTTCGATCATCACGCGCAACTCGTCCGCGCCCAGGCTGAGCAGCGTGCGCTCCACCCGCTCGCGGGAACATTGGCAGGCAAAATGCGGTTCGAGCGATTCGTAGACGGTCAGATCGTCGCCGACGAGAAAACGCAGCATGCCCTCCGGCGTCTCGCCCTGGTCCAGCAGCGAAGTGACCGGCGGCATCGCCGCCACCGCCTCCTCCAGCCGGGCCAGCCGGGCTTCGGGCAGCCCCGGCATCACCTGCACGATGAAGCCGCCGGCATGCAGCACCGCGTTGTCGGTACCGACCAGCACGCCCAGGCCGACGGCGGACGGAATCTGCTCCGAGGATGCAAAGTAATAGGTGAAATCTTCGCCCAGTTCTCCGGAAATGAGCGGCACGCTTCCGCGGTAAGGCTCTTTCATCCCGAGGTCTTTGGTGACGTGCAAATAGCCGGTGCGCCCGACGGCGCCGGCGACGTCCAGCTTGCCTTGGCTGTTGCTGGGGAGATGGACGTGGGGATGGTCGACGTAGCCGCGCACTTCGCCGGCGGCATTGGCGTCGATGACGATCTGGCCGAGCGGCCCGTCGCCTTTCACCTGGACTGTCAGCTTGTCGTCGCCCTTCAGCATGAAGCCCATCATCGCCGCCGCCGTGGCGGCGCGGCCGAACGCCGCGGTGGCCGTCGGCCACGTATCGTGGCGGCGCCGCAGCTCCTCCGCCAGCGCCGTCGTCCGCGCGGCGAACACCCGGATGCCGCCGTCCCAGGCCGTTCCCCGTATCATTTCGTCTTTCATCGGTATGCGACAGGCTCCTTTGCTATTTTACAAATTCCGGTTCCGTTCGTAGACGAGCCGCAATCCTTCCAGCGTCAGCAGCGGATCGACCTTCTCGATCGTCTCCGACTCGCTTGCGATCAGTTCCGCCAGCCCGCCGGTGGCGATCACCCGCGGCTGCACGTTGAATTCCCGCGCGATCCGGCGCACGATGCCGTCGATCTGTCCGGCGTAGCCGTAAATCATCCCGGCCTGCATCGCCACGACGGTGTTGCGGCCGATCACGGTCGGCGGCTTGACCAGCTCGATGCGTGGCAGCTTCGCCGCCCGCTGGTACAGCGCTTCGGCCGAAATGCCGATGCCCGGCACGATCGCCCCCCCGATATAGGCTCCGGATTCGTCCAAATAGTCGAAAGTGGTCGCCGTGCCGAAATCAACGACGACCAGCGGCGAGCCGTACAGCTCGAGGCCGGCAACCGCGTTGGCGATCCGGTCCGCGCCGACTTCCTTCGGATTCTCGTAGCGAATGTTCAGTCCCGTGCGGATTCCGGGACCGATGACGAGCGCTTCCTTGCCGGCATATTGCCGGAAACAGCGCTCCAGCGTCGGCGTCAGCGGAGGCACGACGTTCGCCAGCACGACGCCTTCGATCTCCTCCACCCGCACTTTCGCCAGTTGAAAAAGGTTGGTAAGCAAAATGCCGTACTCGTCCGCGGTGGCCGAACGGTTCGTGCTCAGCCGCCAGTGCCGCCGCAGCGTCCGCCCTTCGTACAGGCCGAGCACGATGTTGGTGTTGCCGACATCGACGGCCAGAATCATGACGGCTCCCCCCTTTTCCGTTCGCCCAAGTCGAGGCTGATGTCCAGCGCCCGGAACGAATGGGTCAGCCCGCCGACCGAGATGATGTCGACGCCCGCTTGCGCCGCTTCCCGCACCCGCTCCGTCCGGATGCCGCCCGACGCTTCCAGCACGATGCCCGGCGCGATCGCGCGGAGCCGGACCGCGGCCTCCTTCATCCGCTCCGGCGGCATATTGTCGAACATGACGACGTGCGCGCCGGCGCGCGCCGCCTCTTCCGCCTGCTCCAGCGATTCCGCTTCCACTTCGATCGTCATCGTGTGGGGAATGCGGGCTTTCGCCGCTTCGACGGCCCGGGTCACGCCGCCGGCCGCCTTGATGTGGTTGTCCTTGATCAGTACCGCGTCGTACAGGCCGAACCGGTGGTTATGCCCGCCGCCGACGCGGACCGCGTATTTCTCCAGCGCCCGGTGGCCGGGCGTCGTCTTGCGCGTGTCGACGATGCGCACCGGATAGCCTCGGGCGGCATCGACATACGCTTTCGTCTTCGTGGCGATCCCCGACAGCCGCTGCAGCAGGTTGAGCGCCAGCCGCTCGCCGGTCAGAATGCTGCGGGTGGAGCCTTCGACGACGGCCAGCACCGTGCCGGGGGCCACTTCGTCCCCGTCGGACGCCTCGGCCCTAAATTCGAGGCCCGCGTCGACTTCTTCGAACACGAGCCGGGCCAGCGGCAGTCCGGCCACGACGCCGGCCTCTTTCGCGTGAATGACGCCGCGCGACCGATGCTCCGCCGGCACCGTCGCCATCGTCGTGACGTCGCCGCTGCCGATATCCTCGTCCAGCCAGGCGCGAATCTGCCGGCGAACCGCGTCGACCGCCGGTCCGCCGGCCAGCCAATCCTGCTCCCGTTCAAACATGTCCGATGCTCTCCTCCCCCAGTCCGGAATCGCGCTGGATCACCGTATGTTTCCGCCAGTTTTTGTCGTCGCGTTCCGGGAAATCCTCCCGGTAATGGGCGCCGCGGCTCTCCTCGCGCGCAAGGGCGGACAGCGCCATCAGCATCGCGCAGGTCAGCAGGTTGGCGAATTCCAGCTCTTCCCGGGCGGTGAGACGGGCCTGATAGATCGGAAGCTGCCGCTTCAGCTCCTCCAGCCCTTTCTCCAGCCCCGACCGGTTCCGGCGCAGTCCGACGTAACGGACCATCACTTTCTGCAGCTTGAGCCGCCGCTCGATGATGGCGCCGGGCGGCGCAGCGTGCCGCTCGAATTCGCACCGGAGCTTCAGATCGTGCTTCAGATCGGGAAGCTCGTTGATGCGGTCCACGATGCGGCGTCCGAATACGATCGCTTCCGACAGCGAGTTGCTGGCCAAGCGGTTCGCGCCGTGCACGCCGGTCGACGACGTCTCCCCGCACGCGAACAGCCGCGAGATGCTCGTCTCGCCCCTCAGATCGGTGCGCACCCCGCCCATCATATAATGCGCCGCGGGGGCGACCGGAATCCAGTCCGTCGTCAGATCGAGGCCGTAATTCAGGCAAAATTCGTAAATGTTCGGAAAACGGCGGCGAATGAAGTCCGGCGGCTGGTGCGTAATGTCGATATAGACGTAGGTCGATTTCGTCTGATCCATCTCGCTGAGGATGGCCCGGGCGACAATGTCGCGCGGCGCCAGCTCGAGCTGCGGATGGTATTTCTCCATAAACCGCTCCCCGCGGATATTGCGCAAATAGGCGCCTTCGCCCCGAACCGCCTCCGAGATGAGAAAGCGCGGCGCGCCCGGGTAGGAGAGGGCGGTCGGATGGAACTGGTTGAATTCCATGTCCCGGATGACCGCGCCGGCCCGGTACGCCATCGCGATGCCGTCACCGGTCGCGACGTCCGGATTGGTCGTGTACCGGTATAGCTGTCCCGTGCCGCCCGTGCACAGAATGGTCGCCTTGCCGAAGACGGCGATCCGCGTTCCGTCCGGCTTCTGCACCAGCGCGCCGTGGCATACGCCTCCTTCGGTGAGCAGGTCCAGCACCAGATGGTCGTTCCAAATTTCAATGCCCGGACATTGCTTGACCTTCTCCGTGAGCGCGCGGACGATCTCGTAGCCGGTCGCGTCTCCGTTGGCGTGCAAAATGCGGCGCTGGCTGTGGGCCCCTTCCCGGGTCAGCGCCAGATGGCCGTTCTCCTCATCGAATTGGGTGCCGTACCGAATAAGCGATTCCACGCCCTGCGGCCCTTCGCGGACGAGCACGTCGACCGCGTCCGGATCGCACAGGCCCGCTCCGGCGGCCAGCGTATCCTGGATGTGAAATTCGGGAGCGTCTTCGTCCGATACGACGGCGGCGATACCGCCTTGCGCGTAGCGGGTATTGCTGTCGAACAGCGATTTCTTCGTAATCATCAGCACGCGGTTGCGCTCGCTGGCCCGGATGGCGGTGAACAGCCCGGCAATGCCGCCTCCGATGACGATGACGTCGACTTCGGCGCGCGGCAATTTGTCCAGGTCGAAGTCGACGATATAGCGTGGGATCATGAATAAAGACTCCTATTCGGTCGAAATGCGAAAGAAGCAGCGCATGCCGCCTCACTTCACTTGCAGCATGCGCTCCAGCGACAGGCGCGCTCTGTCGGCGATTTCCGGCAGAACGTGGATTTGCGGCTGCATCGTCTCCAGCGCCCGCACGACTTTTTTCAAGTTATTCACTTTCATATTCGGGCACACGAGGTATTTGGAAGCGAAATGGAACGTCTTGTGCGGGCTGTCCAGCCTGAGCTGGTACCCCGTTCCGTCCTCGGTGCCGACGATGAATTCCTGACAGTCGGATTCGCGGCAATATTTCAGGATGCCGGTCGTGCTGCCGACGTAATCGGCCATCGCCACCACTTCCGGCCGGCACTCCGGATGGGCGACGAACTGCGCGTTCGGATATTTCTCGCGCATCTCGGCCACGTCTTTCACGGTCAGCATGTCGTGCGTGTTGCAGTACCCTTCCCAGATGATCATTTTCTTGTCGGTGAACTGGGAGACGTAATGGCCCAGGTTTTTGTCCGGGCACCAGATGATCTCGTCGGAATCGACCGAGTTGACCACCTTGACGGCGTTGGACGATGTGCAGCAGATGTCCGTCTCCGCCTTCACGTCGGCCGACGAGTTGATATAGGTGACGACTTTGGCGTTCGGGTGCTTCGCCTTAAGCTCTCTCAGCCCGATCGGATTGACCATGTCGGCCATCGGACAGCCCGCGCGCTCGTCCGGAATGAGCACGATTTTGTTCGGAGCGAGGATTTTGGCGCTTTCCCCCATAAAATGGACGCCGCAGAACACGATGACGTCGGCATCGGTAGCCGCCGCTTTCTGCGCAAGCAGAAAAGAGTCTCCGCGGAAATCGGCCACTTCCTGAATCTCGTCACGCTGATAATAATGAGCGAGGATGATGGCGTTGCGCTCTTTCTTCAGCTGCTCCAGCCTCGCCCGCAATTCGCGGTTTTGCTCCGCCTTGCGCTCCAATGCCAAGGCTTCCATCGTTGTCTCCCCCCTGCGGCGCTTCCGCCGCCCGGCATCGGCGCGACGGCGCCCGGAACGGGACGGCGGCGCAAGCAAGCGGCGGCAACGGTCGCGGCAGTTTGTGAATGTAGTCACAAGCAAGGCCTGATTATCGCCTTTATTGTGAACGAAATCGCAATGGTTAACCCTTAATTTACACTCGTCGCGACGGGCTGTCAATCGGATTTGCGGGTTGAATTTCAAGGCAAATAAAAACAATCGCATGTCATGTTGCACGGCAACTGAAACCGCTTCCCGCGCCTATAAAAAGAGCCGCCGACCTTGATCAGGTCGGCGGCTGCGCATTTGCCGTCAATGGACTTCCCCCGGACCGGAACCGCCCGTTCCCGGACTGTCCTCGTTGCGCTGATCCGGCGGCTGCGGCGTCGGCTCTCCGTCGCGGGACTGAATCCGCACGCGAACGTTGCCCATCGTGTCGACGGTCGGTTCGGTTTTCGGCTCGGCTTCTCCTGCCGAACCGCCTTCCCCTCCGCCGTCCCCGCCGAGCGAGCCGTTCTCGATCAGGCTCTTGATCTGGTCGAGCTCCAGCGTCTCTTGTTCCAGCAGCGTCTTCGCCAGCAGATGGACGATGTCGCTCTTCTCGCTGAGCAGCTTCTTCGCACGCTCGTAGCACTCGTTGATAATGCGCTGCATCTCCTGGTCGATCTCGTACGCGATCGCGTCGGAATAGTTCTGCTCGTGCCCGAGATCCCGGCCCAGGAACACCTGGCCTTGCGAGGCGCCGAACTGCATCGGGCCGAGCTTGTCGCTCATTCCATATTCCATGATCATGCTGCGCACGATGCTGGTCGCCTGCTTGAAGTCGCTGTAAGCCCCCGTCCCGACTTCGCCGATGAACAGCTCCTCGGAGACGCGGCCGGCGAGCAGCCCGGTCACTTTGTCGAGCAGCTCCTGCTTCGTGACGAGCATGCGGTCTTCCTTCGGCAGCATGATGACGTAGCCGCCCGCGCGGCCGCGCGGGATGATCGTCACCTTGTGCACCATGTCCGCATGCTCGAGGAAATAGCCGACGATCGTATGGCCGGATTCGTGATAGGCGACGATCCGCTTCTCGCGGTCGCTGATGACGCGGCTGCGCTTCTCCGTGCCGACGATGACGCGGTCGATCGCCTCGTCCACTTCCTGCATCGCGATGTCCCGCTTGTTGCGCCGGGCCGCCAGCAGCGCGGCTTCGTTCAGCAGATTCTCCAGATCGGCGCCGGTGAACCCGGTCGTCCGCTTGGCGATCGTGCTCAGCTTGACGTCCTTGGCGAGCGGCTTGTTGCGCGCATGCACCTTCAGCACCGCTTCACGGCCCTTGACGTCCGGACGGTCGACCGTGATCTGGCGGTCGAAGCGGCCAGGACGCAAAAGCGCCGGGTCCAGAATGTCCGGACGGTTCGTCGCCGCGATGATGATGATCCCTTCGTTGGCGCCGAAGCCGTCCATCTCCACGAGCAGCTGGTTGAGCGTCTGCTCGCGCTCGTCGTGGCCGCCGCCCAGCCCTGCGCCGCGCTGGCGGCCGACGGCGTCGATCTCGTCGATGAAGATGATGCACGGCGCGTTCTTCTTCGCATTCTCGAACAGGTCGCGCACGCGGGAAGCGCCGACGCCGACGAACATCTCGACGAAATCGGAGCCGGAGATGCTAAAGAACGGCACGCCCGCTTCCCCCGCCACCGCGCGGGCGAGCAGCGTTTTGCCCGTGCCCGGAGGCCCGACGAGCAGAACGCCCTTCGGGATGCGCGCGCCGAGCGCCGCGAACTTGCGCGGATCCTTCAGGAATTCGACCACTTCGACCAGTTCCTGCTTCTCTTCGTCCGCGCCGGCCACATCTTCGAACGTGACCCGCTTTTTGTCTTCGTTATAGAGCTTCGCCCGGCTCTTGCCGAAATTCATCACCTTGCCGCCGCCGCCCTGCGCCTGATTGATCAGGAAGAAGAACAGCACGAACATGATCACGATCGGTATAATGGAAGTCAGGAAGGTCAGCCAGAAACTTTCGCCCGGCATCCTCTTGACCGTGACATCGATGTTGTTCTGCCTGCCGACATCGATGATGTTTTCCACGATTTTGTCGTCGAGCGGAAGCCGGCCTTCGAACGAGCTGCTTCTATGGCCTTCGGGGTTTTTATATTGACCGGTGACCAAATAGGAACCGTTGTCGATTTGCAGCGTCAGGTTCTGAACCTCGTTGTTCTCGATCATGCTCAGAATCGCATTGACCGTAAGCGCCTTATCCGTCGTCTCGTTGCGGCTGATAAAAAATTGAACGATTCCGACGGTCACCAAAAAGATGATTAAATAAAATCCTGTGTTCCGGATGATCCGATTCATCCCTGACCTCCTCTCGACACTTACATCATTTTACCATGCCCGTCCGGGCATCACAATAGAACGAAACCGCCGTAGCCAGCAATGGATTAAGGTTCTGGCTGGCGGTATATCTCCGGCTTCAAAATGCCCACGTAAGGCAAGTTCCGGTACTTCTCCGCATAATCGAGGCCGTAGCCGACGATGAAAGCGTCGGGAAGGACAAAACCGGTATAGTCGGCGTTCAAGTCCACGGTACGGCGCCCCGGTTTGTCGAACAGCGCCACGACGGCCACCGAATGGGCGTTGCGGCGCTCGAGCACGTCGATGATATAGGTCAGCGTCAGGCCGCTGTCGATAATATCCTCGACAATGATCACGTCCCGCCCTTCGACCGAAGTTTCCAAATCCTTGACGATTCGGACTTCGCCGGACGAGCGGGTGGAGTTGCCGTAGCTGGACACCGCCATGAAATCCAGCTCGATCGGAATCGAAATGTTCTTGGCGAGATCCGCCATAAAAATAAAAGCGCCTTTCAGAACGCAGATCACCAGCGGATTGCGCCCCTCATAGTCGCGGCTGATCGCGGCGCCGAGCTCGCGCACCTTGGCTTGAATCTCTTCCTCGGAATAAAGGATTTCGAAAATATCGCTGTGCAAAAAGGAGAACCTCCCGTATCATGCATCGCGCCGCAATGTCGGGCACTGCTGTCCGCGGCTGCATGGATTTCGACCCGCCGATTAATAAACGGTATGATGACTTCACCTTGAACATGCCCGTTCACGACTTCGCGAACGTCACCCGAACGGCCGGCGCGTCCGCGCTGCGGATGGCGGCATGGGCGGACCTGCGCAATCCGGGAATCCACAAAATGCGGTTCGCCGCGTCGGCCAGCAGCGGATAACGATCCCGGTCCGATCTGGGCACTTTGGCGTCGACGAACATATCTTGCACTTTTTTGGAGCCGTTTAATCCCATCGGCCGCATCCGGTCCCCCGGCTGCCGGGTGCGGATCACCAGCGGCCAAGCCAGTGCGGCTTCGTCCAGCACGATTTCAACGGCCGGATCGGGCATCCGCGCCGGCGCCTGCTGCAAACGCTGAAAATGAAAGACGGCGCCGTATTCCGGCACCCGGACTTCGTTATCCCCACGCGCCACGACATACCGGAAGGGAAGGCTTCGGGGCGCCGAAGGCCCTAGGCGCACCGAATCGTATTCCCGTACAAGCTGGATTCCCCTTCCGAGATCCAGCCGGACAACGGACGGCGACTCGGCCGCGATCGCGGCGACGGCGGCTTCCACCCGGTCGAAATCCGCTTCGCCCCACGGGCTGACAAGACAATTTAATATTAGTTTAATCACCCTGCGTTGTAAAGCGACGTGGAAGCCGCATAGCCGCCGCCGCTCCAGCCTCCAGCCCGAACCTTCGCGGACGGCCGCCTCGCCGAGCGCGCGGCGCGCCTCCCGCTCCATATAATCGTGCTCGGCCGACGCCAGCTCGGCAAGCCTGGCGAGCGACGACCGCACCTGCGGATTGTACTGCTCCAGCACCGGCATCAGATCGATCCGAACGGCATTGCGGAAATAATGGCGTTTGGCGTTGCTGCTGTCGAAGGCATAGGGCACCCCGTTTCGCTCACAATATTCAAGAAGCTCTCGTTTGGTTATACGCAGCAAGGGGCGAATCAGTTCCACTTCGCCTTCCGTTCGACGCTCGGGGATGCCGGCCAGCCCTCCGACGCCGGTTCCCCGGATGATCCGCATCAGCACGGTCTCCGCCTGATCGTCGCCATGGTGCGCCGTCATGATCGCGCGGGCGCCGCGCCGGCTCGCAGCTTCGCGCAGAAAGGCGTACCGCTTCTCCCGGGACGCCGCCTGCGGGTTCATTCCCGTCTCCTCTATATAATGAGGAAGGTCGACGGCCCCGATGTCGCAGGGAATGCCCCACAGCTCCGCGGTCTCCCGCACGAGCCGCGCTTCGGCCGCCGATTCCTCCCCGCGGAAACGGTGGTCCAGATGGGCCGCCGCGACCGCAAACTGTTCCCGAATGGAAATCGCTTTCAACAAATGAAGGAGGGCCATCGAGTCGGGACCGCCCGATACGGCGGCCACGATCGTCGCGCCCGGAACCCACCAGCCTTTCGCCGCGCCTTCCGCCCGAACGCGGTCCTGCAGTTCGTCCTCGGCAGCCAACGTCCTTTTCCCCTTTCCCTTGCCCGTTGTCGTCTTGAACCGTTCTCCCGTCACCCGTACCGCAGCCAGGCAGCCGCCGCGGCGGCGGCGCACAGCGCGAGCGAAGCTGCAAACAGGCCCGCCATCCAGCCCGGCATGCCGCGGCCCGGCTCCGGCCGCCGCCGCGCCGCGGCGCCGAACGACTCCCGCCAGCGCAGCGTCGCTTCCCGCGAATCCTGAAACCGTCCGGTCAGCGCCCGGCTCATCCAATCCTCCATCGGCTTCAGATGGGGGTTCGTCCGGACCAGCTCCATCAGCTCGCCCGGATTCCGGTTCTGCGGCAGCAGCGTGCGCGTCAGATGCAAAAGCCGCTTGCCGTCCAGCGCGTACAGCCACAGCACGGCCACGGCGAACCAGTCGTAGGCCGGGTCCGCCGTGCGGCTGCCCGCCGACCAGTAGCCCCGGTCGTATATTTCGGTGAACTGGCGGACGCTGCGGCCGACAGCAGTCATCCCGCCGTAATCGACCAGCGCCACCCGCCCGTAATCGGCCACCAGAATATTGTCGTTCTTGATGTCGCCGAACACCCATCCGGCCTCGTGGATTTCCGCCAGGCGCTCCAGCAGGCGGTAGCCGATCACGCCGAACCAGTGCGTTCCGCGTTGCTGCAAATAGGATTTGACCGGAACGCCGGCGACGTATTGCATGACATAGAAAGGGACGTCGCGCCCGTTCACCGCGGCGTCGTCGACGTCCAGCAGAAAGGGGGAGCGGCGCTTCTCCCGCCGGTCGAGAGAGAGCAGCACGTTCGCTTCCCCTTGCAATTCAGCCGCTTCCGATCCGAGTTTCAGCGCGCAGGAGATTTTCCCGCGGCTCGCCAAATAGACTTTCCCGTTCGACCCGACGCCGAGCAGCCGTTCCAGGACGTAACGGTTGCCGTTCCATTTGCCCCGGAGCACCGTTCCCGGCGGCAATTCTTTCTCAAACGACGTAGCCACTCCGCACCCCGCCCGTATCATCCCGCCCGTCTTGGGGCAGCGGTTGTTCAGGTTCTATGTCGATCTTACCATAAGTGGCCCGAAAATAATCAATGACATGCATCAAAGCCGGTCCGGTCGGCGTGGTGCCCCCGATGCGGATGCGCCGGAACAGGGCGCCGATCCGCTCGGTCGAATCCGTCCACGGGCAGTCCATGACGCACGCCTCCCGGCCGTCCTCGCCCGGAAAATGGAACACCGCCGCGGCGCTCTCGCCCACCCGCGCCTGCAGGCTGAGCGTCAAATCGCGGATCGCCTCCTCCACAGCATGCAGCTTCGGCTTCATGCTGGCGCTGGCGTCGATCAGGAGCGCCACTTTAAGCTTCGCCGTCTCGCCCAAATCTTCCATCATCCGCACCACTTCGGCCCGCTTCGGAGGCGGCAGCTCGCCGACCGATTCGACGCCGAACAGCTGCCGCAGCTCCTGGTTGACCGCCTGGCGGATCGTTCCCACCACCGTCTGGCGCGTCATCATCTGCACCGTCCGGGACAGCTGCACGCTGGACACGATGCGGCTCATCCCGCCGCCGGCCCGGGCGATTTCCGCGATCTCGGCCGCCCCGTGCTCGCCCATATCGCCTCCGTCCACCACTCCCGCAACGTTGACGACGATCCCTTCGGCATAAGCCTGGGCGGCGGCAACGACCGGGCTTTCCCCGACGTTGGAGCATCCGTCCGTAATGAGCAGAATTTGATTCATTCCCTCTCACTCCTCTTTCTCTCATCCGTTCCGTTCGCCTTCCCCGCCCAAGGCCGAGGCCGGACGAACGATTCTATTACATTTACATTGTCGACAAGAGAAAGAAGATTTAACCCTGCGCCGGTCGCCGCCGGCAGGCCTTTCGTCAGGATTCGGGAACCGGGGAGCGGAACTCCGCGGCCGCGGACGGGACCCGCTGCGCCGGAATCGCTGCGGCTTCGGCGCCCCCGGACAAGCCCGCGCATTCCCGGAAGGCGAAATGGCGGCAGCCCAGGCACCGGCCGGCATCCAGCAGCGTCAGGGCGCAGCGGATGGCGTCCCCCGTATGGTCGAAAAACCGCTGCTCCCCGATCAGCGCGGACAGTCCGCTTCTGTCCAGCGCGGCCCGCGGCTAGGCTGAATCCCGGTCACCAGCACGACGCCTCCCCGGCTGCGGAATCTTCGCACGATGTCGGCCAGATGCGCTTCTCCGGTCGAATCGATGACCGGCACTTTGCCCATGCGCAGCACCAGCACTTTCAAGTCGGGGGAGAGCGCCGGGGAAATCGCGCTTTCGAACCGGTCGGCCGCTCCGAAAAAGAGCGGTCCGTCGACGTTGAATATGCCGATCTGCGGGCAGTCCCGCCCTTCGCGCACCATGTGCGGCCGGACTTTGGCGTTGCTCGCGGCGGGGTCGGGGAGCACCTTGGCGATCTGCAGACTTTGCCGCATTCCGCGCAGGAACAACAGCACCGCCAGCGCAAGCCCGGCTTCCACGGCGATGGTCAAATCCGCCAGCACCGTGAGCAGGAACGTGGCAACCATCACCAGCGTCTCGCCGTTCCGGGCTTTGAGCAGCCGGACGAACGACTTTCGCTCGCTCATATTCCAGGCGACCGTCATCAGAATCGGCGCCATCGCGGCGAGCGGAATGTCCGACGCGTACGGCGCGAACAGCGCCATCGCGGCCAGAACGGTCAGCGCATGCACCATGCCCGACACCGGAGACGCCGCGCCGCTGCGAATGTTGGTCGCCGTCCGCGCGATCGCCCCCGTCGCCGGAATGCCTCCGAACAGCGGCGCGGCGATATTGGCGATGCCTTGTCCGATCAGCTCGCGGTTGCTGTTGTGCTTGTCGCCCGACATCACGTCGGCGACGACGGCGGACAAGAGCGATTCGATCGCGCCGAGCATGGCGATGACGAAGGCGGGCTGCAGCAGCGACGTCCACTGTTCCAAGGACAGGTGCGGAAATTGCAAGGAAGGCATCGCTTGCGGGATGGCCCCGTACACCGACCCGATCGTCGGCAGACGGCCGCGGAACAACAGCGAAGCGACCAATGTGGAGCCGATCAGCCCGACCAGCGCGCCGGGAATGCGCGGGAACCGCCGGGCGGCGAGCAGAATGAGACCGAGGCTGACGGCGGCGGTAACGACGCTGTACGGGTTGAGGGTCGTCAGATGAAGGACGAGCTCCCTCATGTTCGGGAGAAAGCGCTCGTGCCGCTGCAAGCCTTCAAGTCCGAGGAAATTGCCGATCTGTCCGGTAAAAATGATGACGGCGATGCCGGAGGTGAAGCCGATCGTGACCGGCCGCGGTATGTAACGGATCAGTCCCCCCAGGCGAAACAACCCCATCAGCGCCAGCATCGCGCCGGCCAGCATGCCGGCGGCGAGCAATTTCTCGTATCCGTACTGGACGACGACGCCGAACAGAATCGGGATGAATGCGCCGGTCGGGCCGCCGATCTGGAATTTGGAGCCTCCGAGCAAAGAGATGAGAAAGCCGGCGACGATGGAGGTGTAGATGCCGTACTGGGGCTTGACCCCCGCCGCAATGGCAAACGCCATGCCGAGCGGAATGGCGACGATGCCGACGATCAGACCTGCAACGAGATCGCGGCGGAAGGAGGAGAGGGAATACCCGGCGAAGCGACCGAAGCTTTTCAAAGATGAACCCTTCTTCTTTGCAATATTTGATTATTTGAATATGCAAAAATCATAATGCCGGCGGCCGAAAAAATCAATCGTTCGATCGGCAAGCGCCGCAATTTCTCCCCCCAAGCATAAACGGCTTCGCCGTTTTCATTGACGGCGGGACGTTTAGCGTTGGTGATTCAAAAAGGATAGGCGTGCAACTTATACTTTCTGAATCGGACATAGAACGGGGCTGTCCCGAGGTCCGCTCAAGACCTCCCCGGGACAGCCCCGTTTCGGGCGGATGATGCCGCGCCGCCGGCCCGCGGACGTTATCAATCCGCCGACCGCATATTTTCCAGAAGCGAAATGGTGCCGACCAGATGGTTGTCGAAAATCCGCTTGGCCACCTGGAGCAAATCTTTGACGAGCGGATCGCGAAGGCTGTAGACGACGGAGTTGCCGGTCTTGATGCCCGACACGACATTCTTGTTCCGAAGCACCGCCAGCTGCTGGGAAACGGCAGACCCTTCGCTGCCGATCGCCGTCTGGATTTCGTTGACGGTCTTGTCCCCTTCGGATAGAAGCTCCAGAATCCGGATTCTCATCGGGTGGGCCAGCGCTTTGAAAAATTCCGCTTTGAACTGTTGAAGCTCCAGGTTCATCCCTATCTTTCCCTTTCGGCGTCAACCTTACCGGTATTGTAGCACAAAAAGGTTCGATGTGCCCGTCGCCCGCCGCCGGGGCGCCGCTATGCCGGCGGCGGGCCGGCCGTTCAGGATGCTTTCCTCCCCGCGTTCCTGCCGCTAGCTCACCGTGCGCGGGCGCTCCACCCGGCCGACGCCGGGCCAGCGGAACGCCGCCCATTCCGGCTGATGGCGGGCGATCCGCGTCACGACGACGGTCATATCGTCGCCGCTTTCCGCCCCCGGATACTGCCGCTGCGCCGTCTCCAGCAGCGCTTCGGCCAGCTCCTGCGGATCGCTCGCATCCAGCTCCTGCAGCACCCGCTTCATCCACACCTCCTTGTTCACCGCGTGGCCGGGCGCATCCAGCACCCCGTCGGTCATCATCACCAGCGTGTCGCCGGGCTGCAGCTGCACTTCCAACAGATCGACTTCAATGTCCTGCAGGATGCCGATCGGCAAGTTGTTGGCGGCAACGGGGATGACCTCCCGCCCCCGCTTGATGTAGCTCGGCGTCGAGCCGATCTTCAGCAGCGTCGCGCGGGCGGAGTGCAGGTCGATGAGCGCCAGGTCGACGGTGGCGAACATCTCTTCGGGCGAACGCAACAGCAGCACGGAGTTGACCGACTTGATCGCCAGCCGCTCGTCGATGCCGGATTGCAGCAACTGCTCCAGCATCGACAGCGCCGCGCTGCTCTCCATCCGCGCCCGCATGCCGTTGCCCATGCCGTCGCTGAGCGCGACGGCGAACTTGCCGCTGCCCAGCTCGACCATGCTGAAGGTGTCCCCGGACAGCAGGTCCCCGTCCTTGGCCGCCCCCGCCACGCCGGTCGACACCTCGTACGCTTTCGCCGTGGCGAAGACGGCCGTCGTCAGGTGGGGGGCGGGCGTACCGCGGCGCTCGGATCGGACCGAGATCGCCTCCCCCAGAATGTCCGACAAGAGCGGCGCGATCACTTTCCGCGACTCGTCGAAACCGGGCCGGAAAGCGTGGACGATCTCAATCTCGACCCGGCCCTCCTCCAGGCTGACGATTTCGATCCCTTGAATCGCAAGTCCGAGCCCGTCCAGCGCATCGCAGATCTGCTCCTCCTGACGGGACAATTCCTGTGCCTCGCGGCGGATCTCTTTGACGAGGTCGTCCATCACCTGGGACACCCCTGTCAGCTGATCGGCGACGAGCAGGCGGCTGTCCTGCAGCTGCCGCCGCCACTGCTGATCGTGGCGGTACAGCTCGTGCTGCCGCTTTGTCACCTCGAGCACCTTCGGAAGCTTGACGCAGTGGCGGCTCCATTCCTTGGGCAATTGGGCAGGGGTCACCTCCGGCTGCTCCTCGACCGTGCCCATTAGGTCGGTGAGCAGCTTGTACGTCTGAAAAAAATGGTTGTCCCAGCACATTTGGCGGCGGTGGCACCGCGCGCACGTTCCGTCGTGGACGGCGTTTACGAATTGGTGGAAATCGTCGGACAGCCGCGCCGTCTCCCCGGCCTGCGTCATCTGCCGGAAGCTGCGCGACAGCTGCCGGAACACCGCCGAGAACCGCTCGACGCGCTCGGCCGTCAGATCGCGCACTTTCTGCGCGTATTCGCGCTGGCTGCGGGCGTAGTCCGGCGTTCCCGGGACGAACTGCGCCAGGTGGCGCACCGCCTGCGAAGGGGTGGCCAAGAGCAGCAGGGAGGCGGCCACCGAAGCCCATACGGAAGCCATCGTCTCGGCAGCTTGTCCGGAATAGAGGGCGAGCACCGAAGTGCCGAGCAGCAGGCCGAACACCGCCGCCGATTTTCCGTGCTCCCTCAGCAGGCCGGCCATCAGGCCGCCGAACGCCAGAAGGCTGATCTGCAGCACCGAGACGGAATCGGACAGGCTGAGGATGATGCCGGTCACGACGCCGACGGAGGTGCCGAAAGCGGGGCCGCCGGCCATCGCGAACAGCAGCACGAGGTATCGCGCCGCCGCGTCGGCCCCCGATACGCCGAGCACCGACCATCCGGCCATGCCCGTCAGCAGCGAGGCGGCCAGAATCAGCAGGCCGATCCATTCCTCGTGGCGAAGGCGGGACGCCTTGCGGGTTCGGGTGAGTACCGGAACCGCATGGAGGAACAGCATCGTCAGCACGAAGGCGAGTCCCGCTTCGATGGCGTTCAGCAGGATTGGCAGCCACGAAGGCTTGTCCGTCATAATGGTGACGAACAGGCGGACGAGCAGCACCGAGACGAACACGACGACCGGCGCGTGGGACAGATCGGCTCTTTCATAGGCTTCCAGCCCGCGATGCAGCAAATAAACGATGCCGATCTCCGCGAAGATGGCGGCCGGCGACGGATCGGGCGCCCAGAAGCTTCCGGCGATGGCGGCCAGCGCGGCCCAGAAAGCCAGTTCCCGGCGCAGGTACAGCATGACGCCGAAATACGCCGCGGCGAACGGAGCGATTCCGTCCAGCATGACCGCCCGCCCGAGCAGAAATCCGGCGGCGACCGCCAGCGCGATCCAGCGGCCTTGAAGCGCCGCTTCCTTCCAGGCCGGGACCGCCCGTCCGGCCTGGACGATCCCGGCCGTGCGGAAGGTTGCGGCCCCCGGACGCTCCGGCTTGCTCCTGCGCTGGAAGCGGAGCTTCGGACGGCGGCCCTTGGCCGGTTCGCCGGAAGGCTCCTCTTCGTGCATGCGCGGTTCGAACGGAATTACGGACGGCTTGTCCATCAATGCACACCCCATTTTCTTGAGCGAGATGAGCTTTATTATAGGGGGGCGCATCGGTAAAGTTTGTAGAATCCGGTTGGCGTCTCCGAAGTTTTTTCCGACACGATCGGCGGCGGCCGGCCGCGCAGCCTTCGATCCTTGGCGCAGACGGGACGGAGCGGACAGGAGGCCGCCCTTGACCGGGCCTGGATAGACGATCGTCTACGGAAAACGCCGCCATCCGACGGCGGACGCCGACCGAATCGACCAAGGCGCGCCGCCCGCCATTGCCGGATGAACGCGAAAACCGCGTCCAGCCGAATAAAAATTTTTTAACGGATGGAATAAAAATACCTCCTTCCGCATAGCCGCCTGCGGGGCGGCAGCCGGCGGAAAGAGGCACGCCTGTTTTCACATAAAAAACCGAACCCTGGCTGAGTTCGGTCGAACGGTTTCTGTATGAGGTCAGTTGCGTCGGCCACCTCGGCCTCCGCGCTTGGATTCGGTACTCTTCTTCAGCGACGAGATGCGCTCCTCGCTGTCGCGGAGGAACCTTGACATCTTGTCCTCGAACGACGCGCGACTCCCGCCCGGCTTGAACGGCCGATTGCCCCGGGGTCCTCGCTGCTGTTCAGGCGGTTTGTCAACGGCTTGCCGGATGGACAGCCCGATTTTGCCGTCTTTGTCCACATTGATCACTTTGACCGTGACGATGTCGTTGATTTTCAAGTGATCGTGGACGTCTTTGACATAGCTGTCAGCGATCTCGGAGATGTGAACGAGTCCGGTAACGCCGCCGGCCAAATCCACAAAAGCCCCGAAATGCGTAATGCCGGTCACTTTGCCTTCCATTTTGCTGCCCACTTCAATGGCCATAAAAACCGTTGTTCCTCCCTGAACGTGAATGTGCCGGCACGAATCATGTACGGCTATGCCAATTATAAGCGAGACCGGAAAGCAAGGTCAACAGACGGATGTCCGGTTTTTTAAGCCATTTCCCAGTTTCACGGGTTCGGCTTTTCGATTTCGATCCGCTTTTCTCCCGGCCGCCCCATGCCCTGCTTGCGCGCAAGCTGTTCGATATATTCCCTGTCGTTCAGGCGGGCCACTTCCTGCTTCAGCGCTTCGTTCTTCTGCTGGGCTGCGGCCAGCTTCGCCTGCACGGCCTCCAGCTCCCGGTGACGGCCTTCGGACTGGCTATGTTGGGTGAACAGGGTGTACGCTGCCCAGCTCAAGAACACCGTGACGAGCAGAAGCAGCAGCTTCAGCCGTCTGCGAACGCCGACCGATGCGGGCGTCGGTTCCATCCCCCGTGTCGCCATTGGTCCGCAAGCCTCCCTTTCCCGTGCTGCAGGCGCTGCCCCATCGTCCGTAAAAAACAGATGGTCGGTGCCATTATAGCACAAGCGGAAGCTCAATCCTATCCTCCTTTGGGAGGAGTACCGAGCGACGAAGTCGGCTCGGAATGTACAGCCCCATTCAGCGTTGCGAAGCAATCGCGGTGGGGTTGTACTCGGTTACCGAGCGACGAAGTCGGCTCGGAATGTACAGCCCCATTCAGCGTTGCGAAGCAATCGCGGTGGGGTTGTACTCGGTTACCGAGCGACGAAGCCGGCTCGAACTGCGCATCGCAGAAAAGCAATGCTAGGGCTTTAGTCCTTGCCTCGGAACAGGTCGCGGATCCGCCTCAGCGCGCTGCCGATCCGGCGGGCCGCTTCGGCCATCGGCGCCAGACGCCTGCGTACCGGGAGCAGCAGCCTCCACAGCCGGACGCCGAGCGGCCGCAGCGGCCGGAGCGCCAGCCGTCCGATCCACAGCAGCAGGGCGGCGAATACGAGGAAGACGACGTCCAGCAGCTTGGCGATCGCTTTCAGCATCCAGCCCAGCGGAACGATCAGCAAGAGCCGCGCCGTCTTCAGCAGCGCGGAGAAGGTCCAGGCGGCGGCGCGGAACGACCACGAGGAGATCCGCACCACCCACGGGCTGAACAGGCCGAAATAGCCGGTGATGCCGATTCCCAGTCCGAGAAACACATACAGCCGGATTTCGCCGTTGTTATGCTGAAGCAGCACGCGGAAAACGCCCAAGGTGGCGGCCGCCCAGTACAGCAGATCGAGGCCGGGAAGCATCCAGCGCCGGACGGAAAAGCGGTGGCACGCCACCCGATACACGTCGAAGACGGTGCCCATCGCGAGCCCGCTGAGCACCATCGCTCCGACCGCTCCCCATTGCGCCGCTGCGTTCACTTAAACAACTTCCCGAGAAAGCCCTTCGATTTGCCGCCCGTATTCCCGTCCAAATAGAGGAGCGAATGCACCATGCCTTCGATGGAGACGACCCCTTGCTCCAGCGTCAGGTTTTTCATGTGCAGGTTCTGTCCGCGCACCGCCAGAAACCCGCACTCGGTCTCGAGCAGAAATTCTTCGTTGTCGAAGCTTTCCACGTTGCTCACGCCGGAGATCTCCAGCAGCTTGCGGTTCATCATGCGGATCTCCTGGCGCTTCGCGTTTTTGCTCTCCACGGCACGTCCCTCCCTGTCCCAACCGCACTCGGCGGGCCGCGCCGATGCCCGCCTGCGCCTCGCCTAAGACTAGCTTATGGGAGGGGGCCGGGAAATAGAACCGAGCCGTGATCGGTTGCGGCAGACCCGCCGCTTACTTCGGATCGAGCCGCAGCACGGCGACGGACGCGGGCGGCAGGGCGAAGCGCAGTTCGCCGCCGGACATCCGCACGCCGTCCAGTTCGCGCGGCGCGACCCGGTCCGGCCGGTCGAACGTGTTGTGGGCGCGGATGTCGTCCGCGGCCAGCAGCGTGCCCTGCGCTTGCCAGTCGCCGCCGGTTCCGCGCAGCTCCAGGCGCACGTCGGCCGGCTCCGCCGGGCTCAAATTGCACAGGCTGACGTGGACCCGGCCGTCTTTCCGCGACGCCGACGCGCTGACGTGCGGCAGACGGTACTCGCCTGCCCCGCACGTGCCGAAATCTCCGTGCAAGCTCAGCGCTTGGGCGTCCTGATGGACCTGGAGCATGTCGAAGACGTGATAGGTGGGCGTCCGCAGCATCCGCTCGCCTTCCGTCAGGATGACGGCCTGCAGCACGTTCACCATCTGCGCCAGGTTGGCCATGCGCACCCGGCCGCAATGCCGGTGGAACACGTGCAGGTGCAGCGTCGCCACAAGCGCGTCGCGCATCGTGTTCTGCTGATACAGATGGCCTGGGTTCGTACCCGGCTCCACCTGGTACCACGTCCCCCATTCGTCGACGATCAGGCCGATGCGCTTCTGCGGATCGTAGCGGTCCATGATCGCGCTGTGGCGGGTCAGCAGCTCGTCCATAACCAGCGCTTTCTGCAGCGTCTCCAGCCAGTCCGCCTCGCCGAAGTCGCGCGCCGGCCGCTTGTCGGACCAGCCGCCCGGAACGGTATAGTAGTGCAGGCTGAGACCGTCCATATAAGGCGCGGCTTCGCGCATCATCACTTCGGTCCAGCGGTAGTCGTCGACGTTCGGGCCGCAGGCGATTTTGTACAGCCGGTTGCCCGCGTACTGGCGCGCGAACGTCTGGTAGCGGCGGTACAGATCGGCGTAATATTCCGGCCGCATGTTGCCGCCGCAGCCCCAGCTCTCGTTGCCGATGCCCAGAAACTTCAGCTTCCACGGCTTGTCGCGGCCGTTGGCCCTGCGCCAATCGGCAAGCGGGGATTCCCCGTCGAAAGCGATGTACTCGACCCACTCCGACAGCTCCTGCACCGTGCCGCTGCCGACGTTGCCGCAGATGTAAGGCTCGCATCCCAGCAGCTCGCACAGCCTGAAAAATTCGTGCGTGCCGAAATGGTTGTTCTCGACATCGCCGCCCCAGTGCGTGTTGATCATCCGTTTGCGGGACTCGCGCGGCCCGACGCCGTCCTTCCAGTGGTATTCGTCGGCGAAGCACCCGCCCGGCCACCGGAGCACCGGGATGTTCAGCTTTTGAAGCGCTTGCAGCACATCGCGGCGAATGCCGTCGACGTTCGGAATCGCCGCATTTTCCCCGACCCACAGCCCTTCGTAGATGCACCGTCCGAGATGCTCCGCAAAATGCCCGTAGATGTGCCGGCTGATCGTGCCTGCCGGCCGGTCCGCATCAATCGCGATGACGTGCGCCAATCCGAATCTCCTCCCCATTATGCGAATGAAGGTGCCTACCCTTTTGATCATAATGAGGCCCGCTCTATTAGTCAATCATTAGATTAATAGTTAATATATATATTAATTAAAAGGCAAACAGACAGGGGCGGCCGGGCATGCAAAAAGCCGTCCCCGCGCATTCCGTGCGCAGAAACGGCTGCATCGTTCGTGCTCGCCTATTCCGGCAGATCTTGCTTCGGCTCCGTTTCTTCCTTCAGCACCGTGTACATTCCTTCCGCGTCTTCCTTGCGGGACGTTTCGGCCAGCTTCTCGACCCGGACGGTCAGCCGGCGATGCCCGAACTGCACTTCCAGCACGTCGCCGACCTTCACCGCGCTGCTCGGTTTCGCCTCCCGGCCATTGAGAAGGACGCGCCCTTGACCGGACACGTCCTTCGCTACGGTGCGGCGCTTGATCAGGCGCGACACCTTCAAAAACTTGTCAAGCCGCATGAAAGCTCTCTTACTTCACGGCGTCTTTCAGCTTGTTGCCGGCTTTGAAAGCGGGCACTTTGGAAGCCGGGATCGTGATCGATTTGCCCGTCTGCGGGTTGCGGCCCACGCGGCCGGAACGGCTGCGGGTTTCGAACGTGCCGAAGCCGATCAGCTGCACTTTGTCGCCTTTGGCCAGCGCGTCGGTCACTTCGCCGAGGAAGCCGTTCAATACCGCTTCCACGTCCTTCTTCGTCAAGCCGCTTTTCGTCGCGATGTTGTTAATCAAATCGGTTTTGTTCATGACTCGAGATTCCTCCCAATTCGGTTTTTCTTCTTGTCTTCAAGGCCGGGAAGCCTTGAAATGCTTGGATTTGATGAAGCATGAAAAATACTATTCTGCCTTCTGCTAAAAAAATCCTGCAAGTCTGGCAAATTTTTTTCGCGATCGGTGTTGAAACGTGAAGAATGATGGCGAAAAGACGCCGAGGCGCTTATTTCCGGCTTTTGGCTTCCCGCCACCAGGCTTCCATCTCCGCAAGATCAGTCTCGTCAAAGTTTCGCCCGCTTATACGCAGGCGCTCTTCGATATAGCGAAATCTTTCGGCGAACTTCCGGTTCGCCGCGGCCAGCGCTTCTTCCGGATCGACCTGCAGAAATCGGGCGGCGTTCACGACGGCGAACAGCAGGTCGCCGAGCTCCTCCCGGCGGCGCTCCGGCGTTTCCGACGCAGCTGCCTCCAATTCTTTCAGTTCTTCGCGGATTTTGTCGAGGACGCCGGACAGATCGGGCCAGTCGAAGCCGACGCGGGCGGCTTTCTTCTGAATTTTGTGCGCGCGGGGCAGCGCCGGCAGATCCGGCGGTACGCCATCCATCAGCGAGCTGCGTTCCGGACGCCCTTTGCGCCGCTTCTCCTCGGCTTTCCGGGCTTCCCAGTTGCGCAGCGCTTCCTCGGCGCTCTCCGCGTCGGCGCCGCCGAAAACGTGGGGATGGCGGTAGATCAGCTTGTCGTTCAGCTCCGCCAGCACGTCGAACACGTCGAATACGCCGTTCTCCTCTTCCATCTGGCTGTGCAGCAGCACCTGCAAGAGAACGTCGCCGAACTCCTCCTTCATCGCGTCCGGATCGTCCAGGTCGATCGCTTCGATCGCTTCGTACGTTTCTTCGATGAAATTGCGGCGGATCGACCGGTGCGTCTGCTCGCGGTCCCACGGGCAGCCTTCGGGACTGCGCAGGATGGCGACGATCTCGTGCAGCCGCTCGAACGAACGGCGAAGCAGCCGCTCGTCTTGGCTCGCCGGGATATAGACAAGCGTCAGGTTGCCGTATTCGTCCTGCCGGTCCAGCTCGAACAGCGGAACGGTCCGGATCCGCTCCAGGCCTTCGACGCCGAGCGCTTGTCCGAGGACGACGGGGTGGTCGTCCGGATAGACCTGCATCAGCGTCAGCTTGACGTCGGAAGCGACCAGGGAATCGTAGACTTGTCCGATGATCGTATGCAGCCGGGGACGCAGATGCTCCCGCGACAGCCCGGCGGCGTCGAGCAACTGAAAGCCTTCGATCGGATCGAAGCCGAAGCGGAGAAACGCCTGGTCGAGGAAGCTCTCCCCGCCGATCAGGCGCACTTCGACGCCGCGCTCCGGCCCGCGTTCCCTGAGCAGGCGGACGGTCCGCTCCGCGACCAGCGGGTGGCCGGGCACGGCGTAGACGACCGGCTCGTCGGGGCGGCTGGCGGCCGCTTCCAGCAAGCGGCCGGCGATCTCTTCGTAGACGGCGTCGAAGCTGCCGTGCCGCTCGTAGACCGGATCGAACGGCTCGAAAACAAGGCCCCGCCGCTTCAGGTCGAGAACGGCCGGGTGGTCCTCGGTCCGCACGAAGCGGCGCCCGGCGCTCTCGATCGCGCGCAGCGCGCCGAGCGTGAGTTGGTCCTCTCCGCCGGAGCCGAGTCCGACGACGATAATGGTTGCAGGCATCTTCCTCATCCTTTCCGGGTAAGGGCCTGCGACGATATGAGCCCTCTCTCTTGGTCGGCAGAGGCTAAGGCGCTTTAATCGTCGCAGCGCCCAGGCATGAACCGGGCCGCGCGGCGGCCGAGCGCGTGCAGACGCGTCAGCCAGCGGTCGGCGCGCGAGCCGGCCAGGCCGGGCAGCGCGCGCCAGTCGCGCGGGCCGGCGGCCCCCGCGAAGACGAGCGCGGCCGCGAACGCGGCGGCGCCGACGGCGACGCACGGCAGCGCGGTGAGCGCCGCCGCGGCGCGCGGCGGCAGGCCGCGCGCAAGGGCGGCCAGCGCCAGCCGGGCGAGCGAGACGGCGGCGGCCATCGCCGCCAGCGCGAGCAGGGCGCGGCCGGCGGCAGCGGCGCGCGGGCGCGGCAGCGCGATACGGCGGCGCAGCGCGCGGGCGTTCAGCGCGGCGGCGAGCGCGTAAGCCAGCGCCGCGGCGACGGCGGCGCCCGCGGTGCCCCAGGCCGGCGCGAGCGCGGCGTTGAGCGCCGCCTTGGCGAGGGCGGCGGCGGCCAGGTGCGCGGCCGGCGCGCGCAGGGCGCCGAGCCCTTGCAGCAGCGCGGCGCTAACCGCCTGCAGCGCGCCGCCGGCCGCCGCGAAGGCGAGCAGCGCGATCGCCAGGCTGCCGCGGCTGTCGGCGTACAGCGCCACGTCCACCGGCACCGCGAGCAGCGCCAGCCCGACGGCGGCGGCGCCGCCCAGCCACCAGCCGAGCCGCAGCGCCGCGACCGCCTGCGTGGCCCCGGCGGCGCCGCTGTCGCCGCCTTCGCCGCCGCGCGCCCGCGCCGCAGTCAGCGCCGGCACGAGCGCGGCGGACGCGCCGCCCGCAGCCATGACGACGAGCTGCAGCAAGGCGACGCCGCGGTTGTACTCGCCGAACGCGGCGAGCGCCGACGCGGCCGTGCCTTCGGCGCCGCGCAGCAGATGCGGCAGCGTGAACGCGTCGATCAGCCCGAACAGCGGGGCGGAGACCGATCCGGCGGCAACCGGCAGGGCGACGGCGACGATCCGGCGAACGAGCCGACTCGCCGGCTCGGGCGGTTCCGCCGCCGGCGCGGCCGCGGCAGCCGCCGATGCGCCTCCGATCCCCGGCCGCGGCAGCAGCATGGCGGCCAGGCCGGCGGCCGCGCCGACAGCCAAGCCTCCCTGCGCGGCGGCGGCGACCGCGGCGTCCGACCACGCCGCCTTAAGCCCGTACACCAGCGCCGCCAGCATGAACGCGACGCGCGCCGTCTGCTCCAGCAGCTGCGACACCGCCGGCCGGACCATCTCCATCCGCCCCTGCGCGAATCCCCGCAGCCCCGCCGCCGCCGGCGCGAACAGCAGCGCGGCCGCCGCGGCGCGGATCGCGCGCTCCGCCTCCGGCGCGCCCATCCACGCGGCGAACGGCCCGGCGCCCGCCTGCAGCAGCGCGAAGGCGAGGAGCCCGCTGCCTGCGAGCAGCGCCACGCTCCAGCGGGCGACCCGGCGCCCGCCCGCTTCGTCGCCGAGGGCGTGCCGCTCGGCAACCAGCGCCGACACCGCCGCCGGGATGCCGGCCGCGGCCAGCGCCATCCACATCGTCGCCAGCGCGCCCACGGCGCTGTAAAGCCCGAACACGCGGTCGCCGGCCAAATTTTGCAGCGGGATTTTCTGCAGCGTGCCGATCAGTTTCGACAGCAGCGCCGCCCCGCCGAGCAGAGCCGCTCCCTTCCATACCGCCGCCGCCGTCCGGCCGCCGCGGGAATGCCGTTCGCTAGTCATGGTCCGTTCCTCTCCCGCCAAGTCCATGACCGCATTATAGCATGTCTAACCGCCTTCCGCCGACCCGCGGGGCCTCGTAGGACCGCCATCCAAAACGCAAAAAACCGCCAAGGCTCTTTCCCTGACGGTTGGTTGGCCGCCCGGCTGCCCGCAGGGCCCGTCCGGCAATATTATTGCTCCATCTGCTTGGCCAGAAAACCGGCCGCCGTCTCGACCATTTTGCTCTCCAGTTCCCCCATGCTCGCTTCCTTGCTCATCAGAACGACCGTGCCGATCGGATCCCCGCCGGCGACAATCGGAGCGGCCACGAACGACTGCACCGACTCGCTTGTGTCCCGCAGCACCTCATAGTTCCCGGGCTGGCTCTCCAGCACGATTTTCCGGTTTTCCATGCAATTTTCCAAAATGCTGCCGATCGGCTTGTCGAGATATTCCTTCTTGGACGCGCCGGCTACGGCGATGATGGTGTCCCGGTCGGTGATGATGGCGATATGGCCGGTGCTCTCATAGAGGGATTCGGCATATTCCTTGGCGAAATCGCCCAGTTCGCCGATTGGGGAATATTTTTTGAGAATGACTTCTCCGTCTCGATCTACAAATATTTCCAGCGGATCCCCTTCCCGGATGCGGAGCGTACGGCGAATCTCTTTCGGGATGACCACCCGACCGAGGTCATCTATGCGGCGTACAATCCCGGTTGCTTTCATACTCGTGTTGCCCCACTTTCTGTGATGTGTTGGACCTTCGCTTCAGGTGTCACTGGCTTAGCCGTAGTATTCAACCTCTCCCATTTTCTTATGCGCTTGCCCTTTGCTGGTGCAAAGTTCCATCGGACGCCAAAACTCCCCGCCGGAATGGACGGGGAGCTGAACCGATGGGCCAGGCCGGTTGGATTGTGTCCAACCCGCCACGCTTCAAACGGCCTTTCCATGCCCGAATGCTGGAAAAGTTCCAGCGGATTGGGCCGACGGTTCTTCATAAACGGCTGAACCGGCGGTTATGACCGGACAAACTCCAACATAAAGCCGAACCGGGCGATCCTTCGAAAAATTTTGCCGGGTAAAATCCAACGTCCGCACCCTTCCCCGCAAAGCAACCGGGTCGGCCTGAGCTGCGGGGACAATCTCCCATGCACCTGCCCCGCGCCGCCCCGGCCTATTCCGAGAGCGGGCGCGAACGCGCAGACGCCGCGCGGCGGTCAGTGGCCGGACGCCGACGGCGAAGCCGAAGGCGAGGCCGGCGCCGAACCCGAAGCCGTCGGGGACGGCGACGCCGAGCCCGACGGGGACGCGGAACCGGACGGAGAGGCCGACCCCGATGCCGACGGCGAAGGCGACGGCTCGGGCAGCGTCACCTTGATGCCGAGGCTGTCCTCTTCCTTGCTCATGAAGTCGCTGAACTTGGCATCCAGAATCGTGTTCGTAATTTGGTCCTTGGCTTCCTGGGAAAGGGTGGCATAGGTCGCCACTTCGCGCTTTTCCACCTTGATGACATGATACCCGTAATCGGTCTTGACCGGATCGCCGATGACGCCGATCGGCTGCTTGTTGGCGGCATCCTTGAACTCCGGAACCCAGGAGCCGGCCAGCTTGTTCTCGTACAGCCCGCCGTTGTCCTTGGACCCGGTATCGTCGGAATACTCTTTGGCCAGCTCCGTCCAGTCGCCGCCGTTCTCCAGCTTCTGCTTCACTTCCTTGGCCCGTTTCAGCGCTTCCTCGTCGGTCCGCTGCTCGCCCGTGCTGGGGTTGGTGGCAATGAGGATATGGCGGAGCGTGATGACGTTATAGTCGGAAGGCGCCTTGTCGAACTCCGCCTTGATCTCCGCGTCGGTAATCTCCTTCTTGAGCTTGTCCTGCTGGTCCTGCAGCACATGGCCGGAAGCGGACAGCATCGATGCGATTTTCCGGGCTTCGTCGACCGTCAGCTTGCTTTCCGCCATTTTGTCCTTCAGCTGCTGGTTCTGCTTCAAGGCGTCCTTCAGATTTTTGGCGAACGTCTCGGCCTGCGTGTCGGCGTCCTTCTTGTACTCCACCGACGCTTGTCCGGCATACACTTTGTACACGACGTACTGTCTCAGCAGCAGTTCCTTGTATTGAGGAATCGACAAATAAAGGCCCATCTGCCCCGTCGTGTCGGTAATTTCCATGAAGGTGACATACTTGTTGAATTCGTTCTCGGTTACCTGGCCGTCCTTGTAGGTGGCCACCACCTGGCCCTCTCCCGCGCCCGGGAACGGGCTGCTCGCCTCCTTCTTGCCGCAGCCCGCCGCCAGGACGACAAGCAGAACGGCAGCCAGCGCAAGCTGGACAAGCCGCCGGCCGGATCGGAGTTTAGGGTGCAACATCTTGAAGTTCTCCCTTCGATTTGGTCACTTCTTCGTATTGTACCAGAAATTCCTCCACCAACGCCAACATGGCATCCTCATCCAGCCCGCGCACCTTGAGGCGGATGAGCGGTTGGGGAGCGATGGCCGATTGCAGCAGGCGTCCCTGGAAACGGGCTTCCAACGCCTTCAGCTTGGCCGGGTCGATCTCGGCGGAGCGGCGCTGCTCCAGCTTGATGTGCACTTCGTCGCCGCGGAGAACGATCGACTCGATGCCGTAACGGCGCCCGTATACTTTGAGCCGGGCCACCGCCAGCAGGTTCAGCACCGCTTTCGGCGGGTCGCCGAAACGGTCGGTCAATTCGTCAAGCAGGTCGCTCACGTCGTCCATCGTCTCGGCGGAGGCGACTTTTTTGTAGATTTCGATCTTCTGGATGCTGTCGTAGATGTAATCCGAAGGCAGATAAGCGTCGACGCTGAGGTCGAGCTGCGTATTGACCGGCTGCGGCTCCTCTTCCGTTTCGCCGAACCATTCGGCTTTGCGCTTCTTCACTTCCTCGGCCAGCATCTGCGAGTACAGGTCGAAGCCGACCGAAGCGATGAACCCGTGCTGCTCCGCGCCGAGCAGGTTGCCCGCCCCGCGGATGGCCAGGTCCCGCATCGCGATCTTGAAGCCGGAGCCGAGCTCGGTGAACTCCTTGATCGACTGCAGCCGCTTCTCGGCGACTTCGGACAGCACTTTGTCCCGCTGGTACGTGAAGTAGGCGTAGGCGATCCGGTTGGAGCGGCCGACCCGGCCGCGCAGCTGGTACAGCTGGGACAGGCCCATCTTGTCGGCGTCGTGGACGATCAGCGTGTTGACGTTCGGGATGTCCACGCCGGTCTCGATAATGCTCGTGCTGACCAATACGTCGTACTCCCCGTCGAGAAAATCGAGAATCGTGCGCTCCAGCTCCTGCTCGGACATCTGCCCGTGGCTGACGGCCACCCGGGCGTCCGGAACGAGCGACTGGATCTGCTCGGCCATCTGGTAGATGCCCTGGACCCGGTTGAACAAGTAGTAGACTTGCCCGCCGCGCGCCAGCTCCCGCTCGATCGCTTCGCGGACGAGCGTCGGGCTGTATTCGACGACGTACGTCTGAACCGGGAAACGGTTCTCGGGCGGCGTCTCGATGACGGACAGGTCGCGCACGCCGAGCATCGACATGTGCAGCGTGCGCGGGATCGGCGTCGCCGTCAGCGTCAGCACGTCCACGTTTGTTTTCAGCTTCTTGAGCTTCTCCTTGTGGGACACGCCGAACCGCTGCTCTTCGTCGACGATGAGCAGGCCCAAATCCTTGAACACGACGTCCTGGGAGAGGAGCCGGTGGGTGCCGATCACAATGTCGACGGAGCCGGATTTCAACCCCTTGATGACCTCCGTCTGCTCCTTGCGCGTCCGGAAGCGGCTCAGCACCCTGATGTTGAACGGATAGCCGGAGAACCGCTCGCGGAACGTCTCGAAATGCTGCTGCGCCAGAATCGTCGTCGGCACGAGCACGGCTACCTGCTTGCCGTCGATGGCGGCTTTGAAAGCGGCGCGGATAGCCACCTCGGTCTTGCCGTAGCCGACATCCCCGCACAGCAGCCGGTCCATCGGCCGCGGCTTCTGCATGTCCTTCTTGATCTCTTCGATGGCCCGAAGCTGGTCCGGCGTCTCTTCGTACGGGAACAGCGCTTCGAATTCCTGCTGATAAGGCGTGTCGGGACCGAACGCGAAGCCCGGCGACGCCTGCCGCTCGGCATACAGCTTGATCAGGTCGTCGGCGATATCCTTCACCGACGAGCGGACTTTGGCTTTCACCCGGTTCCAGTCCGAGCCGCCGAGCTTGTTGATTTTCGGCTCCTTATCTTCGGAGCCGACGTATTTCTGGATCAGGTCGAACTGCTCGACCGGAACAGACAGCTTGTCGCCGCCGGCGTACATAATGTGGAGGTAGTCCTTGTGGATGCCGCCGACTTCGAGCGTGCCGATGCCCATATATTTGCCGATGCCGTGGTTCTGGTGAACGACGTAGTCGCCGACTTTGAGCTCGGTGTAGCTCTTGATCCGCTCGGCGTTGTCCAGATGCCGGTTGACCCGGTTCGCTTTGCGCTGCTTCTGGGAGAACATCTCCCCTTCGGTAATGACGACCAGCCGGATCGACGGCATCTCGAAACCGCTTTGCAGATTGCCTTCGAGAATTTCCGGAGGCTCGATGCGGTAGTCGTCCAGCACCCGCCGCATCCGTTCCGCCCGCTCCGCGTTGCCGGCCATCATCAGAATGCGCGCGCCGCTTCGGCGCCACCGCTCCATTTCCGCTTTCAGCACATTCATCTGCCCGTGGAAGTTCTGCATCGCCCGGCATACGAAATTGACGATACTCTGCGGCTGGGTATGCGGAATTTGGCGGACAAACAGCGACAAATAGACGATCTGACGCCCTTTCGGATAGAGCGACTGATCGATGTTTTGCGCCATCGCGAAACCGGGCAGCGACTGCCCTTGCATCAGCATGTGCGCCGTCCATTCCGCCTCGTCCCGCTCGAGCTGCTTGGCCGTCTCCTGAAGGCGGTTCGGCTCGTCCATAACCAGGATCGCGTCTTGCGCGACGTAGTCCAGCAGCGTCTGCCGCTCGGGATAGAGAAGCGAAACATATTTGTACAGACCGGAAAAATAGATCCGCTCGCGCATCAGCTCGATTTCCCGGGCAATTTCGCCGCGAAGCCGCTCTTTCGCCTGCCGATCGGTCATTTTCTCGAGCTGACGCTCCAGCAGATCGGCGGCATGCTCGGCGGCATTGCGGAACCGGCGCTCATCCGCGATCAATTCCCGGCACGGCCGGACGACGTACGATTCGCATTGGTCCGTGGAACGCTGGTCGGCCGGGTCGAACCGGCGGATCGAATCGATCTCGTCGTCGAACCATTCGACGCGGACACCGGAAGAAGACGTCAGCGGATAAAAGTCGACGATCCCGCCCCGGACGCTGAAATGCCCTTTCTGCTCTACCCGGTCCACCCGCTCGTACCCGAGCCAGGCCAAGCCCTGGACAAACGCTTCCATCGGCATCGTCTCTCCGACGCGCAGCTCGATCCGGGCTTGCGCCAACGACTCGCGGTCCGGTTGAAACCGGCGGACGCCGGCGAACGGCACGACAACGACCCCGCGGAAACCATCCGCGAGTTGCAGCAGAACGTCCAGGCGCTGGGCCGACGTTTCCGGACTGGAGACGGAAATTTCGGCCGCGATCAGCTCGTTGGCGGGATAGAGCAGCACTTCTTCGGACGAAAGGCATTGCTGCAAATCCTCGGCAATCTTCTGCGCAGAGAACATATTGTGGGTGATGACGAGCACCGGCCGCTTCAGCTCCCGGTGCAAAGCGGCGATCATCACTTGCCGGGCCGAGCCGGACAGGCCGGCGACGAGCTGCTCCCGCATGCCGCCGCGCAACCCGGCAAGTACGGAACCGAGGTCGGGATCCGCGGCAAACGATTCGATCAGAGGCTTCATGAACGTTCCCCTTTCATGGCCAAAACCTAACGGCACCTCCCTGTCCACCGAAGGGGGGTGCTCAAAAAAGAAGCCCCGGCTCAAGCCAAGGCCTCGTGAGGTCAGGTTCTCATTGCAGCGGGTTGGTGAGCAGCGACAGCTCGGGATGGCTCTCGAGCGTCTGGCTGCAATATTCGCAGATGACCCGAACGGTCAAATCTCCATTGGAATTATACGATATTATACGCTTTCGCTCTTCAGGGGTCAAGGAATGCAGGCCCAATTGATATTCCGGCGCCGCGCCCGTCTCGAAGGCTCCCAGCAGCATTTGGCAATGCCGGCAGACGTAGGTTACAGCCATCGTATGCCTCCTGAAGGAGTAGTGTGCGGCGCTTACGCCGTCATATCCTCCAGTATGCCCATTCCATGGCCGTTTAAGCCCGGACGTTGAACTTGGCCATCGTCTCCTCGAACGGATGTTTCAGCGCGAATTCGATCGCGTCCGCGGCGGCGCCGATCATGCGGTCGACCAACTCCCGCTCGTTTTTGGGGAAATGCCCCAGCACATAGTCGACGACCGCGACGCCCGGTTTCGGCCGGGAAATGCCCATCCGCACCCGGTTGAACGTCTGCGTTCCGGTATGCTGGATAATCGACTTGATGCCGTTGTGCCCGCCGGCGCTGCCTTGATAGCGCAGCCGAATCCGGCCGACTTCAGTATCCAGGTCGTCGTACACGACGATGGCATCCTCAAGCTTCGTTTTGTAGTAATCCATATAGGCGCGAACCGCTTCTCCGGACAGATTCATGAACGTCACCGGCTTGAGCAAAACGGCCTTTACGCCTTGAACGTTCGCTTCCGCCATCAGCGCCTTGCACCGGCTGTTCAACTTCCAGTCGGCGCCCCACCGCCCGGCCAGCTCGTCGACGACCATAAATCCGGCGTTGTGCCTCGTCTTCTCGTATTCGGCGCCGGGGTTCCCCAGCCCGACGATCCATTTCATGCCGCTTCTCCTCCCGCCAAGTTCTCCCCGCCCGTCCGAAGCGCCGCGGCTTGTCCCGCTCGTCCGACCCGAAAGCCGCGGCGGCCTGCCGCCGAATCCGTCCGTGAAACCGGAGCGGAAGGCGGTCCGCCGCAAAAAAATTCGCGGCCGTGCAACGAATCGGGCTTGTCATGTGTCATACGGTTGACAGTACCGATCGGGAAAGAAGGTGAATTGATGAATGTACCTTAACGGACAGATGCTTTACGACGACCGCCATTTTCAGGACCACATGGAGATGGAGCTGCCGATCCAGGTATATTGCAAGCAGAAGCACAGCGACATCGGGTTCATCGACTATTATGGCAAAGAATTCGTCAAGGTCAACAACATTTTCTACAGCCGCAAACAATTTACCTTTGTCTCCAGACCGGGGTATTGAACCGGAACAAGGCAAGGCCCGTGAGCCGACGCTCACGGGCCTTGCCTTTATTCTTTCCCCGCCGGCGCGGCTTCCTCCGCCTCGCGGCTTTCTTCCCCGGCGCCGCCCTCCGCATCGGGCGCGTCTCCGCCCTGCTCCTTTACCGGCATCAGCACCGCCGCCACGACCGTATCCGCGTCACAGGCCAGCGATACGCCGGCCGGCAGCGCCAAGTCGCCCGCCGTCAGCCGATCGCCGAGCCCGAGCCTGTCCAAAGGAACCGGAATCGCTTCCGGCAAGTCTTTCGGCAGGCATTCCACTTCGATCTCATGCTGAACGAGCTGGACGATCCCGCCCGCTTTCTCGGCCGGACTGTCCCCGACCGGTTCCAGACGGACCGCCACCCGGATTTTCTCGTTCAGGTCGATCTGATGGAAATCGACGTGCAGCACCCGGCCGCTGATCGCATCCCGCTGCACTTCCGTGATCAGCACCGGCTTCGCGCCGCCCTCCGGCATCTCCAGGTCGAGCACCGCGCCCGGATGGCTGTGGAGCAGGCCGGCAAGCTCCTTCTCGTCGACGGCGATGGCCGCCGAGGCTCCGCCGAACGGCTTGCCGTAGATAACGCCGGGTATTTTGCCGCTTGCGCGAAGCCGCCGCAAGTCGCCCTTCGTCCGCACGGGACGGCTTTCCGCGTGAATCGTCGCTTTCACTGGGGATCCCTCCTGAAGCATGCGCTCGCCGCAAGCCATGCCGAGCATTGCGTGGTATCCCCATTATTGTTGCCCTTTAGCGGCCGGGGCTAAACGTCCGGACCGAACAGCGTGCTGACCGACTGGCAGCGGTGAATGCGCACAATGGCCTCGCCGATCAGCTTGGCGACGGACAGCACCCGCAATTTGGGCGACTTCTTGTTTTCCGGAATCGGGATCGTGTCGGTGACGACGATCTCCTCGATCGGCGAAGCGTCCAGCCGCGCGATGGCCGATCCCGACAGCACCGGATGGGTGCAGCAGGCCAGAATCCGCTTCGCGCCCGCCTTCGCCAGAGCGTCCGCGGCCAGCGTGATCGTGCCGGCCGTGTCGATGATATCGTCGATCAGAATCGCCGTTCGGCCGGCGACGTCGCCGATGATGTTCATGACTTCGACGACGTTCGGCTCGGGGCGCCGCTTGTCGATGATTGCCAGCGGCGACTGCAGCGCGTCGGCCAGCTTGCGCGCGCGGACGACGCCGCCGTGGTCCGGCGACACGACGACAGGGCGCTCCAGCCCGAGGCTCAAGTAGTATTCGCCCAGAATGGGCACGCCGAGCAAGTGGTCCACCGGGATGTCGAAGAAGCCCTGAATCTGCATGGCGTGCAGGTCCATGGCGATGACGCGGTGGGCGCCGGCCGTTTCGATCAGGTTGGCGACCAGCTTCGCCGTGATCGGATCGCGGGCTCTCGCCTTGCGGTCCTGCCTGGCGTAGCCGTAATAGGGCATCACCACGTTGATGGTATCGGCCGAGGCCCGCTTGAGCGCATCGACCATGACAAGCAACTCCATCAGATGGTCGTTGACCGGGGCGCAGGTCGACTGAATGACGAATACGTCGCTGCCGCGCACGCTGTCATTCAGCATGATGTGGATCTCGCCGTCGCTGAATCGCCTCATCTCGGCATTCCCGACCGGGACGCCGATCTGCCGGGCGATCGCTTCCGCCAGGCGCGGATTGGAACTGCAGGAGAACAATCTCAGCCTCGCATCGACTTCGGACAAGACGCCACCCGCTTTCCTGAGAATTCCTGAGAATTCATCGTCACGTGGACGAATTCAGGTTCTGGTCCCTCTTGGCGCGGGCTTTGGCGCGGATCTTGTCCGCATAGCCCGGCTTGTTCACCTGCCGCTCCCTGGCGATCGCCATATCGCCCGGCGGCACATCGTTCGTAATGGTGGAGCCCGCGACCACGTAGGCGTTGCTGCCGATCCGAACCGGGGCGATCAGGTTGGCGTTGCTGCCGATGAAGGCGTGGTCGCCGATTTCCGTCCTGAATTTATTATAACCGTCGTAGTTCGCCGTAATTGCGCCGCAGCCGATATTGACGCCGGTTCCGACGGTGGCGTCTCCGATGTAGCTTAAATGCGACACTTTGGTATCGTCTCCGATGACGCTGTTTTTTATCTCGACGAAATCCCCGATCTTCACATGGTTGGCAACCCGCGTCCCCGGGCGCAGGAAGGCGAACGGACCGATCGAGCACGCTTCCCCCAGCACCGCCCCTTCGGCGACCGTCTGGCGGACGACCGAGCCGTTGCCGACGACGGTGTCCGTCAAGTCCGCATGCGGGCCGATGCGGCAATCGCTGCCGATCGACGTGCTTCCCCGCAGGATCGTGCCGGGGTAAACGACGGTGTCCGGGCCGATCTCGACGCCGGCTTCAATATACGTATGATCGGCATCGACCAGCGTGACCCCGTTCCGCTGATGCCTGGCCGCGATGCGTCGCCGCATGAGCCGCTCGGCTTCGCCCAGCGCGACGCGGTCGTTCACGCCGATCGCCTCGGCCGGATCCGGCGTCCGGAAAGCGGCGATTTTCTCGCCGTCGCCCTGCAGAATGCCGAAGACGTCAGTCAAATAGTACTCTCCCTGGGCGTTGCCGTTGGTCACCCGCTTCAGCGCCCGGAACAGCTTGCGGTTGTCGAAGACGTACGTTCCGGTGTTGATCTCCCGGACCGCCGCTTCCTCCGGCTTGCAATCCTTGTCTTCCACGATTCTGAGCACCGTGCCGTCCGCGGCGCGTATGACCCGGCCGTAGCCGGCCGGATTCGGCAGTTCCGCCGTCAGAACGGTGGCCGCCGCTCCCTGCTCCCGGTGCAAGGCGATCATCTTCTTCATCGTCTCGGACGTCACCAGCGGCGTATCTCCGCATACGACCACGGTCGTGCCCTCTTCTTCGCCGAGCAGAGGCTCCGCCTGCAGAACGGCATGCCCCGTTCCGAGCCGCTCGGCCTGCAGCACGTATTCGACGGCGTCTCCGATCATCTCGCGAACGGCTTCGGCGCCGTGGCCGACGACCACAACAGTACGCTCGCAGCCGGCGTCCGCCGCCGCATCGAGAACGTAGCGGACCATCGGCCGGCCGCATACGGGATGAAGCACCTTGTATAATTTCGATTTCATTCGCTTGCCTTGTCCTGCGGCCAGGACGATCGCCATGATTCTGTCCATGCCTGGGGCCACCTCCAAGAATCGGTCTTGCCGCTTGTTAAAGAATGATAGCCGATTCCCGCGCAAATGAAAAGAGAGCCTTTCCTGCCGGCCCTCTTATTCACGGCTTCGATTATGCCCCTTCGACAATGACTTCGTCTTGAGCAGCCCGTTCGTATTCCGCCAGAACGGCGGACTGGATTTTCTCGCGCGTGCCGGATGAAATGGGATGAGCAATGTCCCGGAACTCGCCGTCCGGCGTCCTCTTGCTCGGCATGGCCACGAACATTCCATTGTTGCCGTCGATGACCCGAATGTCGTGAACGACGAATTCGTTGTCAATGGTAATGGATGCGATCGCTTTCATGCGCCCCTCCGAGTTGACGCGGCGGAGTCTCACATCAGTAATTTGCATTTTGTGTTCACCACCTTTGCCTTCGAAGACTTGGTGTAATATTCCACAAAATCGCGCAAATTCCTTCTTATATTTGGGAATTTTATTCATAAAATTGAAGGAAATTTTTAATTCTTGCCAGTTTCGACAGATATCACCGCGATTGCTTCGATTTCGACATAAACATCCTTGGGCAACCGCGCCACTTCGACCGTCGAACGGGCCGGTTTGTGATCTTCGAAAAAGGAAGCGTATACGGCGTTGAAGGCGGCAAACTGATTCATATCTTTCAAAAAAACGGTGGTCTTGACCACATCCCGGAGCGAAGCTCCTTCGGCGGCCAGCACGGCTTGCAAATTGCCCAGCACCTGCCGGGTCTGCTCCTCGATCCCGCCTTCAACCAGTTCGCCGGACTTGTTCAGCGGAATTTGGCCAGAGACAAACAGCAGGTTGCCGGCCCGGACGGCTTGCGAATAAGGCCCGATGGCGGCCGGCGCTTCCTTCGTGGACACGATGCGAATGGACATAGGCTTGATCCTCCTTAAAAAATTAGACGTCTTCCCTGGCAAAAAAGTTCCCGGGCTGCACGGCGATGCGCCGCGTTTTCAAGTCGACCTCGGTCAGCCGGGCCAGCGAAATGTAGTCGTGCAGCAGCCTTTCTTCCGTATCGATCTCGCCCGACTCCACGAACACGCCGACGCCGGCCACAACCGCGCGGAATTCGTGCAGCAGATCGACCATGCCTTGAATCGTTCCCCCGGCTTTCATGAAGTCGTCGATGATCAGCACGCGGGACTGCTCTTTCAGAGCCCGCCGGGCCAGGGACATCGTCTGGATTCTTTTGGTCGAGCCGGATACGTAGTTGATGCTGACGGCGGACCCTTCGGTCACTTTATGGTCCCGCCGGACGATGACGACCGGCAGGTTCAGATAAGCGGCGGCGGCATGCGCCAGCGGGATGCCCTTCGTCTCCACGGTCATGATGACGTCCGGATGCACGTCGGCGAAAGCGGTCGCAAACATGCGGCCGATCTCCTGAAGAAGTCCGGGCTGTCCCAGCAAGTCCGTCATATACAAATATCCGCCGGGCAGCAGCCGGTCCGGCTCCTCGAGCTGGCGGCAGATTTCGGTTATTTTCGCTTCGGCCTGATCCTTGGGGAACTTCGGCACGTACCGGACGCCGCCGGCCGCGCCGGCCAGCGTATGCAGCTCGCCGATTCCTTCCTCTTCGAACACTTCCTTGATGATGGCCAGATCCTCGCTGATCGAAGACTTGGCCGATTGGTACCGCTCGGCGAAGGCGGTCAGCGATATGAGCGTATGAGGACGGGCCAATAAAAATTGGGTCATTTCCACGAGGCGCGCGCTCCGTTTCAGCTTTTTCACTATCCTCTCTCCCGTCCAAAATCCGAATATTTTATCGCCATCATACACTTTTATCCGGTTTTGGGCAATGTGACACCTCAGGTCAGCATTCGGACGACGTGCACCTCTTTGCAGAATCCGCGCAAAGCGTTGTAGATCCGCTGCACCTTGGTCTCCTTGGCAACGAGACCGAACACGGTCGGTCCGCTGCCGGACATGAGCACGCCGTCCGCCCCCGAGCGGATCATGCTGGCTTTGATGCGCCGGACTTCCGGGTACCGGTCCAGTGTCACCGTCTCCAGCACGTTGCCGAGCGCCGCGCAGACGCCCGGAAACGACTGCGCCTCGATCGCCCGGCGCATGTCGGCCAGCGACGGATGCCGCGTCAGACGGTCGGCTCTCAGCCGGCCGTAGACGTCGGCCGTCGAGACGTTGACCGGCGGCTTGGCCAGCACGACCCAGCAGGGCGGCGGCGAGACCAGGCTCTCCAGCCGCTCGCCCCGCCCGCGCGCGATGGCGGTGCCTCCCCGCACGCAGAACGGCACATCCGATCCGAGCTCGGCCCCCATGGCCTCCAGCTCCGGCGCCGACAGCCCCAGGCTCCAGAGCCGGTTCAATCCTCTCAGCACGGCGGCGGCATCGCTGCTCCCGCCGGCAAGGCCGGCCGCCACCGGAATATGCTTGTCCAGATGGATGCGGACGCCTCTCGCGACGCCGCAGCGCTCCTTGACCAGCCTGGCCGCCTGATAGGCCAGGTTCTTCTCGTCGAGCGGAATATAGCCGGCCTGGCTGGTCAGCACGATCTGATCGCGCGGGAGCTCCTCCATCTCGAGGCGATCGGCCAAATCCACCATGGTCATGACCATCTCCACTTCATGGTAGCCGTCCTCGCGCTTGCGGGTCACGTCCAGCAGCAGGTTGATTTTGGCCGGGGCTTTCTCGTAAATTTTCGCCATCTTGATCACCATTTACCTATTATAACAAACGACCCCGCCAATTGCGATTTGCCGCTTGCGGCGCTTACGGCGCTCGCGGCGCCGGGCGCTGCCCGGACACGATGGAGGGACGTCCGGCTCCCTGACAGCGCGAAAACCCCGCCGGGCGTTGCCGGCGGGGCTCACCGAAGCCGAGCCGCCTGTTTTACAGATTGACGCTTCTCATGCCCGCTTCGGGGTACCGCGTTCCGAACGCCGCTCCCTGCGGCGCCGCTTCGTCGATGCGCCGGAGTTCCTCCTGCGACAGCCGCAGGTCCGCCGCACCGACGTTCTCCTCCAGCAGAACCCTTCGCTTCGTCCCCGGAATCGGCACGATCTCTTCCCCTTGGGCCAGCAGCCAGGCCAGCGCCAATTGGGAAGGGGTGCATCCCTTCTCTCGGGCGATCTCTTCGATTCGCCAGACCAGCTCCAGATTTTTCGCGAAATTTTCTCCCTGGAAGCGCGGCGAGTTGCGGCGGTAATCGTCTTCGGCCAAATCCTCGAAACGGCGGATGCGCCCGGTCAGAAATCCCCGTCCCAGCGGACTGTACGCCACGAAGCCGATCCCGAGCTCGCGGCACGTCGGCAGAATCTCGTCTTCGACATCCCGGCTCCAGAGGGAATATTCCGTCTGCAGCGCCGTGACGGGATGAACGGCGTGAGCCCGCCGGATCGTGGACGGGGCCGCCTCGGACAGGCCGATGAAGCGCACCTTCCCCTCCCGCACCAAATCGGCCATCGCGCCGACCGTCTCCTCGATCGGCGTATTCGGATCGACCCGGTGCTGATAGTACAGATCGATGAAGTCGACGCCCAGTCGCCTGAGGCTTGCTTCGCAGGCGCTGCGGACGTATTCGGGACGGCCGTTCACGCCGAGAAACTTTCCGTCTTCGCTTCTCACGTTGCCGAATTTGGTGGCGATAACCGCTTCGTAGCGCCTGCCTTTGAGCGCGCGTCCGACCAGCTCTTCGTTGCGGCCTACGCCGTACATGTCCGCCGTATCGAAAAAAGTGACTCCCAGATCCAGCGCGCGGTGGATCGTACGAATGGCCTCGTCCTCGTCCCGACCGGCGTAAAAGTCGGACATCCCCATGCAGCCGAGTCCGAGCGCCGACACCTCCAGCTTTCCTCCCAGCATCCTTTTCTCCATTTGCCGTCCCGCCTTTCGTTCTCCAAAATGCGGCGATGGTCAGCAAGATCCGAATCGCTCCTCTTGATTATAAACCCTGGAATTTCCAATTCCAAGCGCCGGGGCGACGTACGGCCCGCCCGCGTGCGCTGCCGCCGACCATGCCGGCGCAAGCAGCCGAGACATCCCCCGGATGCGCGTCTATGGACGGCGAAAAGGCGGGGTCCTTGAAGAACCCCGCCCCGCGCCCTACGGACTTTACGATCGCGAATGGCGAGAAGCGGCCTGCTGTTCGGCGATCTGAATGGCCCGCTTGACCATGTTGCCCGCATCTTTGGCGCGTATGCCGCCCCAGCCTTCCTGCTGCACCTTGTCGTAGAAACCGAGATCCTTGGCCAGCTCGGCCTTGAACTCTTCCGACATGACGCTTCTTCTTCGGCTCACCCGCATCCCCTCCACAGCGCGATTGACCGCCGGACTTTCATGCAGCCCGCGGTCGCCGTTAGATTGCCGCCGCGCGGCCTCTCTTATGCAGAACGGGCAGCGCCGCCCGGCTTTGGCGCCGGAGCGAAACTGCCCGTTTCATTCTTTAACGCGTCAATGATTCATATAGCTGATGCGGACCTGACCTTCCTCGTTGCAAACCGTCACTTCGACGGACTCTGTCAAAATATCGGCATAGCTGTACGATACTCGCTTGAATGCGTGCTGTTCCTGATCGAGCTTGACGATGAACACCGAAGGGTAGATTTCTTCCAACACGCCCGTGCGTTCGATGGTTTTGCGGCGTCCACCGTTGGCGCGGAGCATGATTTTGGAGCCGACGTGCGGTTCCAGGCTTCGCTTGATTTCGAGAAGCGCATTTTTGGCCATGATCCACTACCACCTCTTTCCTTATCCATTATACCGGAAAAAGGAGGGTGTGTCAAATAAATCAGATTATTATAACAGCCGCGCCAAACCGTTGTCAATGACCATTTTTCCAATCGCGACCCGGATTTGACGATTCCCCACGTCGATTTGTCACACAATGTTCACATTTTGCAAGGCCGCTTGCATATTCGGCGTGCCGACGCGGTACCTTCCGAGCGTTTCGATGCCGCCGACGCCTTGCACGCCGCTGATCGTATGCGAGATGACGTCGGTCAGATCGATCGTTTCCCGGAACGGCGTGAACGCGGCGCGAACGGCGACGTACACCGGATCGAGCGCGTGAATCATAATCCGCCCCGGGGAACTGGCGAAGTTGGCTCCGGCCTGAAGCAGCGCCTCGAAATGGGACTGGCAGGCTCCGGCGACGACGATCAGGGTGTCCCGGTTCCGCTCGAATTCGCGGGCGACGGAGACCGCCTGGCAGAAATGGTGCGAATTTTTGTAATTGCCCAGATGCTGAAGGTCCGTCCGCAGCTTCAGCACGCCGTCATGGCCGGTGATGACGACGATGTCCGGCTTGACGAGCGGAAGCAGCCTCACCAGCGCAAGGGGCATCTGCGATTCGTGCACGTGCGCGCCTTCCGCCGGAACTTGAAGCTGCGTGTACACGGCCATGCTTTTTTTCAAGTAATTCGGATCGCCGTCCAGATGCAAAATTTTGCCCGGCAGCTCGAAGAACGGATGCGGCCTCTCCAGCGCCGATACGCCGGGAAAACGCCGCAGAAGCCGCTCCCGCTCCTCGCGAAGCCGGCGCACCGACTCGCTCGTCTGAATGCGCGCTTGCTGCGTAACGCCCAATTCGTCCGGATTGTGCACCTTCCGCAGATCGGACAGCGGGGCATCGGCCAAGAGCCGGTACTCCGTCCCCCGCAGAATGGCCTGACTGCCGCTGAACGCGGCGATCCGGAACAGCAGGTCCCCGCCGTAGGATTGGCGGACGACCAGGTCGCCCTGCCTCATAGGCTCACCACCTCTTCGACTATCCTATGGGCCGGGCGGGCACAAGGTGCTTAAACGACGCATAGTCGGCATCGGCGGAGACGACTGCGTCGCTCCTTAACCGACCGGCAGAGGCAGCAAGCCGGCGGAGCCGAGCGCTTCGCTCAAGGCGGCGAACTCCGCCAGCGACAGCGTTTCGCCGCGCCGCCCCGGGTCGATGCCGATGCGGCGCAGCAGGTCTTCCAGCTCCCCCTTGCGGTCTCTGCCGGCCAGCGCCGACAGGTTGTTGGCCAGCGTCTTGCGGCGCTGCGCGAACGCGGCGTGCACGACTCGGAACAGCCGGCGCTCGTCGGTCACGCGCACGGGCGGATCCGCTCTCCGCGTCAGCCGGATGACCGCCGAGTCGACCTGAGGAGCCGGAATAAACACGCCGGCGGGCACGGCGCATACGAATTCCGGCTCGCAGTAATATTGCACGGCGACGCTGAGGCTGCCGTAGTCTTTGCCGCCGGGGCTCGCCGCCAGCCGCTCGGCGACTTCCTTCTGCACCATGACGACGATATGGCGGAACGGCAGCCGCTCCTCCAGCAGCTTCATCAGAATCGGCGTCGTGATGTAGTACGGCAGGTTGGCCGCGACGCTGACTTCCGAACAGCCGGCGAAGACGCGCTCCCACAGGCCGTGCAGATCGGTCTTGAGCACGTCCGCGTGAACCAGCTCCACATTCGGGTACGGGGCCAGCGCTTCCCTCAGAATCGGCAGCAGGCGGCCGTCGATCTCGATCGCCGCGACGCGGCCGGCGGCTTCGGCCAGCCGCTCCGTCAGCGCCCCGAGCCCGGGGCCGATTTCCAGCACGCCCTTCGTCTTGTCCAGGTCCGCCGCGTCCACGATTTTGCCCAGTATATTCCCGTCGGTCAGAAAATTTTGGCCGAGGCTCTTCCGGACCGTGAAGCCGTGCCGGCGAAGAATGTCGCGCGTGCGGCCCGGCGTTCCGATGTCCGCGCCGCTTCCGGGCCGCCCCTTCATAGGCTGCCCCCTTCCCGCTCCACCTGCGCCAGCGCTTCGGCGAATTCCCGCCTCGTGATGCGGAACGCGACGCACCGCTTGTAGAACTGCTTGCCGTTGGCGTAGCCGATGCCGAGCAGCTCGCCCATCCGCTCGCGGCGGGAGGCGGCCGCGGCGTGCGCGATCAACCCGGCGTCCAGCAGGTCGCTCCACGCGATCTCCGCCGCCTCCGGACCGCCGTCCGCCGCGCCCGGCGTCCGGACGCGGTCCAGCGCCTGGCGGATCGCTTCCGGCCGGGCGTGCTCGACGCCGATCCCGTCCTTGCCCCGCGCCTCCTCGCGGGTCAGAAACGCGTGCTTGCAGCCCGGCACCCGCTCCGCCACGATTTTGCGGATGCGCTCCCCCGGCGCGTCGGGATCGGTAAGCACGATTACGCCGCGGCGCGCCTGGGCCAGCTCGATGCGGCGCAGCACGCTTTCCCCGACCGCCGAGCCGCCGGTCTCGATCGTATCGGCCTCGACCGCGCGCCGGACGGCTGCCGTATCCTCTTTGCCTTCGACCACGATCACTTCTCGAATCATCCGTCGTTTTCCGCCTTTGGCCTTATTTGATCTTCATATCTTCATTCCGTTAAAAGCCATTATAGCGCACATCGGTCCCGCGAAACAAAAAAAGCCGCTTTCCCGCGCTTTCGGAACGGCTTCATGAGGGAAGCCGGCGGAAAGCGGGGGAAGAGCGGCGGCGATATTCAAAAATTTGCCGAACGGGCCCGCGATGACGCAACATCGGTCCGGGCCCGATCGTCTAATGAATGTGCGAAAACGCATGAATGGACCTGGCCGAATGGCCGGTGCCGGCTAAAATCCTGGCGCGCCCCTGGTACAATGGCATCCCGATTGCAGCGATCGGGCGCGCGGACGGCCGGCGCCGACTAGCGGCACAACCGGTTCCGCCGCTAGTCGGCGGAAGGCTTCACCGGACCGATGACGTAGACGGTGTACCCGCGCTTCGTGCCGAACCGGTTGACATAGTTCTCGCTGTCATAGTAGACGTCGATCTTGTTGCCTTTGATCGCGCCGCCGGTGTCCTCCGCGCGGCGGAAACCGATCCCTTCGATGTAGACCCACCAGCCGAGCGGAATGACTCGCGGATCGACCGCAATCGTGCGGCCCTCCTGAACCCTTGTGCCGGTTGCGGTCACGCCGTATCCGGGATCGTCCCGGCTCTTGCCTGTCGAGGCCGGCCCGGCGGAATAAGCGGTCAGCGTCACATTGCGCAGCACCCGCTTCACCAGAATCGTCCGGCCGTCCAGCTGGATCGTCTTGGCCGCCGCTCCCGAATCGTAAGAAAGCGCGGCGACTTCCGGCTTCTTCTTGGCGCCGACGGCCACCACTTTCTGCACGGCCGGCCGGGCGACGATTTTGTCGAGAATGCGCTCATCCACCAGACGGCCGTCCTCGTACACGCGCTCCCAGCGCTTCACGAGCACGCCTTCCTTGCCGGTCTGCACCACCTTCTGCTGGCCTTGCGGCAGGTTGGCGTCCTTCTTCCAGGCGACCGCGAACGTCAGCGGATGCTGGGTCTCGACGATTTCGCGCTTCACCCGGATGACGCGGATAGCCATCCCGGACGAGACCGGCGTGTCCGGCGACGGCGTGACGCGGTCTTCGCCCGACAGCTTGACGCCGAGCGCTTGCAGCGCATCGCCGACGGTATCTTCGGTCGTGAATCTGACTTCCGTTTTCCCGTCCGCCTGCATCGTGATGGGGACCGCCCGGTCAATCACGATGCGGTCGCCGTCTTCAACCTTGGCCGTGAGCGGCACCGACACCCGGTCATACGGACGGACGGAGATGTTCTGTTCGCGAAGCAGGCTCTGCACGTCGCCCTTGTGCGAATGGATGACGACGGATTTCCCGTCGTCCACGACGGTCACGCTCTTGGCGGCGGACACGCCGTGCAGCAGCAATAAGAACAAGATGGTCAAAGCAAAAGAGAGAATTGCGCAGAGCAGAATCAAACGCAAATGCTCATGCTTCCATCGCGCTGCGAAAAGCTTGCCGGTCGGTCGCGGATCATGGGTTTCCTTGACAGGAATAAATCCCACTTTCTCGTTTCCTCCTTCATAGCCCCGCCGTCGACTGTGACGCATGACTTCGTCTGACGCGACTATCTGTTTGATAACGACACCCGTCCGCCGGCGCGCGGCTCGCGCGGACAGGCGCCGCCTTTCGCCAGTAGGCCGATCCCTTCGCGCATGCAACTCCGCAAGACGCCGAAAGAAAACAAAAAAGCCAACGACAGAGGACCTGTTCGTGGCTTCCATAAGGCGTCGAAAATGAGGAATTGGACAGCACGATGGTAGACCTCTCTGTGCAACGCTGGCGAGGTTAGCTGTCGGGTTCGGAGCTGTGAAGACCATGCCGCCGCGGCGACCGCAGCCGGCGTGATCTCCCCACAGAGATGCCCTATCCGCCTTAAGCGCTTCAAGCCATGAAGCCTGAAACGCCTTCGGCGGAATTCACCCCAAGCATGAACGAACGGCCTGCGCATCGGCGGCGTACGCGAGTCGCGCTATGCGCCAGGTCTTCCGTTCAGCGGTGGCGATTGATGTTCAACCGCCGTCGCCCCGATCGATCCGTGTCCCGTTCGGGAAGGATCGCTTCCTAGGGCGGTTTCCCCCGCTCTTCCGGGTATTCGGAAGATTAAGCGTACTGGAAAAGGGATGCCATATCAAAACTCTTGTTGTAGATCATAACCTCTCGGCTGTAAACCTGTAAAGACGGGTCAACGAACGAAATACCCGAATTTCAGGTGAAATGAACGCTGCTTTTAAGTTCTTCGCGGCAAAAGCCAGTTTTTTCTGAAGGTTTGTATTTTTTCTGGGCGATGTAACCGTTTTATCTCGGCAACCCGAACAAACGCCGCGCATTTTCGCTTGTGATTTCGGAAATTTCTTCCAGGGACAACCCCTTGATTTCCGCCGCCGCTTCGGCCGCCAGCCGCACGTAAGCCGACTCGTTCCGCTTGCCCCGGTGGGGGTGCGGCGCCAGATAAGGAGCGTCGGTCTCGACGAGCAGCCGGTCGAGCGGAACCTGCTTCAGCACTTCCTTCGGCACACGGGCGTTCTTGAACGTGACCGGGCCGCCGAACGAGATGTAAAAATTCAAATCGAGGCACATTTTGGCGATTTCCCAGCTGCCCGAGAAGCAATGCATCACCCCGCCGACTTCCGACGCCTTCTCTTCGCGAAGCAGCCGGACGGTGTCCTCGTGGGCATCGCGGTTATGGATGACGATCGGCTTGCCGAGCCGGCGGGCGAGCCGGATCTGCTCGCGGAAGACAACGTGCTGAACGTCTTTCGGCGAAGTGTCCCAGTAATAGTCGAGGCCGATCTCCCCGATCGCCCTCACTTTCGGATGCGCGCACAGCCGTTCGATCCAGGCCAGGTCTTCTTCGAGCTTCATGTCAACGGCGTCGGTCGGATGCCAGCCGACGGCCGCGTAGATGAAAGGGTACTTCTCGGCAAGCGCCATCGTCGTCGGGATCGTCTCCCGATTGAAGCCGATGTTGACGATCGCATCCACGCCGGCTTCCCGCGCCCGGGCGATCATCTCTTCGCGGTCGTCGTCGAATTTCGGCGAGTCCAGATGGGCATGGGTGTCGATAAGCATGGTTGAATTTTGTGTCTCCTTTCGTGGATAGGGCCCGCGTCAACCGAAGCCGAACCGTTCTCTCGCGGACGGCGGCAGCTGTCCGAGGCGGGGACGGACGAAATCGCCGGGATAGTACAGGTAGTATTTCCCTTGGTGAAGTCCGGCGATGGAACGGACGATTTCCGACTTGACGGATATTTCGGTGAGCCGCTCCCGGTCGTCCAGAATGAGGATCGGGGGCTTCTCCGCGGCGTCGTGGGAGGAGCCAGGCTTGTACACATCGTAAGGAAGATCGGTCGGCGTGTCGATCTCCAGATAGTAGTCCGGCCGCAGCCCGATCGCCCGAAAAGCGTCCCGAAGCTCGTCCAGCCAAGGATCGTCGGGCCGCTCCAGCGGGACATACTTGTACAGCCGGCGATGCAGGAACCGGCGGCACAAGTCCGACAGCAGAGGGTCTTCTTCCAGCGCCCATTGCCCGAACGCCGTCTGCGCCATCGCCTCGTCCAGCGCCAGAAAGCCGCCCACCGTGAGCGATCCTTCGAACAGCTGGCGCAGAGGCGGAAGCAGGAAGCCGAACCGGTAGCCTTCCCGGTGCAGTTCCCCCGCCCGGCGGAAAATTTGCCGGAGCAATATTTCCGAGCTGCGGGTTACGGGATGGAAATAGACTTGCCAGTACATCTGGTACCGGGACATCAAGTAGTCTTCGACGGCATGCATGCCGCTTTCCTTCACCACGATTCGACCCTGATGCGGGCGGAGCACGCGAAGGATGCGGTCCAGATCGAACATGCCGTAATTGACGCCGGTAAAATAAGCGTCGCGAAGCAGGTAATCCATCCGGTCGGCGTCCATCTGGCTGGAGACCAGGCTTGCGACGATCGGCTTGTCGTACGTCTTGCGAATGACGGCAGCCACCTTGCCGGGAAAATCGTCCCCCAGTTCGCGCAGCACCCGGTTCACCGAGGTGTCTCCCAGAATGATCTCGCAAGTCCACTGCTCGTGATCGGTATGGAACACGCGCTCGATCGAGTGCGAGAACGGCCCGTGGCCGACATCGTGCAGCAGCGCGGCGCACAGGCTGACCAGCTTCTCCTCCTGCGGCCAGTCGGGATAGCGGTTGCGCTCGAATTGCGAAATGATTTTCCGGGTAATCTCGTAGACCCCGAGCGAATGGGAGAACCGGCTGTGCTCCGCCCCGTGGAAAGTCAGATAGGAAGTCCCCAGCTGGCGGATCCGGCGCAGCCTTTGGAATTCGGGCGTGTTGATCAGCTTCCAGACGACCTCATCCTGCACGTAAATCGAATGATGGACCGGGTCCTTGAACACTTTCTCCTCTTCCAGCCTGCCGAGCATCGTGCCGCCTCCTTCTGCTATCGCTTCCATTCATCCGTCAAAAAATTGTCGAAATTAGTCGTATATTAATTTATTTTAATTAAACTCTCCAGCCTTGCGGATTGCGCATAAAATCGCTGCGTTCTCTAACCCTTATCGGCTCGCCAAAGCAAAAGAGTACGGCTTTCCAGGTTGACTTATTTGGGATAAGTTGGTACCATATTAGACGGTACATACAGAAAAATGTCGAATCATGACGAAAACGTTGAATTTGCCAACAAGGTTGAATTTGCCAACAAGTTGGATATGTCTTTATTTTAACTTGAAAAGAGGTCGTTTCCAAATGATGAAGTCGACGGGGATTGTAAGAAAAGTAGACGAACTTGGACGCGTCGTCATTCCGATCGAGCTGCGCCGGACCCTCGGGATCGGGGAAAAAGACGCGCTCGAAATTTATGTCGACGGCGAGCGGATCATGCTGAAAAAATACGAGCCGGCCTGCATTTTCTGCGGCAACGCCGAGAACGTCACGTATTTCAAAGGCAAAATTGTTTGCCGGGAATGCTTGAAGGATTTGCCCGCACCTGTGACAAATTGAGCAGAATGCGTTATAATAGATACGAATTGCTGTCCTCAACGATTTTGTCGTCTGGTCCAGACAGAGAAACGTTGTTTGGCAATTGTTAATTCTAACCTTTTTATACTCCTTCGACCTCCCGACGGATTAGCCGGGAGGCTTTTTTTTGCCGGCATCGGCGAGCAGCGCCTGGTACACTTCCCGCCTGGACAGTCCACGGTCGCGCGCGGCCAGGCGCATCGCTTCCTTGCGGTCTCCGCCGGCGGCGGCGTAGCGTTCGACATGCTCCGCCAGCGACAGGCCGGCCCACCACATGGACGGTCCGGCATCCGCCTCGTCGAACCGGGCGGCGAAGTCGTCTCGGACCGCGCCGTCGCACGCCACCATGCCGGGCATTGCGGCGCCGCTGCCCGAACCGCCCGCGCCTTCCATCACGACGCAGCACTCGCCGAGCGGCGGATGCTCCGCCAGCCTCGCGGCGCAAGCGGCGGCGGTGCCCCGGGCGATCTCCTCGTGCCGCTTGGTCAGTTCGCGGGCGATCGCCACCCGCCGCGCCGGCCATTTCGCGGCGATCGCTTCCATCGTCCGGCGCAGCCGGTGCGGGGCTTCGTAGAAAACGACGGTGGCTTGCTCCCGATCCCATGCGGCCAGCCAGCCGGCAAGCCCTTTGCGGTCCCGCGGCGGGAACCCGGCGAAGACGAACCGCTCGGTCGGCAGCCCGGAGACGATCAGGGCGGACAGCGCCGCATTCGCCCCCGGCACCGGCACGACCGGGATGTCCCGCGCGACCGCCGCCGCCGCCAGGTCCGCCCCCGGGTCCGAGATGCCGGGCAACCCGGCGTCGGTGACCAGCGCGATGGACGATCCGGCTTCCAGCAGCCGGATCAGCTCCGGTCCGCTGGCCTGCTTGTTGTGCTCGTGATAGGCGACCAGCTTCTGGCGGATGTCGAAATGGGTCAGCAGCTTGCGCGTCTGCCGCGTATCTTCGGCCGCGATCAGATCGACTTCCTTCAGCGTGCGAATCGCGCGGAACGTCATGTCCTCCAGGTTGCCGATCGGCGTGCCGACCAGGTACAGCGTGCCCGTCCGCCGCCCTTCGGCGAAGCTGGTCTGCAGGCGAACGCCGCCGCTGCCGTTATCCATGCCCGCATTCCCCCGCATCCGAATCCGCTTCCGCGCCCGCATCCGCGAGCTGCAGGCTTCGCCCGTAAAACACGTCCAGCAGCTCCTTCGTATACGCCCCGTCTTCCCCGTAGACGATCAGCGGCGGCAGCAGGCGCACGTCGGGCCTGCCGCCCTGCCGCGACTCGATCAACACCATATTCGCTTCCGCCTGCGGACGCGGGTGCACGAACCGGATCCGCTTCGGCTCCAGCCGGTGCCGCTGCAGAGCAGCCAGAATCTCCGCCAGCCGGGCCGGCCGGTGCACCATCGAGACCCGCCCTCCGGGCCGGACCAGCCGGGCGCAAGCGGCGACCGCGTCCTCCAGCGTGCAGGCCAGCTCATGGCGGGCCATCGCCTGGTGCGGGTTGCCCTTCGCTTCCCCGGAGCCGACCGGCAGATAGGGCGGGTTGACGGTGACGGCGTCATACGGCTCCCCTTGCGGAAGGCCGAACGTCCGCAGATCGCCGTCGATAATGCGGATCCGCTTCTCCAGCCCGTTGCAGGCCACGCTTCGCCGCGCCATGTCGGCCAGGCGCGGCTGAATTTCCAGCCCGTCTACGGCGGCCTTCGTGCGCGTCGACAGCAGCAGCGGAATGACGCCGTTGCCGGTGCACAGGTCGAGGATCCGTCCGCGCGGCGGCACGCCGGCAAACCGGGCCAGCAGCACCGCGTCCAGCGAAAAGCTGAACACGTCGGGGCTTTGGATAATTTTCAAGTCGTTCGTGATCAAATGGTCGAGCCGTTCCCCGGGAAGCAATTGCCCGGGAAGCCGTTCCGCGCCAATCGGCGAATTCATCGGAATCTCCACTCCAGCGCCTCAAGTCCGTTCCAAGCCGGTCACCGCTCGTTTATCGGGCGATTCAAACCTATATTATAGATTTCCGCAGGAAAAGACAAACGCCCCGCCCGCCGCGCAAAAAAACCGCCCGCTCCCTTGCGGAAGAAGGCGGTTGCGCTTTTTGGAAATCGGACAGGACCCGCGCTCATTTATTGAAGAACGAAATACAGAACAGGCAGTCTCCTTCCATCCGCAAATGGCCGTAGTAGACGTTGCAGATGTGAAACCCTTCATGGTACAGGCGGACCAGGTTGTCGTAGCCTTCCCCGACGCCTGAAGCCGGTTTGTCTTCCTTGACGGCGGACGGCTCGTCCTTGTGCTCCAAACCGAATCCTTCCGGGGGATTGTCTCGCTTCAAAATTTTGCGGAGCTGCTGGTTCTCGATGCGAAGCCGCTGATTTTCTTCAAGCAGCTCTTTCACCCTCAGCTTCAGCTCCCCGAAATCCTGGTGCATCGTTCCGAGATTCGACTCCAGCTCTTCCATGCGCACATAAATGTCCTTCATGTACCGCTTTCCACCCCAAAGGCGCCGAGTTGAACGGTCCGCTTATTTCAAGACAACATCCTCCAACGGAAGTTCCTTCACCTTTCCCAGTTCGAACAACTGAACATGAACCGTGCCGTTTCCGGCGTTCAAAGCGACCACTTTGCCGTCGCCCAGAGAGGTGACGACGATTTTCCCGACCGCCGGCATCTCTTCCTTGGCGCTTTCGTAGTTGTCGTGCTCGTATTTCAGGCAGCACATCAGCCGGCCGCACAGACCCGATATTTTCGTCGGATTGAGCGACAGGCTCTGGTCTTTGGCCATCTTGATCGAGACCGGCTCGAAGTCGCCGAGCCAGGAAGAACAGCACAGAATGCGCCCGCATGGACCGATGCCGCCGAGCATCTTCGCTTCGTCGCGAACCCCGATCTGCCGAAGCTCGATGCGGGTCCGGAACACGCTGGCCAAATCTTTCACCAGCTCCCGGAAATCGACGCGGCCTTCCGCCGTGAAGTAGAAAATGATTTTGTTCCGGTCGAACGTATATTCGACGTCCACCAGCTTCATCTTAAGCTGGTGGTCCTTGATCTTCTGCAGGCCGATCGTGAAAGCGTTCTTGGCGGCGGACCGGTTCTCCTCCACCGCGCGGGCGTCGGTCTCCCCCGCGATGCGGATCACCTTCTTCAACGGCAGCACGACGTCGTTCTCGTCGACCGTCTTCGGGCCGATGACGACCGTGCCGTACTCCACTCCGCGCGCCGTTTCTACGATGACATGCTGATCGCGGGCGACCGGATGCTCGGCGGGATCAAAGTAATAGATTTTGCCCGCTCTTTTGAAGCGGACGCCAACCACCTCGTACATGCTACCCCTCCCGCACGTTCACCAGAAATTGCTCCAATGCCAGCTGCGGTTGAACGTTCGCCCGGATGCGGCGAACCGCCGCCAGCGCCAGCTCCATCGCCCGGACCCAGCCGTCCACGCCCCGGGTCGGAGCTTGCTTCGCGAACCAGTCCGCCTGGTCGGGGAAGACCAGCCGATCTTGCCTTCCGGTCAGCGCGTATATCATATCCCGATACCATAAGGCCATCATCTGCAATAAAATTTCCACATGCTCCGAAAGATCCGACTTGAAGACCTGCTGCTGCGCGATGAGCAGAACGGCAGGGACTCCGGACGGACTCTCTCTGCCTAATTGTATCACTACGTTTCGGATTTCTGCAAACCAATTCTGTTCGGTCAGTTCCCGGCAGCCGTCCAGTCCTGCAGCCAGATGAACCGCGGCTCTGGCCAAGAGCGGCGGCTTGCCTTCGGCAATGAGCGCCTTCTCCATCTCTTGCGGATCGCCAGGTACGAACGGGACAAGCTGGGCGCGCGACACGATCGTCGGCAGCACCGCTTGCGCGCTCGGCGCGAGCAGAACGGCCACCACCGGCGACGGCGGCTCCTCCAAAAATTTAAGCAGGCTGTTGCCAGCCTGCACCGTCATCGTTTCCGCTCCTTCGATGATATACACCTTCCGCCCCGCGCCGGAACTGCGGTAGGCGAGCTCCCGCTGCAGGTCGCGGATCTGCTCGATCTTGACCGAGCTGCCGTCGGGCGCCAGGCGGTGCAGGTCGGGATGGTTGCCGTGCAGCACTTTGCGGCAGGACAGGCATTCCCCGCAGGCGTCGTCCCCTTCCCGCTCGCACAGGAGCGCCGCGGCGAACGCCTGCGCCATCGCGCTTCGTCCGGACCCTGCCGGTCCGGCGAACAGATACGCGTGCGCCACTTTGCCGGAGCGCAGGGCGCGCTGCAGCAACGCTTTGGCCCGATCCTGGCCGGGAACGCTGCCTATGAGCATCCTGGCTCCCCTCCTTCATGGATTCCCAAAATCTTAAAAGGCGAGATTGATCAGCATGCCGCGGATTTCCCCGACTTTGCGCAGCAGCTCGAGCCGCCCTTGCTCGGACTGAAGCAGCTCCTCGCCCATGGACACCAGCATCGCGTCCACCTCTTCCAACAGCTTGTACCGCTTCCCGCGGCCGCGCCGGTCCCAGCCGCGCGTCTCTTTCAGGACGATGCCGCGGCGGACGGTGTCTTCCAGAAACGATTTCACCATCTGCCGGTAAGCCATCAGCTCGCGGACGGTCATCGAGCGAGCCAGACGCTCCCCTTGCAGGCGGATGTCCTCCAGCTTGCGCTGCAGTTCTTCCTGCGTCCGTTCTTCCTCCTGCTGCTGCAGCAGATCCCCGAAGCTGCGGGCCTGCGCCGGCCGGGCCGGAGCGTCGCCTCTCGGCACGATTTTGCCGGTCGGATAATAGCCGGATTGGATTTTCATTTCGCTCACCGCCGAGCTTTCGGATTAGAAATGTTCGAACCGTTCGACGGGAAGCACGAACACCGCCGCGCCGCCGACCTGGACTTCCACCGGGAAAGGAATGTAGGAATCGGCCGCGCCGCTGACGGGAGAGACAGGCGTCACCAGCTGATCCCGCACTTTGCAATTCGACCGGATGACGTCCAGCACTTGCTGAACCCGATCATCTTCGATCCCGATCAGAAACGTCGTGTTGCCCGCCCGCAGAAAGCCGCCGGTACTGGCCAGCTTCGTCGCCCGAAATCCCTCTTTGATGAGCGCATTCGACAAACGGTTGCTGTCCTTGTCCTGCACGACTGCAATCATCAGCTTCATCGGCCGTTCCTCCTTTATAGCTTGAAATCGTGTTTCTACTATAATATATTTGGACACGCCCGTCCAAAATCCTTGTCGGCTGCGCCGCCACTTTAGCCCGGGCTGTTCGCCCGCGCCATAAAGCGATCCAGCGCTTGCCTCGCTTCCTCGAACACTTCGTCCTCCGTTCCGCTCCCGTCGATTCGGACGATCCGGCCGGGAAACCGGCTCATGAGTTCCAGGTACCCTTGGCGCACTTTCCGGTGAAAATCGAGCGATTCCAGGTCCAGCCGATTGATCTCCCGGTCCCCGCGCCGGCTGACGCGCCTCAGTCCCAATTCCGGATCGACGTCCAGATACAAGGTCAGGTCGGGGAACGCGTCCTCGATCGCAAAACGGTTGATGGACAGAATCTCGTCGATGCCGAGCCCTCTGGCATACCCCTGATAGGCCAGGCTGCTGTCGATAAAACGGTCGCACAGAACGGTCGTGCCTTCTTGCAAAGCCGGCGCGATTTTCTCGACATAGTGCTGCCTTCTGGCGGCGGCGTACAGCAGCGCTTCGGTCCGTCCGTCCATCCCGGCATGATTGCGGTCCAGCAGAATCGCCCGGATCTGTTCGGCAATCGCGATCCCCCCGGGCTCCCGGGTGGTGATGACGTCGAACCCCTTCGATGCCAAATAGTCGGCCGCTCTCTTCACGATCGTCGACTTGCCGGCGCCCTCATTCCCTTCCGCCGTAATGAAGCAGCCTCTTTTCATAGATGAGTGCCCCGATCCATAGAGATAAAAAGACTTATTTTACTTATTATAACCGAAAGACTAAACTGTAATCGACCGTTTTTTGTTTGCGCGGCGGCGGTTGCCGTCCCGGAATTCACGGAAAGCGGAGTGGGTGCGGGATGAGCCGAGTGAGGGTTCATGCGAAAAAGAAGGCCCGGGAAATCAAACAGAATCTGTACGTGCTGTACCTGGCCTATCGGGATCCCCGGGTTCCCCGGCATGCCAAGCTGTTCGCCCTGTGCGTGGTCGCCTACGCCTTCAGCCCGATCGACCTCATCCCCGATTTTGTCCCGGTCCTCGGCTATTTGGACGACGTGATCCTGGTCCCGCTGGGCGTCCTGTTGGCGCTGAAAATGATCCCGCCGTCCGTCGTGGCGGACTGCAAGGAGCGGGCGGAAGAACTGCGCGAGAAAGGGAAGCCCAAAGTGTGGGCGGCGGGGATTCTGGTGGTGCTGGTCTGGATCGCCTTGGCCTTGTGGGCGGCGACCGCTCTTTGCCGCGTCGGCGCGCGTTGGATTCGCTAGACCGGCCGCGGCTGTTGCGCGGCGCGGGGATCGAAACCGGGCATTCGCATGGCCGGATTGCCGGGAGGGCCGGTTTGCGGCTCCCGCGTCACCCGGGCACGCTGCCCCGCGCCATCCGGCCGCGCAGGGCCGCCGCTGCCCGGACCGCCGCGTAGACGATCGCCGAGGCGGCGCTGACCAGCATCATATCGGAGCAGACGTTGAACATGAACAGATGCTTGCCGAGATCGGCCTCTCCGTCCCCGATCAGCGGAATGGCGAACGAGAACGCGCCGGAGACGGCCACGGCCGCCAGCGCTTCCGCCAGAAGCCGCGTTTTCAGCGTTCGTGCGCGGATCCACATTAGAACGAGCGCCGCGGCGTACAGCAAGTAGAATCCGAGCACCCATCCGAGCGAATGGGGCAGGACGTCGTGCTTGAATCGGCTCCAGCCGCTGAAGCTTTGGGACAGCGCGCCCGGAGGCTTCCCGGCCGATTTGTCGTAATTGCCCAGATAATACGGGCGAATCGAGACCCCGTTGTCCGCCGCCACTTCCAGTTTACGCACGAAGCGGTCGGGGTGCTTCAGGTAAAACAGGATGATGTCCTTGTGCCCGAGCCGGTCCAGCACTTCCCGGCGCAGCGTCGGGTCGCTCTGGGGAATGGCGGTGTCCGGTTGAAAATAATTCGTTCCCTTAAGCACCGCGTACCGAACCGGGATTCCCAGTTCTTTCAAGTCCTGCTCCGGCGTCGGGGAATCTTTCAGAATGCCGTAAAAAATCGATTGGTACAAATTGATATGCCGCAGCCCGTCCGGAACGGCCGCCAGCAGCAGAGCCGCGCCGGCCGCAAGAACCACGGCCCCGGACGCAACCTGCTTGCGCCACCGTTTGTCCGCCCGCAATCCCCGCATGCGCCAGGCGAGCAGGGCAAACGGAAATCCGAGCGGGGCGTTCTGGATTTTCGACGACAGCACGGCGAACGCCGCGCCGACGAACAGGGCGAACATCCGGCCGCTCGGCCTCTCGGCGTCGGCCAGCGCGAAAACCGCGGCCACCGCCAGCAGCATGGCCACGAAAGCGTACGGTTCGCCGAACAGAGACTGGAAATACGCGGCATAGGCGACATCGGCGAAGACGAAAACGGCGAAGCCCCCGAGCAAAGCGGCGGAAGCGGCGGTCGGGCCGCGGCCGTTAAGATTCGGCGCGTGGCGGACGATGAGCCACAGGGACAGCAGCAGGAAAAACGCGTAGCACCCGCCGAGCACGCGAATGTCGAAGCGATTCCAGCTGAACAGGTGCCCGATCCAGCCCGCCACGGTCGTCAGCAAAATTTGCGTCGTGACGTATCCGCCCCGCAGCACGTGCCCATAAGCATAATACTGGTGCGCATACGCGAAATAGCGGTCGGCATAGCTTTCATGGGGATCGGCATAGTCCAGTCCCGACAGGCCCATGATCCGCTCGAAATCGCCGTTGTTGGCCACGCCGAGCACCGGCGGAACGAAAAGCAGGTAGATGAGGATGCCTGCGGCTGCGGCTGCGGCCGACCAGGCGATCGGTTTGCGGAAATCCCGGACTTCCATCGGATTCTCCTTTGTCCTTGGCTTAGTCGATAATTTCGATTCGTCCGGCCTCCGGATCGGACAGGCCTTGCAGATTCGAGCCGGCTTCGGCCCATCGCCGGATCTGCCGCACGGCGCCGGCCGAGACCGGCTCGCCGGGGAACAAGAGCGGGATGCCGGGCGGATACGGGATGACCCATTCCGCCGACCGATGGCCGACCGCCGCTTCGATGGGAACGGACCGCGTCCGTTCAATCCGCCGCGCCAGCGCGACCGGCTCGGACACGGAGCCGGCCGCTTTCGCAGGCTCGGGCGGCTGCGGGCTCCTGCCGCCGGCGGCGGACGGGGCCGGCGGCCGTTCCCGCGCGATGCGGACGAGCGCCTCGGCCAGCGCCTCCCCGTCCTCCGGCGTCGAGCCGGCGCCGAACGCCAGCACCGCGTAGCGCGGATCGGCCATTTCCGCCCAGAGGCCCGAAGCTTCCAGCCGGCTCTGCAGCTCGAAGCCGCCGATCGCTCCTTCCCGGTCGAACAGCGCCATTTTCAGCGGATCCTGCGCAAGGCGGCCGCGTTTCACTTCCACGAACCCGAACGGCAGGCCCGCCAGCCGCTCTTTCGCGATCCGGACGGCGGCCAGCGCCCCTTCGAACATCTGCTCCCGCTGCACATGCAGCTGCCTTCGGGCCAGGTCGAGCGACGCCAGAATCGGGTAAGACGGGCTGGAGCTTTGCACCATCCTAAGCCATTGCCGCACCTCCCGGCGCGGGGCAAGGGCGCCCTGCAGATGCAGCATCGCCCCCATCGTCAGCGCCGGCAGCATTTTGTGCGTGGACTGCACGACGATGTCCGCGCCCGCCTTAAGCGCCGACGGCGGAAAGGCGGGATGCCGCCCGAAATGCGCGCCGTGCGCCTCATCCACCAGCACCGGCACGCCGGCGCGGTGCGCGGCCTCGATCAGCGGCGCGATATCGGCGCTTACGCCGTAATAGTTCGGGTTGCACAGGACGAGCGCGCAGGCATCCGGATAACGGCGCAGCGCCTCCTGAACGGTGGCCGGCGACGGAACCGTCGCGAGCCCCGATTCCCGGTCCGTCTCCGGCTGAAGAAAAACGGCCTGCGCATCCGCCATCATAAGCCCGTGGACGACGGACTTATGGACGTTGCGCTGCACGAGCATTGGCTTGTCCGGCCTGCTTAGCGCCAAGATGGCCGCCAGGTTGCCGGACGTGCTTCCTCCGACCAGGAAGCAGGTCTCCTCCGCGCCGAAGCAATCCGCGGCCAGCCGCTCGGCTTCCGCGATCGCGCCGGCCGGATGATGCAGATCGTCCGTATCGGACAGCTCGGTCAGATCCAACCGGAGGATGTCCGCGTAGTACCGTTCGGCCTCCGGATCGCGCCAAGCCGGACGCTGCTTGTGCCCCGGCACATGGAACGACAACGGCTTGCGCCCGGCATGCCGAACCAACGCCTCGAACAGCGGGGCGCTCGCTTTATCCACGCACGGTTCCTCCTCGTCCGGTGAAACCGGTGTCCTTTTCGTCATACATTAAAAGTTATTGTACCAAAACGCCCGCGGCGGTGCCAAATTCGCCCGATCCACGCGAAAAAAGCCGAAACGACATCGTTCGGCCATTCGTTCAAATTCGGACTTCATGCATGAAAGCGAACCCAGAGTTGTTTCATTTGCCGTACGAAAAAGGGATATTTCTCGTCTTCCACTTCCGTCCGCACCATTTCCGATTCGCAGGAATGACATATGAATTCGCTGACGATAACGATTCCTTCGTCTTTGGGCTCGCCGCAGATCATGCAAATCCGGGTCTCTGCCGGTTCCATCTCGCACACCGCCTTTGCCTCATCATTACTCCCATTATGAACGAAATTCTATGAAAAAATACCTTTTTTCATAGCCGGTTGTCCGCCATTCCGCCGAAGGATAACAAACGAGGCTTCCGTTTCCGATAGTTATGATCAAGAGGGCATCTTTCAATTTCGCGAAGGAGCCGGGCGATGAACGAGCGATCGCAGATCCGCGAGCCTACCATCTATCACTACAAGTTGGTCCGCAAGCTGAATCTTCGGACGGAGCGCAAATACAGCTACTTTACCTCCGGCCTTGTGGCCATCGCAGCCATGGGACTTCTATACGACTGGATCGGGGCGGTCTATTCCGCGCTGAGCCTGCTGCTCATGCTGGCGATTCATACCGGCGTTCTGTGGCTGACGCTGCGGCGGGTGGATGAACCATCCATGAAGCGCTGGACTTTTCGGCGCGATTGGCCCTGGATCGGACCGCTCCCGATCCGGGACACGACGCTCAGCCTGTTCCGGCGGCTGCATTTCCATCTGTTTCTGGTCGGCTGCTGCGCCGCCGTTTTGCTGTACCCGTGGGCTCATCCTTCCGTCGTTGTCTCTCTGCTGTATTGGCACGTGTGGCTGCTGGCGCCGCGGGTCTCCCTACTGTGGGCCATGCGGCGTGAGCTGGGCGACGGCGTCCTGCGGCTGGATTCCCGCGAAGTTTTTTACTACCACCGATAAAAGCGCGTGATCCTCGTCTGGAATTGGTCCATATTATTCCAAAATCCCGCAGGTGGTTCATGGCAACAAAAAAACGCTTCCTCGCTATACTTAATGGCTAATGGGTCTACAAAATAGAACTATAGTCAATACTGCTCAGTAAGACGTTAATAGGGCGGGATGACGATGTGGACCTCCATTAGCAGCAAGGACAATATGATCT
>Ga0207789_1000112_pt1 | contig 68701 bp, 48 predicted proteins | sample HigsolmetaGSP12D_FD_184840 | JGI IMG/M metagenome (GOLD analysis project Ga0207789, IMG submission 184840) | High solid enriched microbial communities from the Joint BioEnergy Institute, USA - SP1-2-D (SPAdes) | ecosystem: Engineered > Bioreactor > SSF (Solid state fermentation) > Aerobic >...
CTTATAAGTGGGAATCTTTAGTTAATGCAAAATATGAATGGGGAACAGCATTTGCAATTAAAAATTTATTGGGACCTGTCGGACTAATTATTTTAGTTATTGCAACATTAATGGGCATTTTAACGGGCCTCAATGGATTTATTACTTCTTCAAGCAGAGTCCTTTTTTCAATGTCTCGTGCAAAATTAGCCCCAAATTTATTTTCTAAGCTGCACCCTAAATATAATACACCTTTTATAGGCGTTATATTTGTTGTAGGTATTTCAATGATAGCACCGTGGTTCGGTCGTCAGGTATTGACATGGGTAGTCGATATGTCATCAGTGGGAGTCACGGTGGGGTATTTTTATACATGTTTTACTGCTTATAAACTTACAATATGGGGGAAAAAAAGTAATTTTACTAAGAAACTAATGGTAAAAGCCCCTGTTATAAAATTCCTTTCATTATTAGGAATATTTGTAAGTGTAATATTCCTATTGTTATTATTAATTCCGACTTCTCCAGTCTTTTTAGGCAAGCAGTCCCTAATAGCATTAATAATTTGGATTATTACAGGATTTATTTTTTATTTAAACATTCGTAAAGAAATGAATGCAGTTTCTGAAGAAGAAATGAGTTATTTGATTACTGGCAAAATGAAATTTAACTGAATTTTGAAGAGGATGTCTAAAAAGTTCAAATTTGGATAAATGTTAGCTAAACTAGTGCACCAAGAATGTTGATGTAACAGCATTTCTTGATTGTTTTTGGCAAGTGTCATTTTTAATTGCCATTTCATACAACTTTTACTTGCCAAAAACACTTTCTTACAAGATCATTTTTATTAACCTTTTGGTCTAGCATTTAATCACTCCCCTTAATTTGTTTTAATTTCGTACTTATATGCGTACAATATTAACTTCATTATACTGTACTCTTAAAGGTACAGTCAACATATGAGGAGTGATATTTTTGAAAAAAGTAGAGCTGCAACTTAATCAATTATTACACAAACATCAGTTATCGATTACACAATTACATCTGAAAACAGGAATTCGTCGTGCAACATTAAGTGATCTAGCAAATGGTAAGCGGCAACGAATTCAATTAGAACACTTAAGTAAAATTGCAGATGCATTAGATATTACAGATATGAATGAATTGCTTTGTATTGTGGAAGATGAAGAGCAAGCATATTAATTTGAAAATTAAAGGTATAGACGTTCAATTGAGTAAAGACAAACACCTCAACGATTGGCAAAATTTAATTGTCTAAAAAGACTGCCACATAGAAGAGGTGCTTTAAGTATTTATTAGGTTACTGTATGATGAAAATGAACACGAAAAGACCATTAATTGCAGTCTCTTAACCGATCTAGCATTTCCTTTTTGATTTTTTGTTAAGTTGTTTTCGTTTTTAAGCCAAATATATTGAGCATTTTTTAGGTCTTTACAACTTTTTTGCTCATTTCGACGGGCTTTATCTACCGCATCATTTACGGCTTTTATGACATGAAATTTTTCAAAGGTAATGGACACATTTGAAAATTGCTCCTGTGCGCCTTTCGTGAATGCTGGGGACATATCCATGCATAATTCGGTAGTTTTACTGGCAACTCCGCCTCTCTTTACATTCCTTTCATGTTCCATGTGGTAGAATCCTTACCTGTCGCCACATGGATCACATTCTATTTTCTGGATCCATGAAGATGAAGATGTAATTGTGTCTCTTTTTGGATGAGGTTTCATCCACATTAATCATGGTCACATTTGATAAATCTTGAGCTTCAATAGCATAATCAACATAATTGTGCAAAATACGCCATAACCTTGTATCATATTCACCAACAAGCCGACTGATCGCACTCATGGGCGTGTCTTTCGCTAACGCAATAATCCATGCAACAAAAAGAGTTGTAAAGTTAGCACGATCTTTAATGGCTCACGGCACTCTAATCCGGTGGATTTTTCCACATTGGTCGCACTGAGTACGAGGTAACTCAGCATGGATAAACATGAGATATTCCATAAAGTTGAGGTAACGCCATCTCCGGTTATAATCAGCAATGTTGTAACAGGTTGAGATTTCAGACCACAGCTCGAACAAGTAAAAGCAGAACCTTCATGGAAAGTTACGTAAACATCTAATTGTCCTCTTTTTTACCTCATCAAACATACAGCTTTCAATAAACCAAGGTTCTTGAATGTGAAACACTTTATTAATATCTTTCATTTCAATGGTCATACAGATCACCTGAATTCTATAAGTTTAGAGTTCACTATTAACACTAATTTCTCATTTTAAATAGAGAAGAAGCAATTTTTTGCAATCCAAATAAGATTTTTATAAATTATAATGTAAAATAAGAGTAGAAACTGTTTTCCCAATATTTAGCTATGGAAGATTTTTAGAGAATTTACTATGGAGGTGGTAGATTGAAAATACAAAAGACCTTCAAAGAGGTTTGGGAGCAATTTATCTATGAGGGAACATTGGATGAATCATTAAATCCAATCGTAAGAGATTCTTGGATTCGTTCAAAAAAAATGGGGATTAATCCGTTTCGGTCGTATGGAGAAATAAAACCTATTGATATGAACCAGTATTCATATTTAATTGATATTGCTACACCGTTCATGAAAAGTTTATTTTCAATTGTGAAAGGTTCAGGTTTTATGGTTTTAATTTGTAATGAAAAAGGTCAATTGTTAAAAGTAATCGGAGACAGTGAACCTTTGAAAATGGCTAAAAAAATCGGATTTATCGAGAAAGCAGACTGGAGTGAACAGTCAATTGGAACAAATGCCATTGGTACTTCCATTGTCATTAATAAGCCCCTACAAATTGTGGCAGAAGAGCATTATACAAAAATTTGCCAAACATGGACCTGTTCTGCAGCGCCAATCCATGATTCAAAAGGGAAGATAATTGGGGTTTTAAATGTTTCAGGACCAAGGGAATATGTACATCTTCATACATTAGGAATGGTTGTTTCTTCAGTAAAAGCGATGGAATATCAATTAAAACTACATGAAAATACACATCAAATTTTACGGATGCAAAAGTTTTTAGAAGCAGCTACAAATAATATTGACGAATGTATGTTAATTATCGATACAGTTGGAAATATAATCATTGCAAATGACCAAATTAAGAAACTTTTTCAATTTCAGGATGATCAACTTGTTCATAAGAAATTGAATGAGATCATATTAGAACCACCCTTAGATTTCTCAAATCACATTCGTATAATGAATAAAGAAATTTACATTAAATTAAAAGATACTCAGAAATATTACCATTGTATCGTAAATAAAGTTCCTATATATCAGAATCGGAACTGGTTAGGTTCTATGATTACGTTGAAAGAAATGAAAAAGGTAAGACATTTTATCAATAATCTTACAGATAACAGAGCAAAGATAAACTTCCATGATATTATAGGACAAACGCCTTCTTTTATGAAAAAAATTAATGAAGCCAAACTTGCTGCCAAAACCAGTTCAACAGTGCTTATTCTTGGTGAAAGTGGAACCGGTAAAGATATGATTGCTCAAGCGATCCATAACGAAAGTGATCGATGGAATAAACCGTTTATCTCCATTAATTGTGGAGGTATACCAAGAGACTTATTAGGTAGTGAGTTATTTGGTTATGAAGAAGGGGCCTTTACAGGTGCTAAAAAAGGTGGAAGTCCTGGTAAATTTGAATTGGCAGATGGTGGCACGCTTTTTCTTGATGAAATAGGTGAGATGTCCCTGGAGATGCAAGTGCTTCTTTTACGGGTCCTCCAAGATAAAGAAGTAATCCGCATTGGTGGTCAAAAAGTCATCCCAGTTGATGTCCGAATTATTGCAGCAACCAATCGGAACCTTCGTGATGAAGTGAAAAAAGGAAGTTTTCGAGAGGATTTGTTTTTTCGGTTAAATGTGATGCCAATCGAATTACCTCCATTACGTGAGAGACAAACCGATATCCCTTTATTAGTAGATTTCTTTGTCCGTAAGTTATGTGAAAATTTATCGAGGCCGATGCCTACAATAGAACCGGAATTTATTCAAGAATTGATTCAATATAGCTGGCCAGGTAATATTCGTGAACTACAAAATATTCTAGAAAGAACAATTAATAAAAATACGAAGAATGCCTTAACTGTTCATGACTTGCCTGATGAAATTTATGAAAAGGCCCATTTAAAAGATTCAACTGTCACTTTGAATCGACATGAATTAAAAAAGCAATCGATTATACATGCATTAAATTTATTTAACGGAAATATTTCAAAGGCAGCAAAGTATTTAGGAATAGCAAGAAGTACTTTTTATAGACAAATGAAAAAATATCAAATTCAATAGAATTAAAGTGTTGCATTTTGTTCTAAATTGTAGCGCTTACATTATTACAAAGTGTCTCATAATGGGACACTTTTTCTGCTATTTTTCCAACCTTATATTAAGATAACAAGACTACATTGGTGGTTCCTTAAAACTACTGTAGACATTACTCCAATTGACCAGCTTGCTTTTTTTACAAAACCCCTTAAAAGTCAGAAAAACCCTTTGAAGAAAATCGAATAAAATGGCATGAAACTTGCATTAATTTTTTATGTGAGTTATACAAGATCAGTTTTAATAAAAGGAGGAAGTGAAATTGACGATTTCAATTGATCATCTTAAATGGTTGTATGAAACCATGTACAAAATTCGCTACTTTGAAGACAAAATGGTTGAAACTTATTCAGAGGGGAAAAATCCAGTTTTTAACATAGGATTAGGCCCTGTTCCTGGCGAGATGCACTTGTCGAAAGGACAAGAACCAGCAGCAGTTGGTATTTGTGTTCATCTCAGAAAAGAGGATACTGTATCATCCCCACATCGTCCACATCACCATGCGATTGCAAAAGGTGTTGATTTGAAAAAGATGACTGCAGAAATGTTTGGTAAAGTTACGGGATTAAGTAAGGGAAAAGGTGGACACATGCATTTATTTGATCCTGAAGTTAACTTCTCTTGTGGTGGAATTGTTGCAGCAAATGTACCGCAAGCTGTCGGAGCTGCTTTGGTTGCAAAGAAAAGAAATCGTGATGATGTAGCAGTAGCCTTTATCGGTGAAGGTGCTGCCAACCAAGGAGCTTTTCACGAATCTTTAAATCTTGCTGCTTTATGGAATTTACCATTTATTTTAGTTGTTGAAAATAATAATTACGGTATATCCGTAACGAAATCAAAATCTACTTCTGTTCCTTCTAATGATTTACGTGCTTCTGCATATGGAATAAAAGGTTATTATGTTACAGATAATGATCCAATCGCCATGTATGAAGTTTCTAAAGATGCTGTTGAACGGGCAAGAAGAGGCGAGGGACCATCTATTATCGAAATTGAAACATATCGTTATCTTGGTCACTTCCAAGGAGATCCCGAAGTGTATCGTGATAAAGAAGAAGTTCCTCATTTGAAAGAAAAAGATCCAATTACTAAACTGCGTAATCATTTAATTTCCGAAAATAACCTTTCGGAAGATGATGTTGTTAAATTAGAAAATAGAGCAATGCTTGAAGTGGATGAAGCTTATAAGTTTGCTAGAGAAAGTGAATATCCAAAGCCAGAGGCAGCCTTAGAGGATTTATTTGTTTAATTGAATTACATTAAGAGGAGTGAATTATTTTGTTACAAACAAAAAAACGCTTATTGACTGGTAATAAAGCGCTTGCGGAGGCAATACGGCTAGAAATGGAAAGAGACCCAGAAGTATTTGTGATGGGGGAAGATGTTGGAAAATATGGTGGAATTTTTGGTGCAACTGAAGGATTATTGCAAAAATTTGGACCTGATCGGATAATGGATACGCCAATTTCTGAAACTGCATTCATCGGAGCAGCTGTTGGAGCAGCCTCTCAAGGAATGCGACCGATCGTTGAATTAATGTTCGTCGATTTCTTTGGTGTATGCATGGATCAAATCTATAACCAAATGGCAAAAATTCCGTATATGTCAGGCGGAAATGTTAGACTTCCTATGGTACTTATGACAGCCGTTGGTGGTGGATATAATGACGCTGCACAACACTCACAAACCTTGTATGCTACTTTTGCACATTTACCAGGCATGAAGGTTGTTGTACCAACAACACCTTTTGATTTGAAAGGTATGATGATATCTGCCATTCGAGATGATAATCCGGTCGTATTTATGTTTAATAAAACACTACAAGGTTTAGGCTGGATGGATCAAATTCATGCATCACTTGGACATGTTCCGGAAGAAGCCTACACGGTTCCGCTCGGAAAAGCTAAGGTTGTTCGTGAAGGTACAGATGTTACGATTGTTGGTATTCAGATGACGACAGTTCAAGAGCAGGAAGCAGCAAAAAAATTAGAACAAGATGGAATTAGCGCTGAAATAATAGACTTACGATCCCTTGTTCCACTAGATAAAGAAACTATACTCAACTCCATTAAAAAGACGCATCGTTTACTAGTTGTTGATGAAGATTATCTATCCTATGGTATGACCGCAGAAATTGCTGCATTGGCTGCAGAACAGGCATTATATGATTTGGACGCACCAGTAAAAAGAATTGCGATACCAGATGTTCCCATCCCCTATAGTCGTTCATTAGAACAATTTGTATTACCAAGTGCAGAAAAAATTTACAATGAGGCTCGAAAACTTGTAAATGAATAAAATGAATATAAAGGAGTATCTTATTTATGCTGGTAGAAGTAAAATTACCGCGACAATCTGAGCAGAACGATGAAAGTTTAATCACTTTCTGGCATGTCTCAGAAGATGATCCAATAAAAAAAGGTGATATCCTTGTAGAAGTTCAAACAGAAAAAGCTGTGTCAGAGATAGAAGCACCTGAGTCCGGGATTATTAAGGAAATTAAGAAAAAAAGAGGAGAAACTGTTAAAGTAGATGAAGTCTTGGTTGTCATTGAAACTGAAATATTCAAACAAGCAAGTGCTGTTCAAGAATCAGCCGTAACTGTTGCAGAACGGATAAAACCAGAAAACCAAATTCACGTGAATGTAAAGGCAACACCACGGGTCAAAAAATTAGCAAGAGAATTAGGTGTTGATTGGCAACAGGTAATTCCAAAAGGTTCGAACGGAATATTAACAGAAGAGGATATTCGAAATTTTGCAACAGCTAATACTGAACCAGGTGTAGAAGATAAAATTGTTGTAGATGAAAAACCTATAGAAAACATAGCTGAAAAGAAACAAAAGAATATTGTTGCTGCACCATCCGTTCGGAAATATGCCCGTGAACATAATATCAATTTGGAAGAAATTGAACCAATAAGTCCAAATGGAAAAATCATGAAGAGTGATATAGTCCGGGCAATCGGAGATCAAGTTCAACGAAAGAGTCCAGATACCGACACACAAACTTCTGATCGTAGAATTCCATTATCGGGTATTCGGAAGGTAATTGCAAGTGCGATGGTCCATTCAAAAACAACAATACCTCAGGTTACTCATTTTGATGAAGTAGAGGTATCCCAATTAGTTGAGCATAGACAAAGGTTGAAACCTTATTTTAATGACGAAGGTGTAAAACTCACATTTTTAGCCTATGTGGTTAAAGCATTAACCGAAGTTCTTAAGAAATACCCAATGTTAAATGCATCTTTAGATGAACAAACGGATGAAATCATAATGCATGACCATTATCATATCGGTATTGCTGTTGATACAGAACGCGGCCTGGTTGTTCCGGTTATCAAAAATGCAGAGCAAAAGTCTCTTTATAATGTTGCAAAAGAAATAGAAGAACTCTCTCAAAAAGCTAGAAATGGAATAATCAAAGCAGATGAAATGACTGGAGGAACTTGTACGATTTCCAATATTGGCTCTGAAAAAGGATCTTGGTTTACACCTATTATTAATTCACCGCAAGCTTGTATAATAGGTATTGGTAGAATTGAGAAAAAGGTGGTCGTTATTAATGACAATATAGAAATTAAGCCGTTAATGGCTTTATCACTAAGCTATGATCATCGTATTATTGATGGTGTTATTGCGCAAAAGGCTATAACTGAATTTAAAGATTTTATTAGTAAGCCTGATTTATTACTAGCTTACTAAAATAGGTGCAGTTTATTGGTATATCAACCAAATGATATAAAGACTAATTTATTTAGACTTTTTGTTAGCTAATAGGAAAGTTCTCATTGCGGGGCCAAAGTTTGTACGTCGCGAATAGGGCGCGACTCGCGATTTTCTTAAGGAAAAGCATGCGGATGAGAAAAAGCTTGTAGAACTGCTCAGATGGGGGTAGGGACGGAGGTACAGGTCCTTTGGCTCAATAATAATTAACGGGCCGATGAACCTGACCACGTCCCAATCCCATATTTAGGGGGAGTATGATGAAATGATTGGTGAACAGTTAAATGCTAATCCCTTGATGGAAAAGTAAACCCTGAAACCTGTTTCCAATCCGTACGTGTGCTAATGTAAAAGATTAAGAGCATTTACTTTTAATCTGTGCGGTAAGGTAAGATAAAGATGGCAGGCGAGCGGGTTATACTTTTAATTTAAACGATTTGATTTTGATAGATGGTAAACATGTGGAGAGCAAGGTGGATCGTTATATATTTTTTTCCCTCATTCCAGCAATTCGTTTTTTATGCAAATTTTTTTTGAAATGTAAGAAGGATTTTTTCAAACTTTGTTGAATAAATGTATTAGTTTTTCATCCCCAATATCATATCGTTTTTCCCCAAACAATTTGAAGACGATGACGATCTCGGAACAAATTGGAAATGATTAAAATGGATTTCAAAGATGATTCGTTTTGTATATAATAATCAGTAGGAGTTGAGTGATGATGAGAAAAACAATAATATTGAAGACATGCTATCCCAATTAATTACCATGGTAGCTTCAATCCAGGTAGAGCAAAAAGAGATGAAACGGGTCCAACAAGAGATGCAGAATAAAATAGAGGAAATAGAAACGAAAGCAGAAGAACGTCATAAAGAAATTTTAGATCAGCTGACAGCACTTAAACATGACCAAGATTTTATTTGGGAAAAAACAGTGCGGCATGAAAGAGAGATTCACGCCATCAAAATGAAGTTAAGCTAGTGTGGTAGGTGTACTTCAAGAATTTTTTTGCCTACTGATTGTAGAAAGAACACACGAAATATCCACGTCCCTATGGGAATTTTTTTTGTGGCCGACATCGTGTAAGCGTTTGTTGTGGTATGCTCGTGTGATTAACATTGGCATACCAAACCAATCGGATACATGTGACGAGTCATTGATATGGGTCTTGGGAGCGGAGCCCTTGACTTGTCGTTAAGAGAGGGTGCTGTCCTGAAAGTTAAAAATTAAGCCAATGTGTATAGGTTATTGAAGTGATAGTGGCGGCGACTCCTCGAAAAATGCGAGTCGCATTTTCCTTCGTGCGATGCAAATTCGAGGAAGATTATTCGAAGTCCTGCGGGAACAGCACATATATTCGACGAAAGCACAGCGGCAGTCAAAAAAAGCTTTTGTGACGAAAGCGATAGCGACAGTCACACGAGCCGAAGACCCTGCAACACTGCACCTGCGTCTTCTAGTAACTCAGTGAAGCAGGATTCCTCGGTGCAAGAGCCAGAGAAGAGTATTCCAGGAAGTGGCTCTGGCTGAGGCCGTGCTTGCGGAAAGCGTCCGCCACCGAAACGAAAACCAACCAAAAATATTTTTTTATTATAAAATTTTAGAAGTTGTACTTTTAGGACAGCCCCTCTCAATATACATTTATCTTGTGTATTGTTTTGCCGGACTTTCGGGACAGCCACTTTGGATGCATCATAATTTAAATTGGCGAACGAGGTTATCTAAGTCTTTAACCAATTTCTCCAATTGTTTCGTATTTCCAACAACCTCTTCCATATAACTGCTTGATTCTTGGGCAGAGGCGGCAGTTTCTTCAATCCCTGCTGCTGATTCTTCAGAGATGGCAGCTATTTCTTCCATTGATGTACTCATCTGCTGATTTTGTGCTGTAATCGAACTCAAGTTTTCAATAATAGTCTGTAAATTCCCAACCATCCCTGTTACTGATTCATTGATAATATTAAATGTTTCACTTGTGGATTTAATTTGGGATGTCCCTTTTTCCACTTCATCATAACCGCTTTTAAGCGAATTAGTTACCTCTGAAATCTCATTTTGAATCCTGTTCACGATTTCGGTAATGTCTTTGACAGATACAGTGACCCCTTCAGATAGTTTTCTCACTTCTTCGGCCACAACTGCAAATCCTCTTCCGTGTTCTCCAGCTCTTGCTGCTTCAATAGCGGCATTAAGGGCAAGTAAATTGGTTTGATCGGATATGTCTTTAATCACATAGATCAACTTGGAAATTTTTTGCGATTCATCATGTAGATTTTGTACCTTTTGAACACTTTCTTCAACAATAGAATCAATTTTTGCCATTTGTTCGGTGGATTGATCCATTAATTCTTTTCCATCATTAGCAAAGGTGAGTACGATTTGCGATGATTCTTGAATTTTTTCGCCATTTTCATTTGCCACTTGAACAATTTTTGAGTATTGTTGCATCGACTCGGATACTAAATTTGAGTGATTCGCTTGAGATTCGGAACCTTTTGCTAAATCTTGCATGGTTACAGCGATCTGTTCGGAACTTGCTTTTACTTCATGAGCAAGTTGCGATAATGCTGAACTGCTCTCGCCGACTGTTGTTGTCATATTCGATATTTGTTGTATCATATTACGCAAATTTTCCCTCATTTTATTTATAGATGAACTAATTTGACCTATTTCATCCCTTCCGTCATACGCTAAAGCTTCAACCGTCAAATCGCCATCAGCAATTTTGTTACTTACTTTAACAACATTATTTAGATTTCGTGTAATATTTCTACTAATAAAGAAGATGAGTAATGAACCAACGATAATGGATAAGGCTATTGAGACGATTTGGATGTTAATAGCCAGTTGTTTACTATTTTCAGCTTGGGTAATAGCAGCTTGACGTTCTTTGTCGATATTTTCGCGTAAAATATCAAGCGCATAAATTGTAGTTGATCTTGCCTTATTAGCTTGACTTATGTAATAGGATGCCGACGAATCTGACATATTGTCAATGTCAGGGATGATATCTTTATTTAATAATTGATCAAGTTTCTTTTCATTCTCTTTAATGAGTTGATACAAGTTTTTTTGCTCTTTTGTAACTAAGATTTTATTAATTTCCTTTTCAATTTCCTTGAAAGTAGCGGTATCTGCATTATAATCGTCAATATTTTTATTACTTTTTTCAATGACATAACTCATGATATTCGCTGCTTTACTATTAATGACGGTACCCATTTGCGTAATCATGACCGAACGATCGGAGTCCCTTTCCAATCGTTCAATATTTTTCCCAATATTGTTGATTGATGTGGTGACAATGACTGTGGAAATGATAAAAAATATAAATACGGATATCAACGTTAGGGTGTATTTAGCACCTATTCGAAAATCTTTAAAATTTAATCTTTTTTGTCTCTTCTTAACCATATCAATTCTCCTAATATATATATAGTTGAATTTTTTGTAAATGCCTTCACATATTATATCATACAATTTCTTAACGTTTTTCACAAGATGATTTTTAGTATAATGGAGATAGGAAAAACCGAAAAAAAGGGAGGTAAAACGATGATTGTCCATATTCTTTTTGATGGACGGGTTCAAGGAGTAGGTTTTCGCTATTCTGTTATGCAAAAAGCATTGGAACATGGAATTAAAGGATGGGTGAGAAATAACGATGATGGGATGGTGGAGATGGAAGGTGAAGGAACAGAAGAACAAATTAAAATGTTTGTAGGATCTCTTCATACATGGCCAAATCGATTTATTAAAGTAACGAATAAAAAAATCACCTATTTGGACATTGAAAAAGGATATAAAAATTTTTCCATAGTTGGATAGGGAAGTTGGATAGGGAGGGTAAGAACCATTTGACTTCCTCCCTGAATAAAGTGTTTGTGGGATGTACAAAACTTATAAATATAAGACCGTTTTTGACTAAAATTACGAATTCTGGAAATGGAAATGGCGACGAGTGTACAATTTTGATAAGTTCGTTTTTGACCTTTTTTCAAGTCATTCACCATTTTGGGAGCAAATTGTCTAGATTTAAAAGTTTGTCTTTGTCCCTTGATGGAAGACCAATTGCCATCTGTTTTCCATGTATTTCCAAATAGAACTCCTTAATGTATATTGCTGAGTTTCTTTATTAAAAATACGATAGGTTGCTAGAACAATTTTGTCAGATAGTGGGTGAATTTCAAATTCGCTAAGTTGCATGTTGACAATTCCTATTCCTCCTGGCGGAATTCCATCCTTGTATAAAATTTTTCCTGAACTGCCGATTTCAAAATAATTGTCAGCAAGGATGTTCCTTAATTCGTTAACGGACATTCGAATATCCGGTCTTAGTAACATTTCTTCTAGCTTGCGTAAATGCTCCTTTAATAAATTGTTATTTTTCACTTCTTACGTTCCTCCAGTCAAAAATATAATAATCCTCATTGTCTTCTATTTCGGACAATAGTTGAATTGTCTTCTCCAGGGTATCCCTTACTGTGCGCGGCTGTATAATCGACAAATAAAAATAGTAGCCATTTGATGGTTACCTCCCAAAAAGTCTATTTTTCAAAAAAATGGAAGCACAATTTACAATATATTGTGTCTCAATAAATTTGGCTAACACTATATTTGATAATATCCTTCCATCCAATTTTTTGGGTACTAATCATTTGATTTATAAGATTTAGTAAGTGTGAGCAATTTTACAACAAGATTGGAAATTTTAAGACTCAGTGAGTTTGCACAATTTTACAGCAAGATCGGAAATTTTACCAGTTGATAGACTTTAAAGATTGGTGGTTTTTTTGTTTGTAAAAAATTTAACATTATTGAAGGGGGAGCTAATCGAAAGAACTTTGAACTTTTCAGCGCAAAGTGTCGACGAGAAACTATTCTGCTGACAAAAACAAGTATTTTTCTCATTTCGCAATTACGTAAAAAGTAGTTTTAACAAATATTGAATTTTTTGTGACAAAACGATTTACAACCTCTGAAAACTCATGATAGAATATGACCATAAGATTTTCAGGTCATCTGATGAGTTTAACGCTATATATTAATGGAACCTTAAATTGTAAGCGATTTAAAACAAAAGGGGTAACGATTATTTGAAGGGAGAAAAGAACATGTTAAAGGGGAATGTAAGGGTTCTGCTTGCTAGTTTAATAGGAAGTGCCATTGAGTGGTTTGATTACTTTTTGTATGGGACAGTTGCTTCATTAGTTTTTAATCAGTTATTTTTCGTTAGTAAAAATCCAACAGTTGGTTTACTTATTGCCTATACATCTTTTGCCATTGCCTTTTTCTTACGACCAATCGGGGGAATACTTTTTAGTCATATCGGGGACCGTTTAGGACGGAAAAAAACATTGGTTTTGACACTCAGTTTGATGGGAGTATCGACTTTTGGCATGGGTGTGTTGCCTACTTATCAGGTCATTGGTATTTGGGCGCCAATCTTCCTTACATGTTTACGTTTTGTTCAAGGACTTGCCCTCGGCGGTGAATGGGGAGGCTCTGTATTGTTGGCAGTTGAATATGCGCCGAAACATAAAAAGGGATTGTTTGGTAGTGTCCCGCAAATGGGGATTTCCATTGGTTTGATATTAGGATCTTTAGTTATGTCGGTCATGACCCTTTTACCTGAAGATCAGTTTATGTTATGGGGATGGCGGATACCGTTTTTATTAAGTGCCATACTTGTTGTTTTTGGATTGTGGATTCGAAAAGGGATTGATGAAACTCCTGCATTTAAAAAGGCACAAGAAGCTGGTGTAGTATCAAGAATACCGATTGCTGATACTTTAAGATACCATTGGAAAGCTGTGTTAATTGCAATGGGGGCAAAGGTGGTTGAAACGGGGCCGTTTTACATATTTGGAACATTTATTGTTTCGTACGCCACAACCAATTTGAACTTTAATAATACTGATGCGCTGAATGCTGTTGTAATAGGTTCGTTAGTAGCAACTATTCTTATTCCAATTATTGGAAACCTATCCGATCGTATTGGCAGAAGAAATATTTATTTATTAGGTATTGCAGCAACAATCCTATATGCCTTTCCATATTTCTGGATACTGCAACAAGGTTCAGTATTCTTGCTGATCTTGGCAACGGTAATTGGTCTTGGCTTTATTTGGGGTTCTGTCAATGCGGTTCTTGGGACGATGATGTCGGAATTTTTTCCTGCTCAAGTCCGCAATACGGGTATATCATTAGGCTATCAGCTGGGGGCGGCATTTGCAGGAGGTACGGCACCTCTTGTTGCCACGGCATTATTGGCGACATTTAACAATTCATTCGTTCCGGTAGCCTTATACATGATTTTAGCTGCAATCATCAGTTTATTCGCCATATCCTTTATAAAAAATACCGATCAAACAAATGAACAAATAGATTCAAAGTTCAATATAAATATGTAATTTTGACTGTATCAAAAGGGCGGAATTTTGCAAAATTACAGCATGATAACAAGCCTTGCTGTAGAAAATAGCATAGTCATCAGATGACCTGTTGTGTTTTGGTTAATCATAGAAAATATATTGTAAAAAGGAAACAATATTCGTGCGGTGTTCAAAAGGAAGGATGAATGTATTAGTGAGCTTAGTCCTCTAGAACACCGCATAATATTTAGTTAATATTTGAACTTGCAGAAGTTGTATAATAATGATAGAGGAAATTACTCAGTGATCACTGAAAAAGTACAAAAATATCTCCGCTAAGCACTATATTTAGATTGAATTTTGTGATGGGGAACTTATTCGAATTGTTCTTCAATCGTCTGGATCCAGCATACCGATTTGTTCGAAGGTGCTGAATAGGTTAATATGTATCTTGTGTCAACTATAAAATCGCAATAAGGTTGTATCGACGGCCTGGTGCTAAATGGGTTAATATTTATCTTTCTGTCAACAATAATTTTTCTCATACGTCACAAACGGAATCCAATGTTGGCCATTTATTAATAAAGCCAACGAATTTATAATGAATACGGAAAGGGTACAATTTTTTTCTATATACTTTTCATAATTATAGAATGGGAATTATTGTGAATTTACGGTATACTAAAAGATAGGTTAAAAAACATGACCAAGATAAAAATCAGTTTTGAAAATAGGTCATGTACATACAATGATTAAGACAAGCAACCATCATAGGGAGGTAATAGTATGAAGTTTTTCCTTGATACTGCGAATGTAGAAGAAATCAAACGGGTGAATCGGCTCGGATTGGTAGATGGGGTAACGACAAATCCAACCCTTATTGCACGGGAAGGTCGTGATTTTGAAGAAGTCATCAAAGAAATTTGCAGTATTGTCGATGGGCCAGTTAGTGCAGAAGTCATCGGCTTGACGACAGAAGAAATGGTTAATGAAGCGAGGATGCTTGCCGGCTGGGCACCAAATGTCGTCGTAAAAATTCCAATGACGGAAGATGGTCTAGCAGCAGTGAATATTCTTACTAAGGAAGGAATTAAAACAAATGTAACCCTTATCTTCTCAGTAGCACAAGGGTTAATGGCAGCTAAAGCAGGTGCCACTTATGTCAGTCCATTTGTTGGTCGATTGGATGATATCGGTGTGGATGGACTTGATTTGATTGTAAGGTTAAAACAAACGTTGATGAACTTCAATTTTGAAACAGAAATTATTACAGCTAGTGTCCGGAATCTCGAACATGTTGAAGCAGCTGCACTAGCCGGTGCGGATATTGCGACCATTCCGGGTTCATTGTTTCCGAAACTTTGGAGCCATCCATTAACGGATAAAGGAATCAAACAATTTTTAGAGGATTGGGAAAAAGTTCCTGTAAAAAAATAATGAATGTGGGGAAACTCGTAAAATTGGAACGAATGAATAACAGCCTAAAAAATGTTGCAAAAAATAATCAATACGGGGAGGCTCCTCATAAATGGGATTTCCCGTTTTCCTGACAGTGTTCTTGAAAAAGACAAAAAATAAGTCTGTGATGTATATCATAGTTTTAAAATATGGAGGAATGTTCAGTGAATAACACAGTATCCGTTGAGCAATTATCAATTAATACAATCCGCACATTATCCATCGATATGATTGAAAAGGCGAATTCAGGTCATCCGGGTTTACCGATGGGAGCCGCACCAATGGCTTATGTACTTTGGACTGAATATATGAATCATAATCCCAAAAATTCTAAATGGTTTAATCGGGACCGTTTCATTTTATCCGCGGGACACGGTTCGGCCCTATTATACAGTCTTCTGCATCTGTCCGGATATGATTTATCCATTGATGATTTAAAAAACTTCCGCCAACTTGGTTCACGGACGCCCGGACATCCTGAAGTTCATCATACAGATGGTGTTGAAGCCACGACCGGTCCTCTTGGTCAAGGGATTGCAATGGCCGTCGGTATGGCGATGGCGGAAAGATTTTTAGCTAATAAATATAATCGTGATGGTTTATCTATCGTTGATCATTATACATATGCCATGGTTGGAGATGGCGACTTAATGGAAGGAATCTCCCATGAAGCCGCATCACTCGCTGGGCATTTAAAACTTGGAAAATTAGTCGTGTTATACGATTCAAATGATATTTCATTGGATGGTGACTTGAGCCGTTCATTTTCGGATCAGACCGCAAAACGTTTTGAAGCATACGGCTGGCAAGTGTTGCGGGTAAAAGATGGTAACGATATTAAGGCCATTAGTCAGGCGATTAAAGAAGCAAAAGTAAACACTTCCCAACCGACTTTAATTGAAGTAAAAACGGTAATCGGTTATGGCTCTCCAAATAAATCAGGTTCATCTAAAGCTCATGGTGCACCTCTTGGTAAAGATGAAGTACAATTAACAAAACAAGCATACGGCTGGGATTATCCTGACTTCTACGTGCCTGAGGAAGTATATGCCGATTTCCGGAAAAAAGTAATTGATTCGGGTGAATCAGCTGAAGAGGAATGGAACCAATTGTTCAAAACATATAAAGAAAGTCATCCTGAGCTTGCTGCTGAATTGGAAGCTTCTTTGAATGGTGAACTTCCGGCAGGCTGGGATCAGGACTTGCCTGTATTTACCACGGGAGTAGATACTTTGGCAACTAGGGCTTCTTCTGGGAAAGTTTTAAATGCAATTGCAAAAAAGGTTCCGTTTTTAATTGGTGGTAGTGCAGACTTATTTGAATCCAATAAAAACTATGTCAACGATGCTGGTGACTTTGGTCCGGATCATTATGCCGGTCGAAATATGTGGTTCGGTGTCCGCGAATTTGCTATGGGTGCCGCATTAAACGGAATGGCATTGCATGGTGGTGTCAAGGTGCAGGGTGGTACATTTTTCGTATTCAGCGATTATTTAAAACCGGCAATTCGTTTAGCAGCGATTATGAACGTTCCGGTTACGTATGTGTTTACCCATGATTCTATTGCTGTCGGTGAAGATGGACCAACTCATGAACCAGTTGAACAACTTGCTGGTCTGCGCGCCATCCCGAATCTTTCTGTTATTCGCCCGGCAGATGCAAATGAAGTTCAAGCGGCATGGCGTTTAGCGCTTGAAAGTAAAGATCAACCAACGGCATTAATTTTAACAAGACAAAATGTCCCAACATTGGAAGGGACGGCTGAACATGCCTATGAAGGTGTGAAACGTGGTGCTTATGTAATTAGCAAAGGTGAAAAAGAGGTACCGGATGCTTTGTTAATTGCAACGGGATCAGAAGTTCAACTTGCAATTCGTGCTCAGGCTGCATTAAAGGAAAAAGGGATAGATGTAAATGTTGTGAGCATGCCGTCTTGGGATCGTTTTGAAAAACAAGATGATGCCTACAAGAATGAAGTATTACCGGAAAATGTACGGGCAAGGTTGGCAATTGAAATGGCCTCCCCGCTTGGTTGGAAACAATATGTAGGCGACCAAGGCAAAGTTCTTGCCATCGATACTTTCGGAGCTTCCGGAAATGGCAATAAAATTATTGAAGAATACGGCTTTACAGTTGAAAATGTTGTTTCTCAAGTGGAAAAACTGATTAACTAATATCTTATAGGAGCGTCCCGTTTTTCCATTAAGATGGGTATGTAGTTAAGCAATATCAAAGGAGTTCCCTTTATGTATTTAGATGGGAAACTATTTAACCAAAACTGATAAAGAAAATGAATCTCTACGTAAAGGAATCGGATAAAATTTCCGATTCCTATTTTTGGCTAATAGCAAAGTATAAATTTTCCGATTTTTATTTCCTAACGCATAAGTACATAAGAAAAGCTTCACGGGAATACATCGCAGCCGAAAAATTATATATTTTTTCGGTGAACTAGAGAGACTTCGGTAGCATTACCTCGCAAGCGAACATGTTTTTTCGCTGAACTACGGCTCTCTTCTCGCCTAAAGGCTCGGATGCCCGAGTTTTTTACATTTATAGTAAAACATCATTGTCTAGGGCAGTTAACCAAAATCATTGGAGCATTCTCTTTTATCCATTTAACCTTGTCCTATCTAGAAGGAAAACCTGGTCAACCAACCCTATAGGAAAGTTTTCTTCTCCATTAGGGTGGGAAAACGAGTTAGGCAACATCAAAGGAGTGCCTCCTATTTGCATTAAGGTGGGGAAACTAGTACTGATAAGGAAAATGGATTTTTTTATAAAGGAGTCAGATAAATTTTTAGTTTCTATTTCTGTATTTATATTGAATTAATATGCTATAGTAAGATAAGTGATTTATATAAGCAAAGGCTATAACAATAATGGGTTTTAGAATCGTTTTTTATAGGGATGGTTGTGCTTTTCATTTGAGCTACTAATTGAGTTCAACTTACTCATTTTCTTGCCAAATCAAAAAATAAACATATATTGAAGATTATTTTTAAACGTAATAATGAATCCCCATAATGGACGGTCATTTTTACTGGCACATTCCTTAAATCATTAGGTCTATACATGAAAGGAGTTTTTTGTGAAATTTATGGAACAAACAATAAAAGCAAAAGAAAAATCAATACAAGCAGTTCTTGTTGCTGCTATTATTTTAGTTTCTTTTAATTTGCGGCCTGCCATTACATCGGTTGGTCCTTTAGTAAATGATATCCAAAATGATTTAGGGTTGGCTCATTGGAGCGCAGGACTACTAACAAGTTTACCTTTGATTGCCTTTGCGGTTATGTCACCGATCGTCCCAAATATTTCAGCAAAACTAACAAATGGATGGACATTAATCATAGGTCTTACCATTCTATTGTTTGGATTTTTTATTCGAACAGTTGCCAATCTGTTTTTCCTATTTTTCGGCACATTCCTAATTGGGGTTGGGATTGCAGTCTTGAATGTTATTTTACCGGGAATCGTTAAGGACAAGTTTCCACAAAAGTTTGCTTTAATGACCGGGGTTTATACAACATCAATGAATATATTTGCAGCTTTGGCTTCAGGAGTGAGCGTTCCGTTGGCAAGCGGCTTGAACTTAGGGTGGAAAAATGCACTACTCCTTTGGTCAGTGCCTGTTGTTATTGCGTTAATATTTTGGTTTTTTATTGTAAAAATTGAAAAAAAGGACCGAATGAAAGATATCAAAACTTCCACCCAACGAGAAACATCGAACTTATGGCGTTCTCCACTGGCTTGGCAAATTGCATTATTTATGGGACTACAATCTCTCCTGTTTTACGTTACCATTACTTGGTTGCCAGACATACTGCACAGTAAAGGTTTATCTAAAGAAACAGCGGGTTGGTTTCTTTCTCTCACCCAATTTATCGGTCTACCGGCAAACTTTTTTGTCCCAATCTTGGCTGAAAGATATTCGTCACAACAAAAGGTCGCCTTGGGGATTTGTTCTTTTTCTCTAATCGGTTATTTCATATTACTAATCAGTCCTTCCTTTTGGGTAATGGTCATTGGCATTGCCTTTATTGGACTTGGTTTAAGTGGCACATTTTCTTTAGCTCTTGCCCTTTTTGGCCTGCGTGCAAGAAATGCTAGAAAAGCTTCTCAGTTATCAGGTATGGCTCAGTCGCTTGGATATATATTTGCAGCGGTAGGACCAATGTTAATTGGATATATTTATGATTTTAGTGAAAAGTGGACTATTCCAATTTTAACGGTAATTATCATTGGATTACTAACAGCATTTTTCGGGTATCGTGCTGGACAAGATCGTTATGTTTGAGGAGTGTTGAATATCCCTTTTTTGTTAATGAGAGCTTTCTGGTATTTATTTTGTACGGTAAGGCCCTTTTCTCGTGGGCAAAAGACTCGGTCAGGTTTTTTGTATGCAAGCCAAAATTTCGTCGACAGATTGAAGTCGAAACCTTGAATTTTTGTCGACGAAACCTAATCTCGTCAACACCTTGATCCAAAAAATCCTTTCTTAAAAGATAAGAAAGGATAAAAATACAAGTAAAAAACTCAGGACGAGTTTCATGTCTAGCTCCAAGCACCAGCGGCTGAGAAACTAGCTCCCCCTTTAAAGTGCTCCTGCGCCAAAGCCTATTCGAGGAAGCGGATGTTCAGCTCGTCGCAAAGCTTCATGAAGTAAATCATGGAAGATGACTCATGAAGTTTGCTCAAGTAGCTGCCTTCCTTGAAAAAGCTAAACGCTTTTTCTTCGTGCGATGTTTATTCGAGGAAGCTTATGCAGAGTCCTCGAAAAAGCTAAACGTATTTTTCTTCGTGCGCTGTTCATTCGAGGAAGCTAATTCAGAGTCCTCGAAAAAGCTAAACGCTTTTTCTTCGTGCGATGTTTATTCAAGGAAGCTTATGCAGAGTCCTCGAAAAAGCTAAACGCTTTTTCTTCGTGCGGTGTTTATTCAAGGAAGCTTATGCAGAGTCCTCGAAAAAGCTAAACGCAGAAAAAATTTATATTTTTCGGTGAACTAGAGAGACTTCGGTAGCATTATCTCGCAAGCGAAAATGTTTTTTCGCTGAACTACGGCTCTCTTCTCCCCTAAAGGATCGGACGCCCGAGTTTTCCTTAAGTTTTTTTCCAAAAGGAAAAATTCGAGTCCCCCTCCTACTAAACAATTCAGCACATTTTTAGCTTATGGTGTACGAGTTTTCTATATAAGTTGAGAAAACCAACAAAGGCACCAAAATGATGACACCGCCAAAATCATAGCCCCAAAATATCTATAACAAAAACAAAAATGATTCCCGCTTACAACCGTGTCTGAAAAACTTTTTTTCATAGAAATAGAGAAACCAATAAAAATATTAAAAGAATTAAATTTAAATCCGATATAAATAATAGGTTACATTTTCATTTGTAGGGCTTAATTCATATTCACTGGAGGATTTAATATGGTTGAAAAGCTGATAAACCAAGAATATGTTTCGACTACAAGAGCAACTACAACCGGTATTAATAATCAAGAATGGGACATGAAGCCACAAATAAATAAAGGAAATGAAAACAATGGATCTCCAATAATTGGTCCCACACATAAAGTCGAAAAAGACAAGGTGGAAAAAATTGTAGAGGGGTTAAATGATTTCATGTCACCCACCCCTACATCTTTAAGATTTGTTTTTCATGAAAAGCTAAATGAATATTATGTGACAATTGTAAATGATGATACTCATGAAGTCATAAAAGAAATACCACCGAAAAAAATGTTGGATCTATACGCAGCGATTATGGAAAAAATCGGTTTAATTGTTGATGAAAAAATTTAAGCTTATTTTCTGAAAAAATGGGCCGCGGAGTAGGTTTGATGCGCTACGGAGCAACTTTTGTTAATAATGTTCCTAATCAGGTGAAACGTTCTTCAGAAAGGTTTTCTACCGGGATTAATGCATCAAATTTTATGTAGTTTATGGAATGGAGATTATGAATAACAACTCAATGATTGGTTGCTTGAACCAATCAAATCTCATGTAGAGCCATCTAGTATCAAATGTTGAATTTCGAATCTTAAAGAAGAGATTGAACTATGTTAGAAGCTCGTTCCATTGAGTTATATCTAATCTTTGTTTTTCCAATTTAACGGAGTGTCTATTTTGCCTGTTATGAACTGATGTAAATTAGTAAGAAGTCATTCTTTGAAAGGAAGTGAAGATATAATGGTATTGCGTGTAACTGGATTAGCAAGTGGTATGAATATTGATGAAATTGTTGAGAATATGATGAAAGCTCAATCGATCCCTTTAAATAAAATCAAGCAACAAAAGACCTTGCTTGAATGGCAAAGGGATTCATACCGGGAGATGAATACATTACTATTAGATTTCCGATCCCAACTGACAAATATGAAATTAAGTTCATTTTATCGGACCCGATCAGTATCGAGTACGAATGAGGAATTGGTTTCTGCCACCGTTGCAAGCGCTGCGGGACAAGCTTCCTATACTATTTCTAAAATTAGCTCGTTAGCTGTTGCAGAATCACGAATGACAGCATCCGGTATATCATCCAAGTCATCCAAAGTCGACACAACAAAAAGTCTGTTTACTATTCAAAAGGATTTTGCAAATACAATTTCGTGGAAACAGGGTAGTGTTGAATCCAAGTCAATCGTCACAAAAGAAGGAGAACCGATAACTGTTGGTTTGGCTGATGGGGTACAGATTACCGATGTTGAAAATATGACCGTTGAAGTAAACGGGAAAAAATATATGGTGATCGATAGTGGAACTCCAAATAGTGGGGAAGTAATGGTAAATAAAGATACCGGTGAGTTAACATTTGGTGATACGATTGCAGCAAACAGTACGGTTAAAGTGAACTATGTTACTGATAAAAAAGTTGAAAATAAAACAATTACAAATGAGACCACGCAAATTCAATTAAAAGGGGCACTTGTTGAAGGACAAATTAAATTAAGTTTTAAAGATGGTACTGGCGAAAATATTGAATTATCTGATCAATACACAGGCATTGATAAAAATGGTAATAGAATCGGCCAAATAAAAGATGGTGATGAAGTAGTTGGAGAAATCAACTACGAAACCGGCGTTATTACCTTTAATCCTAAGTTCAGTGATTATTTCCCTGCTGAAACGGAAGATTCTAAGGAAAAACCAAAACTTGAAATGACGATTACATCACAACAAAACTATTTTTCTTTTGGCTTAACGACACATACATCGAAAGGGCAGATAGACGAAACGTTTCTTATCCAAGGTTCCGAGTCACTGAATTCCGTCATGTCCAAAGTGAATAATTCGAAACTAGGCGTTACGATGTTTTATGATTCCTATAGTGATAAGGTGACCATGACACGTAAAGAAACCGGAGTTTATAATGAAAATGGTCAGGAAATCGAATTTACTGAAGGAGATTTTTTAACTCAAGTATTAGGGTTTCAAAATGTAACACCTGAAAACTCAGAAAATTATATAGAGGCTAAAAATGCTACGTTTACGATCAATGGTTTAGAAACTTCACGGCAATCAAACACCTTCTCCATGAACGGCGTCACATTTACTTTGAAAAAAACAACGGATGAACCGGTGACGATTAACGTCAACAATGATAATGATGCCCTTTATGAAAATATTAAAAGTTTCGTTGATAAATATAATGAACTTGTTGAGAAAATAGAGAAAAAATTAAGTGAACCGAAATATAAAGATTATTTACCTTTGACTGATGATGAAAGAGAAAATTTGTCGGAAACCCAACAAGAAAAATGGGAGGATATGGCAAAAAGTGGAATATTACGAAATGATTCCATTTTATCCGGTTTAATCACGCAAATGCGTACGGCCATTTATTCCGGTGTGAATCAAGATGATTTAGACTCGACGATGAAATCCTTATCTGCTATCGGGATTACAACAACAGCTGATTTCACATCAGCTAAATTAGAAATTGATGAAACCAAATTGAAAGCTGCTATTGAAAAAGACCCGAATTCAATTGAACTCCTTTTTAACGGAACTGGGGCAACGGATGGTCAAAAAGGTGTCATCCAACGGCTTTATGACAAAGTAAATGCAACGATGGATCAATTAAAGGAGCGGGCCGGTAATTCATATTCGGTTAACAATCAGTTCACTATTGGCCGTCAATTGGATGATCTTGATGACCGCATCGAACGTTTTGAAGATCGGCTGGCAAATTTAGAAACCCGATATTATAGTCAATTTACGGCTATGGAACAGGCGATTCAAAAAGCAAATTCCCAAGCCGCGTATTTAGCACAGTTTTTTCAATAAGTTCATTTAGTAGATTTTATAGGTAGAGTTTCTGCTTTTAGAGGAAGGCAGGGCTACCTGAACATATGCGTTTAAACAAATAACCAATGGCGAGATATCGATTTCTTTCATTGTTCGAATGTTCATTTTATGTTATTTCCGGAAAGGAAGGAATAAAATATGGCAGTGTCCAATCCATATCAAACTTACCAACAAAATTCAGTTCTTACTGCATCACCGGGGGACTTAACCTTAATGTTATATGACGGATGTCTGAAGTTTTTAAATTTGGCACGAAAAGCAATCAAGGAAAAAAATATTACTGAAAAAAATACGAATTTGCAAAAAGCACAGAACATCATTAATGAACTGATAGTCACATTGAATATGGATATTGATATATCTAAACAAATGATGGCTCTTTATGATTTTGTGAGAACAAAACTAATTGAAGCAAATGTAAAGAATGATCTAGCTGCTTTAGAAGAGGCCGAAACGATAATGATTGAATTTCGTGATACATGGAAAGAAGTCATTAAGATAAATCGTCAACACACTTACACTAAGGATGGGCAAGTTTAATGCATCCGTTAAAGGAATATTATGAATTAACGGCAGAAGTTATCAAGCTTTTTGAGGATGAACAAAATGATGATCGGGACAGTAAAATTTCCAAGCTACAAGACAAATTGCAGAAAAGAGAAGATTTGATGAAAGAAATCTCTCCTCCGTTTTCCGATGGTGAACAAATTCTTGGTAAACAAATTCTAAAATTAAACGATCGGTTATTACAATTATTAAATAAAGAAAAGGTGACAATCCAGCAGGACATTACAAATGTTAAAAAGCGAAAAAAAGTCCATACAGGATATATTAACCCATATGGTTCTTTGCAAACGGATGGTTATTTTTATGATAAAAAGAAATAAAGTGAAACATCCATTAGTGGATAAGCTCCTCTGATGGTCAGATGAAACAATCAGGTACTTATCATGTGGGATCATTTTACTTAAATCTGAAAGAAGTCTCCCACCTCTAAGCTTCAGCTAAGATGGTGGGAGTATGTCACAAAGATATGATGTACCCTCAATTATTATCATTAACAATCAAATGTACGGAAGATTTTAGGAAAGGGTTGATTTGCCCTTCCTTTTTTATCATAATAAAGATAGAAATATAGAAATGAAATCTTTGTAGAACGAACATAGTTATAATGAAAAGGTTTAGCATTTCAAAAGTTCCATAATTCGACAAATTTTTTTAGAAACAAGCAGGAATTTCCTTTTTTTTGGAGAATATGTAAATATAGTTACAAAAAAGGAGGAGTTAGCGCATGAAATTCAACATTCGTGGCGAAAATATTGAAGTAACTCCAGCATTAAGAGAGTATACCGAAAAGAAAATTATGAAATTGGAAAAGTATTTTACTGATACGACGGAAGCTATAGCATATGTCAATTTGAAAGTGTACAATGGGAAAAAAACAAAAGTTGAAGTAACAATTCCGCTACCACAATTAGTGTTAAGAGCAGAAGAAGTAAACGACGATATGTATGCAGGAATTGATTTGATTACTGATAAATTAGAGAGACAAATCCGTAAATATAAAACGAAAGTAAATCGTAAATTCCGTGAATTAAAATCCAACGACCTGTTTGTACCGACACCTGCACCAAAAGAAGAAGCAGAAGAAAAGGAACTCGAAATTGTCCGGACCAAACGGTTTGATTTAAAACCAATGGACAGTGAAGAAGCCATTCTTCAAATGAATCTATTAGGTCATAACTTCTTTATTTATACCGATGCTGAAACGAATACAACCAATATTGTTTACCGTAGAAAAGACGGAAAATACGGCTTGATCGAAACGGTGTAAATATATAATTCCACTTAAACTCGTAAATTAAGGAAAACCCGCAAGTAATTTTGCTTTGCGGGTTTTTTACATGATTTTTCATTCATTTGTGGACTTCACAATGATAAATCACGATGATTTTTTATATAATTTTTTTGGTTAACACCCAAAAGGTGCATATTTCAATAAAGTGATTGCTCAAATCATAACACCTGGTGTCTTGATAAATATATGTAATAAAATTTTTGGTTCAATTTTGCCATAATCGTTTTTTCGGTGTAAATCATTTTCACTCATTAAGAAAAGTAAAAAATAATGACATATAAAAGGTGGTAAGACAAGTATATAAAAACAACTATATCTGTCCCGTCTGGAAGTTGTCACTTTCATTTGTTAGTGTTATTATATAACGGAATACAGTTGTAACAGAATTTACAGTTTGAGGCTGTCTAAACAGTACAGCTCCAATAACTTTAATATTTTGAATGGGTTTGGTTGATTTCCATATTGGTGGCGGACGTTTCTTGCGAGCAGGACTTGAGCCACCTCAATGTTCGTTTCTCTCCTCTACACGTCTGGCTCGTGTGATTAACACTTTCGCTTTCCGTCACAATTGCATTTGCTGTTATCGCAGGACTTTGAATGATGTTCCTCGAATTGACAGCGTACGAAGGAAAATGTGACGAGTAATTTCTAAGACAAGGAAGGATTTGGCAGAGCAAGGAATAATTCGGTGGCATAAGTATCGCAGCTGAAAAGCGTTAAGTTTTTTCAGTGAATATATCACAATCGATCGTGACTAACATTACGCTTAAGCCGCCATCTTCACTTCAATCAATCTATTCCCACTGAATGAAAATTTTCGAATTTAATAAACAGTCCTTGTTTTTAAGGTGAAAGATTATTGTTTGGTGATTCTTTAAAAGGAGCGTTGGCTAATGGCTAATATTTTAAATAAAGTATTTGATTTTAATAAAAGAGATATAAAACGGTTAGAGAAAAAAGCAAATCAAATTGAAGCACTGGCTGATGAAATGGAAAGACTGACGGATGAACAGTTGCGGGCAAAGACAATAGAGTTTAAGGACCGAATTAATAATGGTGAAACTTTGGATGATCTTTTAGTAGAGGCCTTTGCTGTGGTCCGAGAGGCTTCTCGCCGTGTTCTTGGCTTGTATCCGTTTCACGTGCAGTTGATGGGTGGCATTGTTCTCCATGAAGGGAATATTGCCGAAATGAAAACTGGTGAAGGGAAAACGTTAACCTCAACAATGCCGGTTTATTTAAACGCACTTTCCGGAAAAGGAGTTCATGTAATTACTGTTAACGATTATTTAGCAAGACGTGACGCCACTGAAATGGGGGAAGTTTACGAATTTCTCGGTTTGACCGTAGGATTAAATTTGGCGGAAATGACTCGTGAAGAAAAACAAGCCGCTTATAATGCCGACATTACCTATGGAACAAATAATGAATTTGGCTTTGACTATTTGCGGGATAACATGGTTCTTTACAAAGAACAAATGGTACAAAGACCGTTGAATTTTGCGGTTATTGATGAAGTGGACTCCATTTTGATTGATGAAGCGCGAACACCATTAATTATTTCTGGATCTGCAAATAAATCGACCCAACTATATGTTCAAGCGAATGCTTTTGTAAATACATTGAGGGAAGATGTCGACTATACAGTGGATATTAAAACAAAAAGTGTTCAATTAACTGAAGAAGGAATGACAAAAGCAGAAAAGGCCTTTGGTATTGACAATTTATTTAATGTCCAACATGTCAACTTGAATCACCACATTAACCAAGCTTTACGAGCCAAAGCGATTATGCAACGTGATGTTGATTACGTTGTTCAAGATGGCGAAATCATTATTGTCGACCAATTTACTGGTCGTTTGATGAAAGGGCGCCGATACAGTGACGGCTTACACCAAGCGATCGAAGCAAAAGAAGGCGTACAAATTCAAAATGAAAGCAAAACAATGGCGACTATCACCTTCCAAAACTATTTCCGGATGTACAAAAAGCTAGCAGGGATGACGGGTACGGCAAAAACGGAAGAAGAAGAATTCCGTAATATTTATAATATGAATGTTATTGTCATTCCTACCAACCGCCCGATTATTCGTGAAGACCATGCGGATTTGATTTACTCGACAATGAAAGGGAAATTTCGTGCGGTTGTAGAGGATATTGCTGAACGGCATAAAAAAGGACAACCTGTTCTTGTTGGTACTGTTGCTATTGAAACCTCGGAATTAGTCTCACAATTGTTAACAAGAAAAGGGATTAAGCATAACGTATTAAATGCGAAAAACCATGCACGTGAAGCAGAAATTATTGCTCAAGCAGGACAAAAAGGTGCCGTAACTATTGCTACGAACATGGCCGGACGTGGTACAGATATTAAGCTTGGTGAAGGTGTGAAGGAATTAGGCGGACTTGCTGTTATTGGTACAGAGCGACATGAGAGCCGACGTATTGATAATCAGTTACGTGGGCGTTCCGGTCGTCAAGGTGATCCAGGGGTAACTCAATTCTATTTGTCAATGGAAGATGAGTTAATGCGTCGCTTCGGTTCCGATAATATGAAATCCATGATGGAAAGGCTCGGCATGGATGACACACAACCGATCCAAAGTAAAATGGTCACAAGAGCTGTCGAGTCAGCCCAAAAACGGGTAGAAGGAAATAACTTTGACGCTCGGAAACGACTTTTACAATATGATGATGTCATCCGACAACAACGGGAAATTATTTATAAACAACGGTTCGAAGTCATTGATTCCGATAGCCTTCGTGATGTTACTGTAAAAATGATTAAATCAGTCATTGAGAAAAACGTCCATTCATATGCACCGGCAGAGGAATCTCCGGAAAATTGGAATTTAAAGGGATTCGTTCATTTTATTAATGCCAATCTACTACCGGAAAATGACATAACCATTGATGATTTAACTGGTAAAGAACCGGAAGAAATGATCGATTTGATTTATGCAAAGGCCATTGAACACTATAACGAAAAAGAAGAACAACTGGGTCCTGAAAAAATGCGGGAATTTGAGAAAGTTATCTTACTTCGGACAGTTGACTCTAAATGGACGGATCATATTGATGCAATGGACCAATTACGTCAAGGGATCCATTTACGGGCATATGGTCAAAACGATCCGTTGCGCGAATACCAAGCAGAAGGTTTTGCAATGTTTGAGGCAATGGTTGATTCAATTGAAGATGATGTTGCCAAATATATCATGAAGGCTGAAATCGTGAATAATTTAAAACGAGAAGAAGTTGCCAAAGGTCAAGCAGTCATTCCTAGTTCTGACGGTGATAGTAAACCGAAACGGAAACCAATTCGAGTGGAAAGGAAAATTGGTCGGAATGATCCATGCTGGTGTGGCAGTGGGAAGAAGTATAAAAATTGTCATGGAAAAGAAGCTTAAAATTATAGAGCGGACATGAACAATTCGAAAAAATTGCTGTTAAAGTAAAGTAGCCAGAATTAAAGGGTAAACTTGTATATTTTTGTGATAGCGATCCTTATTCACTTCTTAGTGATAAGCAGTTACTATGATTCATAGTAATTATCCATCTTTTGCATAATATAAGAATAACTTTTGTCACAATTTTGATGGGGCTACTGAAACTGTTCGAAGTAAGTTCATGCCAACAATATATATTATGTTTAATTACAAAAGTACATCTAGATATGGCATTTTTCGTTATGATTTAGTACTTTTCCAGTGACATCTAAATCGACAAAATAAATGATGCCATTCGTAAAATGTACGCAATTTTTGTCAATATATTTCCCGGAAAATATAAACTACTAAATACCTAAAATGGTTTACCTGAAAATTTTATGCTTGATCATATAGTCCGCGTACTAATTGCACTTTGAGCGTAAGTTTTTAGGTGTTAATCATAAATTGTCGAAAGGAAAATCTTAAAGAACATAGAATATAAAAGTACTTTAGAGGTGATCAACTTGGAATTAGCGGAAATTCGCAATGAACTTGAAAAATCAGCTACACGTTTAGCAGAGTTTAGGGGGTCTCTTTGACTTAGAAAACAAAGAGGCTCGCATCGCCGAACTTGATGAAGTGATGTCCATGCCCGATTTTTGGAATGATCAAGAAAAGGCACAAGCTGTCATTAATGAAGCAAATAGCTTGAAAGACCAGGTTAATGAATTTCATGATTTAAATGAAACCTATGAAAATTTGGAAGTGGCATTTGAATTAGTGAAAGAAGAACTTGATCCTGAATTACAGGCAGATTTGCAGAAAGAGCTACTTGAGTTTACTGAACGTATGAACCAATTTGAGTTGGAACTGTTACTCAATGGTCCCTATGATAAAAATAATGCCATTCTGGAACTTCATCCGGGAGCAGGCGGAACAGAATCACAAGACTGGTGCTCAATGCTCTTAAGAATGTATACACGTTGGGCAGAGCAAAAAGGATTTAAAGTGGAAGTACTAGACTATTTGCCAGGAGATGAAGCAGGGGTAAAAAGTGTTACCCTTTCAATAAAGGGACATAATGCTTATGGTTATTTGAAAGCCGAAAAAGGTGTTCATCGTCTTGTCCGAATTTCTCCGTTTGACGCTGCTGGCCGTCGTCATACTTCTTTTGTTTCTTGTGAAGTTATGCCGGAGATTGATGACAGTATTGAAATCGAAATACATCCTGAAGATTTGCGGGTTGATACGTACCGAGCTAGTGGAGCGGGTGGACAACATATTAACAAAACATCTTCAGCAGTACGAATTACGCACATTCCAACCGGGATTGTCGTCGCTAGTCAGGCTCAACGTTCTCAAATTCAAAATCGTGAGACAGCGATGAATATGTTAAGGGCAAAATTATATCAAAAACAAGTAGAAGAACAAGAAAAGAAGCTGGCGGAAATTCGTGGTGAGCAAAAAGAAATTGGCTGGGGCAGTCAAATTCGTTCTTATGTATTTCATCCATATTCGATGGTTAAAGATCACCGTACGAATACGGAAACCGGAAATGTCCAAGCTGTTATGGATGGGGAAATCGATCCATTTATTGATGCTTATTTAAGGTCCAGAATCCAATAAAGTAAAGTTAAAAAGGGCTGGTTATTGCAACCAGTCTTTTTTGTACGTTAAGAATGTATAAATTTCCAACAAAGAAGCAAATTCGACGTAGTTGGAAATTTTAAGAATGAAGTATAAGTGAAACTACGGCTCTTTGGTTGCCCAAAGGCTCGGATGCCCGAGTTTTCTTTAAAAGATAAGAAAGTATAAAAATACAAGTAAAAAACTTGAGACGAGTTTAGTGCCTAGCTTCAAGCGTCAGCGACTGAGAAACTAGCTCCCCTCCACGCACGATTTGGCAACATCGGCTCGTCCCTCGCCGTGTTTCCTTTTCCTCGAAAATGCATTCGCATTTTCTTCGTGCGATGCTTATTCGAGGAAGATTATTCAGAGTCCTCGAAAAATGCTAAACGCATTTTTCTTCGTGCGATGCCTATTCGAGGAAGCAAATCTATTCTCATTGCGGGGATGCCGTTTGTACTTCGCGAATAGGGCACGACTCGCGCTTTTCTTATAGAAGTGCGATTTGGATGATTGGTATTTTCCAGACGCTAGCGCTATTATTTGTAGAAAATATAATTTGAGTTTCTCATCCTAAAAATAGTGACATTTCACTTTCGCCGATGGAAATGAGAGTATTTCGCTTAAAAGAGTCGTTAAGATTAGGCCACACTATCAGAAAATGGATTTTCTCACTCCAAAGTATCGCCGAGATGGGGTTGAGGTCGCTGAAAAAGTACTAACTAATCTTGTTAACGGCCTATTTAGCTGTATTCCCTTAGTTTACCCTACGATATACTGCGAAAAAGAACTTATTCGAATAGTTTTTCAGTGGCCCCGAAAAAGTCTCGCCGACAAAAAAGCAAGATTTTCAGCTTAAAGTGTCGATGAGAAAGAGTTTTGCCAAATAAATTCAAGAACTCGCCTTCAAACTGTCGAAGAAGAAGATTTTCGTCTCAGGTGGCTAACATTCGAACTGTAATATACATACTCCCCCATCCTCGTTAAATCAGGTATTATCATTTTTTTTGCTATTGCAATTCGAACAGCAAACCGAATAAAATAAGGTATGGAAAAGCCAATTCATGGTGTCTATCTTTGCTTTTGCTCAATTGAAAAAATAAGGAGTACTTTTATGAGGAAAAAGGTTAGAAATACGATACAAATACCGCTAATAGAAAAATTATTGAGCTATATTTATGTATTAGTTGGTGCCAGTATTATTGCAGTGTCATTTAATGTGCTTTTACTCCCAAATGAAATAGCTTCAGGTGGAGTTAGCGGCATTAGTACAATTTTACATGGCCTTTTTGGTTGGGAACCGGCTTATGTTCAATGGTCCTTAAATATCCCACTGTTTATTGCAGGTATTATTTTTTTAGGATATCAATATGGTATCAAAACATTGATTGGTACGATCTTTGTACCTTTTGTTGTTTTTTTAACAAAGGATTTGGAACCGTGGACGTTGAATCCAATGCTTGCTGCTTTATTTGGAGGAATTGGTATCGGTCTTGGTATTGGGATTGTCTTTCGTGGGAATGCTTCAACTGGCGGGACAGATTTAGCTGCTCAAATTATTTCTAAGTATACCGGAATATCTTTAGGAAAATCTGTGGCACTCATAGACGGACTAATCGTTATCACAGCTAGTATTGTTTTTGATATCGAAAAAGGACTATTCGCTTTAATTGGATTATTCTTGACAAGTAAAACGATTGACCTTGTTCAAGTTGGATGGAGTCGTTCAAAGATGGTTCTTATTATTACCAATGAGGAAGAAAAAGTAAAACGTGCCATTTTAGAACAAATTGATCGCGGCTTGACGAAACTCAAAGCCTCTGGAGGTTACACGGATCAGGAGCGAAATACCATCATGGTTGTCGTGGATCAGTCAGAATTTACTGGGCTGAAGCAAGCTGTACGAAACATAGACCCAAATGCCTTTGTTATTGTCGTTGATGCTTCAGAGGTGCTTGGCCAAGGTTTCAAAACAAATTCATCGATAAGTTGAAACTTTCATCAGTGGAATTTATGAGACCACTGAAGAACTGCTAAATACTCTTACTAATCACTATATTTAAGTGTATTCACGTGATTTATCCTACTATATAATGTGATAGCACATCTTATTCGAGTGACCTCGTGATTCATCCCCAACGAATGATTGGTTGAACCAATCGCCTATGTGGGTAGTTCAACCACACGAGTCTCTTTATAAACTTAAAAATCTCCAGGTGGACTTACAATTCGTTTTGGTAAGACGTATCCATAACCTTTCTAAATCCACCTACTGTTATAAGCTCTAGTATTAGTATTCCATCCGGGGAATCATGTATACTTAAATGAGTACTAGAATATTCAATCCAATAGGTTCAGATAAGGGGACGGATAAGAATGAAAAAGAAGTTTTTTTTCGTTTTTGGTAGTTTCTTTTTACTGTTGACATTAACAGCATGTGGTGGGAATAACAATTCAAGTGGCGGAACAACTTCTGATTTAACTGGAGAACAGTTATTTGCACAAAGTTGTTCCAGTTGTCACGGTGCAGACTTAAAGAAAGGTTATGCACCGGATTTAGACAAAATTGGGTCAAAATATTCTTCTGATGAGATTCAAAACATTATAGAAAATGGAGTTGGCAATATGCCAAAAGGGGTACTGAAAGGTGAAGATGCAAAAAAAGTTGCCGATTGGCTAGCAACTCAAAAATAATATCAGAAAACTTCCTCCATGCGAATAAGTGTGGAGGTTTTTTATGTCTAAAAGTAAGATAGCAGAGAAAATATAGGTCAAAAGTAGTGATAAAAAACTATCAATAAATTTCAATTTTACCTTTACCGATATCTATTTAATTATTATAATGAAAAGAAGAGAACGACATAATCTCTGCTTATTCTACAATAAATGGTAAAATCCCCAAAAAAATCATACCTTCTGAAATAGAAATGTAATCTTTTTTTATCTCAATCTGTCAAAATATGATGTTATAATGGTAGAAGTGTTGAAAGTTGTAGATGATAAAAATGAAAAGTTAATATATAGGAAATGAAAAATTTAGATAGGTGATTATAAATGATTGTTATGGAAAATGTATATAAAAAGTACCCAAATGGCGTTATTGCAGCCAATGGTATCGATGTGGCGATTGAACAAGGTGAATTCGTTTATGTCGTTGGTGCAAGCGGTGCGGGAAAATCTACTTTTATAAAAATGATGTATCGTGAAGAAAAACCAACAAGTGGAAAAATTATTGTTAATGGTATAGATATAGCAAAATTAAAAAATAGTAAAGTTCCCCTATTCAGAAGAAGCATTGGTGTTGTTTTCCAAGATTTTAAGCTTTTACCATCTTTAACGGTATATGAAAATGTTGCTTTTGCCCTAGAAGTTATTGAAGAATCCCCAAAAATCATTAACAAAAAAGTTATGGAAGTATTAGACTTAGTAAATTTGAAGCATAAAACCCGTATGCTTCCTTCCGAGTTATCCGGTGGTGAACAACAACGGGTTTCTATAGCGAGATCCATCGTTAACTCGCCAAGTATTGTCATAGCGGATGAGCCGACAGGAAATCTTGATCCCGATACATCATGGGAAATTATGAAAACATTTGAACAAATTAATTCGAAGGGCACAACTGTGGTCATGGCTACTCATAATAAGGATATTGTGAATACGAAGAAACATCGTGTTATTGCCATTGATGGAGGAATGATTGTCCGAGATGAACAACGAGGTGATTACGGTTATGAAATTTAGAACAATCGGACGACATATACGTGAAAGTTTTAGAAGTATTTCGCGTAATGGCTGGATGACTTTTGCGTCAGTTAGTGCTGTTACCATAACGCTTCTTTTGGTTGGCGTTTTTTATGTCATATTAATGAATTTGAATGAGGTAGCTAAATCCATTGAAGAAGATGTAACCATTAAAGTTTTGATCGATACAACTGCAACCCCGGAGCAACAGAAGACACTGGAAAAAGAATTGAAAAGTATGCCTGAAATCAAGTCTGTTGTATTCTCTTCAAAGGATAACGAGCTAAATCAATTAGTAGATAGTTTTGGACAGCAAGGTGAAGTCTTGAAACTTTATGAACAGGAAAATCCGCTTAATGATGCTTTCCTTGTTAAGGCAACCGAACCGGAAACGACAAAGCAGGTGGCTAAAAAAATCGAAAAGTTGGAAAGTGTTCACCTTGTTAACTATGGTCAAAATGATGTAGATAAATTATTTAAAATTATTAGAATTAGTCGTAATGTCGGTCTTGTGCTTATCATCGGATTACTATTAACAGCGGTTTTCTTGATTTCCAATACAATTAAAATTACAATTGTTGCCCGAAGAAAAGAAATCGAGATTATGCGCTTGGTTGGTGCAACAAACGGTTTTATTCGCTGGCCGTTCTTTTTGGAGGGAATGTGGTTAGGTATCTTAGGGTCCATTATACCAATCACTATTATCACAATTCTTTATAAAAATATTTATGGATACTTGGCACCAAAATTGGAAGGTAATTTTATTCAAATTCTTGATTTTACACCTTTTGTCTATCAAGTAAGTCTACTTTTACTGTTGATGGGCTGCATCATTGGAGTATGGGGAAGTTTGATGTCTGTGCGCAAGTTTTTAAAAGTTTAATAGACTTTTTTCATGACAACTTAATAGGTCCTTTTTCCTGTCGTATGAAAAAAGGACTATATACATAATAATCAATTGGTAAAGGAGGAAAAAGATTGCAAGGAAAGAGACTTATTTTAGCAATTACACTTACTTTAGGATTGACAACTGTGTTACATGACTCCATTGTTCATGCAGCATCAATTACTGATCTAAATAAACAAAAACAAGAATTAGAGAAAAAGAAATCAAACGTTAATTCCAAATTAAATGAGGCGTCCCAAAAACTTGATGAAAATAAAAGTAATCAAGCATCTTTAAGTGCGGAAATACAACAATTGGATAAAGAAATACAAGAAGCAGAACAAAAGTTAAATTCTATCAACCAACAAATAAATCAAAAAAATAAAGAGATTATAGATTTAGGAAATAAGATAGAGAAAATTAAAGAAAGAATTCAAAAACGTGACAAAATCCTAAAAGAACGTGCTCGAGCAATGCAAGCAAATGGTTCTGTTAATTATTTAGATGTTATTTTAGGTGCTCAAAGTTTCACTGATTTAATTAGTCGGATTACTGCGGTATCGACAATTATGGAAGCAGATAAATCGATCATTGAAGAACATAAACGGGATCATAAATTATTAAATGATAATAAAGCAAAAGTAGAGCAAGAAAAGGAACAAATTGAAAGTTTAAAAGCTCAGTTGGAAACAACAAAATCAACATTAGAAACGAAAAAGGCCAAAAAGGACCAAGTCATGTCCCAATTAAAAAAAGAAGAAAATGAAATAGAAGAATATACGATGAGTTTACAAGAACAACAAGAAGTTTATGCAAATCAAGAGGCAGCAGTGAAAAAAGCAATTGAATTGGAAAAACAAAGACAAGCTGAAGCAGCAAAAGCTCGGCAACAAACATCAGCATCAAGCAGATCAAGTGGAGGATCGGCGCCTGCAACCTTGGTAACTGGTGGACTATTTATTCGTCCAACTTCAGGTCCTATTACATCCGGTTTTGGTAGTCGAGATTTAGGCAACCATAAGGGAATTGATATTGGCGGTTCTTCGGGTGATCCTGTCTATGCAGCTGCAGACGGGGTTGTGTATCGTTCCTATAGATCCGCATCGTATGGTAATGTTGTTTTTATCACCCATTATATTAATGGGAAAACATACGATACAATATATGCCCATCTATCCTCTCGTGGAGTTAGCGAGGGTGATGTCGTTAAACAAGGACAATATATTGGTGCAAAAGGGACAACCGGACAATCAACTGGTGTTCACTTACATTTTGAACTTCATGTTGGAAAATGGAACTATGCCAAATCCAATGCGGTTGATCCGAGAAGTTATATTAACTTTTAATAGAACAGACTAAACTGCTGGAGTTCAGTTTCCAGCAGTTTCTTGCATATATCGTAGGAAGTTTTATGAGTTAGATATTGCAGATTTGGTTACTTCAACGTTATTCGAAAGGAAATAGGAATGGGATCTTCTGTATTAAGATTATTAGCCGTTTGAAAATTTACAGTATACTGGAAGGCGTTCAACACTATAAGTAGTTATTTGAGGTTTCTGGGCGGACTTTCAACAGGGATATTTAGAAAAGCGCGAGTCGCGCCCTATTCGCGACGTACAAAAGGAATCCCTTCAATGAGAACAGATTTGCTTCCTCGACTAGGCTTTGGCGCAGGATCACATTAAAGGGGGAGCTAGTTTCTCAGTCGCTGGTGCTCGGAGCTAGACACGAAACTCGTCCTGAATTTTTTACTTGTATTTTTATACTTTCTTATCTTTTAAAGAAAACTCGGGCGTCCAAGCCTTTAGGCAACCAAAGAGCGGTCGTTCAGTGAAAAAACATTTTTGCTTGCGAGATAATGCTACCGAAAGTCTCTCTCGTTCACCGAAAAAATATTTCGGCTGCGATGTATCCCCGCGAAGCTTTTCTTGTGCACTTATGCGTTAGGAAAGTAGAAATTGAAAATTGTTACTTTCCTATTGGCTAAAAAAGGCTGATTCTTGCATCAGGCATGGGAATCAGCCACCATTTTTATATTTTATTCCCCTAAATCAACATTATGATATACTTGTTGAACATCATCGAGATCTTCCAATGCATCAATGAGTTTCTCAAATTGTACTTTTGCATCGCCAGTGAGCGTAATTTCCGTTTGTGGGAGCATCGTAATTTCAGCAACGGAAAACTCAGAAATACCAGCATCTTTCAGTACCTGTTGAACAGCATGAAATTGTTCAGGTTCCGCATAAATAATAACACTTTCTTCTTCTTCTAAAATATCACGAACATCAATATCAGCTTCCATTAAAAGCTCAAGAACTTCATCTGCTGTTTTTCCATCAAACATGAAAACAGCTGTGGAATCAAACATATAAGTAACGGAACCGCTAACGCCCATGTTCCCTCCATTTTTACCAAATGCAGCACGAACATCAGCAGCTGTACGATTTACATTGTTAGTAAGGGCATCGACAATAATCATTGAACCGTTTGGACCGAATCCTTCATAGCGAAGTTCATCATAATGCTCATCCGAACCGCCTTTTGCCTTTTCAATGGCCCGATCAATAATATGTCGAGGGACATTATAAGTTTTTGCACGCTCAATAACAAATTTCAATGCTTGGTTTAATTCCGGGTCCGGCTCCCCTTTTTTTGCGGCTACATAGATTTCGGTACCGAATTTAGCATAAATACGGCTTGTATTCTTATCCTTCTCAGCTTTCTTTTCTTTGATGTTATTCCATTTACGACCCATTGGACACACGCCTTTCTATAATTAGTAAATATATTTTAGTAAGAAATATACAGTAAAATATTGTACTGTGGGAAATCATCTACAAGATTGTACAAAATTCTCCTTCAATATTATACAACAAAATAAAAGAAGGCGTTAATTTTTATTATTAAACGTTTATGAAATAGTACTGGATATTGGATGAGAAATAACTGTAAATGAATGGACCTGTCCAAGGTTTATTAACAGCCCAACAGCGAGGAGTATCACCATCAAGTTTTGATAAAAGTTGAAAATTGAGATCATAACTTGTCCGCTAAATTCATATATTTGATTGAATGATATTTAATGGCAAGGAGTGACAAATTTGCGAAAAACCCAGGTGGCAATTGTGGTGTTCTTTACATTGATCTTTTCATCATTAGCTACTTACACAAGTATGAAGATATTTTCAGAAGACCAAACAGATAGAAGTCAGGAAGAATATCATCATTTACCAAACAAATTTTTAAAAATAGAACAAGCTTATGAGTTGATAACGAAAGCGTATATCGAAAACGTAGATCCGGAACTTCTTGTTGAAGGGGCGGTAGAAGGAATGTTGGCCACTTTGGGTGACCCTTATTCGGTTTATATGAATGAGGAAAAAGCAAAGGAATTTAACCGATCTTTAGACTCTTCTTTTGAAGGGATTGGGGCTGAAATGAGTCAAGTTGACAGCAAGGTCATTATTGTATCCCCATTTAAAAATTCTCCGGCAGAAAAGGCGGGTCTGAAACCTTTCGATGAAATTGTTGCGGTTGACGGACAAGATGTTACGGGACAAGATTTGTATGAAGTAACATCTAAAATACGTGGCAAAAAAGGGACGACGGTATCATTGCAAATATTACGTAAGGGTATAAGTGAACCGATTTCAATTGAAGTAAAAAGAGATGAAATCCCGATTGAGACAGTTTTTTCAGAAATTATTGAGCAGGATGAAAGAAAAATCGGATATGTGATGATCACTTCATTTGCAGAAGAAACAGGAAAAAACTTTTTAAGACAGTTAACTGACTTGGAAAAGGAAAAAATAGATGGATTAATTATTGATGTCCGCGGCAATCCGGGTGGTCTTTTGCAAAGTGTAAAGATAATAGCTGGAGAGTTGGTGCCAAAAGGAAAACCGATGTTTCAAATTGAGGGAAGAAATCAAGGTCAAGAACAATATTTTTCGAAATTAACGGAAAAGAAACCTTATCCTATCGCTGTTTTAACCGATAAAGGGAGTGCATCGGCCTCAGAAATTTTAGCAGCAGCACTGAAGGAGGCAGGCGATTATCCGACCATTGGCGAGACGACATTTGGAAAAGGGACGGTTCAACAACAAGTCGATTTAGGGGACAAGAGTCACATAAAATTAACGATGTATAAATGGTTGACACCGAATGGAAACTGGATTCATGGAAAAGGGATTAAACCGGATATTTATGTTGTTCAGCCGGATCTGTACCATGTCCACCCATTACAAATTGACCAGCCGTTAAGTAAAGATATGAATAATGAGCAGGTAAAGAATGCGCAGTCGATATTGAAAAGCCTTGGCTATGAACCTGGTCGGGTAGATGGTTATTATAGTGAAACAACGGAATCAGCTGTGAAACGATTCCAAAGAGAACATAACTTGCCGGATACCGGTATCATTAATGAAAAAACCGTTGGGAAGATGGAAAAGGAAGTTGCTGAAGAAAAAGGAAAAAAAGAAAATGACCGCCAGTTGCAAATGGCACTGCGATATTTTCTGTATCAGTACTAGTAGTTTTAAGAGGCTGTCCAAAAGGTCGGAATGAATGACTTTTTGGACAGCTTCTGTTTGGCCTGATTGATCACTAAATCTGTCCATAAGGGCTGTTTGTTATGGACAGTTTTTCTTGATTGACACACGTTACTGTTCGTGAGATCCGTTCAGGGTCACTGGAAAACTACTTGAAATAAGTTCACGAACACAATATAACAATATATAGTATGGTAAATCACAAAATCACTCCTAGACATGGTGGCAAGAGAAATTATTTCAGACTTTTTCAGTGGTTTCGATCCGTTCTATTGGACAGTTTGACAGAAAAATGGACGATAATGTCCTCGAGAGTGATTCTATTGGACAGTTTTAACAGAAAAACTCATGAAACTGACCGCGAGAAGCCTTCTATTGGACAGTTTTAGCCGAAAACCTCATGAAACTGACCGCGAGAAGCCGTTCTATTGGACAGTTTTAACTGAAAAATGCATGATAATGTCCGCGAGAGCGATTCTATTGGACAGTTTTGACAGAAAAATGCATGATAATGTCCACGAGAGCGATTCTATTGGACAGTTTTGACAGAAAAACGCATGATAATGTCCGCGAAAGCGATTCTATTGGACAGTATTGGCTGAAAAACTCATGAAACTGTCCGTGAGAAGTCTCCTATTGGACAGTTTTGAAAGAAAAATGCATGATAATGTCCGCGAGAGCGATTCTATTGGACAGTTTTATCCGAAAAACTCATGAAACTGTCCGTGAGAAGCCTCCTATTGGACAGTTCTAGCTGATTACCTCCCCGTTTTGTCCGTGATAGTCGTTGTAATGGACTTAAGCCAATGATAAACTAATGCGGTTTGAAACGCTTTTTGGTATTCAATCTAAAATAATAGATAGGTTTTTTTATCCATATTTGCTAAAATAGAAGATAATAACCTATTAAATGATCCTATCGATTTAAAATAAAAATCTAGGGGGGTGTCGGCTTGGAGTGGTTGCTTGAATTTGGAAAAGGGATTGGAAAGTTCTTCTTAAACCCATTACTTTATCTTGGAATCCTTTATGCTGTTTATCTTGGCTATATACGGGTGAAACGAGAACGAAGGAATTTTCATATTCGTATCCAAGATGGTTGGTTTGAGACGCGTATGTATTTGGGAAAAGGTCTTATGTTCGGACTTATTATCTCTATCATTACCTTACTAATTGGGAATATCATCCCGCTCGCATTTGTATTGACCGTATCAGCTATTACTATTTTGTTTGCCATCATCTTAAAGCCGAGTTTGCTTTCTCCGGCATATACGATGGGGATCGGCTTTTTCTTGATTATGCTCATTACAATGTATCATATTGAAGTTCCTATTTTTCAAAACCTCTTTGCACAAATGGATACAGCAATCATTCCGGGACCAGCCTTTTTAACGGGGGTGTTATTACTGGCGGAAGGGTTGCTCGTATTTAAAAATGCCAGTCAACACACATCGCCGAAATTGATACGGAGTAAAAGGGGAATGAATATGGGTGTCCATGAATCAAAACGATTATGGATGGTACCGCTATTATTTTTAGTCCCTGCTGATGCACTTTCTATACCGTTAGATTTTTGGCCGGTTGTTCCTATGGGTCACTCGACTTTTACTGTCCTGTTTATCCCATACTGGATCGGATTTGGTAGCCAGATTCGTAGTGTTCATCCAAGCTTGGGAATAAAAGGGCAGGGGAAGCAAGTAATTTGGTTGGGAATTTTAGTCACCCTGGTTGGAACGGCAGGATTTTGGTATGAATCGGCAGTAATTGTTGCGATGGGCATTGCCTTAATCGGTCGCCTGCTGATTTCAATCGTTCATTATTATCAAGATAGCGGACAGACTTACTATTTCTCGAAAAACCATTCCGGAATTGTGATTTTGGATATTATTCCAGGGACGGCAGCTGAAAAAATGAAGTTAAAGACCGGTGAAGTAATCAAGACGGTAAACGGGATTCCTGTTCAAAATGAGCAACAATATTATGAATCGTTACAGAAGAACCGGGCTTTTTGCCGTCTGGAAGTAATCGATGATAATGGAGAAAACCGTTTTGTCTCAAGGGCATTATATGAAGGAGAACATTACGAACTGGGCGTAATAACATTTGATAATGAAAATAAGTGGGAACAAGATGTAGGTTAATCAGGAGGCCACTGAAAAGCAATTTACATAAGTTCACTATCACAATATATAGGAGAATGAACCACGAAAATACATCTAAATAGGATTTTTATTAAGATGATTTAGCACTTTTTTAGTGACCTCGTTGATAAAGTGAAATCTGTCCAAAATGACGTGGAATGATAGATAAAAAGAATAAAATATTCATTTGGAGGAATGGCAACCAAAAATTGTCATTCCTTTCTTATAGAATAAGAAAGTATAAAAATACAAGTAAATAACTTGGGACGAGTTTCGTGTCTAGCTCCAAGCGCCAGCGACTGAGAAACTAATCACGATTTGGCAACATCGGCTCGTCCCTCGCCGTGTTTCCTTTTCCTAGAAAAAGCAAAACGCTTTTTCTTCGTGCGATACCAACTCAAAGAAGCAAATCTGTTCTCATTGCGGAGAAGCCGTTTGTACGTCGCGATTAGGGCGCGACTCGCGCTTATCTTATACGTTAAGAATGTATAAATTTCCAGCAAAGAAGCGAATTCGACGTAGTTAGAAATTTTAGGAATTAAGTATAAGTGCAACTACGGCTCTGCCTTCGTCTGAAGGCTCGGCAGTCGCCGAGTTTTCTTTATATTCATTTCCCAAAGAACTTTTTCCAAAAGAATAATGTGATGTGCGTTAACGGCAAACTTCAGAAAAATTATGTTTTGACTACTAACCCTCTTGAACGTAAAAAAACTTGAAATTAGCAAATTTAAAAAATGGTGATTGCCTCGTTTGCCTAAGCGTTTTTCTGAAATAGATGATTAAGGTGAAAAATACGTTGCAGGATAAACATTAATTGTAAATCACTATAGTTACTTTATATGTAATAAAGAATAATATATATTCAAAAGATTGTTTGACCGTTTGAATATAAAGGCATATAATCACTTATAAAATAATCAAATTAGCATTTGAATGAAATGGGAGAAAAAATATGAATAATGATATTTGTGAAATAACCTGTATTAACGAAGAAAAAGTAAATAGGGTGAAAACTAGATTAGCTGAGGAGAATTCTAGAGATGTTGCTAAAATTTTCAAGGCATTGTCTGACGATACAAGAATTAAGATCGCCTATGCCTTGTTAGTTGAGGAGGAATTATGTGTGTGTGATGTAGCTAATATTATAAGTTCTACAATTGCCACAGCTTCTCATCATTTAAGGCTATTAAGGAATTTAGGTATTGCAAAATATCGTAAAGAAGGGAAACTAGTATTTTATTCCATAGATGATGAACATGTAAAAAAATTAATCAAATTAGCATTTGATCATCAGAAAGAGGTTAGGGGAATTGAGTGAAGTATCTATTTCTGAAAATAAAAATGTTTATCGGGTTGAGGGATTTTCTTGTGCGAATTGTGCTGGAAAGTTTGAAAAAAATGTTAAGGAGCTGCCAGGGGTACAGGATGCAAAAGTGAATTTTGGCGCATCTAAAATTACTGTTTATGGTGAAACAACCGTGAAAGAATTAGAGAAGGCAGGTGCTTTTGAAAATCTTAAAGTATTTCCGGACAAGTTAGAAGCGCCATCGTCTACAGTGAATCAAATAGATAATGAGATGACAAAAAGAGCGAAAGTTCCATTTTATCAAAAACACAGCTCACTTTTATATGCTTCTTTGCTAATAGCTTTTGGGTATCTTTCCCAGTTTGTCAATGGAGAAGAAAATCTGATTACTCCAGTGTTATTTATCGCATCAATTGTCATTGGCGGGTATTCCCTTTTTAAAACAGGTATTCAAAATTTGTCCAGATTTAATTTTGATATGAGCACATTGATGACGGTTGCTATTATTGGTGCTGCTTTTATCGGAGAATGGGCAGAAGCGTCGATTGTTGTCATTCTGTTTGCTATAAGTGAAGCCATGGAGCGGTATTCAATGGATAAAGCCAGACAATCCATTCGCTCATTAATGGATATTGCTCCAAAAGAGGCCCTTATTAGGCGAAATGGGCAAGAAATGACGGTCTCTGTGGATCATATTTTGGTCGGGGATATAATGATTGTTAAGCCCGGCCAAAAAATCGCAATGGATGGAATTGTTATTAGTGGTACTTCTTCAGTAAACCAAGCAGCCATTACAGGCGAGTCGGTACCGGTTTCAAAAACCATTGATGATGAAGTATTTGCAGGAACGATTAATGGAGAAGGATTACTTGAAGTAAAAATTACTAAACTTGTAGAGGATACAACGATTTCAAAAATTATTCATCTCGTTGAGGAAGCACAAGGTGAACGCGCTCCAGCACAAGCTTTTGTTGATAAATTTGCTAAATATTACACACCTACAATAATGGCTATTTCCGGATTAGTTGCTATCGTTCCTCCTTTGTTTTTTGATGGTGATTGGAGAACATGGGTTTATCAAGGATTATCGGTTTTAGTTGTTGGTTGTCCTTGTGCATTGGTTATATCTACACCCATATCAATCGTTTCCGCAATCGGAAATGCTGCAAAAAAAGGTGTCCTTATAAAAGGAGGCGTTTACTTAGAACAATTGGGTACTGTAAAGGCCATTGCGTTTGATAAAACAGGAACATTAACAAAGGGGGTTCCTGTAGTTACTGATTATTACGTACTGAACGACCAAATCAATGAAAATAAATTATTTACCATCATTACGGTTTTAGAATATCGCTCTCAGCATCCACTGGCAACTGCAATAATTCGAAAAGCAGAAGAAATGAATATTACTTATTCTAATATAATCGTAAAGGATTTCTCCACTATAACAGGTAAAGGGATTAAGGGTACTGTAGAAGGAACAACTTATTATGTCGGTAACCCCAAACTTTTTAAGAAAGTATTGAAGTTGAATTTTGATAATAGTTTAGAAGATATAATAACCAATCTCCAAAATGAAGGGAAAACAGTAATAATTTTTGGTACAGAAAAAAGACTCTTTGCCTTACTTGCGGTGGCTGATGAAGTACGTGATTCGAGCAAAAATATGATTCAAAAGCTGCATCAACTTGGAATAAACCAGACGGTTATGCTCACAGGTGATAACAAAGGCACTGCGAACGCAATTGGTCGTTATACAGGAGTTTCAGAAATACATGCAGAATTAATGCCGCAAGATAAATTAAATGTTATTAAGCAATTAAAATCAACGTATGGAAACGTTACTATGGTTGGTGACGGGATCAATGATGCTCCTGCTTTAGCGGCTGCATCAGTCGGAATTGCAATGGGGGGAACTGGAACGGATACAGCATTGGAAACTGCAGATGTTGCTCTTATGGGAGATGATTTAAGCAAACTTCCATTTACGGTAAGATTAAGTCGAAAAGCGTTAAATATTATTAAAGCTAATATAATCTTTGCAATTGGTATTAAATTAATTGCCTTATTATTGGTCATTCCCGGCTGGTTAACGCTTTGGATTGCAATCCTGTCAGATATGGGGGCAACTGTTTTGGTGTCACTAAATGGTTTGCGACTTATGAGAGTGAAAGAATAAGTTAATAACTAGAGCTTCGCAAAACCTTTTTACAGAAAAACAAAGACTTCAATTATAAGAGTAAAATTATTGTGGGCAAGATTTAACCCCTTCAATTGGCGACGGATCAATAGATTGGTCACCAATTGAAGGGGCCACCAAGCGAAAGAGCGGTAGTATATTGAGCAATTAACATGAAAAAGAGGGCTACTCCTTGGTAGAATTAGAGTCGACAAAAACCAATTCAATTTCAATGTTTGACATAGTGAAAATAGGATAATATAATTGTCACGATTTAAAGATCGTTTTTATTGTTATATCCTTGGATAAAAATTTCATTGCATGATAAGGAGAAAGATGAATTTGAAAAAAACAAAGGGTATCCATCATATATCAGCGATTATTGGCCATCCACAGGAAAATATTGCCTTTTATACACGGGTGTTGGGATTACGCCTAGTAAAACGAACGGTCAACTTTGATAATCCGGGAACTTATCATTTCTATTTAGGCGATGAAAAGGGAACTCCGGGAACCATTATCACGTTTTTCCCATGGCCTCATGCGAAATATAAAGGAAAAATTGGCGGAGGACAAGTTGGGGTTACATCTTATGTAATTCCATTTGGAACAATGAGTTTTTGGGAAAACCGTTTAAAGGAACTGTTTATTCCCTATAAAAAATCTGCTCGCTTTGGTGAACAGTATCTGCAATTTGTTGATCCGCACGGGTTGCATTTGGAATTGGTGGAGCGAAACGAGGGAAAACGAAATGAATGGGGTGTTAACGGAATCACTTCAGAAGTAGCAATTAAAGGGTTGGGTGGTGCTTTATTATTGTCCACCGATCCGGAACGAACTTCAGAAATGGTCTATAAGGTGCTCGGGCTTGATTTTGTAGGAGAAGATAATGATTATATCCGTTTCCGTTCACAGGATGATCTGGGAAATATTATTGATATTAAGAAACATCCAGTACCAGAGGGACGAATGGGTGTTGGGACGGTACATCATATTGCTTGGCGTACTGATGAACGAACGGACCAAGTTGAATGGAAAAAGCTAATAGAAAACGCTGGTTATCAAGTAACCGATGTAAAGGACCGAAATTATTTCCATTCGATTTATTTTCGGGAGCCAGGAGAAACTTTATTTGAGATCGCCACGGATGGTCCCGGATTTTTAATAGATGAACCTTTTGAACATTTGGGAGAAGAACTAAAATTACCATCTCAATTTAAGCACTTGCAAGAAAAAATTGAAACTGACCTTTTACCGATTAAAGTACCGGTAGCAATCAATAATGATTAACCAAATACGAACGGGTTACATCAAGAAAAGTGATGAAAACAGAGCATGTTGTGTTTCCTCATTTTTCTTGATTTTTATTTTAGAATAAAAATAAATTTTGACTGTATAGTTATAGAAAAAACTTATGGATGAATTTTATCCACACAGCCATATTCAATTTGAACAAAAACATGTCTGCTTACCAGAAACTTCATGTTTTCACTATTTAACACATATTAACCATCGTAAAAGGTTAAATATCAAAATATTCACACAAAATACATTTCTACGGTCATTTTCCCATGTTATAGTAAATGTAGTGATATTAAACACTGTTTAAAGCTTCACAAGATAATAAACAAAAGCTAAGTGATTATTAAATATTTATTCCATCTATTAACCATTCGAAATGGAGTAATGACAATGGAATTGAAAGAAGAAAAAGACACGACGAAAAAAGATCTTATTTTACATGCCACATTACAGCTTATTGGTGATGAAGGATTTGATAAGATTTCGATCCGCAAAATTGCCAAGCGTGCCAACGTAAATGTGGCCCTCATCAATTATTATTTTGGTTCTAAAGATAAATTATTAAATCAAGCTTTTCATATTTTTCTTTCATCATTGAAGGAAACTTTCTCATCACTAGAAAATAAATCGATGAATTCCCAAGAGCGGCTAAAAAATTTTTTTATCAAATATGTAAACGTATTTCAGGCATATCCCTCAATCTTTCCGTTAATCTTACAGAAAAGTACGTTTGATTTTGAAAGTCACAAAGAATATGTTGACTTTATTCGATCACTTGGTTTAAAAAAGTTGGTCATTATCATGCAAGAAATTACTGGTGAGCAGGATGAACAAAAGTGTATGGTATTGATTTCACAGTTATTAGGTGCCATATTCTTGCCAATGATTATGGAGCCGGTTATCAAGGATTCAACCCCTTTTCGTCTCCCAGATGTGGAAACACATATCAATATATTATTTGAGCATTATTTTCATCGTTACAATTCATAAAATTATAGATAAAAAGAGGATGTGTCATATGGAACTTCATGTTGGATTGGATGTTGGTTCAACGACAGCAAAAATTGTTGTCTTAAATGAACATAGAGATTTAGTTTTTAAATCGTATAGGCGACATTTTTCCGATATAAAAAACACAACCTTGGACTTACTTAATCAGGTAAAGGAAAAATTTCCAGGTGCGAAGTTAAAAATAAATGCCAGCGGTTCTTCCGGACTAGGGCTTTGTGAACAGTTAAGTATTCCGTTTATTCAAGAAGTAGTGGCTTGTACCGAGGCGGTAAAGACGAACACACCGAATATAGATGTTATTATTGAATTAGGTGGGGAAGATGCGAAACTGATTTACTTAACAAACGGTTTGGAACAACGGATGAATTCAGCCTGTGCCGGGGGAACGGGAGCTTTTATTGACCAGATTGCCTCACTTCTTGACACCGATGCAACCGGCCTAAACGAACTAGCGAAACATGCAGAAAAAATTTATCCGATTGCTTCCCGTTGCGGAGTTTTTGCCAAAACAGATATCCAGCCACTCCTTAATGAAGGGGCACGTAGAGAAGATATTGCCGTTTCCGTTTTCCAAGCTGTAGTAAATCAAACCATCGGCGGACTTGCTTGTGGTCGACCCATTCGTGGCAATGTTGCTTTTCTCGGTGGACCACTCACCTTTTTAGACCAACTAAGATACCGATTTATTAAAACATTAAACTTGACTGATGAACAAGTTGTATTCAGTGAAGATGGTCATTATTATGTCGCCATCGGTGCTGCTCTCGAAAGCAATAATAATGAAACGGTGAATATTGACCAAGTCATCCAGCTACTGAAAGACATGAACCAAACAAAGAAGGCGAAAAACACTAAAGGCAATCCTCCTCTTTTTAAAGATCAGAATGAATATTTGAAGTTTTATAACCGCCATAGCAAAGCTCAGGTTCCAAAAGGGAATTTACAGTCCTATCACGGTCCTTCTTTTTTAGGAATTGACGCTGGTTCAACCACGACAAAAATGGTATTAATTGGAGAAAACGATGAGGTACTTTATCAGTTTTACAGTAAAAACAAAGGGAACCCGATTGAAACGGTACGGGAAGGACTAATGAATCTTTATCGTGAAATACCGGAGTTTGTCCAAATTAATCGGACAACAGTTACCGGTTACGGGGAAAAATTAATTCAGGCTGCCTTTCAAATTGATGACGGGGAGATTGAGACCGTTGCCCATTATACCGCAGCGAAAAAGTTCCAACCGAATGTGGACTTTATTCTCGATATTGGCGGACAAGATATGAAATGTATCAAAATTAAAAATGGTGTTATTGACCAAATCATTTTAAATGAAGCTTGCTCAGCAGGATGTGGATCATTCCTAGAAAATTTTTCTGATACGTTAGGATTTCATGTGAGAGATTTCGCAAAGGAAGCATTGTTTTCAAAAAATCCAGTCGACCTCGGTTCCCGTTGTACGGTTTTTATGAATTCGAAAGTGAAACAGGTTCAAAAAGAAGGAGCAAGTGTTGCCGATATTTCAGCTGGCCTCTCCTATTCCGTTGTTTTAAACGCCTTATATAAGGTGATTAAGCTAAAATCAGTTGATGAACTGGGAGAAAACATTGTTGTTCAGGGTGGCACGTTCCTTAATGATGCAGTTTTACGAGCTTTTGAAAATTTAATTGGAAAACAAGTCATTCGGCCGGATCTAGCTGGTTTGATGGGAGCCTATGGCAGTGCTTTAATTGCTAAAGAAAAATGGGAAGAAGGAAAAAAATCTTCTATACTACCGCTTGGTAAACTTTATGAATTTAAAGTAAAAACAATGCATGCTCGCTGTGGTCGTTGTGAAAATAATTGTGCGCTCACGATCAATAAGTTTCCTGACAAACGCTCCTTTATTACGGGTAACCGTTGTGAACGGGGAGCAGGGAAACAAAAGGTAAAAAGCGACCTGCCAAATTTGGTAGCAGAAAAATTGGATAAGCTGTTCAACCGGGCAAGCTTGCAGGGTGAAGCGGCCTATCGGGGAAAAATCGGTATCCCGCGGGCACTCAATATGTATGAAAACTATCCATTATGGCATCGCTTTTTCACGGAACTTGGCTTTGAAGTTGTGCTTTCAAACCCTTCTAACAATCAAACATTAGAACAAGGCATTGAAACGATTCCGTCTGAGTCAGTTTGCTACCCAGCAAAACTTGTGCACGGACATATATTGAATTTAATTGGTAAAGGGGTAAAAACGATTTTTTATCCCTCTGTAGTTTATGAAAAAAAGGAAGACGATGTCCAACAAAATCATTTTAATTGTCCAGTCGTCGCATCCTATCCAGAAGTAATCCGAGTCAATATGCAGGCTATTTTTAAAAAGCAATCCGTTCAGTTTTTAAATCCATTTTTAACATTGGAAAATTTGACTGCTTTAGCAAAAGAACTATTTGCCTGTTTTCCGGAAATTCCTGTGCAGGAAATCAAACAGGCATTGATGAAGGCAAAAGAGGAAGAAGCGGAGTATAAAGGATGGCTAGCAAATCGTGGTGAGGAAGTTTTATCATGGCTTACATCCAAAGGAAAAAAGGGAATTGTTATTGCTGGACATCCGTATCATATCGATCCAATAGTTAACCACGGACTTCCAGAGGAAATTATTCGTCTTGGGTTTGCTGTGTTGACTGAGGACGCCATCTGCCATCTCTCTTTAGGACAAAAACATGATGTCGTTAATCAATGGACGTTCCATTCTCGTTTGTACCGGGCTGCAGATGTAGTGAAAGGAAACCCAAATTTAGAACTTCTGCAAATAACTTCTTTCGGTTGTGGTTTGGACGCCATTACAACCGATGCGGTAAAGGAAATTTTAGAAGAACGAGGGCAATTGTATACATGGATTAAAATGGATGAAATTAGTAATTTAGGTTCAGCACGGATTCGACTTCGTTCTTTGAAAGCTGCAATGGAAGAAAGGGAAAATAAAGACTTGGTGTTTGAAAGAAAACAGCCTTGTCGCACACCTATTTTTACGAAACAAAGCAAAAAAGAATATACAATTTTAGCGCCACAAATGAGTCCAACTCACTTTACTTTGTTAGAAAAGGCTTTTCAACTTGATGGTTACAAGTTGAAAGTCATGAAAGATGTGAAAAATGAAGAAGTTGAAGTTGGTTTAAGGTATGTGAATAATGATGCTTGCTATCCGTCCATAATTACCATTGGTCAGTTAGTGGCAGCTTTAAAAAGCGGTGAGTATGATCTTGAGCGAACCGCGGTCATTATCTCACAAACTGGTGGTGGCTGTCGCGCAACAAATTATTATGCTTTATTAAAAAAGGCTTTACGGACAGCCGGTATGTCGCAAGTCCCTGTATTATCATTAAATGCAGCCAGACTTTCGGAAAATACCCAACCAGGGTTTAAAATTTCTGTCTTACTAGCAAAGAGATTAGTTGTCGCTGCCTGCCTGGGAGATTTACTGGAGCGGTTGAAATTGGCAGTCCGCCCTTATGAAAGAATTCAAGGGAGTACGGAAGCCTTGTTTGCAGAATGGTTGGAACGGTGTACAGCTTTACTGGATAATTTTACTATACAAAAATATAAACAAGTTATTCACGGAATGGTCGCTGATTTTGCAACGATTGAAACAGTAAATGAAAGAAAACCGCGAATCGGTATTGTTGGAGAAATTTTAGTGAAGTTCCATCCATATGCCAATAATGAAATCATTCGGACAATCGAAGTGGAAGGCGGGGAGGCGGTCGTTCCCGATCTCATTGACTTTTTCCTTTACAGTTTGTATAACCAAGAATATAAGGCAAACCATTTAGGACAACCAAAAGTAAAATCATGGTTGGCCAATATTGGTATCCGGTTAATCGAGGTATTTCGTGAACCGATTCGGCAAGCGCTGTTGGAGAGTAATCGGTTTGCTGCTCCATTAACAATTGGTGAAGTGGCAGAAAAAGCATCACGGTTCATCAATTTGGGTAACCAAATGGGTGAAGGGTGGCTGTTAACCGGAGAAATAGCTGAATTGATGGATGCCGGTGTGGACAATGTTGTCTGCGTCCAACCGTTTGGCTGTCTGCCAAACCATGTTATTGCTCGTGGTATGTTTAATGCAATCAAACAAGTGTATCCGAATGCGAACCTGATTGCCATCGACTTTGATGCAAGCATAAGTAAGGTGAACCAGATCAATCGGATCAAATTGATGATCAGTATCGCTAAAAATGGTATGGAACAGATGAGTTTATGAGAAAAGAGTTTTTGCGCAGATTATACTATATTTAGTTTATAAAAAGGGTATGGAATGAGAAAAGAGCTCGGTTGTGAAGTACAACCGGGCTTTATATTTGTAAGTTAAGAAAGGAAATAACGTGAGGAGAAATTGCTACAAACAAAATTTTAATTGATCATTTTTATATGCGGAATAGGAATTTTAAAAAATATTCAACTGTTTCCATTCCGCTGAAAAAGCATTAAAATGGAAATATGGAAGGAGTGGATGAAATGAAATATGTGGACACATGGGATTTAGAAGCAATTATCCCTGGTGGAACGAAATCACCTGAACTGCAAGCAAAATTACAAAAAATTGAAAAGCAAATTAACGAATGGGACCAACAAATTAAGCAATGGAATTTTTCGGAAAACCAATCAGTTGAACCATTTAAAGCAATTTTAGAAAAACAGGAAACCATTGAAAAAGGGCTCCATCAATCGGCAACATTTGTGCAAATGTGGCATGATGCATTCATGAATGATGCTTATGCCAATGTTGTTATGGGGCAGATTTTAGATTTAGACAGTAAGTTGGAAAATATCAATACATCTTTTACGAAAAAACTGGTGGCCATTCCTGATCAAGATTGGAACACATTTTTACAAGATGATGAATTAAAAAAGGTTGCCTTTGCCCTCAATGAAATTCGTGATAAAGGGAAACGACTTTTATCTGAGTCGGAAGAAAAAATTATTACGGAATTAAATAAAGATGGGTTGACGGCATGGAGCAGACTGTATGATACGGTGGTTTCTATGATGACGATTCCGTTTACTGATAAAGACGGAAAAACGATGGAACTTTCTGTCGGTCAAGCGATGAATCGGATGTATGCTGATCCAGATCCGAAAGTTCGGAAACAATTGTTTACGAATTGGGAAAAAACATGGGAAAAATTTGCTCCAATTTTTGCCGATACGATCAATCATTTAGACGGGTTCCGAATTAGTTTGCAAAATTTTCATCATCGCAAAGACTATTTGGAAGAACCGTTGGAATATAATCGGATGACAAAAGAAACATTGGATGCGATGTGGACAGCAGTTGCTAATAATAAACAACCATTCATCGACTTTTTGAAGCAAAAGGCAAAACTGCTTAACATGGAGAAATTAGGATGGCAAGATGTCGAAGCTCCGGTTACAGTGGGTGACAGTAAAGTGTCTCGTTTTACATATGATGAAGCTTGTGATTTTGTCATTGAAAACTTTGCCAGCTTTGGACCAAAATTGGCAGGCTTTGCCAAACATGCCCTTGAAAATCGCTGGGTGGAAGCGGAAGATCGCCCGAATAAACGACCGGGCGGATATTGTACAGAATTACCGGAATTTGGGGAGTCAAGGATTTTTATGACATTTACCGGTTCAATGAACGATGCCAGCACTCTTGCCCATGAATTAGGTCATGCATTCCATAGTCATGTTATGCGAGATTTGCCAACATTAAATCGGAATTATGCTATGAATGTTGCTGAAACGGCTAGTACATTTGCAGAAACGATTATTGGTAATGCAACAGTCGCTAATGCAAAAACAGAAGCGGAAAAAATTTCGTTACTAAATGATAAACTTGGCAATCCCGTCGCTATGTTTATGAATATCCATGCTCGCTTTATTTTTGAAAATAGTTTTTATCAAGAACGGAAGAAAGGAATTGTCTCAGAACAACGCTTGAATGAGTTGATGGTGGAAGCGCAAAAAGAAGCTTTTTGTGATAGTTTAGACGGTTATCACCCACATTTTTGGTGCAGCAAATTGCATTTCTTTATCGATGATGTACCGTTTTACAATTTTCCATATACATTCGGCTACTTGTTCAGTTTAGGCATTTATGCAGAGTTTTTGAATAACCCAGAAGGCTTCGAGGATAAATATATTGCCTTGTTGCGCGACACCGGCACGATGAAAGTGGAAGAACTAGCAATGAAACATCTCGGTGTTGATTTAACAAAACCCCAATTTTGGGAAGCCGGTATTCAACTTGCAGCAAAAGACGCTGAAGAGTTCATCCGCTTGTCGGAAAAATTGATTTAGTTGGAAACTCCATTCATCAAAAATCGGCAAGGATACCCCTACTTCAATCGTGTGAAGGGCGTTAGCCCAACGTTAAGTGGGGGGATTGCCGTCAGATGCAACAGTATCTGAAACTTCCACCTTGCCCATCCTTTCTCTGTTTGAATTATATATAAATTAAAATATCGTATAATCTAATTAGTGAAGGATGGTGAAAGCGATGTTTACAATTACTGCGGGGTCACTGAAAAACTACTCGAAATCTGTTCACGACCACAATATACAGCATGGTAGACCACAAGAGTACTTCTAGATATGGCGGCGAGAGAAATTATTTCGCACTTTTCAGTGGTCTCTTACTGTAAAAATACAACTCTATGTTTCTGATAATCAAGCTTATCAAAAAACTTTACATACACTAGGGGGGTATAGTATAATAAAACCATCAGGAAGGAGGGATACTCGAAATGGAAGAAGTGAAACAACCTGAACTGGAAAGTTGTGCAGGGAATGAATGCTACACCTCGACAAGTGAACGGAAAAGTCATCATTCTGAACAAACGAAGAAGAACTTGGTAACCCGACTAAATCGGATTGAGGGGCAAATTCGTGGTGTTAAAGGGTTAATTGAAAAGGACACATATTGTGACGATGTCCTCACACAAATTGCAGCAATCCAGTCAGCGTTAAACGGTGTATCCAAAATCCTTCTCGAAGGTCACCTGAAAAATTGTGTCGTCGAACGTATCCAAGAGGGTGATATGGATGTACTTGATGAATTTTTAACGACGATTCAACGGGTGATGAAAAGGTAATGCATTAGCTTTAATCGAGACTACTGGAGATGTGCGAGATTTGCTTGCTAAACGCCATATTTTTGAGGTTTATCCTACTATATATTGTAAAAGTGAACTTATTCGAATGGTTTTTCGGTGGCCTCACTTGAATCGAAACTTCTAATCTTTTCAGAAGATATAAATAAAGGAGATGTATATTTATGGAACATATAAAATTAACCGTTCATGGCATGTCTTGCGGACATTGTGTTAAAGCCGTCGAAGGTAGTGTTGGTGCATTAAACGGTGTTGACCGCGTTGTTGTGAATTTAGAAGAGGGAAAAGTGGATGTTGATTACAATCCAGAAATTGTGTCCCTTGATACGATTAAAGAAACCATTGATGATCAAGGGTACGATGTTGTTTAAGTTTTGAAAAACCCGTGTTCTGTCGAGGGCACGGGCACTTTTTGTACGTTAAGAATGTATAAATTTCCAGCAAAGAAAAAAATTCGACGTAGTTGGAAATTTTAAGAATTAAGTATAAGTATAACTACGACTCTGCTCTCGCCTAAAGGCTCGAACGCCCGAGTTTTCTTTAAAGGCTGTTTTCGAAAACCTTGTTGCTATTAATCTGAGTCCGGCTTGCTGAACACGAGCTGTACCACGGATTTGAAGTGTAAATTCCGATTAGTTGCCATTGGCCAGTCACTAATTGCTCTATTTGAATCTCATCTTTTATTTGAACAGGCAACAATCTTTTTAATAGGTGGTTTTTTCAAAAAAACATACCCCATATAGGTATGGAGGAGGTGCAAAACATATGACTACGACAAAAGAAACAAATCTACAAATCCTTGGTATGACCTGTGCAGCATGTGCCAACCGGATTGAAAAGGGACTAAATAAAATCGAAGGGGTCGAGCAGGCAAATGTGAATCTTGCACTAGAAACAGCAAGCATCAAATTTGATCCAGCAAAAACCAATCTTCAAGACTTCGAGAAAAAAATTAAAGATCTCGGCTATGATGTGGTTAGTGAAAAAGCTGAATTTACGATCACCGGGATGACCTGTGCAGCATGTGCCAACCGGATTGAAAAAGGTTTGAATAAAATGGATGGCATCGCATCGGCTTCAGTCAATCTTGCCCTAGAAACTGCCACCGTCGAATACAATCCATCCGCCGTGTCACCAAAAGACATAATTGAAAAGGTGGAAAAGCTTGGCTACGGCGCCATTGAAAAACGTGATGAAGAGAAAGTAAATATCGATTACCGGGAACAAGCAATCCAAAGACAGAAATGGAAATTCGTTATATCCGCAATCCTTTCATTGCCACTCCTATGGACAATGTTTGCCCATTTTTCGTTTACGTCTTGGATGTATGTGCCAGATATTTTTTTAAATCCATGGTTCCAGCTTGCCCTTGCTACTCCAGTCCAATTTATTATTGGACAACAATTTTATGTTGGCGCATATAAGGCGCTACGTAATGGCAGTGCTAATATGGATGTACTCGTGGCCATGGGTACTTCGGCTGCATATTTTTACAGTTTGTACTTAGTTTTTCGGTTCCTCGGTAACGATCACCATATAGAGGGTCTATATTTTGAAACAAGCGCTGTGCTGATTACCTTAATTTTGCTAGGAAAATATTTCGAAGCAAAAGCAAAGGGTAGATCATCCGAAGCAATAAAAAAATTAATGGGTCTGCAAGCAAAAACAGCTACGGTCATCCGAGAGGGGATAGAGACAATCATCCCACTGGAAGAAGTTGTTGTTGGTGACCAACTTCAAGTAAAACCGGGGGAAAAAATACCGGTTGACGGTATCATTATCAGTGGAGAATCAGCAATTGATGAGTCGATGCTTACCGGAGAAAGTGTTCCGGTGGATAAAAAGACTGGTGATACCGTAATTGGAGCAACCTTTAACCGGAATGGCTCTCTTCGCATTGAGGCAACAAAGGTTGGGAAAGATACCGCCCTTGCCCAAATTATTAGAGTAGTGGAACAGGCTCAAGGTTCGAAAGCGCCTATTCAACGATTAGCCGATAAAATTTCAGGTGTTTTTGTTCCGATTGTCGTCGGACTTGCCCTGATTACGTTCCTCGTCTGGTATTTTATCGTTGAACCGGGTGAATTTGCCGAAGCGTTGGAAAAACTTATTGCCGTTCTCGTTATCGCATGTCCATGTGCCCTCGGGCTTGCGACACCAACCTCAATTATGGCCGGATCGGGTCGTGCTGCAGAATACGGAATATTATTCAAGGGTGGCGAACATTTAGAGCGGACCCATAATATTCGTACGGTTATTTTAGATAAAACTGGAACAATCACCAACGGGACACCGGTATTGACCGATGTAATTGTAAAAGAAGGCTTTCAAGAAAATGAATTTTTACAATATGTCGGCTCTGCGGAAAAAAATTCGGAACATCCGTTGGCACAAGCTATCGTTAGTGGAATAAAGGAAAAAGGCATTTCCCTAACGGATACCGAACAATTTGAAGCAATCCCCGGATACGGTATTAAGGCGGTTGCAAATGGAAAAGAAATTTTGGTAGGTACAAGAAAATTGCTAGACCAACATCATATTGATTTTTCAGGTGCCACTGAGACAATGTTGAAATTGGAGGAAAGTGGAAAAACTGCGATGCTTGGGGCTGTTGATGGCAAACTTGCTGGAATTATTGCTGTCGCTGATACAGTTAAGGAAACATCAAAAGAAGCAATAAAACGGCTAAAAAATATGGGTATCGAGGTTATAATAATCACCGGAGATAATGAACGAACTGCAAAAGCAATTGGTGATGAAGTTGGTGTCGATCAAGTAATTGCAGAAGTACTCCCGGAAGGAAAGGCAGAAGAAGTGAAAAAGCTGCAACAACAAGGCAAAATTGTTGGCATGGTAGGTGATGGCATTAATGATGCACCAGCCCTTGCCACTGCTGATATCGGTATGGCCATCGGAACAGGTACCGATGTTGCCATGGAAGCGGCCGATCTTGCTCTTATTCGTGGCGATTTAAACAGTATTGCCGATGCGATATTTATGAGTAAAAAGACCATCACAAATATTAAGCAAAACTTATTTTGGGCTTTTGCATATAATACGATTGGTATTCCAATCGCAGCAATTGGCTTCCTAGCACCATGGGTAGCCGGTGCAGCGATGGCCTTTAGTTCTGTTTCAGTCGTTTTAAATGCATTACGCCTGCAACGAGTAAAGTTATAAAGAAAGACAGTCTATATATAATTCGAATTTGCTGATATGAAATATTCAGTAGCGCCAGTTTCCTATTGTCGCCTTGCATTTTTCAAGGCGACTTTTTTGTGAATATGCTCTATTTTGAAACAGTGTATTTGGCTTTTTATCTCTTACCAACTAGAAATAAGTTAAAAATAACTGGTAGGCAACATTTTTCTACTTGAATGACCATATACTTGGTGCTAAAATAGTGGAGATAATTCACATGATGAATAGTTCACTATATTAACTAATATAATAAAAAAGGATTTGGTGGCTAATGGAAAGTCTCTCCATTAATGAAATTGTTGAACAATATATTCAACTAACCCATGAAGTCTGGAAACGGGGTGAAGCCCTAATAAGAGATGAGATTGGTGAAGAATTGACCAATGATCAGCATTATCTTCTTCGCTACATATACCAAAAGCAAAAATGTACTTCAACGGAATTGGCGGATGCCTTTGCAGTACAAAAAAGTGCTATTACCGGCATTATGAACCGCCTTGTCGAAAAAAACATAATTGCTCGTACACAAGATGTAGATGACCGCCGGGTAATATACTTAACGCTTACTGAACAAGGAATGGTTTTGTATAAAAAAACGGAGAAAAAAGTATTCCGAATAGTAGAATCCATTATAAAACAGTTTGATCATCAAGAAATTGAAAGCTTCTTAAAAACATATAAGAAATTAGCAAAGATTATTAAGGAATCACAGTGATATACCAAAAAATTCAAACATGATGACCGGCAATTACAGAATATGGGAATCATATAAAATGTTGGAGGACGAATAAATGAAGGGAATATTAAAAGCAAAATGGCTGATTGTTGTAGCTTGGATTGCTGCTGTCGTGATTTTGTTATTTACAGCACCAAACATGGCAGATCTCGTCCGGGAAAAAGGTCAACTGGATGTTCCGGACGGATATTCATCGAAGGAAGCCCAACAAATATTGGATGAAATTAATAAACAAAAGGGAACGGAGAATACAACATCGGTTGCCCTTGTTTTTCATAATAAAAATGGTCTCACGAATGCTGACTTGAAAGAAGCTGAAGATGCCGTTAATCAACTTGATGAACAAAAAGAAGAGTTAGGGATTAAGGAAATTCTAACTCATTTTAATCAAGAAGAATTAAAAGACCAGTTAGTCTCAAAGGATGGGAAAGCGATTCTTGTTTCTCTGTCAGTCGAGTTGAAAGATCGTACTGCACATCAATTAAGTGATGACTTGTACAATGCAATTGATCATATCAAAGTTGAACACTATTATACAGGTAATTTATTTATTAACGAAGACGTTGTGCTTACATCGGAAGCAGGTTTGCATAAAACGGAGTCAATCACGGTTGTATTTATTTTGATCGTATTAATCGCTGTGTTCCGTTCCATCGTAACGCCTTTTATTCCATTAATAACGGTGGGGATCAGTTATTTAGCTTCCCAATCAATTGTCGCATTTTTAGTTGATACTATAAACTTTCCACTGTCGAATTTTACACAAATCTTCCTCGTTGCCGTTTTGTTCGGGATCGGAACTGACTATTCAATTTTGTTATTAAGCCGGTTTAAAGAAGAGATGTCCATTCAGGAAAGTATACCGGATGCGATTGTCGCAACATATCGCCATGCAGGTAAAACAGTGTTGTTTAGTGGAATTGCTGTTTTAATAGGGTTTGCAGTTATTGGCTTCTCTCAATTCAAACTCTATCAATCTGCTTCAGCTGTTGCGGTAGGGATCGTTGTGCTTTTAGCAGCCTTATTTACAATCGTTCCATTCTTTATGGCTGTATTGGGTAAAAAATTATTTTGGCCGGCGAAAGGAAATCTGGAACATAAACCAAGCCGTCTCTGGAGTTTTGCCGGAAGAATTTCCTTTGCAAGACCGATTGTATCATTACTCATTGTTGCTGCAATTACAATTCCGTTTATCATCACTTATGATGGCGGATTGTCCTATAACTCTTTGGATGAAATCGGTGAAGGTTATAAGTCGGTTAAAGGGTTTGAAGTAATAGAAGATAGTTTTGGTCCTGGTCAAGCCATGTCAACTACGATTGTTTTAAAAAACGATGAGGCGATGGACCAAACTGATTACATGAACTTAATGGAAAATATTAGCGGTGAACTTTTAAAAGTGGACGGTGTGGATACAGTCCGTTCGCTCACTCGACCGGTTGGAGAACCTTTAAAGGACTTACTCGTCGCTAAGCAAGCCGAAACATTAAAGGATGGAATTAATCAAGGGAATGACGGGATTAAAAAAATTCGCGATGGGCTGGACGAAGCAAACTCACAATTAGTTGCCTCATCACCGCAAATTACGGAGGCGACAGAAGGAATTCGTGCATTAGTTTCTGGTACAAAAGAATTACAAACAGGTATCTCTCAATTGCAAACCGGTCTGAAACAAATTGAAGATGGGGTTCGCCAAGGTTCTATGGGCGCCAGTGAAGCAAAGGCGGGACTGGCAGAAATTAAGAAAAACGCGGAACAAATGTTAGACGGATATAAACAACTAGCACAAGGTTACAAGGACGTTCAAGCAAATTTAAGCACTTTACAGGCGAAATATAAAGATATTGAAAGTGGTTTGAAAACATTAAGCAACAATTTGGATCAACTTCAACAAGGCTTTACTGTTCTTGAAAACTATATAAATAGTCAACCGCAAAATCAATATCAACATGCAGCAGTACAAAGCCTTGATGGTATCAAACAATACTATACACATTTGCAGCAAAATCTCCCAGCTATGGCTTTCGGCATGACTGAATTAAATAAAGGTCTTGGCGCCGTTACAGAAGGGTTGAATACGGCAAATACAAACTTTGCAGCAATAAATAGCGGACAACACCAATTAATAGCTGGTATGCAGCAGGTTATCGATGGACTTGGAGCTTTGGAAAAAGGGCTAGATACTGCGGCAGATGGGCAAGGAACCATTATCAGTAAGCTGCCAGCCGTTAATTCCGGCCTCGGTGAAGTTAATTCTGGTCAGCAACAATTGCTAGATGGCTTCTCTCAACTAGGCAATCAATTTGGTCAATTAACAGATGGTCTCGGTCAAAGTGTTGATGGACTTACGCAAATTCATGATGGATTTACGGATGCAGAAGGATTTTTAAAAGAGTTAGCTAAAAATGATGAAAACTCCGCTGTCTTTATTCCTGAGGAAATCTTAACAAATGATCAATTTGCACAAGTATTAGATACGTATTTATCACCGGACAAAAAAGTGGCTAAAATCGAAGTACTTTTTGCGGAAAATCCGTATTCTACTGAAGCCATTGATCAAGTTGATGATTTGAATGCAGCAGTTGAACGGGCAGTAAAAGACACGAAACTGGAAAATGCAGAAGTTGAAGTGGCCGGTGTAACAAGTACGTACCATGACCTTGGAACAATATCCGACCATGACTTCTCACGGACAGTCGTATTTATGCTTGTCGGTATTTTTATTGTGTTAGTTATCTTATTCAGATCGTTGATTATGCCACTTTATATTGTTGCATCATTGCTGATTACCTATTACACGACAATGGGTATAACCGAATCCATTTTTGTCAACTTGCTCGGCTATGAAGGATTAACATGGGCAGTGCCATTCTTCTCTTTTGTTATACTTATGGCTCTCGGTGTCGACTACAGTATCTTCTTAATGGGCCGATTTAACGAATATCGGGAAGAACCGGTTGATAAGGCGATGATCCTTGCAATGGGTTCCATGGGCTCTGTCATTATCTCAGCGGTCATTATTCTTGGCGGTACATTCGCAGCAATGCTTCCAAGCGGTGTCTTGTCACTGTTGCAAATCGCAACCGTCGTTATTGCCGGATTAATCCTCTACTCGGTTATTATGCTGCCGCTATTTATTCCGGTTGTCGTCAAAATCTTCGGCAAAGCCAACTGGTGGCCGTTTGTTGTTAAGAAAGATTCGTGATTTTGCAATTAGTCGGTATTCATTTACCATACCAAAAACCACCTCATTTCATTGAGGTGGTTTTACTCATAGGTGCGTCCGGCATGGGTTATAACTTGGTGGTGAAAGTCCACTACAGGCTTGGCAAAAGGAACTGTTAGTGAATGATAAGAGTGTCCGTGGTGACGTGGAATCTGAAGAAAGCCGGATGCAAAATCTCAAACTGACGAACAGAAACTGCATAAAAGCCTGAATGGGGATGGACGAAGCTGCTATACAAGATAAAGTCCAATACTGCCCTAATCCCATACAGTAAATGTAGAAGTTACATGAGAAGAAAGCTATTACCCTTACTCGGTGAGGTCTCTTGGACGTGTGCTAAATAATTAGAAATAAAAACTTCGCAGGTTTATCATGGTATGTGAGGGAGATAAATCAATATGATTTGTCTTCCTCTTTTTGATTTTTCCTATAAAAGGTAATAGACCATTGTTCGTCTATTGGTATTGCCTGATCGAATCAGTTACAAGCCGACTTATTTAGCAAATAGATAACATAAATTGGTAAACACTGTCAAAGTTATTTTCTGAAAGTATGAAAATGGGCTGTGAATATAGTAAGATGGTATAATGTTTTTCTGATTAAAGCCAAAGAAGGGAATTATAGATGCAAAAAAAATGTTGTGATTGGTCTGGATATAGGAACGATAAGTATAAAAGTGATTTCGTTTGATCGTAACAGTTATGTATTAGGTGAAGCATAGGGAGTTTACCCCAGTTCAATCCACTGGTAAAAAGGTATCTCCTTAAAAGATAAATCTTAAAAATGATATTGGAGAATATTTAAATTACTAGGTCTAAAGTAGTATAATAATAGTAAATATCTAGAACTTGGGGTGATATAGTGGAATCTATCGCTCATATTCGTGAGAGTGACAAAAAAATTCAAACGGTTGAGCAGCATCTTCTTGAGACAAAAAAGTTGGCAGAATCCTATGGGGAAAAAATTGGCATTAAGCATATTACTGGTTTAGCCGGTTTACTTCATGATATGGGGAAATATACAGAGGAGTTTAAGGACTATATTTTGAAAGCGGTTAACAATCCCCAATCTCCACCCAAACGAGGAAGTGTGGATCATTCAACAGCAGGCGGCAGACTCTTATACGAGCGATTTCATGATCAGGTAAAACCATTTGAGAGTATACTTGCAGAAGTTGTTGGTAATGCAATTATATCTCACCATTCCTATTTGCAGGATTATTTAAGCCCCATGCTAGAATCAAACTTTATAAAAAGAGTGGAAGAGAAAGAATTAAAAAACTATGAAATTGCAAAGCATAACTTTTTTCATAAGGTTATTTCTGAAATGGATTTTGATGAATATGTCCATCAGGCCTCGTTTGAGTTACAAGACTTTCTAAAGAAGTTTCCTTCAGAGGGTATTGAAAATAATATTATGTTTTTAACTAAATATGTTTTCAGTGCATTAATTGATGCTGACCGGACGAATACGAGAATGTTTGAGGAAAACCAATCTCCAGAACAAGAAATTGATTATGTCGAACTGTTTGAGCAATATTATAAAAAATTAATGGACAAAATTAAAGCTTTTAAAACAGATAGAAATATAGCTAATCCTATAAATCGATTAAGACGAGAAATGTCAGATCAATGTGAGGCCTTTGCTTTTCAACCTTCAGGAATTTATACATTATCAATTCCTACCGGTGGCGGGAAAACACTGGCCAGTTTGCGTTACGCACTGAAACATGCAATAAAGTATAAAAAAGAACGAATCATTTATGTTGTGCCTTACACAACAATTATTGAACAAAATGCTGAAGAGGTTCGCAAAATATTACAGGATGATGCAAATATTTTAGAACATCATTCAAACGTAATTGAAGATGATGAGGATGACGAGTATCAAGAAGGTATCATAACTATACAACAAAAATTAAAACTAGCAAAAGATAATTGGGACTCTCCAATCATTTTTACGACTATGGTCCAATTTTTAAACACCTTCTATGCTTATGGTAGCCGAAATATTAGAAGACTACATAACTTAAGCAAGTCGATTATTATTTTTGATGAGGTACAAAAACTTCCCGTTTCTTGTATTTCATTGTTTAATAAGGCTGTCAATTTTTTGAAAAATTTCTGCCAATCCAGTGTCATCCTTTGCACTGCAACTCAACCTGCTCTTGATTTTGTGGAAAATAAATTAGCCATAAATAAGAATGCAGAAATAATAAGGAATTTAGACCAGGTAATTGATGCTTTTAAAAGGGTAGAGATTATTGACCGAGCGACGGGGGAAAAATTTGATACTAAGAAATTATGTGAGTTTGTACGAACGAAAATGGAAAACATACAAAATATAATGATTGTATTGAATACAAAATCCGTTGTGAAAAAGTTATATGAGCAATTAAAAGAAGAAACGTCCATACCAGTCTATCATTTAAGTACATCTATGTGTGCAGCTCACCGAAAAGAAATTTTGGATGAAATAAGACGAAAACTTGATAAAGGTGAAAAATTGATTTGTGTAAGTACACAGCTCATTGAAGCCGGGGTTGACATTAGTTTTGACTGTGTGATTCGTTCTTTGGCAGGACTTGATTCCATTGCCCAAGCAGCTGGAAGATGTAACCGTCACGGCGAAAAAGATATAGGATACGTGTATATTATTGACCATATAGAAGAAAACCTAGATAAGTTAAAAGAATTAAAGAAAGGAAAGGAAGCAGCTGCTCGTATATTAAAAGATTTAAAAATGAACCCAAACTTACATGATGGAAATATTTTGTCTACAAGTGCGATGAAAAAGTATTTCCATGATTTTTATTATGAATTGGAATCTAATTTAGATTATCGTATTCCGAAACTTGGAAAGACAATGATTAATTTATTAACTGATGCAAAGGGGATTCCCAACTCCTACCATCAAGGTTATAGAGCCAAATTTGGAAGAAACTTGCCTTTATTTTTAACAAACAGTTATCAAACGGCTGCTGAATATTTTCAGGTGATTGATGGGAATACAACTTCTGTTATTGTTCCTTATCGTGATGGAAAAGAAATCATTACAGAACTTAATGGAAATGAAACAATCGAGAATTTAACAAGACTATTAAAACAAGCTCAACAATACACTGTTAACCTATATAGTCAAGAATTTGATCAATTAGCTAAAAACAATGGGATTGTATCATATCTTGATGGAAAAGTTTTTGTAGTTACAGAAGGTGCCTATAGTAATGAATATGGGATAAATGTGAATAATGATAGTTTGTTTAATAATCTTATAATATAAGAACCTATCAATATCGATAGGTTCCCAAATAATATAATATATTTTTCAATCCACACTTTTTCTTTTGATACTGAAAAAGTGACAATTCATTATAGCATAATAAAGGAGAAATAGTAATTATTCATATAATATATAATTTAGTATTGAATTATAAAATAATTAGAGTTATATTATAGTTGTGAGTAAAAAAAGAAAGGGGTGAATTTTTTGCGGAACTCTGTTGAATTTATGGTTTATGGTGATTATGCATTGTTTACTGATCCACTAACGAAAATGGGAGGGGAAAAGTTAAGCTATCAAATACCAACTTATCAATCTTTAAAGGGAATAATGGAATCCATCTATTGGAAACCAACAATTATGTATATCATTGATGAAGTCCGCGTAATGAATCCCATTCGAATGGAATCAAAGGGAATTCGTCCAATAGAATACGGTGGTGGGAATACGCTTGCTAACTATACATATCTTAAAGATGTATGTTATCAAGTTCGAGCTCATTTCATCTTTAATCCTCATCGTCCGGATTTAGCTTTTGATCGAAACGAACATAAGCATCACAATATACTTAAGCGCTCACTGAAAGCAGGTGGACGAAGGGATGTTTTTTTAGGTACAAGAGAGTGTCAAGCTTATGTTGAACCATGCATTTTTGGTGAAGGTGAGAGCGCTTACGATGATATTGAAGAAATCCATTTTGGCACGATGGTACACGGGATCAATTATCCAGATGAAACAGGGACAAACCAAATGGAAATCCGACTTTGGAATCCGGTGATGAAAAATGGAGTAATTTCGTTTATACGACCGGATCAATGCACAAAAGTACGCCCAATTGCTGATATGAAACCGAAACATTTTGATGAGAAGAATATAGAATCAGTTGATCAATTATATGAAGAACTTGAAGGGGGGAGGGAATAATTGAGTTGGTTATTGAATTTATATGAAACCTATGAGTCAAATGCTGACCAAGTGGGAAAAATTGAGTTTAAACATAATGGAAATGAATTTACATTGTTGCCAATATCGCATACGACACAAACCGCCCACATTGAAGTTCAAATAACCGAAGACGGTGAGTTTCATTCTGCTTCAATTGTTGATGGTGCAGATGCAATAACCGTGATACCTTGTACCGAGGATTCTGCAAGCCGTTCTGGGACAAAAATAGCCCCATATCCACTGCACGATAAGTTGAGCTATGTTGCGGGAGATTTTGCTTCTTATGGTGGTCAGATTAAGAAAGAGGAACCTTTTTCCTATTATATTAAACAATTAGAAGAGTGGGCTATGTCACCTTATGCTATTCCAAAAGTAAAAAGTATCTACACATATTTGAAAAAAGGAAAATTAATTAGTGATTTAGTTAATGAAGGAATCCTTTACTTAGATGAAAACGGGAAACTCATAAAGAAATGGGATAAAAAGTATGAAGCAGTATATGGAGCAAAGCCAAAAATATTTTCCGTAGTTTCTGGGGAACAAGAAAGTGCTTTTGTTCGATTTACTGTGTATTCACATACAAATGTTTTAACGAATGTATGGAAAGATAATGAAATGTATGATTCCTTTATTAGTTATTATAATGGAAAACTATGTGATAATGATTTTTGCTATGTAACTGGAAGACATACGCCTATTACCGAGAAACATGCAAATAAAATTCGGAATTCAGGGGATAAAGCAAAACTCATTTCTGCAAATGATAAAGGAGGATTTACTTTTCGAGGCAGATTTACGGATAGTAAACAAGTAGCAACAATTAGTTATGAGGTATCACAAAAGGCCCATAATGCTTTAAAATGGTTGATTAATCGACAAGGTAAAATCATTGATAATCGAGTTTTTCTTGTATGGGGAAATAATGATGTAAATGTTCCAAATACCAACGATGACACTTACGACCTGTATTCTCTAGACTTTTTAAGAGAGACGCCCGAAAAAACAGAAAGAATCTCTTATACTAACAAAGAATTTGCTAATGAATTTGAAAAAGCCATTGAGGGCTACAGAAGTAATTTATCGATAGAATCCAATGTCAATATTATGATTCTGGATTCTGCTACAACTGGTCGGATGGCAGTACTTTATTACAGGAATTTGAATGCTGAAGAGTATTTAAAACGTCTCGTAAATTGGCACTCTACTTGTGTGTGGCGCCATACATATAGGAAAGATAGAGAAGGAAAAAGGGTAACTTTTATAGGGACACCTGCTACGAAGGATATCGCTTTTGCTGCTTATGGTCCAACTGCAAATGATAAAGTTGTGAAAGGATTAATGGAACGAATCCTCCCTTGTGTTATCGATCAGAGGGAGATTCCTGAAGATATTACGAAAAGTGCTTTTTACCGAGCATCGAACCCAGTTGGTATAGAAAGGTGGGAGTGGGAGAAAACACTCAGTATTGCTTGTGCATTGATTAATAAAAAGGAGGGATATACTGTGTCCTTAGATAAAGAAAATAATGACCGTGATTACTTATTTGGTAGATTATTGGCTATTGCAGACGTACTCGAAAGATCAGCTCTTGGTCCCGATGAAAACCGTTCTACAAATGCGATTCGATTTATGAATTCCTTTTCTAAACATCCGGAAAGAACTTGGAAAACCATTCAAGCCAGTTTGCAACCTTATCAAATGCGTCTTGGTAAAAAAGGTCAATATTTTTCTATGTTAATAGATGAAGTTGCTTCAAGAATTAATCTAGAAGACTTCAATAATAAGCCGCTTTCAGGAAAATACTTATTAGGTTTTTATAGTCAAAGACATGAATTGTATCAAAAGCACGAAAAAAATACAAATGAAGGAGAGAATCAAGAATGAGTACATTAGACCATAAAATTGATTTTGCCGTTATTTTATCAGTAAC
>Ga0207789_1000113_pt1 | contig 68493 bp, 56 predicted proteins | sample HigsolmetaGSP12D_FD_184840 | JGI IMG/M metagenome (GOLD analysis project Ga0207789, IMG submission 184840) | High solid enriched microbial communities from the Joint BioEnergy Institute, USA - SP1-2-D (SPAdes) | ecosystem: Engineered > Bioreactor > SSF (Solid state fermentation) > Aerobic >...
GCGTGCCGCTTGGCCTTTATAGCGATCGGCACACCATCTTTCGCTCGCCCAATGAGAAGCTGACCGTGGAGCAGGAACTGGCCGGCGAAACGAAGCCGCTCTCCCACTTCGGCAAGGCGATGGCCGAACTTCATATCGAGCATATCAAGGCCGTCACGCCGCAAGCCAAGGGACGCGTAGAAAGGCTCTGGAAGACGCTTCAGGACCGCCTGGTCGTCGAACTGCGGCTGCTTGGCGTCAAGACGATGGAGGAGGCCAACGCGGTGCTGCCCAAGCTGCTGGAGAAGCATAATCGCCAATTCGCAGTGAAACCCAAAGAAGCGGAGTCAGCGTACATACCGCTTGATCCATCCGTCAACCTGGATCATGTGTTCACCATACGCGAATACCGGCGGCTCGGGCCCGGAAACACGATCTCCTACAATGGCACGGTCTACACGCTTGCCAAGCCTGCTCCGTTCGACGCGAAGACGACGGTCGAGGCGCGGGAGACGCTCTCTAGCGAGGTTTTACTCTGGCATCAGGGCACCGCGCTGTCGCTCCAAGCAACGGAGAAGCCCGAGCGTCAGGCGAAAACTGAAACAAAAAGGGCGGTGCCTGCGTCACCACGCAAACCCGCCGCCAGCCATCCTTGGAGGAAGGCTTGGAATCCGAAACAGTTACAGAATAACACAAAATCAACGACAGTCCAAGCCACCTGACGGTGGCTTCGGAACACTACAAAAGTGACATTTTTTCAGACGAGTTATGGTGACATTTTCTCAGACGCTTGACAGGAAAGCGGCGCTGGAAAAGCCGTCCGGGCTCCGCCACGAGTCCAACCAGCATGTGCTGACGTAATTCCCGACACTTTGGCAATGTGACGCCAATCTCTCGAACTCTTGGGTGAAGAAGTTATCGGCCAGCCAATGCAAACGGCAGTCGTTTTGATTCAATCCATTCAGCGATCCTTTCTCTCAACGCCTGCGTTTGGCTGCTTTAAGCAACGCCAGAACTTTCGGTCTGGCGCCTACGGGGATCTGAAATCCCAACCCTCGACGGATAATTTCCGGCATATAGTATCCATCATCCGTTTCAATTAAAAATCCTTGCTCATCCAAAAGTTTGATGTCGCGGATGGTCAAGTTATAATCTTCCGCTTTGAAAGGCAATTGCCTTTTTTCCTTGTTACTCGAAAGGATTTCAAAAATACGTTTAATCTCCGGCATTTCTTTGTTCAAATCGGCAATTTTGTCTTGAGAACAAGGCTCGATCGACCTGCGTATAGCCGTCGGCATCAGGTAACGATCATCGTAGATTCCTTTTTGCTCCAATGAAAATTGCGCGGCGTATTTCAAAAAGCGGATAACATCCCTTGCTTGCAACTGCTCATTTAAATCCGACAGCGCGGCCAATACCCAATTGGCTGTTGTGGCTTCTTTGGAGTCCGCCTTGCCCAGCTTAACCCCCCATAATGCATGCAAATTGTTTTCCAGCCGCTCCCGGGAAGCCTTTTCGATCTCCACACCATCCTCGAGTGCGAAACGGGTATCCACCCGGCAAGCGATCCAGTTGATCAGCCTTAATGCCTCTTCGTGATTCCAATGCAATTCATAATCTTTGTAAAGTGAGGCGAACTGCCCCCAGTTCTGTTCAATCGCATGCATGGCCAGATCCCGGCGAATGAAAATGAGTAAGCCAATTTGCGATTTCGGATTTTCGCGAAACTCGTTGAGCAAACCTTGAATCAATGCTTTAACAGCAGCTTTTTGCACCTCGTTATTTGACACATTCGTAAAAATATCTTCCAAACCATCCATGATAAAGAGCAGTCTTTTGTTTTGCTTTTGTAAATATTCGTGTAGTTCCTCCAAATTATTCAAAGGAAGGCCGGTGCTTTTCACCAGGAGCTGCTTCCAGAACTGCTTCCATGGATACTCACTGGTCCACGCATTGTTATCTGAAGCATTCCCCGACTGCAACAGCTTTTGTTGAATTTCATCGTTCAGTTGGACGAACAGGTTGGCCGGACAGCGAAAATCGATTTCATCGGTCAACCGCTTCAAACACTTACCGATTTCGTCCCGGGCATGGTCATCCATATTTGCAGACCTGAGAACTGGCATAATATATGTCGATTGAGTCTGAACTCCTTCAGATTTCAATATTTCCCGGACAAACTGTTCCCATGTTCCGCATCGAGCCAACTGCATGTAAGCGAACGTTTTGCCTGATCCTTTGGCCCCCATAATCACCGCGTTCGGAAATTGCTGGCGGTATTTTCTGGCCAGGTTCTTTAAGGATGTTGTGCGCATAAACTCCGTAACCGGATACCTCTCGGCAAATTCCATCCGTTCGGCATAAGATTTAAGTTTCCCCAGAAATTCCTCTTGCAGTTTTTCAAAATGGGTTTCTTTCTCTTTTGGCACTACTTTCTGCTGGATCTTGTCGCTGATGATCCGGTCTATAACACGAGAAATATCCGGATTGTTCAATTTGGTGTCGATGGTTTCCAAACCTTCCAGATGAATGAGATTGGGAGCAAAAGGAAGATACGCAATATTATCCGCATCCGCAATTTGATCCAGAAAGTTGCCTTGATCCGGATCATCCGATGTCCTCTTCGGATACACGGTTAAGAGACGTTCCGTTATTTCATTTAATGTATCCTGTCCGATCTCGTCCGGCACCTGGTTAATGATGATCATCGGTCGAGGATACTTATCGTCAAGAGGCTGCCGATAAATCTGTTTCAGCAATTGTTCCATTCCGCGCACCGACTGCAAAGATGTGGAACTGACATAAAATTTCCGGATTCGCGGATCGAACAGCAGCGGTGCGGAAAATTCGCTGATTCCGGCGCGCAAATCCACGAGTACCGCATCCACCTTCAACTCAAGGCCGAGACGAGAGAGAAAATCACCAATTATCCATGCACGTCCGTTTATTTTTACCAAGTGAGACGGAGTGATCGGCATCGACATCAATTGTGTTGCATCCCGAAACACAGGAAGAAAATAGTGTTCGACTTCCTGATCCCCAACCGGAAAGCGAATTACATGTTCCTGAATTTTGTTAGAAATAAATTGCAAAATTTCCTCGTAATTTTCATTCGATTCGTGAACCATGGCCAGCGTATCCAGAAAGCTAATATCATAATTCCCGCTGAAAGACTTGTTCAGATCGCTGCCGTCCGCCAACCAAGTCAGTCCGGGAGCTTCCAAATCGCCGTCAACGATCAATAAATGATAAGGTTTCCGCTGGATTCCATTTTTCGTCTTGCTCAAAGAATGGACTACGGCCAGCAAAACCAGTGTCCGGCCCACCCCTCCTTTAAACGAATGGAATGCATAAACAGGAACTCCCGGCATTTCTGCAGGCAGATCGAATTCGTTCATATTCTGAATATACTCAAACAAGGGAATGGTCCTGATTTTGCGGGAATCCCTATCATCAGTATCAATTACGATCTTTATTTTTCGTCCAGGGTAATCCAGCCATAATTCCCGTGACCCTGCATCATAGCGCTGGCCAAACCACTCATGGAAATGACCCAGCAAGTCATCATGCTGCTCTTGGGAAATTTCATTTTTTATCGTAATGATGATTTCTTCACGATAAACATCCACATCCAGCCAACGTTGGTCCCAAGAGCTGGATTTGCCCATCAGGAATCGTTCCACATCGAAATGGGTATAAAATTTCATCCTACAATTCCTCCCTGATTCTCAACACCAAGTTACATAATGATTGTTCGATTTCTTTTTCTTTCCGTTCATCCGCTTTAATCCCATATCTCCAAACTTCTTGATACTGTTCAGGTGCGGCATCCGCTCTATTGACACATGGCAACTTCGGCAGAGAAATGTCCGGGATTTTCAGATACTCTGCCATGTATTTAATATTATGCCCATGCCGGCCGCTTAATTTATCACCCAAGACAAAATGTTCGTTAAAGGATTCAGTGGTATCCTTTCGGATTTGTTTGAGCAACATCGCTTTCAGCCCGCATTCCACAGCATAAAAAAGCAGTAACAGGTGGCTCCGACTCCTCGGTAATTTCGCGGATTCATATATCTGCAGATGCCGATAGAAGTAAGCGTCAAATACTTCACACCTACACAGACTCGAAGATGCATGAGAAACTGAGCGTATCTGAAAGATAGGAGGTACGCACGAATGAACGAAAACGAACGCAACGAGCAATGGCGGGAGCGGATCCGTGCCTATCGGGAAAGCGGACAGACCATGCGGGCATGGTGTATCGCCCAAGAAATCCCGTTCAACCAACTGAAATACTGGCTGCGCAAACTGTCGCCGGGCAAACGGAAATCACCAACGACGACTTGGGTGACGGTCACCCCAACGCCGCCTCCATCGGCGGAAGCCTCCCCTCTCGTCGTCCGGATCGGCAACGCATCCATCGACATCCGCCCCGGTTTCGATTCGTCCCTGCTCACGCAAGTGGTGCGGGTGCTGGAGGCGGGCCGCTGATGCTCCCCATTCCCGAACGGATCGTCTTGGCGAGCGGCGCGACGGATCTGCGCAAATCGATCGACGGTCTGGCCGCCCTCGTCCAGGAAAGCTTTGGCTGCAGCCCGTTTGCACCCACCCTGTTCGTGTTCTGCAACCGACAGCGGGACAAACTGAAAATGCTCTACTGGGAACACAACGGCTTCTGGCTCTTCTACCGTCGGCTGGAGCGCGGTACGTTCCAGTGGCCGGAGCCGTCGGACGGAAGTCCGACGATCCCCCTGCAGCACCGTCAATTGCGCTGGTTGCTGGACGGACTCGCGCTGGACCAGCGGCAGGCCCATCGGTTGGTGCCCGCCGAGGTCGTCCTGTAACGAGCGCCCCCGCTGTGTATTCACCAAATCGCCATCCTTATCGGCAGGAAAGTCGGCCCGATGTCGCGAAATTCAGAAACCATGGAAAACCGAGCGGACATCTCCCCCCTGACCTCCGAAGAGGTCATTCGACAATTAACCGAACAAGTGGCGGCGCTCAAGCTGCAGGTCGCCTGGTACGAAGAGCAATTCCGGCGGGCGCAGCAAAAGCGTTTCGGCGCTTCCAGCGAACAGACGCATCCGGATCAATTGACGCTGTTCAACGAAGCCGAAGCGGAAGCGGGCCCGGAGCAACCCGAGCCGACGGTCGAAACGGTGACCGTCGAGCGGCGGAAGAAAGCCAAAGGCGAGCGGGAAGCGAAACTGGCGAACCTGCCGGTCGAAACGATCCACTACACGCTGGACGAAACGGAAGGCGTCTGCCCGGACTGCGCCGGGCCGCTACATGCGATGAGCACGGAAGTGCGGCGGGAACTGAAGATCATTCCGGCGCAGGTAAGCGTAGTCGAGCATGTGCGCCACGTGTACAGTTGCCGCAGTTGCGAGCAGACGGGCGTGCGCACCCCGGTCGTTACCGCACCAATGCCGGCCCCGGCGCTGCCGGGCAGTCTGGCGTCGCCTTCCATGCTGGCGCACGTGATCCATCAAAAATACGTGAACAGCTTGCCGCTCTACCGGCAGGAAGAACAGTTCCGGCAATGGGGCATCGACCTGTCGCGGCAGACGATGGCCAATTGGCTGATCGCCGCCAGTGAGCGGTGGCTCGTTCCTTTGTACGATCTCTTCCATGCCAAGCTTCTGGCACAAGACCATGTCCATGCAGATGAAACGACGCTGCAGGTCCTGCGGGAGCCGGGCCGATCCGCGCAAGCGAAATCGTACCTGTGGCTGTATCGTACCGGACGCGGGGCCGCGCTTGATATCGTGCTGTACGATTACCGTACCGGACGCGGCAGCGAACACCCCGAGGCGTTTCTGGCCGGATTCACGGGGTACTTGCAGACGGACGGCTACAGCGGGTACGCCAAGCTCAAAGGGGTCACGTTGCTGGGCTGCTGGTCGCATGCGCGGCGCAAATTTCATGAGGCGGTGCAGGCGGTGCCGCCGGCGCAACGCGCACAAACCGCCGCGGCGGAAGGGTTGGCCTTGTGCAATGCGCTGTTTGAGGTCGAACGCCGCTGGAAGGAGGCGACGGCGGAGGAGCGCCATGCAGCCCGCTTGGCGGAAAGCCAGCCGATTCTGGACCGGATGGCCGCCTGGCTGGAGAGCCAGCGCGCGCGCGTGTTGCCCAAAGGGCTGCTCGGAACAGCGATCACCTACTGCACGAACCAGTGGCCGAAGCTCACCGCCTTTTTGCAGGACGGCCGGCTGGAGATCGACAACAACCGCAGCGAACGGGCGATCAAGCCGACGGTGATCGGCCGAAAAAACTTCTTGTTCAGCAACACGCCGCGCGGAGCGAAGGCCAGTGCGGTGTTGTACAGCATCGTCGAAACGGCGAAAGCGAACCGGCTGAAACCGGAGGCCTACATGCAGTACCTGTTCGAGCAACTGCCGCAGTTGTCGGACCCGCAGGACGCCGCCGCTCTGGAGAAGTTGGCCCCGTGGTCGCCCGCATTGCCGATCACGTGTCGCCTGTTCTGACGTTGTGCCCCGAACCGCTCTGACTGCTCAGTCAGGGCTCTTTGGCGTTCCGTCTTGTTTGGCGACGCCCGCGCATACGTTTCGTTCCTATTCTCGCAGGCTGGAGACGCTTTGACAGGTGTGCTGGATTTGACGCTTACCGATAGAAGGATTTTTTCAATTCATGCAATTTAGCCGGAATCATGATTTAAACCCCCGACATTTCTCTTCGAGTATTACCGTTTACTTAAAGTTATCATACCAATGTTTATGGAAGATTAGAATAGTCATGGTTTCGTCGGTGTTCCAATAAAAAGCCCCCGAATCCTTATAGCGGATTCGGAGGCGTTGGCTGCAAGCGCAATCGGGCGGTCAGGCCAAAGAGGTGGATTCGATCAGCCCGTACTTGCCGTCGTTTCGACGGTATACGACATTGACTTCCTTCGTGTCGGAGTTGGCGAAAACGAAAAAGTTGTGGCCGACCATGTTCATCTGAAGAATCGCTTCTTCCACGTCCATCGGTTTCAGCTGGAACCTTTTCGTCCGAACGAGTTCGAAATCGTCTTCCTCGTCCTGAAGCGCCGCGGTCCCGTGCAGGTTGACCACCTCTTCCTTGAACAACGTGCGGGGAAAGCCTGTCTGACGGAATTTCCGGTTTACTTTCGTCTTATGTTTGCGAATTTGGCGTTCGAGCTTATCAACGACAAGATCGATCGAAGCGTACATGTCTTCGCTCTTGTCTTCCGCACGGAGCATGACGCCCGGCAGCGGAATCGTCACTTCAATCACGTGCTGTCCTTTGACGACGTTCAAAGTTACGTTCACGTCGGATTGGGGAGGCGCTGCAAAATACCTTTCAAGCCGGCCGATCTTCTTCTCGATGTACTCCCGAAGAGCTTCCGTCACCTGAATTTTCTGCCCGCGGATGTTGTATTTCATAGCTAAACCTCCTTTCGTGCATCGCACCGCAATGCCCGGCATCGCTTCATGCGACTGCACGTTTTGCCTGACTTTATAATAGCATATTCAGGAAGGCCTTTTCAAAACATTCCGCTAATAATTTCGAATTTTTAGAAAACTCGGAGACGAGCGAGCATACGGCTGCACGACCCTCAAAACAAAAACCCCGGAGAGCCTCCGAGGCTGGGTGGCCGGCAAATCGGGGAGACAAATCGACAAACCGATTTCTTTATTCTTGCAGTGGCGCTAGATGCGCCCGAAGGACTTTACAGCTTGACGACGTTGGCAGCTTGCGGGCCGCGTGCGCCTTGCACGATGTCGAATTCGACGGCTTGCCCTTCATCCAGGGACTTGTATCCGTCCATCTGGATCGCGGAGAAATGAACGAACACGTCGCCGCCTTGTTCCGTCTCGATAAATCCGTAACCCTTTTCCGCATTGAACCATTTGACTTTACCTTGCATGTGATCTCAACATTCCCTTCGTGATCAAATAACAATAGGCGATTTGACCTGGCCCTCACCCCGAATATACCATCCTGTCAAGTTTCGTGTCAACGAATTTTTGTAAGCGGTGTCAACCTGCAGACAACGGTTATTTTGATAGTCTTTCAACCGTCTCCCGTATTGCGCATACGACATCCTCGAACTCGTTAATTGAGCCGATGGATTTGCATCTCAGCTAATTCAAAATCATGCATGGTATCGATATCCAGCGAACGTTCCGACGGCATAATATATGCCGCAGTATCCGAATGCAAGAAACTCCTGTTTTTTTGCAAAGATTCTTGTTCAGCAACGTAGACGGCTCCGTTTAAAACATAAACTTCCGGAAGGGATTGACGCGTTAAATATTGTTGTTGCGTTTCCAACAAAGGTTGCATTCTGCCATTCGATTGAATGGTATACATCCAATATGGCGATGGGTGCGCCATGGCAACCGAAACACAGGAAGATGCTTTTGAATCCACCAGTTTCTCAATGCAACCGTCTATATCATCCGTTATTCTAAATGGCGACGTCGGTTGAAGAAGAACGACGAGATCGTAACCGGGAAGATTTTGCAGAGCATGCAAAACAGGCTCGATGCCGGGAGTGTTGTCCTGGGCAAGTTCGGCGGGCCGCAGAAACGGAACCTTGCCGCCCCATTGAACAGCAATCTCCGCAATTTTGGCACTGTCCGTTGATACGATACAGGTGTCTATGTAGCGAGATTTCGTAGCTGCTTGCAGCGTCCAAGCGATGAGCGGTTTATTGCCCAGCATTCGTATATTTTTGTCCGGAACGCCCTTGGATCCTCCCCTTGCCGGAACAACCGCAAGCACTTTGCGTCCGTCAATCACAGCTTGGCCTCCTCATAATCATTGACCGCCCGCTCGTAATCATCCAATCTTCCGATGTCCATCCAATATTCGCGAATCGGATAAGCGGCGGTCGGTTCGTTCCGGGAGATCAGGGTTTGGAACAAGGCCGGCATGTCGTAGAAAGTCGCCTTCGGAATCCATTTCAAGACTTCCGGATTCAGCATATAAATGCCGCCGCTTATAAAAAATCGTTGAACCGGTTTCTCTTCAATTCCGCATAGGCGGTGTTGTTTGACTTTAACCACGCCGTAAGGCACCTGATATTCGTATTCCCTTACGCACATTGTCGCCGCGGCTCCATGCTCCGTATGAAACTGAAGCGCTTGGACAAAATCGATTTTGGTCATGAGATCGCCGTTCATGACTATAAAAGGGGATTCGGGAATTTCCGGCAGCAAGCTGAGCGCGCCCGCTGTCCCAAGTCGCATGTTTTCCCGCAAATACCGGATTTCGACACCCCATTTTTCGCCATTGCCAAAATAGTCCATAATCATTTCCGCTTTGTAATTGACCGAAATATAAAACCGGTGAAAGCCTTGCGCGATAAAACTTTCGAGAATGATCTCCAAAATCGGCTTGGAGCCAACTTTCAGCATGGGCTTCGGACAATGGTTTGTGAGAGGAGCCAGCCTCGTTCCAAGGCCGCCCGCCATCAAGACCACCCAATTGTCGTTTTTCTTGACCTGCAGGTAATCATCGAGGAAAGCAACGTCAACCAAAACTCCCTTGGCGTCCACAATCGGGACCTGATGCAGCCTGCGGCTTTTCATCAGATGGATTAAAAATTCACGGTCTTTGCCCAAAGGCGCGACAACAGGACGGCGATTCATAATCAGGGAGACAGGGACATTCAGCTCATGTCCTTTCAAAATGCCTCGACGAATATCTCCGTCCGTTATCGTGCCCAGCAATACCCGGTCAGAATCGACCACCAACACGATTTGTTTGGCGCATTTATCCATGACTTCCATAGCCTGAAGCACAGTGGTCTCGGCATTAACCAGAAGCGAATCCCAATTCACCATATCCGATGCTCCTTCGCTGGAACGCCCATAATGGTCACCCTGTCCGGAACGTCTCGCAATACGACCGAACCCGCGCCAACCGTTACCTCGTCTCCAATACGAACCCCTTGAATAACGGTTGATCCCGCTCCGACCAAAGTGTCTTTTCCGATACGCACTCCTCCGCAAATGACAGACCCCGGAGCGATGTGGACTCCGCTGCCGATTTCGGCATGATGCTCAATGACGGCACGCGTGTTGATCAAAACATTGGGGCCGATCATCGCGTCCGTCTGGACGATCGAACCGGCCATAATCTGCACACCGCTGTCGGGTTGAATTCGGGCTTGTGCGGATATGACCGCGCTTGGATGAATGAGATTGACAAACCGGTAGCCCATCGCCTCATATTTTCGAAACAAGTCGCCTCTTGCACGGCCTGCGCGAACCATTCCAATTCCGTTCATCAGCGAAACCCGAGACGGCGTATAACTTCGGCAAAATTGTTTGTCATCCCCCAGCCAAGGCAGCCCCCGCAAGGTGTCCTGCGGTTCAAGCGCAACGTATCCTTCTACTCTGCGCCCAAGCAGCTTCAAGCAATCCCAAACAACAGCCGCATGGCCGCCGCCACCCAGAATTACGATCGGCTGGTCCTCCATCGCCCCTCCTCCTTAAAGCTCTATTTTGTCGTCTTGGTTATAGGAGCGGTTGGCGGGTCTACCAAGCAACTCCCAGTAACGCATAGCGGAGATGCCATCACCGGGACGTTTCGCCGTCAAGTTGCTCTCTGTAAAGAGCTGTCCTGGCTCGATGTTCGCAGCCGCCACGACGCTTTTCCGAACCGGAATCCGATTACGCAGTTCCGTCCGGGACGGCGTCTTGGCCGGTCTTCCCAACGCCGTCTCTACCTCACGAATCCCTTGGACCATCGCGGCGAGTTCATGCGGTTCCAGGGAACTGCGATGATCCGGTCCGGGCAGGCTCCGGTCCAGCGTGAAGTGCTTCTCGATCACGACCGCGCCGCGGGCAACCGCTGCAAGAGGAACGGCAATGCCTTCGGTATGATCGGAATAGCCTGTCCGCAAGCCGAAAGCGGCCGCCATCGTATCTATGCTGCGCAGATGGACTTCCTTCAGCGGAGCCGGATATTCGGACGTGCAATGGAGAAGCGTCACTCGTTCCCGCAGCACATCTTGCCCTTCCTCGGAAATGAAGGCTTCCAGCAGCGCCTCCTTGGTCGGATGGCCGGACGGGTTCAAATAACCGAAAGCCAGCACCATCAGCGCTTCTTCCACCTCTCCCAATGTCCCCATTCCGGTCGAGAGCAGAATGGGGAGCCCTGTCCTGGCTGCCGCAAGCAGCAACGGGCCGTTGGTCAGCTCGCCAGATGGAAGCTTCAGACGTTTCAAACTGCAGCGTTCAACCAAAAAAGCCAAGCTGAAGGTGTCAAACGGGGTGGACATGAACTCGACTTTGCATTTTCGGCAATGCTCCAGCAGCGCGAGATGAGCTTCTTCGTCCAGTTCCAGACGCTTCAGCATGGCCAACTGGCTTTCTGTCGACGAAGTTGTCCGTTGCTGGTATTCGGCTTTGCCGGCCCCGGGAGTGACAAGCCGCTCCGCTTTGAAGGTTTGAAACTTGACGGCATCCGCTCCCGCCTGTGCCGCCTTCTCCACAAGCTGCAGCGCCAAATCGAGCGAACCGTTGTGATTGACTCCCGCTTCGGCAATGATGAATACGGAGGTACTCATTCTGCAATCTCCTTCAACGGCATGAGTCTGAACCCGCTTCATAAAAGGTTTTGAACAGAATTCCGTCCAGCTGGGCGGTCTTCAAAATTGATTTGATCACCGGAGAGGCATTTCCTTGCCCGTACAACGACTCGCAATTGGCAAGCACCTTTTGAAATTCAGGGGACAAAGCCTTCTCTATCGCCTGAACGATTTCTTCGGCAGAATCTCCGCAGTCGATAACCGAAGCCCCTTTCACCCTCCCCTTCTGCCGCAGTCCGATGTTCACAGTCGGCTTCTTGAATATCGGCGCTTCGATAATGCCGCTGGATGAATTTCCAATGACGACATCGACATGCTGAAGTGCACTCAAGTACCTTAGTTGTCCCAGGGAAACAAAAGATACAGCGCGTCCCGGGTTGGCCGACACGTATTCGTCTATAAACCGGGCGATCACACGCCCGTCCGGATCGGCGTTCGGCTTGGTGAAAATGATTTTTGCCTTCGGAAAACGATCAAGCGCCTGTAAAAGCTGCTTCATATATTCCGCAGAAGATTTATTTGTCAATGTCAGAGGGTGATACGTAACCAGAAAGCAGCACTCGCCCAATTCAAAAGAAATCGATTGCTCGAACTGTGCCCGATTCATAAGCGTCGACTTGACAATGTGGTCAAGGCCGACAGCTCCGACATTGTACACCCTGTCCGGGTGCTCTCCCAACGCGATGACTCTCTGACGATACTTCTCGGTCGAAGTGAAATGCAAATGCGCCATCTTGGTAATTGAGTGCCGAATCGCTTCATCGATGGCCCCTTCCGTGCTTTCCCCACCGTGCAGATGGGCAATCGGAATGCGGGCCACCATGGCTGCTTGGGCCGCCACCATAATTTCAAACCGATCCCCGAGCAGAACGACGATATCCGGACGCAGACGTTCGAAAGCATCGGCGAATCCGATCAGCCCCAAACCCATCGATTTGGTTATTCCGACCGGCGTATCGCTGGAGAGCAGCATTTCCACTTTGGCGTCTATGTGAAAGCCGTCGTTTTCAATCGCCTTGTAGGTAAGGCCGAATTCCGGCGATAAATGCATGCCGGTCGCGACCAATTGCAGCGTTAATTCTGGATCCTCCTTTATTTCTTTCAGAAGCCAATACAAGAGTCCATATTCGGCTCGAGAACCGGTCACCACGCATATTTTTCTCATACATCCTCCCGAAGCAAGGAAGGCCCGCTGGGCAAGTTGATTACTTGAGCATCCAACTCCATTGTTACCGTCAATTCCATGCGCGGGCATTCGGCGTACATGGGAAGAAGATGAAGCGGCGTCCAAATGGGCCTTGTCAGAACACCGTTTTCGTTGGTTATCCGCAAAATTTCATCCCGAAGCTCGCGATTCGGCCGGTCCAGCATGATTGCATTGAGCCAGTAATTGCTTTCCGCATGTTCAGGCTCGGTTAAGAACGAAATCCCGCATACGGCCTCGAATTCCGCTCTGTATTTTTCCGCAAGCTTGCGCTTTCGGGCCAGAAACTCCGGCAGCTTCTCCAGCTGCGCGCAGCCCAGCGCCGCGTTGATATTCGGCATTCGGTAGTTATACCCGACGCGATCATGCCGGTACATCCACGGGTGAGGAAGCTTTGCCGTCGTTGTCAGATGCTTCGCCATTTCGGCCAATTTCTTGTCCCGGGTCAAAATGGCGCCCCCACCGCCCGTCGTTACGACTTTATTGCCGTTAAAGCTTAACGCCCCAAACCTTCCGAAGGTGCCCGTATGTTTGCCTTTATATTTCGATCCCAAAGACTCGGCGGCATCTTCGACGACTTCCAGGCCATATTGCCGGCACACCTCCAACAGCTCGTCCATATCGACGGGATGGCCGAAAGCATGCATCGGAACGACCGCCCGGATGCGCCTGCCGGTGATCCGATTGAATAGCTCGCCGTTGGGATTCGGTCTGCCTATTTCCCCCAAATAATCCCGAAGACGGAGCGGATCGATGCCTAGGGTCAAAGGACTGACGTCGACAAAGTGGGGAACGGCTTGACAGTAAGAAACGGCATTTGCCGTTGCCACAAACGACAGAGACGGAATAATCACTTCATCTCCCGGTTCGACTCCCGACAGAAGCAAGGCGATATGCAACGCCGCGGTCCCATTCACGACCGCTACCGCATAACCGGAACCTGTATAGGAAGCCAAATCTTTTTCAAGGCGATCGACAAATCGCCCTGCGGATGAAACCCATCCCGTATCAATGCATTCTTTGACATAAGCCCACTCATTCCCTGAAAACTCAGGTTCATGCAGCGGCAACGTTTGCCGGACATCTCCCGTCACTTTCCTGATAATTTCAGTAATTTCCGCTCCCAATGAACACTTTTCGGTACTCATAGGCTCGGCTCCCCTAAAACGTTCAATGGCGTTAAATATTGTACCGGTCCGATTTATAAACTGCCAGATTGTTCGGATCGGAGAACCATTCGATGGTCTTGGCCAATCCTTTTTCAAACCCTTTTTCTCCGCCATATGCCGGCTGCCAATTCAACAATTCACGGGCTTTGCGGTTGTCCGCCCACAGGCGCTCGACTTCGCTTTTTTCCGGGCGCAGCCGGACTTCATCCGTTTCGATTTCCAATTCCACCTTCATCAATCGGGCAATCAAATGTGCGGTATCGCCGATCGAGATTTCAAAATTGCTTCCGATATTGATCACTTCGCCGACCGAACGGCTCGACTCCAGGAAGGAGATGAAGCCTTGAACCGTATCTTCGACATAATTGAAATCCCGCGTCGGGTGAACGGCGCCCAATTTAATCTTTCGGTTTCCTTTCACCAATTGCGTAATAATGGTCGGAATGACGGCCCGTGCCGATTGGCGAGGGCCGTAAGTGTTAAACGGACGGATAATACCGACCGGCAGGCCGAACGAACGATAGAAAGCCAGCGCCATTTGGTCGGCGCCGATTTTGGACGCGGAATAAGGGGACTGCCCTTGCAGCGGATGCCGTTCATCGATCGGCACATATTGAGCCGTACCGTATACTTCGCTGGTGGAAGTATGAACGATTTTCGCGACGTCCAAATCTTTGGCGGCCTGCAGCACATTTAAAGTTCCCTTAATATTCGTATCGACATAAGTATCCGGCGAATGATAGGAATAGGGGATGGCGATAAGCGAAGCGAGATGCAGGACGGCATCGCATCCCCGCATGGCGCTGCGCACGCCGTTCGGGTCGCGAATATCGCCCGCGAACACTTCAAAAGCGCCGCGCAGATCCGCCGCGCAGTAATCGAGCCACCCCCAGGAATTGAAGGAGTTGTACATCACAAACGCTCGTACGTCATAACCGCGGCGGATCAGCGCTTCCGTCAGATGAGAGCCGATAAAACCGTCGGCTCCGGTTACCAAGACTCTATGAAATTGGGCCATTGCCTAAACTCCCAACTCGATGATCTTGAAGTCGTTTCTCGCGAAATAATGGATCCTCCAATAATTCTTCAAGTCTTGTTCTAAGTAATGAGTTTACTTCATCCCAAGAGCGCATCAACGGTTCAAAAAGTTCCAATAGTTTCGATGCTTTAGAAGGCAAATGGGCATCCTCTTTCATTTGATACCAATGCCTATCCATATAATTTAATTCACGCTGCAGAAAGAATCCATAAACATATTTAAACGATTCATCGTCAATTATTGCTTTCCAGATGTCTTCAAAATCAATCAACCAACATTGCAGTTCATCAATGTTACAGCGATCCAGATTTGCCTTAGCAGCATTGACATGTTTCTTTAATTTTTCAAATTGCTCAGTAAACACTGTCGATTTTTCATAAAACTCAACCACTCGATTTATTACACTGTTGCATCGGTCTTCCGGATAAGGCTGAAGAAGCTGTTTGATCTTTTGGATAAACCAATCATCACCTAAGTCGATATTCTTCCGTTCTTCAAGCAATTGATCCAAACTTTTAAGCTTCGTTCCCTTGATCACGGCACCGACGCGAGAAGCATTATAAAAGGCACTATCAGGATATTGATCAATTAACCGTTCAATTCCCTCTCTCAAAACATTCATGGCGCCATTTGTCCTGATTTTTAAACCTTGAACATTTTCAATCCATTCTGCAGATTGTTGCATCTCCAACGCAAGCGTCTCTTGGCTACGATGAACGACCCCTTCTGCATAATATTGTTCGCCGGGAAAAGAAAAATCTTGACCAATAAATACGATTTCACTGCATCCCAAATATAGTGCTACTTGTATGGCCGTACCGCTTACAGTTCCTGTAGATTGAAAGACAGGATCATTTTTTGTTAATTGCATAAAATATGCAGTCGGGGTATCTGAATTGAAGAATGCATGCATCAGATAATTGTATTTTTTGCGCAGAATGGATGAATGAACATCAGGTATATACAATAAAGGAATATTTTCCAAATCCAATGGTTCAAATGCTTTGAAATTAATTTCCGATGCGTCCATTACAACAACTAATTCTGGTTTAATATTATATTTTAACAGTGCTTGAATGCTTGTTCCCGCCGCAATAATAAGCGCTCGATTCTTTAAGCTCTGAAGCGTTTCTACTTCCATGCCAAGAGACGGACCTGAACCGACAATGATCGCAGGAATTCCGACGCAACTTCCCATCAATCCCCTTATCGAAGGTGTCTCCAGATTAATAGCCATATTTAGAATTTTGTTTCTCGTCCATTCTTGCCTAAAACGGGTCAATGTCCTTAAAGAGGTAGCCAAAGACCTCGTGACTTCTTTAAGCGCTTGACGATAATTTTGGATCTCATTAGGAAACAAATTATGATACACAGGCATCTCTAACACAGCAACTTGCTCGTCGGATCGGGAAAAGAATTGAGCTAATGAATCATACTGCACGATAAATTCTTTGCCAATGCCAAACATCGCAACTCTTTTATTCCCTAAAATATCTCTTAAATCACGATACTCCATTGCACAAAGAAACATATCTAGTTGTGGTTCATGTACAAATATGCGTTTATCAGGATAGATGTTGATAAATGCTTCAAGGTGATAGCCGAAACCGAATCCGTATATGAACACATCTTGCATTCCATTCACTTTCTCGAATACAGAAAAGGCCCAACGTTCAGCCTCCAATTGAGGATTATAACGGCTGTATACTGAGCGTAGTTTTCCATCCTCTGTACGAACAGAAACAATTGCATTTCCGTGCTTGGATGTTTCCGCCACATATTTTTCTCTATTATACGTACGGTTGCATACCAATTTATAGATTTCGGGATACTGCTCGCGTAAAAACAAAAGATTATCGGCAACAAATTTCGTCATACGTTCTCCTTCAACTGAATGGATCGTTCGAACTGTTGAAATAACTCGCCAATCTCGTATTTAATCAAATCACCGGCCGCGACATGCTCCTTTTCTTCTAAAGCCGCTTCCAACTTCGATAAAAGAATAGGCATACGTTCAACGAACTCGGAGAGATTATTTACAAAAAGGTCTTTTTCGTGCAAACGTTGCAACTGTAACAAAATAATATTTGCCGCTTGATTCACCCATCCAACGCCTTCAAGCAATTGCGAAAACAAATTCCAATCTTGCTTGTTCATGTCTCCGTAAAACAAATCGGATATCGACTCAATGGCTCGATTAACGCGTGGTAGATATTCCTTTAGTTCCTTAATTATATCTTTAACAAGAACGTCTCCAGGAACGGTTTCGATTTTGACCTCCTGAATATGAGCCAGGTCTTGCTTAAGTGCCGTTTCGTAATGTTCTTGGTATACCTTCCCATCGATAATCACTTCTCGGACAATTTCATTATCCGCAAACAAAGAAGAAAAGATTTGATTAATCCTCTTTTCACGATCACAAATATTCAATGCCGTGAAATCTAAAACTTTTCCCAAATAGGTCACGATCATAATATCAGCACCTGTTCATTTAGTAAAACCTTCAATTTAAATATCGGCAAACCCCGACAATAAATGAATAGAAGAAACTCCTCACCCGATCGGATGAGGAGCAGGAAAATACTTGCTTATTCTTTTAGCCCAGCAACTTCAGTACGTTTTGCGGGAGAGAGTTTGCTTGCGCAAGCATAGCAGTTCCGGCTTGAACCAGAATTTGTTGTTTCGTAAAGTTAGTCATTTCTTGCGCCATATCAGCGTCACGAATGCGAGATTCGGATGCGGACAGGTTTTCAACGTTTACACCAACGTTGTTGATTGTGTGCTCCAGACGATTTTGTACTGCACCCAAGGTTGCACGACGAGACGAAACCTTGGAAATCGCAGCTTGCAGTTGAGTCATAGCAGATGCCGCACCGATTTGGGTTGTAACGTTAATACCATTAATGCCGAGGTTGGACAGCTTCATGGAATCGCCCAAATCAGCTTTGATTACTGTACCTTTTTCCCAACCAACTTGGAAAGTCAGCCCCAAACTACTATTGATAGCAGTCCCAGCAGAAGTTGTGTAGGAATAGCCATCCAACACCGCGATACCATTAAACTTAGTTGTTTTAACAATGTTGCTAATTTCCGCAGTGAGTTGGTTTACCTCAAGTTGAATTTGTTGACGGTCTGACGGCTGCAGCGTGTCATTCGCCGCTTGCGTAGCCAGCGTGTTCAGGCGTTGCAGCATCGCGTGGACTTCGGTCAGCGCACCTTCAGTCGTTTGAATCAGCGAGATACCGTCTTGCGCGTTGGCCAATGCCTGGTTGTAGCCGTTGATTTGGTAGCGCAGCTTCTCGGAGATCGCCAAACCTGCAGCATCGTCAGCCGCACGGTTGATACGAAGACCGGAAGACAGCTTCTCTGCCGTCTTAGCCAGTTGCGTGCTGTTGAAGCTTAGGTTGCGGTTCGTGTTGATCGCACTGACGTTGGTGTTAATAAACATTCCCATTTCGTTCATCCTCCATGATTGTTTTGAGTACCGCTTCCTTGCGGCCTATTACTTATATCGGCATGAGTAGAAACAAATTAAATATTTTCGTCCGAATTTTTTTATTTTTTTTCGTCAAAATAATACGAAATTCCCGGGTCTTTACCTATATGATAATAGGACTTCATAACTTTGATCTGATCCCGGGTTTGGCGCAATTCTATCCCGACAGATGAGAATTGCTGTTGAATGATTTCGATGCTCATTCTATTCATTTCAAGTGCCTGTTCCGTTAAAGCTTGGATGTGCTCACGGTATAATTCTTGATATCGCTCAGGCCCAACTATACACAATAAACGCTCTCCATCTTCCCCTGCCAACCGCTGACGCTCAGCCCATGCCTTGGTAAGTTCGACAAAGCTGTTCCAATCTACATCCGTCTGCTGCAGCAAGCGATGCTGGCCACGTGCGATATGGAGAAGTTCAACGTAGTGTTCTTGCAACTTGTGGACTATTGTATGTAGCTCATCCATGTCCGACAGAAACCTCGCGGCCGATTTGATCCCAAGCGGACTTGATCTCTTGAAGCAGACGTGCCACTTCCAGAAGCGGTGTATTATCTTTTCTTATATTAGCTTGTACGAGACGCTCTAGCATATATAAGTAAATATTTTTAAGATTTGTTGCGATGGTTCCCCCATGCTCTTCATTGAGACTAGACAACAATTCGCTTATAATGTCTTGCGCTTTCAATATCTTTAAATGTGATTCGTTAATTTCTTTGTTTTCCAATGCCTTAATCGCACCGGAGATATTTTTAAGAGCTCCTTCATAAAGCATCTGGATCAGCCGATGAGGAGAAGCCGTTTCATATTTGTTCTTCTGATACGCCTGATATCCTGTCTGATTCAACAAATGAGTCTCCCCTCCAGCAAAAACCTAAAAATTCACATTTACTAAGATTTACTGGATGTCATGGCATTCACCACACCGTTTAGCCAGCTTTGCTGGCTTTGAAGCGTAGCGAGCGCGGTTTCCATATTCGTAAACTTCTGCTTCAGGCTGGCTTCTTTAATGTTTAATCGCTCCTGCAGCTGATCCATTTGGTCGGATATAAACGAAATTTCGGAATCGTATCCATCGATTTTTGTTTTCAGAATGCCATTGGAAGGGCTTGTCCAACTGTACAGATTGTCGCTGAAAACACGCGCAATGCCTTTGGAGTATCCGTCCTGATTGTAAGCCAGAAGATTGTAAACCCCATCGGGATTTTCCTGCAGCGCCTTTTTGAATGCGTCCTTGTCGAAAGTGATTTTGCCCGTCATCTCGCTGGCCGTTGTGGCGCCTTTGTCGATTTCGAGACCGATTTGGTACATATATTTCAAATCGAGAGAGGACGTTCCATCGCTCGCCTTGCCCGCTTCAAGGTTCATCCAGCTGCCGAGGCTGTTCCGAAGGCTGTCCAACGTCGAATCTGCCTGCAGTGGGGTGCGGGAATTGGAGTCCTGGAACGACTTTGCTCCGTCAATCGCGTCGATGACGGCATTATAGGCATCCACAAACTTCGACATCAGATCGGTAACGGCATCGTAATCCGTATCCACCGTCACCGTTGTCGTACCGCCAGCGACCAGCGACAAAGTCACATTCTCAATCACGCCGTTGACAGTGTTGCTGCCGGACGTAATCGGTACTCCGTTAACGGTAAAGTGAGCATCGTCCGCTGCTTGCACCGTGTTCTTAAACTTGGTGGGATCGTCCGGATCCTTGGTGGGATCGTCCGGATCCGTTGAATATAATCCCAAGGCTTGCAAGGTGGCATCATCGCCGGAAATGCCGTAAGCGCCCGATACGCCCGCCTTGATGGAATTGCCCAAGCCTGTGCTCTTCGTCGACAACACCAGACTCAGGTTGGTGTCGCTGGTCTTCATAAGAGAGGCCGATAAATTGGCGCTTCCGCTATTGATTTGGCTTTTCAAGCCGTTCAGAAAATCCTGATAGGTGGATGAATCGGCTGCCAGTTGCCCAACATCGACGGTTACGCCGTCTACGGTGATTTGAATCGTTTCGCCATTCGCGTAACGCGTCTTCAAGGAATCGACCAACGTCGTGTCGCTTGCGTTTGTATCCGTCGTCCGAATGATATGGCTTTGGGCAATGTTGCTCACTACAATCTGGTACGTTCCCGCCGCGGCTCCCGACGTGCTCGTGGCATTCAACACCTTCGTGTCGGAACTGGCAGCCGTCGTCTTGGTCAAATTCATTTTAAGAAGCAGGTCATTAGCAGCAGTTCTTAGTGTGCTAAGCTTCGTGTTCAAGTCGCGGAAAACCGATTGTATTTTGCCATAGTCCGTTTTTCGATTTTCCAAAGTCGTATAATTGGACTGGTCGGAAGCCATCAAGGCTTGAATCAGAGTGTCGGTGTCCAATTTGGAGAACAATCCGGTCAAGGAGACCATGCTGGAGTTGACACTGCTTGTCGTCGCCACAATCCGTTCCTCCTCGTTGCTCAGGTTCATTTCTACAGCTTCTTGTCCATAAACAGACCGATCATTTCCCTCATTTTAATGGACAAATCGATTAAAAATTCCGGGGGCATGCTTGCCACCACTTTTTGGGATTCCATATCAATAACTTCTACATAGGTTTGTTTGGCCTCCTCGTTGTATCGGAAACGAATTTGCTTCTCATATGGGACGAGCGAATCGTTGACCTTTTTCAATTCTTCTTCCAAACGTTTCCGGTCTTCTTCGGAAAGATTTTGAAAATCGAAATTCTTTTCTTGCTTTCCAATTGCTGCCGGATAATCGATTTTTGCGCTTCCGCTTTCGAACTGTCTGACCGGCAGTACTGGGTATGATGTTCTTGTTGTTTGGAGCTCGAAAACGGAAGTTCCTTCGATGGATTGAATTCCGCTCATTTGGAAGTCCCTCCTATTCCGGATTATTTTTATTCATTTGTTCCAACATTCGAATCAGTTCTTGCTTGGGCACGGCCGGTTGTCCGGCAAGAAGATTTTCCATGCGAATGCTCTCATACAATTCCTTGCGCAGAATTTGAATTTGGGAGGGCGCCGTAAATCCAAGTTTGACCGTCTCTCCTTCTACGGCGAGAACTTGCACTTCGATTTGATCGCCCACCATGACCGTTTCTCCCACTTTGCGTTTAAGAACCAGCATCCGTTACCCCCTCCTTACGGGCGCTTGGCAGAGGATACCGGATCGGAAAATCCTGGTTATGGATGACGAATTGAACTCCCGCTTGATGCAACGGAGACAATAGAATCGGAGCTTTCAGATTTACGTAAAGCCGATCGTCGATAATATTTACGACCAGCATGGTAACGACTTCTTCCGGGCGTTCAACCTTTAAAAGCTCGGTTGTTTCGTCATCGATGTGAAAAGCGTAATCCCTCACAGCATCAGCGGCCGGAATCAGAATAAAGCTGATTTGTTCATCAAGCGCATGCAATATAGCGAATGGGGAATTCTCAAGATGTATAAGCGCATAGCGTCGGATATCCTGCAAGCCTATAATTCCCTTTTCGAACTTATAAACCTGCTCCTCTTGAATTTGCAAGTCCCCATATATTTCGCTATGCAGGATAAAGGATTGTGCATTTTGCGCCATGCGAATCGCTTTCCTTCCGGCTGATTTTCACTTTTCCTTCGGAACCCCGATGATGAGCGGTTTTATATTAAAATGAATTTCCGGCGGATAAATCCGAATATCGATCTTGGCAGGTTGTTTGGGTGCTCCCGCAAGAACGACTTGCTTATTCGCGTTCCGCATAAACTTTGCAAATTCGATTCTGCCATATACGTTGCCCGGTTCTTTGTGAATGTCCCGAATGCGACGGCCATTGTGGACTTCGTCGATTATCCCTGCGGAATAAGCCTGCTCCGCCTTATTCTTGAGCTCATGGAGAAAGGAAGAGGGGCGCAGAACCCCAATATCCTCCCAAACCTGCGTCATGTCGATGTTCATCTCGGCGGGATGAAACCGGACTTGCAAATCGGGAGGGGTATAGCGAACAGCGGATTCGGAAGGACGGGACACTTGCCTTACAAGCGCTTGGACACGAGCGGAGAATATTTCCCCGATGCTTCCGCCGGATACGCCGTTCGTCATCTCCTCCCCCCCCTTATTCAAAATCGTGTTACTTCATAAAATCGACCAGCGACACTCTCATAATTTGCGCTCCGGTCGCCAAAGCGGCCTGATACACATTTTGTTTCAGTTGAAGTTGAGTAATTGCATCCGCATAGTCGACATCCGCGACATCAGAACGAAGCGTCTTCAAGTTCGCAATGTTGTCGTTAATCCGATTTTCCATTAATTCAAATCGGTTGGCTCTGGCTCCGATTTCTGCGCGTTGCACGGAGAAATTATCCGAAGCCGCCAAAATATTGTTCACATCATCCCCGAGAGCGCTTGTATTATTCGTCTCCAAGTGATTGATCAAATCATCGAAAATCTTGAACACATTGCCCGAAGATCCCGCTTTTCCGAAAATTTGCTCTCCCGTGATGCTGACCGGCACCTGCACCAATGGGCTTACGTTCAGGTAAAAAACGCCGCTGTCGGTAGACTCGTTCGCAGCGTTGGCCGAAGTGTAAGGAGGCTGATCGGTTTTCTGCCCGTTAAACAGATAGCGGCCGTTGTAAGTACTGTTGCCGATGAGAACCATCTGCTCTCTCAACTGCTTGATTTCCGCTGCTATCGTTTTACGTTCTTCTGCAGTAATGGTATCATTCATCGCCTGCAGCGTCAGTGTGTGCGCCCGCTTCAGCAGATCGTCGGCCTGCTGCATGATGGAATCCATCGTATTCAGAATGTCGCTGCCGGTTTGCGCATTGGTCAAATACTGCTCACTGCGATTAAGTTCCGTATCGTAACGCATGACATACGCAATCCCGACCGCATCGTCGCTTGGTTTGCTGATCTTCTGGCCGGTTGCCAGCTTGTTCTGCCAGTCGTAAATCCCCGTTTGCGTGTTGCGCAAATTGGTCAGCAGCTGCGTGTATTGCATCGTTCCGGTTATTCTCATCTACCGAACCTCCTACCGGCCTACCAGACCCATTTGATTGATAATTCGGTCGAGCATTTCATCAACCGCCGTCATGTTGCGCGCCGCGGCGTTATAAGCATGCTGGAACTTGATGATATCGGTCATTTCCTCATCAAGGGAAACGCCGCTGACTTCCTGCCTGCGGGTATCGGCCGCATCCACAAGCTGCTGCTGGTTGTTCATATTCCGCTGCGCGTTGTCTGCCGTCGTGCCCAGTTGGCTGGTGACCGCGCGAAAATAATCGTCGATCGTGCCAGAGGTGAGGTTCGTGACGCTTGTGGAATACGTGAATATCTTGTCCCGCAAGGTCGTGATCGCATAGGCGATATCGCTGTTGCCTTTAATTGTGACGTTTGTCCCGTCCGTCTGGGTCTCATACTTGCCTGAGGCGGCGATTTTGCTTGTATCGTTTGCGATAACCGGATTCAACTGAATATTGCTCATTGTAAAATTGGAGCTTCCATCCGTTGTCGTAAAGAAGGGGATACCTGAAGTGGCCGGATCTGAAGTTCCGTATCCAAGACTATGCAGGCCGTTCAATCCGTTCACCGTAAACTCGACGGAAGAAGTAATAGTCGAACCTGCAGGGATTGTGCTTCCCGCCGGAATTGTCGTCCCGTCCTGTAAAGTGACGTCGTTGTTCGCCGTCATGTCTTGGGAAGTTCTGTAGCCGTTCTGCAAAGTGACCGTTATGGGCCCGCTCACCAAAGATTGGATCATGGCGTTCAATTCGTTGCGGATTTGAGCGATATCGGCTTTTGCCTGCACATAACCGGCCAGTTCGCCGAAAGACGCGCTTGCCGCAATGTCATCGGTCACCGCTGTCACCTGGTCGTTGACGACAACCTGATTGCCGGCTACGCTAAGCGTAAAATCCCCTGTCGGCGACTCGGCGTATTCGATATCGACAATCGAGGACAATTGGTCCAACAATACATCACGTTGGTCCCGATAGTCATTCGCATTGGATCCAAGGGCTTCGGCTTTACGTATGTAATCGTTCAATTGCCCAATGTTGCCCAGTATGGTATTAACCGCAGCAACCTTGGTCGTTATGCTGCTGTCGATATCCCTTTCCAAACTCGTCAACGATTCGTCCACTTGCTTGAACGTGGCGGTCAGGTTCGTGGCTTTGGCAATCACATCGACTCTCGCGCTAAGCAACGTGGGATCGCGGTTCAATACTTCCCAGGAATTCCAGAAGTCGTCCATAACGCCGCGAATTCCGTCATCGGAAGGCTCATTGAGAATCGCTTGTATAGAATCCAGATTTGAACTCCGAACTTTCCAGTAGCCCAGACTTTGATTCTCGCGCCGGTACTGCGTATCCAAATAATCTTCCCGAATGCGCGTAATGCTGTCCGCCTGCACACCGGTTCCAATCTGTCCGGGCGTGAGGCTCCTCTGCAAGCCGACCGCTTCCTGCGGCCTCGTAGCCGATAAGTTTACCCTTTGTCTCGTATAACCGGTCGTACTGGCGTTGGCGATATTATGGCCTGTGGTCTGCATTGCCAGCGACTGCGTCAATAATGCGCGCTTGCTGGTTTCCAACCCCAGGAAACTGGAAGTCATGATTTGCCGCCCTCCATTCCGGAATTCATTCGTTTCGAAGTTCAAGCCTTCAGATCAAAGTTCCGATTGAACCCATGCGTTGGTGCCGTTTGGGCAAATGGGGATGGTGCCTGGTACACGGCCTTCTCGGGCACGCCCGTTAACAAATCCAGGGACAAATTGACAAAATCGAGATCTTGCTGAACCAAAGATTGATTCAACTCGTTCAAGCTTTTTAATTCTTTGGCCTTTTCGGACAATCGCTTCATCCAATCCTCGATCATCTGTTTGTCTGCGGAACGGGACAAATGCTTGCAGATCTCGGCCAGCGTTAAAGGAGAAGCCGCCGATAAGCCAAATTCCTTCTGCAATTCCAAAACAGCCTTGTTCCGAATTTGTTCGCATGCATCTATTTGTTTAAGCAGCTTCGTTTCTTTGGATATAACCGAAGCAAGCTCATTTAGTCGATGGTGAAGGATGTGCTCTTTCTTTTGCAGGCCAAGTTCGATAAGCGCTGAATAATGGGAGTGTGTCATTTCGAGGCTTTCAGCAAGCGCCTGCAGCGTCATCGGAATCCCCCTGTCCAGAATCACTTAAGGAAAAATGGCAGCAACCTTTCTGCGATCTTGCCGGAATCCACATGATAGGTGCCGGCCGCAACTTCCCTCTTGAGCATCTCAATCTTCTCCGCGCGGTCCGCACCCGTTCTGCCTTTCGAGTCCAGTAACTCCTTCGCTTCAACCGAAATTTGCACTTCATCCTTGCGCTGGCTGACCGATCGAGCTTGAGCCCGGAATTCAACCGATTGATTGTAATTTTTATAAATGCCAATAGGCTGAGGTTCGTTAATCTTCAAGATGGTCCCCCCGATCAGACTGGGAAAATAAAAAAACCGATAATCTTCTTTAGAAGTATTATCGGTTGACTTTCAACAATACTTTAGATATCCGATGAGAAAGTACCGTCAGGACCAAACATTCCCTGTCTTTAAAATCGGAATCAACTCATTGTCGCTCCCGAAGCCGGTCGCCGATCCGGTAGGCTCCCCCGGTGGTCTCGTTGTCCGGCCGCTCCTTCGTCCGGCTTGCGGCTTGCACGCTCTGGACTTCATGGATCAGCCGGGTCCGGCAGGAATCGCACAAATTGCCTTCGCGGATGGGAAAACCGCAGCCTTCGCATGGATAGGTCAAGTTCGGGGCGTTCAAAAGAGAGATGCGTCCTTCCTTAATAAAGCGGGTAATCTGCTTGATCGAGACGCCGGTCGCTTCCGACAGCATCTGGATGGTGGCCCCTTTATTTTCTCGCAAGTAGTTGGCGCAAATTTCGTATTCTTGCTCGATTTCCTTCTGGCAGTTCTGGCAAACGTCACGAAAATGGCGCGCAAACAGTTTCCCGCAACGCGGGCAGTTGGCCAGATCCATGGTCATCCTCCAGCCTCGACAGGAACTGTCGTCGTGATTCGATCTCCTTCTATTATACTAAATCTATCAGGAAAAAACATTCCATTTTCCCTATTCTGTCCTACTTGTGCGAGTTGGCGGGGCCGTCCAGGCGATGCGGCGCGCAAGCCCCTTTCTGGGGCTTACGGCGAGGGCGCGCGGGGTGGCGGCAGCTTACGACCGGGCCCAGGTCAGGCCGTAGATTTGCAGCGGGAACGCAGGCCCGAGCTTCTCCCGGAGCACGCGCGCGCACTCGTTCAGCGTGCTGCCCGTGGTGTAGATGTCGTCCACCAGCCAGATGCGGCATGCGGCGCCCGCTTGGCCGGCCCCGGGCAGCAAGGAACCGGCGTTCCGCACGACATCGAACATGCCCTTCATGTTGGTCAGCCGGCCCTGGCGGTTTTGCAGGCTCTGCTTCTCCGTATGACGCACGCGAAGAAGCAGGGGAGCGTACGGGATCCGGTACCACTGCGACAAGCGCAGCGCCAGACGTTCCGCCTGGTTGAATCCCCGCTCCTCCAGCCGCCGGTCGGACAATGGAACCGACGTCAGCAGGTCGAACGTCGGCGCGCCGCGCACGGCGCCTTTCCTGCCCGGCGACGAAATCCGATGCCATAACTTTGCCGGCCCTTGAGCCCAGCCTTTCGCCAGGGCAGCCAATGGACGGTTCGCACGCATAACCGCCGGAGCCTCTGCCCGATCCCGCCGCGGCGGCGCGTCCCGAGCCGGCCCCGCTGCGATTTCGGCCCTCAGCATTTCCAGCGGATACGACAGCATCGCCGCCAGCACAGGTTCCAGCCTCTCCAGTCCCCGATACTTGTAGAGCGCAAGCCACTCTTTCATCGTTTCATCGTACCGGACGGCGCTCCGGTTGCAGCGGATGGACCGCTCCCTCCTTCTCAGGCAGTCGCCGCACGGATCGGGCCGGCCGCAGACCGGGCACGCGACGGTGACAATCCACGGAATCCGGCCGCGGCACGAAGCGCACAGCCGTCCCAGCGCCTTCCGGGGCTCCGCATGCGCAAGCGGCAGCATCGGGGCGCGCGCGTCAGGACGGCTGCCTCCGCATACGGGGCACTCGGGTACGTAGGGGTGAAACCAGCGCAGCGCCGTATCCGCCCGCATCACGCGAACCCCCTTCGGCTTCGGGGAAGCAGATAACCTTTGCGCCGGGCCAGCCGGTTCATGGCGCGGATCTGCCGGATTGCCCCCTGCTGGCGGATCGTCCAGTACGCCGAGCCGAAATAGACGCGGCCGTCCGGATCGTCGGCGGACCGGCCCGCCCGGCCGGCCATCTGCACGAGCGCCGCTTCGTCGAAAAGGGGCAGGTGGGCGTCGAGAATAAAAACGTCGCTGCGCGGAACCGTGACGCCGCGCTCGAGAATGGTGGTCGTCACCAGCAGCCGGATGCCGCGGTCCCGGAAGCGCTGCACTTTGTCCGCGCGCCGCTCGTCCTGCGAAGACGTGCCGTCGATTTCCCGGGCGGCCAGCCCGAGCGAGCCGGCGTGCTCCCGCAGCCGGCGGACGAGCGGGTCCACCTGCCGGATGTAGGGGACGAAGACGAAAAGCTGCGCTCCCCGCGCGGCCGATTGCCGCAGTGTCCTCAGCAGCCGGGCGGGAACGGCGCCGCGGCCGTTCGACCATTTGCGCAGCGCAGGCAATGCGAGCCGCTTCGGCACCGGCAGCGGATGCCGATGGTAGCGGACGGGCACGCGGACGCAGCCGATCCGCCCGGCCGCCGCCTCCCGGCGCAAGCCGGCCGGCGGCGTGGCGCTGAGCAGGACGCAGCCTCCCCCGGTTTTGCGGGACTGGGCGGCGGCAAAATGCAGCATCGGATCGTTGTGGTAAGGATACGCGTCCAGCTCATCGATAATGACCAGGTCGAACGCTTCGTTGAAACGCATGAGCTGATGGGTCGTTGCCAAGGTGAAGTCCGCGCGCTTCCAGCGATCGGCGCTGCCGCCGTAAAGCACGGCGATTTCGGCCCCGGGAAAAGCCCGCGCCAGCCGTGGCGCCAGCTCGCGCACGACGTCCTGCCGCGGCGTGGCGACGGCCGCCCGCCCGCCGGCGCGCCATGAGGCGTCCAGCAGCGGGAAGATCATCTCCGTCTTCCCCGCGCCCGTCACCGCCCAGATCAGAAAATCGCGCGATGCGGCGCCTTGCCGCCTCGACCGGCCCGACGGATGCTCCCCGCGCAGAAAGCGGAGCGCTTCCGCCGACGCCTCCCGCTGCGCCGGGCTCAAGCCCCAGCGGGACAGCGCCGCATCGCTGCCCGCGGCCGCGTCCAAGGGAAGCGCCGGCGAAGACGCCCCCCGGACGAGCAGCGCGCACTCCCGGCAGCGGCCCATGGCGATGCAGCCTTCGCACACCGCGCACAACCGGCCGCAGCCGGCGCAGTGCGACTCGCGCAGCCGGCCGCCCGAGCAGCCGCACCGGCGGCAGCGCCGCTCGGCCCGGAAAGCCTGCCGCGCCGGCCCCACCGCCGCCTGCAGCCGAACCAGCCCCTGCCTCTCGGCCAGCTGCAGCAGCGCGGCCGCCTCCGCTTCCCGGAAGCCCGGAAGCTGCTCCGCCAGCAGCCCGACCGCCTCCTCCCACAGCAGCGACCGGCCCCGCAAGCATTCGCCGACCCGGCGGAGCGAGCCCGCCTCCTCCCGCGGCCCGGCTTTCCCCGCCGTCCAGACGCAGCATCCGGCCGCCGCCGCCCCGGCTTGTCCGCCAAGCGCTTCGGCCGCGGCAGCCGCCAGCGTCCGCCAGGCGTCGGCGTCCCCGCGCGCCCGCCGCAGCTCCGACGTCGCCGCCCCGGCGGCCGCTTCGGCGATTCCGAGCGGCAAAGCCGCCTCCAATCGGACGATTCTGCGGGCAAATCCGGACAGCCACCACGCCGGTTCGACTTCCCAGGCGATCGACCGCTCCGCCCGCCATCCCCGCTCCGTTTCCACGGCAAACAAATGCGCCTTCAAGTCCGCACTCCCCTTTCCTCCCCAAGCCTCGCAGCTTGGAAACACGGTTCGCCGAAAATCTGAAAAATCGCCCCACAGCTCAAGCATCAACGGCTTCGCCGTCTTCATGGACGGCGGGACGTTTAGCTTCTGAATCACTGAAAAAACAAGCACGCCCGCGAGGTCCGTCAGAGACGGCCTGCGAGCGTGCTTCGCTCGTTGGCTCCATTGTAATAGATTCGGCAAGATTCGGCAACGGTCCTTTCAGCGATCTTTTCAGCGGCTCCTTGCAGCGGGTTACAGCGGCAGCCGCGCCACGTCTTCCGCCCGCGACAGCTCCAGCCATACGACCGGCTCGCCTGCGCCGTCCTCATCCGCCAGAGCGTTCGCGCGAACGGCCCGGCCCGCTCCCGCCGGCGAACCGCCGCCGAAATCTTCAGCCGAGCCGGCGGCCTGCGGCTCCGGCGGCGGCGCAACACCCGCTTCGGCCAGCACAGGGCCCGGCGGCTGATACGGCCAGCCGGCCGCTGCATCCGGCACGTCATCCGTCCGCGCATCCTCATCCCGTAAGCGTTCCCAATTACCGAACTCCCGACATCCGAACTCCCGGGCCGCCGCCGCTTCCCGCTCCTCCCTGCGCCAGACGGTGACGGCGGAATCCCCGCGGGCCAATCGCTCGGCGATTTTCCCGGTTTCGTCGTCCGAGCGGTCCAGCAGGACCGTGATCGCGACTTCGGTGCCGGTTCTCCGCGACCAAAAGCGCAGCGCCCGGATATACCACTCGATCTGGCGCTCATGGTTGCCGGCCACGAGCACGTACCGGCGCCGCCTGCCGCCACCGGACCGGCGGACGGCCCAATGCGCGAGCGCCGTCACCGCGGCGTAACTGCCGAAAATCCACGCCAATTCTGGGATCACGGCGGCTCCCCTCCCTTATGTGTCGGCTGAGTCTGACTTGTTGCAATATATGCCCGAAGGGGGAGAGCGGTTACGGCTGACCAGGGGCGCCAACGTCAAAAAGCGGCTCTCCGGCAGAACCGGAGAACCGCGCTTACATTATTCACCACCCGTATATTGGAATTTTCGTTACAGCGTGACCCAGCCGTACTTGATGGAATTGATCACCGCCTGCGTGCGATCGTCGACTTCCATTTTCTGCAGAATGCTGCTGACGTGGTTTTTGACCGTTTTCTCGCTGATAAACAGATGCTCCCCGATCGACTTGTTGCTTTTCCCCTCGGCCATCAGACGCAGCACTTCCGCTTCGCGCCGGGTGAGCGGATTGTTGCCGTGCGGCACCAGCTTGGCCACCGTTTCCCGGCTGGCCGCAGCGCCCGACGTCGCGCCGATCTCGTCGAGATACGTCATCCGCCGCAGCTGATTGATCAGCTTGCCCGTCACTTTCGGGTGAATATAGGCATGGCCTATCGCCACCGTCCGGATAGCGCCCACGAGCGATTCCGCTTCCATGTCCTTCAGCAAGTAACCGGTTGCGCCTTTGCGCAGCGTTTCGAACACGTAGCTCTCGTCGTCGTGAATCGACAGGATGATGACCTTGATGTCCGGAAAAATGTCGCGCAGCCGCTCCGTCGCCACCACTCCGTTCTCCACGGGCATATTGATGTCGAGGAGCACGACGTCAGGCTTGTTGCGGTTGCAGAATTCCAGCACCTGAATCCCGTCGCCGCACTCGCCGATGACCTCCATGTCTTTTTCCATGTTCAAAATCCGCTTCAAACCTTCCCGGAAAAGCTGGTGGTCATCGGCCAAAAGCACTTTGATCTTGCGGTCCGACACTCTTGTCTCCATCCCAACTAGACTCCTTTCTCCGCTATCGTTGGATTAGCCGTGGTTCGCGTCGGTCTTGATCGGAACATGGATCGCGATCGTCGTCCCTTCTCCGATGACGGATTGGAACGCGATCGTTCCCTGCAGCAGTTCGACCCGCTCCTTCATGCCGATCAAGCCGTACTGCGATTGAACGCCGGCCCGGGACTCCACCAGATCAACGTGGAAGCCGACGCCGTTGTCCCGGATCTTCAGGTTCACCGCGTCCTCTTCGAAGGCGATCTCCAGCGCCACGTAGGTCGGCTCGGCATGCTTGTGCGCGTTGTTGAACGCTTCCTGCACGAGCCGGAACATGGCCGCTTCCATCGCCGAAGGAAGGCGCCGCTCCTTGCCCGAAGCTTCGAACACGGCGCGGATCTTGGTCCGCTCCTCGAAATCGTGCACGAACTTGCGCAGCGTCGGAACGAGTCCCAGATCGTCCAAGGCCATCGGCCTGAGGTTGAAAATCACTTTGCGGATCTCTTCCAGGCCCAGCCGGATCTGCTGTTTCAGGTCGATCAGCTCGGCGCGCACGATTTCGAGTTCCTGCGTCCCGAGCATCCGCTCGGCGATTTCCGCCCGCAGCACCAGGTTGGCCAGCGACTGGGCGGGACCGTCGTGAATCTCGCGGGCGATGCGCCGGCGCTCGTCCTCCTGGGCAAGAATGATCTTCAGGCCGACGAGCTGCCGGTTCTTGGCGGATTCCAGGATTCGGGTCACCTGGCTCAGATCGCCGGACAGGTAGTCGAGCACCACGTTCATCTGCGAGCCGATCGTTTCGGCCTTCTCAATGGATTTTTCGACATTTCTGACTCGATTTTGAAGTTCGTCGCGGCGGGATTTCAAATAATTTTCTTTCTCCCGGTACACCATCAGCTCGAGCTGGATCTGCGTCGCCTTCTCGTAGGCGGCTTTGATGTCTTTCTCGGTGTAGCGGACGAAATCGCGGCTCACTTCGGTCAGGCGCATGCGGGCCAGCCGGTAGTTGCGCTCCAGCTTGTCCACCTGCTCGATCGTCTCGGACGTATCGCTCAGCACCTTGTCCAATTCCTGGTTGAGAGACATCAGTTCCTGGCGGGCGGATTCGCAAATGTCGAAAATCTGCTTCTTGCTGTCTTCCATGACGCGAACGGCGTTCTGGATCACGCGATCGATCTGCTCTACACGGTAATCCATGCTCCACTGGCTCCCTTGCACCGAAAGACGCCGTTTCCCGTCCCCATAGCGCAAATGCGCCGCGGCGTAGTTCCATCATACCATATTTCCCTGCCGATGGGATGAAGCCGCCCCGATTATGAGGAGATGTTAATGGATCGTGATCGTCCGCTTCCCGCCGTCCCAATCGACTTGCTGGCCGAGCTGCTCGGAGACGACGCGGACCGGCACCAGCGTGCGCCCGTTGCGGATAATGGGCGACGCCGGCGACTGCTCGCGCGTGCCGTTGCGGTTCAGGTCGGGGCGGCCGACCCACAGTTCGAGCATTGTATCCCCGCGCAGCACCGTCACTTTCTTCTGCTGGCCGTCCCATTCCGCTTGGCCGCCGAGCGCGTCCGCGACGAACCGAAGCGGCACGTAGTTGGTGCCGTTCAGGTTCAGCGGCGCCGCGTCGAGCTTCACGTTCCGGCCGTCGATCACGGCCTGCGCCTTGCCCATCGTCAGCACGATCTGCGCCGGCTTCGGCGTTGCCACCGCCGGCGGATACTGCAGCTTCAGGTTGTCGAGGGCCACTTCGCCCTGCGGCTCCCGCTCGTCCTGATCCTGCTCCAGGTCCACGACGTACAGCTTGGTCAGCCGGGCCGGGTACGTCAGTCCCGCCGCGCCGAGGTCGACGCGGAGCGTTCGCCATCCGGTCCAGTCGATCGTATCCGCCAGCGTCACGTACACCGGCTTGCCCTTGGCGTCGGCGAACTCCGCGCGCAGCCAGTTGCGGCTGCCGTCGCCGAGCACGTCGACGGTCATCGCGCCCGGCTTGCCGGGAATGTCGATGCCTTTGCCGCCGTTCAGCACGGCGTAGGCGTAATGGTTGCCGCTGCCGGCGGTGAAGTCGTAGGCCAGGTCCAGCACTTTGCCGCTCTCCCGGCCCGGGACGCCGGTGACGATGGAAGCCGAGCCCTGCGTTTGCGACGGGGTGCCCTGGAAGCTGACGGCGGCAGTGCCGCTCTCGAAGTCTTCCAGCGGTTTCTCGGTGCCCGGCGCCAGCACGATCATCGTCGAATAGCCGTCATACCGCGCGATCGCGTAACCGTACGGAATATTGTCCTGGACGTTGCCGATCGTAAGCTTGCCGCCTTCCGCCGTCGCGGTGAAGCCGCGGAACTCCCACGACACCGAGGAAGCCGGCACGTCCAGTTCCCGGCCGTCGGACAGCCGCGCCTTGACCGGCACCGAGATGACGCCGCCGGGAGCGAGCAGCGTCGTGCTCGGGCGGATCGTGAGCTGCTGGATCTGCGCCTGGCCGATCACTTCGAGATCGATCGTATCGCTGGCTTGGCCCGCCTTGACCGTCAGCTTGGCGGTGCCGGCCCGCTTCGCCAGCAGCTGGCCGTTCTGCAGTTCGCCGATCGCGTCGCTCAGGCTCCATGTCGGCTTGAGACCGGACGGGTCGAGCGGGTTGTAATAGGTGTCGTACGCCTTGAGCGTGTAAGCGGCCTGCTGGCCGATGAACAGCGTCTTCGGGCCGCTGGCGGCGATGCCCTTGATCTCGCCTTGCGGAGCGGTCGTATACACCCCGATGCCGTTAGCCACCTGGCGCTGCGTCGTGCCGAACTTCGTCGGGTGCACGAGCTGCACGTTGAAGTCGCCGAGCGGCCGCGCGACCATCGTCGTCGAGCCGCCGCCGTCCATGTTGACCGCCTTCCAGACGCCGAGCTGAATGAGCACCTGCTGCAGGTCGGCCAGCTTGAGACCGTCGCGGCCGGCATATTGCTCGACGGTGACGAGGTAGACGGTTTTGCCGTCCTTGGAATAGCCGACGGCCGTGCGGGCGGCGTTGGCCGACCCGCTGACGCCGCGAATGTCGCGGGAGAACGGAGCCGCTTTGCCTCCGTCGACGAGAATCGTATGCCCGCTCACCATCATCTGGAACGAAGACGGATCGAACGATTGCCCCGTCGTGAGCGATTTGAGCGTATAGCTCGTCGCGACCTTATCCCCGACTTTCAGATGGTCGGTGATGAACTTCGCAGCGTCCCCGTGACCGCGCAGTATGTATCCGTTGTCCGGAATCGGCCCCGCAATCTCCTGACCGGGGACGATCTGCTGCACGACGCCGTCGACCACGAGCGCCTCGGTCGGAGTCGTGCTGCTATTGGCCGGCCGCTGGGGCGCCGTCCACGCGCTCGTGTAGATGTACAGCGCGTTCACGTGGCTGTAGCTGTTGTCCGGCTCGGTCATGTAAGCCGACTTGTTGATGCCGGCCAAGGGGAAAACGGAGCCGTCCGCCGCGGTCACGCCGCCCTCGAAGGAAAACATGTCGATCACGGGCTTGCGGTCCTTCGTTACCGCGAAGGCGTACATCCCGGTTTTCTGGGAAGTGCTGGTGACGAGCTTCCCGGAAGTGATCTGCGCCCCGATCGGCGCTCCCTCGCTGGTGCTGGCCGTGTTGAACACGTCGCCGTTGACCCCGGCCACCGCTTTCGTTTCAGTCGCCATCGCCGTGACCGACTGGCCGGACGTGACGCTGCCCCCGCGTCCGCTCATCGCGTTGAGCTGGACGTAGGGATTGGTCAGATCCACCTGCAGCACGTGGATCTCTTCCGTCGTCTTTTTCGGGTCGGAAGGCACCCACCCGTAGTCGATCTGGCGGACGCCCGCCGTGACGATCGACTCTCCCTGCTTGACCAGCTTGTAGGTGACTTGCTGCGCCGCTGCCGCCTTGACCGGCGACACGGCCAACACCGCAATGCCCGTCCCGAAGACGGAGGTAACCGCGATCGTTCCCGCCAGAACGGGAATGGCGCATTTGCGGCACCATACTTTCGCCCAATGCGGTCTCGCCGCCGGAGCTGCCGCGCGCCCGTTCTTCGCCCGTCCTGCTTCACGCAGCTGATCTCGTTTGTCGTGTCGCATGCTCTCTCTCCCAATTGAAATTACAGCTCTCTTAAGCCGAGAGCCTCTATAAGCTCCAACTTTAATAGACTCATAGAACACAAAAAAGTTACAGTCGATAAGAGAATGCAATCATCCGCCAAATTTCGATAAGAAAAATACGTCGGACGGGCCGGAGAAGCCCCGTGCTGGGCCTTTGGAACGGACGCGGAGAAGAGTCAGGTTCGGCCGGTTGCGAGATTTGTCCCGGTGGAGGCCGGGGTGGTAGAGTTGTCCGGTCCGGCATGCCGGCGGCGCTGGCCGTTCCGGTTCCTTGTCGACAGGGTGAGAGAGTCCGACGGAGGACTGAGTTGGAGGGATAAAGGTACGTTTGCCGGAGTGAAGCGTCCGGATAGGATGGAGGTTTGATGGGAGACGCGTTGTTCGTTGGATTTGATCCAGTCTGTTGCGGGGTAAAATCCGTCAGGGGACACGGCCATTGGAAAATGTCCAGCGAAAAAGGCGGCCGGGCGTTCAAAACGGCAGAAACGGCGGGCAGATGGAGATTTTCGCTGGACAAAATCCAGGGAGATGGCCCGATTCCTGTCAAATGCGGAGATTTGACTGTACAAAATCCAACGGAAGAGCGCGGAATGGACCGGCTGCGGCATGCCGCGGGGGGCTTATCCCCCTGGCTCAGGGGTGCGCCTCGGGCCCCTGCTCCGCCAAGGACCGGATCAGCATCCGCTCCGCCTTCGGCAAGTTGCGCCGCACGAGGGCGTAGGACTGCTCCAGCATCGCCGCGATTTCCCCGTCGGGCACCGTTCCGTCGAGCAGCACGGTATTCCAGTGCTTTTTGTTCATATGGTAGCCCGGCAGGACGGCGTCCGGATATTGCCGGCGCAGCAGCCAGCTTTCCTCCGGATCCGCCTTCAGGTTGACGCTCGGCCATCCCCCGTGCTGCCCGAGCAGCGCGAACATTTTGCTCCCCACGAACAGCACCGGCAAGCCGGGGTCGAAAGGATACCGGACACGCGTGCCCGGAAGCGCCAGCCCGAGAGACAGAATCCGCTCGTGGTCCATCATGACTGCAGCAGCCCCGCGTATTCGAGCAGACGCCGGATCATGATCGCCGCCTGGGCCCGGGTCGCATTGTCCTTCGGCACGAACGTCGTGTCCGTGATCCCTTTGATGATGCCGACGTCCACGCAGACGGAGACCGCGTCTTTCGCGTAGGAGCTGATCCGCCCCGCGTCCTTGAACCTCGTCAGCGACGCGGACGAGGCGGTCGGCTGCACGCCGGCGTACGCCAGCGCCCGCTGCATCATCGTCGCCATCTCTTCGCGCGTGATATAGGCGTCCGGCCGGAACTTGCCGTTCGCATCGCCGAGCACAATGCCCGCCTCGCTGGCCGCGCCGATATAGGCGGCGTTTTTGCTGCCGGAGCCGACGTCGACGAATTTGTTCGCCGCGCTGCGGTTGCCGGTAAGTCCGAGGCCGCGGGCGATATATTTGGCAAAATCGGCGCGGGTTACGTTCTTGCCCGGCGCAAAAGTCGTCGGCGTCGGGCCGTCGACGATGAACTTGGCCGCCAGCAGGTTCACGTCATCGCGCGCCCAATGCTTGGTCATGTCGCCGTAGGCGAAAGACGTTCTGCGGACGACGGCATAGGTGCTGTTGCCTTTGCGTTTGAACCGGACGGTCATGCCGCTTCCGTTGCCGACGACGGTCGTCGGCACGTACGTCAGCTCGCCCGCGTCGGCGTCGAAACGGACGACCGCCACATCCGAGGCCGGGACCGACGTCAGCAGATCGAACGACCGCTCCACGTACTGGTCGAAACTGTCGATCGCGGTCTGCTGCCCTCCGGACAACAGGACGACGCTGAAATCCGCCGGCGCCGCAAGCATCTGCGCCCGTCCGCTGATGGCCGACGACAGCGCGGACGAAGCCGTTTTCTCGATGCGGATCTCCACGGTCGCATTGGAAGCGGCCGAATTCGCAACCTGATTGTAATTGATCGCCTTCAGCGGCAGGATGTACTGCAAATCCCCGTAGATGACGCGGAAGCTGCCGTTGGAGACGGCGGTGGACGCCGACATCAGCCCGCGCAGCGGAACGCTGACCAGCGCCCCCGCTTCCGTCGACGGCACTTTCAGCGAGATTTGCGGCTGGCTGGCCCCGGACGATTTCAGCGACACAAAGGCGGACACCAGCTTGTCCCCGTCCACGATCAGACGTTTGGCCGGCTTGCCGGAAGGCGTCGTCCCCGACGACGTCGTCACCGCTTTGGAATTCAGCCCGTACCCGCCGGTGCCGTCGGCCTCCAAATATTCGGACGGCGCCCCTGCGGACGACGATTCCAGATTGGTCACCGCATAATCGGTAAAAGCGGGAACCGCCGAGCCGGAAGAATCTTTTAGCGGTGTGCCGGTGCTGCTATAGGACACCTTGATCTGCTGCCCCGCCTTCACCGGCGTGTACAGCGTCAGCACGACCTGCGAGCCGGAAACGGACACGCTTTTGACCGTAATGTAGCTGCTGTCCGCCTTGACGGTATACTGCGACACGTTCGGGACCGAAGTCGAGAGCAGCGATTTGCTGTAATTGATCGTCAGCTTGTCGTCCTGCGCCACCGCCGACGACACCAGTGACGCCGCGTTGGAATCGACCACGATGCCGTACGCGCTGATCGCCGCGGCCGCGTTCCCGGCCAAGTCGAGAATGCCCGGGCTGCCCGGGAAGTAATAGACCAGAATCGTCTGCCCGTTCTGCAAGGTCTGCGAAAGAGTCAGCTCGACCGACGTCCCGTTGACGGCAACGGAAGAAACGGTCTGCATCGCGCCGCCGTCGACCCGGACCGAGAAATTGGCGGCGGCCGGAACGCTCGACGCATCCAGCCCTTCGTCGAAGTTAAGCGTCACTTTGTTCCCCGCGGCCGTTCCGGACACCAGTTCGGGCGGTTCGGTGTCGTAGATGTTGCGCACATAAAAGTCGTCGAAAGCGGACACCCAGTTGCCGCTCGTGTCCCGCAGCGGGTAGGAGCCCGGCGCGTACGAGACGGAAACGGACTGCGGGTAGGTGGTCGTATAGCCCAAATTCAGCACGAGGCTGGAACCGCTCGTATAGGCGGAACTTACGCCGACCGAACTCCCGTTCAATTTGACCGTGAACTGCGTCCGGCCGTCGTTGGCCATCGAAGCCAGCGCCCGGTTGAACGTGATCGTCACGGTGCTGCCAGAGAAAATCCCGCTCACGGGCTTCGGCAGCGTCGTGTCCGCCGTGTTCGTCACATCCCGGCCCGTAAACGCCGCCGCGGCGTTGCCGGCCAGGTTCTGAATTCTTTTGGCGGGCGAGGCGTCGGGCGAATACGACACTTTGACCGTCTGTCCGATCAGCACGCCGGAAGCAAGCGTCAGCCGCACCTCCTTGCCGCTGATTGTCACCCCGGTGACCGCCACGTAGGCGTTGTTGACCGTCACATAGAAGTTCGTCGGGTTCGGTACTTTGGTCGAATCGAGCGTCTCGCTGTACGTGAGCACGATGACCGACCCGTCCATCGCCGCGCTGCTCAGCGTCGGGGTGCTCGTGTTGTTGACCGTCGTGAACGTCCACTGATAGGTACTCGTAATGCCGGGGAAAGGATTCCCTGCCAGGTCCTGAATCGCTCCGGACGGCAACGTGATCGAATACTGCGTGTTGCCGGTCAGCTTGGTGCCCGACGGCAACGTCAGCAGCACGCGCTTGTTGTTGCTCGGGTCAAGCGACAGAGTGAGAGTCTTCTGTGTGCTTGCATTATTGTTATTCGTCGGGAAAATCAGCGCCGTCTTCGACGTATCGACCGTCACCGGCTCATTGAACGTGAGGCTGAACGAGCCTGGATCCACCGCCACCGACGTTGCCGACACGGCCGGCGAGTAAGCCGCGATGGACGGGGGGGTCGTGTCTGCCAAAGCTTTGAAAGTCCACGGACTTACGGTTGTACCGGCAAATGGATTCCCCGCAGCATCATGAAAAGCAAAATTGTCAATGATCACTTTATAAGTGGCATTATTGGTAAACTTAGGGCAATTGATAGTCACCGTATCTCTCGATATGGTGACGGTGTTAACCGGAACCGAACACACTAAACTATTATCTGCAACATTTCGTACATCGATTGAACCTCTATCCGCATATACAGGTTCGCTAAACTTGATTATTAACGGGCTATCGAGTTTCCCTAGCGTGCCTCCGGATGAAGGTGTATACGATACTACTGTCGGAGGTACGTTATCATAGACATCCTCTGTTGTAAAACTCCAAGTACTGTTGTCTAAAAATCCAGCAAATGCATTGTTATCTGTATCACGAACCGTTCCTGCATCCATTGTAATGTAATATTGCGTGCTATAGGCTAAGTTCCCTTTCAACTTTATTTGCAAAGTATTCCCGTTTATGACAGAGACTTGATCTGTCGATCTTCCGATATCAACGGACTGCACAATTGCGTTGTCCGACTTGCGCTTAACAAGTAAATAACCGAAACCAAGGGCAATGTTCCGATCAAATTGAATTTCCAGATTAAGCGGATGATCTGCATCTACATTGGTAGCACCGTTTGCAGGTACTAGACTTGTTGGAGATATTGGATTCCCGACTTGAAAACGCCAATCTGTGATTGCGTCTGAAGGCAAATTACTGTCTGCATCAAGAAATGCTCCCGCAGGTACGATTACATAATAATTTCCTGCTGCTAAAGGAGTTGAAGGCTTCATTTTGACGGCATTCGGAAGATAAAATAAAACTTGATTGGGGTCAGTGACATCGAAGCTTTGAATTTTGCCGCCACCTTCACGCCATAGTTCAATTGATCCTGTTCCCCTTTTAACAGGGTATACAAAAGATAAATTTAATTCAACACTAGGTACTGCCACATGGCCATTTTCATCAGTAGGAGAAAAATTCGAAACAATAGGCGTTCCATCAATTCCAGCGGCATGCACTTCCGAATTAGATGGTGCGGCTATGGCTCCCAAGGTTTGGGATACTAATGCTATAATCATTATCACAATAAGATTCCGAATATGCCGCAAAGGAAAAACCTCCCGAAAAAAGACAGTCTCGTACCTATTATTTCGGCAAGGCGGCGGCGGAATGTTAGAATCGGGTGCGGGCCTTCATGCGTACCGGGAATACGACAGTTGTGAAACGCGGCGTCCGACCGGCGGGTATGGATGGCTCAAGTGTAAAACTGCACCTGTTTCTCGGAAAAATAGTCGATTGGACGGTCTCGGGTGCCAGAATGCACTTCATTTTCGCCAAATGCGGTCGTCTACGGCGTTTTTGACAAAAACAGGTGCACTTTTGCGCTTCATCTTCCAAAATACCCTGAATCCGGCCGGATAGGGTGCATTTTTGCACCTCGCATCGCACGCTCTCGTTCAGTCCGACCGGCGTCGGACCGGGGACGCCCCCGCCCGCCGGATCAAACCGGCAAGCGGGGGCCTCCTTTTACGCGCGCTTGGGGCGCTTCCCGATCAGCGGGAATTCGCCGATGCGCAGTTTGGCGCCGCCATAGGGAACGAGCGTCAGCTCGACGACCGGCTGCCCTTCCGTGTTCGGATGCATCGGCGGCGAGCCGGCGTTGGCGCCCTCCATACGCCAGTCCCGCACCAGCTGCCCCCGCGCGCGCAGGTAGACCGGCGGATGCTCCGCGTCGAACGGCTGGCGGCCGATGTCCGCGAAGCCGACGCTGTAGCCGCTGTCGGCCAGCAGCCCGTACTTCCACGGCGAGGCGGGGTACACCTCCCAGTCGTGGAACCTCTCGCGGCGGGTCAGCAGCTGCCAGTTCTCCCGCACCGGCAACGCGTACACGAGCGGCCCGCGCTCGACGCTGACCGCGTACTGGTTGCGCGAGACGGTGCGGACCTCCATCGGCAGCGCCAGCACGATCCGCTCGCCGCCGCGCCATTCGCGCTCGACCGCCGCGTAGCCGTTCACCGGCCGCAGCGGCACCGGCTCGCCGTCGATCGCGAGGCTCGCCGAGCGGCACCACGCCGGGATGCGCAGCGACAGCGCGAAGCGGGCCGGCCGGTCGAGCGTCAGCGCCATCGTCACTTCCTCGCGGAACGGGTAGCCGCCGCCGACCTCGATCTGCGCGGCGGCGCCGTCTGCGACCTGCGCGCGGACCGTGCAGGGTGCGTACGAAACGGCGGCAAGCCCGCCGCGGCCGTCCTTCATCCACAGGTGGGACGCCAGCTTCGGCCAGCCCTGGTGCATGTTGGCCGTGCAGCAGCCGAAATTCGGCTCGAGGCCGAACACGTTCGCATCCGGCCCGTTGCTCCAGGGGCGCGGCGCGACGTTGCACAGAATCTGGTTCACCTGCTGGTCGTACTGGTGGGAAGTCCAGTCTTTCGAGACGGCCGCGGGCAACGCGTTGAACGCCACCTTTTCCAAAATGTCCCCGAACCGACCTTCCCCGAATATGCGCGTCAGCTGCTCCATCGAGAACATGTACTCCACGACCGCGCACAGCTCGACGCCCTGGCTCGGATGCGTGCCGGACAGCCACTCGTCGCCCGAAAACATGCCGTGCGCCTGCCCGTGATACGTCATCAGGCTGTCGATGCCCCGGTGAACGGCTTCCCGCTCGCTCTCGTCGCCGGTCAGCTCGTACAGGACGCCGGGCGTTTTGATGCCCATGGCCACGTTGACCACGTGCGTTTTCCAATCCCACTGCTCGACTTTCCGCCAAAACGGAAAATCGCGAAAAACGTCCGTCCAATCGGTCGTCTGCCCCGCCACAACGCGCGCCAGCTCAAGAAGCCCGGAATCGCCGGTCCGCTTGTACAGCCAGATCAGGCACAGCAGCATTTCGGCGCCGCGCGCCTGTGCCCAGCCTTGCAGCGGCCAATCCCGGATCTTGCCGGCGACATAGCGGAAAAATCGCATCAGAAACGGCTCGACCCGCTCGTCCCCGGTCGCTTCGGCATATTGCATCATCACCTTCAGCATGATCATGTAGTGCCACCAGTCGTGGTTTTTGTCGAGGTCGTTGTTGACCGTGACGATCCGCTCCGGACCGAACGAGCCGTCTTCCTTCTGGCTGGCGAGCGACCACTCGATCCAGCGGCGGGCTTTGGCGATCAGCCGGTCGTCTTCCAGCAAATACGCCAGCGGCAGCAATCCGTCCAAGTAGTAGGGTCCCCGTTCCCAGCTTTCGCCCGTTCCGCCGATCCAGCCGCTGTTCGGACCGACGTCCGCCCAATGCTCCTCCAGGTGCCCGGTCAACCCGTCCGCCTGAATGCGAAGCTGGTCCTTCAGCCAGCCCGCGGGCTTGATGCTCCCGAGCGGCAGCGCTTCGAATGCGGTTCGATGCAGTTGCGGTTCCATACGCCGTCTCCTTTCGCTTGGCATGCCTGTCGTTTTCCGATTCAATATAGCACGCCGCGTGAACGGTTTCCGATAGCCTAACGCAACCTGTTTTTACCCGATCACAACATTCTTATGGGAAAGTTCGGTTCTCATTTTGGTGCGGTATCGCTTATGATAATGGGAAAAGAAAGCGTACAAAGGGGCCGCGAAAATGTTGCGATTCATCTGTCCGCCCATGCCGCATTTCATCGTGTGCGGGGAAGATACGTATCCCGCCTGCGGCAAGCACCCGGACCGCGCCGGGATCGGCGTCTTCGACCTGCTCGTCGTCGTGCGAGGGTGCCTGTACCTGAAGGAAGAGCCGCACGACCTCGACGTTCCCGGCGGCCACTACGCCGTGCTGCGGCCGGATCGGGCGCATCGGACCGTTCGGCCTTGCGGCGAGGAGACGTCGTTCTATTGGCTTCATTTCCATACGACGGGGCGTTGGGGAGAATGGGGGGATGCTTCGGAAGCGGCGCCGGTGGGGCCCGCTATGGCCGGGGAGCTGGAGCCGTTCGCTTTCGACTTGCCGCGCGCGGGCGCCGTGCGGGACCGGGAAGCCGCTTACGGCAAGCTGCGCGAACTGTTGCAGTCGCAGAGCGACGCGGGCGCGGAGGCCAGGTGGCGGCAGCAGCAGCTTTTCCACGAGTTGCTCAGCCAACTGCGGCAGGAGAACGAGCCGGCCGAGCGCCCCCCGCTGCTGCTCGCGGACCGCGCGGCGGCGTTTCTGCGGCAGCACTATAGCGAGCCGCTGTCGTACAAGCGCTTGTCGGAGGCGCTGCATTTTCACGCCAACTATATCTCGCTCTGCATGAAAAAGGCCTACGGCTGCACGCCGCTCGACTACTTGACCCGCTACCGCGTGGAACAGGCGAAGCGGATGCTCATCCGCACGGACGATCCGATCGGCCGCATCGCCGAGGCGACCGGCTTCGGCTCGTTTCCGTATTTCGTCCGCTGCTTCTCCCGGTACGCCGGCTGCCGGCCGCGGGAGTTCCGGATGCGCCACCGCTGACCCGCTACGGAGCGGCCGTAAGACCTTATCCCCGTGTGTCAGATGAGGAAGCGTCGGCAAGTTGTATGGCGGAAACTGTTCCGTCAAACCTTTTTTTGGGCTACAAGCGTGAGGGAACCGGGTTCCGCTATTTCGTCCATTCAGCCCCGCTGCGGCTAAATAAGGGAACTCAGTTCCGCTATTTCGTCCATTCAGCCCCGCCGTGGCTAAATAAGGGAACTCAGTTCCGCTATTTCGTCTATTCAGCCCCGCTGCGACTAAATAAGGGAACTCAGTTCCGCTATTTCGTCTATTCAGCCCCGCTGCGGCTAAATAAGGGAACTCAGTTCCGCTATTTCGTCTATTCAGCCCCGCCGTGGCTAAATAAGGGAACTCAGTTCCGCTATTTCGTCTATTCAGCCCCGCCGTGGCTAAATAAGGGAACTCAGTTCCGCTATTTCGTCCATTCAGCCCCGCTGCGGCTAAATAAGGGAACTCAGTTCCGCTATTTCGTCCATTCAGCCCCGCTGCGGCTAAATAAGGGAACTCAGTTCCGCTATTTCGTCTATTCAGCCCCGCTGCGGCTAAATAAGGGAACCGGGTTCCGCTATTTCGTCTATTCAGCCCCGCCGTGGCTAAGTAAGGGAACTCAGTTCCGCTATTTCGTCTATTCAGCCCCGCCGTGGCTAAGTAAGGGAACTCAGTTCCGCTATTTCGTCTATTCAGCCCCGCTGCGGCTAAATAAGGGAACTCAGTTCCGCTATTTCGTCTATTCAGCCCCGCTGCGGCTAAATAAGGGAACTCAGTTCCGCTACTTTCCGCTCAAAGAAGATTCGTTTCAGCACGTTCGTCTCCGTATTCTAAAAACGAGGCGGCAGCCCTTTCCCTTCTGTAATGTAAAAAATAAATCCCCCGAACTTCGGGGGATTGCATGCGATTGCCCGCACGTTCGGCCTGCGCTCAGCCGATGCGTGCGTTGCGGAAGTCTTTCATTGCTGGCGGCCGTGCCACGACCGCATCTGCGCGCAGCTTACAGCCCGGCGCCGCTGCGCAGCGCGTCGACGCGGTCGAGCCGCTCCCACGGCAGATCCAGGTCGGTGCGGCCGAAGTGGCCGTACGCGGCGGTCTGCCGGTAGATCGGGCGGCGCAGGTCCAGCATCTTGATGATGCCGGCCGGGCGCAGGTCGAAATTGCCGCGAATCAGCTCGACCAGCTTCGCCTCGCTCACCTTGCCGGTGCCGTACGTGTCGACGCTGATCGACACCGGATTGGCCACGCCGATCGCGTACGCGAGCTGGATCTCGCACTTGTCGGCGAGGCCGGCGGCGACGATGTTCTTGGCGACGTAGCGCGCCGCGTAAGCCGCGGAGCGGTCCACCTTCGTCGGGTCCTTCCCGGAGAACGCCCCGCCGCCGTGGCGGGCGTATCCGCCGTACGTGTCGACGATGATTTTGCGGCCGGTCAGGCCGGCGTCGCCTTGCGGCCCGCCGATGACGAAGCGCCCCGTCGGGTTGATAAAATACTTCGTCTGCCCGTCCAGCCACTCCGCAGGAACGACCGGCGCGATGACGTGCCGGCGGATGTCGTCTTGGATCTGCTCCAGCGTGACGTCATCCGAGTGCTGCGTGGACACGACGATCGTGTCGACGCGAACCGGCTTGCCGTCGTCCGCATATTCGATCGTCACCTGCGTCTTGCCGTCCGGCCGCAAATAGCCGAGCGTGCCGTCCTTCCGCACTTCCGACAGGCGGCGGGACAGACGGTGCGCGAGCGCGATCGGAAGCGGCATATATTCCGGCGTTTCGTTGACGGCAAAACCGAACATGAGTCCCTGGTCGCCCGCGCCGATATTTTCGCTCTCGCTCGTCACGTCCTTGCCTTCCCGGCTTTCCAGCGCGGCGTTGACCCCTTGCGCGATATCGGCCGACTGCTCGTTCAGCGAAGTCAGCACGGCGCAAGTGCTGTAGTCGAATCCGTACTTCGCGCGGGTGTAGCCGATCTCCTTGATCGTCCGGCGAACGATGGCCGGAATGTCCACATAATCGGCGCGGCTGCTGATCTCCCCGATCACGAGCACGAGCCCGGTCGCGACCGACACTTCGCAGGCGACGCGCGCGTACGGATCGGCTTCCAGGAACGCGTCCAGCACCGCATCGGAGATCTGGTCGCAGATTTTGTCCGGATGGCCTTCCGTGACCGATTCCGATGTGAAGAGATGCCGTCCTCGAACCGACATGACTTCAACTCCTTCGTTTTACAAAAAATGAACCTTTTCCACTAGGAAAAGGTTGATAGACAGACCTTCTAACGAGTTATAATACCGGATTTGTCGAGGAGTGTCAATGGAATTCGGAACCGGCCGAGCGCTGGACGGGATCGAACTACAGCACCGTATTTTCCGCTTGCTGAATGAGCCTTTTCGTAATGTTGCCGCCGAGCGTTCCGGCTTCCCGGGCCGTAATGTTGCCCAAGTACGACCGGCGTCCCACCGCCTGCATGCCGCCCGCGGTGCCGAGCTCCGCCGCGAATTCCGTGTCGGCTGCGGCTCCGACAAGATCGCCCGCGAAAGACAGCCCCAGTTCCGAAGCAATCTCGAATTTCATCCGGTCGATGCTCTGCTGGCATTCCGGCACGAGCTTGCGGTTTCTTCGATTGGCCATATCCGCGCACCTCCTTCAGATGGCTCGGGATTAGTATGCGCCGTAGAGCCTTCGCGGAGGCGTATAACCTTATGGACGCAGGAACAAAATATGGGTTAACTGCGCAGAAAATCCCTCAGCGCTTCCCGCCAGGGGCGGAAAGGCGGGAAGCCGTTCGCGAGCGCGGCCTGGTGATCCAGCACCGAATACGCCGGGCGCGGCGCGGGACGGGGATAACGGTCGGTCGTGCACGGCCGGATGCTCGCGGCCTGTCCGGATTCCTCCATGATGGCGCAAGCGAAATCGTACCACGAGCAGCAGCCTGCGTTGGATGCGTGGAAAATGCCGTATTTTTCCGTTCGTACGAGCCGCAGCAGGAATGCCGCCAAATCTTTCGCATACGTCGGGGAGCCGATCTGGTCGCAGACGACCGCAATCTCGCGCTTCTCGTCCGCCAGCTTCAGCATCGTATGCACAAAATTGCCGCCGTACTTCCCGTACACCCACGAAGTCCGCACGATAAACCAGCGGTCCGACGCCGCACGAACGAGCCGCTCCCCTTCCAGCTTCGTCCGCCCGTACACCGTCTGCGGATTCGGCGCGTCCGTCTCGCGGTACGGCGTGCGCTGGGTCCCGTCAAAAACGTAATCGGTGCTCACATAGATGAACTTCGCTCCGGCCCGCGCCGCAGCAGCCGCCATATGGCCCGTTCCCGCCGCGTTGACGCGGTACGCCTCCTTCGGCTCCGCCTCGGCCCGGTCCACCGCCGTGTAGGCGGCGGCGTGGATCACCGCGTCCGGCCGCCAACCGGCCACCGCCTCCTCGCACCGGTGCGGGTCCGCCACGTCCAGCTCCGCGCGGCTGAGGCCGATCACCTCGGCACCTTCGGCCGGCAGACGCACGAGCTCCTGCCCGAGCTGCCCGCCCGCCCCGGTGACGAGAACGCGCAGCGGCCGCGCTTCTCCCGCGCCCGCCGTCAGCATCCCGGCCGCACCGCCTGCCGGTACGCGCCCGACCGCACCCGCTCCAGCCAGACCGGGTGCGTCCGGTACCACTCGATCGTGCGCCGGATTCCGCTCTCGTAGTCATACAGCGGCTGCCAGCCGAGTTCGCGGCGGATTTTGGACGCGTCGATGGCGTAGCGGCGGTCGTGCCCGGGCCGATCCTCCACGTGGCGGATGAGCGTCTCCGGCTTGCCGAGCTCGGCCAGTATCGTCTGCACCACTTCGAGGTTCGTCCGCTCGCCTCCGCCGCCGATATTGTACACTTCGCCCGGACGGCCCCGGTGCAGCACCAGGTCGATGCCGCGGCAATGATCCTCCACGTGCAGCCAGTCGCGGACGTGCAGCCCGTCGCCGTATACCGGCAGCGGCTCGCCGGCTTCCGCTCGCGCGATCATGAGCGGAATCAGCTTCTCCGGAAACTGGTGCGGGCCGTAATTGTTCGAGCACCGGGTAATGTTGACCGGGACGCCGTACGTCTCATAGTATGCCCGAACGAGCAGATCCGCTCCCGCCTTGCTGGCGGAATAGGGACTGTTCGGGGCCAGCGGCGAATTCTCCGTGAACGGCGCATCCTCCGGCCCCAGCGTCCCGTACACCTCGTCCGTCGACACTTGCACGAATTTGCGCACGCCGTATTTTTTCGCAAGTTCAAGCAGGGTTTGGGTCCCGAGCACGTTCGTGCTGACAAACACGTCCGGTTGCGCGATGCTGCGGTCCACATGGCTTTCCGCCGCCAGATGGACGATGGCGTCGACGCCCTCTGCAATCAGCGGCTCCATCGCCGCGGCGTCCCCCACGTCGGCCCGGACGAACCGATGCCCCGGGTGATCCCACACGTCCTCCAGATTATCCAGGTTGCCCGCGTAAGTCAGCCGATCGACGTTGACGATTTGATAATCGGGGTAAGTCCGCAGCAGGTGCCGAACGAGGTGGCTTCCGATAAAACCGGCTCCGCCCGTCACGATGATTTTCATAACGTTATCCCCTCCTGTCAGGAGAAGTTCAGCTCCGCGTCGGCGAGCCTGGGGTGGCGCGCGTCCTTGGCAGACAGCAGCGGCTCGGAAACGGGCCAGGGAATCCCCAGATCCGGGTCGTTCCACGCGATGCCCCGGTCATGTTCCGGCGAATAAAACTCATCCACTTTATACAACACTTCCGTCCCCGGTTCCAGCGTGCAGAACCCGTGCGCATACCCTTTCGGCACGAGCAGCTGATGCCGGTTCGCCGCGGACAGCTCGAAGCTTTCCCATTGTCCGAAGGTCGGCGACCCCTCGCGAATATCGACGACGACGTCGTAGATCGCGCCCTTCAGCACCCGGACGAGCTTTGTCTGCGCCTTCGGGCCCAGCTGATAGTGCAGCCCCCGCAGCACGCCGCGGCGGACCGACATGGAATGGTTGTCCTGCACGAACGCCATCGGGATGCCCGCTTCCGCGTATTTTCCGGCATGATAGCTTTCCATGAAAAATCCCCGCGCGTCCTCGTACACGTCCGGCACCACGATCTTGACGCCGGACAGCTTGCCGTGAATGATGTTCATGAGATCACCTGAAGCTATGTATATGCGGCACGCACGGCGCTGTCTTGGACATCGCGCCAAACATTTATGATCTTATGGAGACTTGTTGTTGAGGGGGCGGTGTGGGGAACACCGTAATAAGACTGGCGTGTTTCTGCGGAAAGGCCAGGTTGCCGAATTAATTTAAAGATCAGTGCTGAAATGCCGAGCCGACGCATACCGGACAGTCGCCCTTTTACAATATTCGCTGTCTCAATTCCCGAATCTCCGCTTCCTGCTCAATCGATCGCGTGGACAACAGTTCCAATATCCGTTCTTGCCGCTTCTGCCCTTCCAATACTGCATCCAGCTTGCTCCCGAGTTCGCGGCGCGTTTCATCGATCTTCCTGTCCATTTCGTCAAGCCTTTGCTCCACCCTATCGAGCCGCTGTTCCACGTTGACGAATCGTTGATCCGTGTCCCGTTTCATCTTATTCATTTCCGCATTCGTTGCTCCGACGCTCTGGATAAGTTGGACCAGCATGTCCTCCAACCGCTTATTATCGTTCATTCGGATCCTCCTTTTGCTCCGGCTTTGTCACCGGACTTGACCTGCAAGCTTCGTCAAAAGGATAAAAACTTCGGGCACAGCATCCGTCTAATGAAAAACGCCCATGCGATCCCTCCCCGTCGGTTTGTCGACCTCTATAATGGTCGCGCCCCTTCGGTGCTTCCGCATCGGCGCAATTTCATTATACCACAGCAAAAGTCTGAATTGGAGGCTTGTTCCGTTCGATCCGGCCCGGCTTCATCCTTGGAACGGTTCAATCCCTGTTGTTCCAGCTTCTCAATTGCGCATTCATCGATTCCGTCATCTGAAGAAGCTGCTCCAGCATGGCGATGATCCGATCGAGCCTGCTCCTGATTTGCAAGACTTCCTCCACTGACAAGCCGGTCACTTCCGCCGTAAATTCCACATCCATCCCCTTCCGCAACAGCTCAAAAGCGAGTCCTCTCTGACCTCTTTTTCAATCTCCGCTCTACTTTCCGCCCTTCCAATCTCAGTCCCTTCCGCGCGGCTGCCGTTCGTCGATGAAGCCTGGTCCCTCAATGCGCGGGCCCTCGCTTCGTCCAGCTCGCGGACAGATTCGTCGCCGCTCAGCAGCTCCAGCTTCTCTTCCGCCTGATCAATCGTCGGATCCATCGCCATCAGCTCCTGACGTGTATGAATTTCACAGCGGGTCCGAAGTCCGGGACTTTTCCGCGGCGATTCGCCGGACTTCCTCCACCGACAATCCGGTCACTTCCGCTGCGAATTCCACATCCATCCCCTTCTGCAGCAGCCGGAATGCAACTTCCGCCTTGCCCTCCGCCCTTCCTTCCTCACGGCTGCCGTTCATCGAAGAATTCCAGTCGCTCAATGCGCGGGCTCTCGCTTCGGCCAGCTCGCGGACGAATTCGTCGCCGCTCAGCAGCTCCAGCTTCTTCTCCGTCTTCTCAATCATCGGATCCATCGCCATCAGCTCCTTCAGTTCTTCTTCCGGCAGCTTCTCGTCCAGAAACATCAGCCACCGGTGCAGCGGGTCGCGCTTGTCTTTCGCCGCCCGCTCGAATTTCGGAAATTCGATGAAGTGTACCTCCAGCGCGTCCGTCAGCATCGCCCGATTCTCATGATCTTCGTAAAAATGAAACGTGCTGTGGAAACGCTCGAACTTGAACTGTTCAAAGTCCAGCAGGTTTATCGCGATCGTCTTCTTCAGTTTGGCATAATCCTCCCCGGACTTGATCGAGGACGCATAGAGTTTCGCCATATAAAAAAGCGTCCGCCTGACCATATTGTACCGGTTGACCATCTGCATCTCGATATTGACCTGTTCGCCGCTTGCGAGTTCCGCCCGGATATCGAGGCTGCCCGTCTTCTCGTCCAGGATCATCTTTCTGAGTTGTTTGTTCTCGATATTCTTAAGGTCCGCGATGGCTTCCTGACCGTTCTTCCGCAGAATGGCATTGAGCAGAGTAATGAGACTGTCTTTCGATTCCTTCTCGCCAAAAGGCGTCCAAATACGAAATCGTTCTTCGGCTTCAATCGATCAATCGCCAATGCTTCCACCCCCGTCGGTTCGTTGGCCCCAAAACAGCCACGCCTCATCGGTGCTTTCGCATCGGCGTAGTATGATTATATCACAACTTTGATTCAGATGGCCGGAAACAAAGAAACCCGTCATGAACGGTCTGGAAAGCATTGCGGTTCGGCTGCACGCCGTTTTGACTCCTGATCGGCACCCGATCGGACCGAATTCGCAAATTCCTGCATAACTGCAGGAATTCTCATGCAAATGGCGTTAAAACCATAGAATTCGCGAAAAAATACAGGAATTGGGTGAAAATTTGTCTTGAATCGGGTAAATTTTTAAAAATAACTGCATAATTGCAGGAATTTTGCGGAACATCCGAGACGACGAAAAAAAAGCCTGCAGATTTGCAGGTTTTTGTGCCGTGCGTTGGAGAATCATACAATCATGCCGATTGCTCAAGACTTCGGCGTCTTTGGGGTACATATAGGTGCGCAGCTTATAAATTCTGTATCGTCGAAAAAGCCGGGCATCTGCCGCCCGGCCATCAATGTATCCGTATGATTGCAGAAAACCTATTTCAATTGATACCCGCCGCGGACAAGGACCGTGAGGCCTTTCTGCTGCTTCGGGTCGGGTTCGACGCCGCGGCCGCCTCTCGGGAACAGGATCAGGTGATTTTTCTCCACCGGGCTTCCTGGGGCGATGTCCAAACCTGCGGTCATGTCGGACAAGCCGTTGGCGTCCGTGCTGTAGGCTACCGCCTTGCCCGCACGCACGATCAGTTCCCCGCCGTCTTCCACGAGAAGCTTCTTCCCCCATGGGACGTCGACCACTTCCAGCTTGGCGGAGGCGCTCCCGCCCGTCTGACCGAGATCATTCAGCTTCTGCTGGACAATCTCCGCCACTTTCTGATCAACGTAGCTCTTGGTCACGATCGGGTCATCGGCAGAGCCCGGCGTCGTCTGGCTTCCTTCGGCGTCACTGGTGGAATGAACGAGCCAAGTTCCGAGCCCCAGAATTGCTATCGTTAAGACGGTTATTTGAACAGTTTTCTTTTTCATTCGATCTGCGTTTCCTCCTGGAGAATGGACAATTAGTTTGAATTTGAGCTAGAACTGGTGTAGTACAAAGATTGCTTGCCAATCAGTTTTTTCTGACCTTGGAAGAGATCGTAAACGTTCAAGGTATAGACACCGTATCCTGTATCGTCCAAGGACGAATCGCTAAGAGAATAGCTATAACCATGCTGTCCTTCTGTCAACTCGGAAAAATCAATTTCCTTCTCCAGCATGTGCCCGCTTGAAGTATCCATAATTTGTAACAATACTTTATGATCGTAAGAATCTACTTGATAGTCCAAGTTACGAGTTAAATCGTAGTCCATGTTCACCATCAGTCCCCCACCGCCAGTAAGCCTTGCTTCAAAGCTGCGAATTGAGAAACTGTACGGGAAAAAGTCCATATTCAACAGTGTCGTGCTCGGCTCCGCTACGTCTGCCGGGATCCCCATCAAAATCCCATTTACATAGGAATTGCTTTCTTCTTTCGGTTCCGCGAGCTTGCTATCCTTGACGCCTTCCCCTATTAACAGTTTGAATTTGGACAGATCCGCAGTTCTCGGAACCGTTGCCCAGGCCGCAACGATTCCTTTTCCATTGGCCTGCACCGCTTGCTGCGGCTGACTAATCGTCGCCTTGTAATAGTCCCCGTTACCGGATGTGAAGTAACCGACCAGTTGAGGCAAATTGGACTGTCTAGTCCCAAGATTGTCGATTTCCACTTCAGTGTACAAGAGGTTCGAACCAGTGCCCGGATATACGTTTGTTTTACGAGTACGGATAGTTGATTCTTTGCCTTTAAAGGGAATATCATATCCGCTTTGAGCCGCAACTTCCGGAAGGGCATCTGAAGTGCTGGTCGTAACAAATTGAGCAACTTCACGATTTACCGTATCGCTTATTTTTTCTTGCAGACCGGCTTGGATGACGTTGTACTCGTTGTAATAAGGAACTTTGGTAATCAAATATCCGTTCACTTCAGAGTTTGGTGCCAAAGTCGTGACATTGTCTGCTAGTATAAATTGCGTATCAGCATCCGCAGCCTTGATACCGTCCAAAGAGATATAACCGGTCAAGTTTGGAACCGGAAGTGACTTTACAAAAGAATAGTTTTTGATTTTAAAATGCGCGACGAGAACGTCGTTGTCCGCCCACGGCAAACGTTGTACCGAATCCATCGTGACCAGATACGAGCCTGCCAGAGTGTCTATATAAGTGCTTTTCACCGTTTGGTTGGCGTTTAATTGATCCAACTTAAAGACTGCAATCGGAACCATTGTCGTATTTGTAGTACCTGACGACCCGTCCGACGTTCCTCCGCTAACTTGTTGTTCAATCAGCACTTGCGGTTTTTCTACGGTGATAGATGACGGAATCACCGCTTTCAGGCTGTAAGTCTTTTCCTGCATCGGATTCAAGGTAACCGTGTTATTATCCCCTTCGCCTGTTGGCATCGGAAACGCATACCCACCATCGGCAAACAGTTCGAAAGCGTATTGGGGCAAGGTTACACTTTTGCTGTCGCGGTTCGTTATGCTAATCGTAACACTAACGGTTCGATCCGAGTTATTTTCCAGCAAGGAAGCATATTTTACCTTTACGCCTACTTTTGTATTGTTCACGCTTATAATCCTTTCATCTTCCGTGCCGACCAGATTGTAGTCCGTAGTCGACTGAGGCAGTTGAAAGGTCGCAATCCCCAGATCCACTTTAGCCGTCTCATCTTGCTGTTCAATCTGCAGAACCCAATTTTTTGCCGTTGGATCGCTAGGAATATTGGCACCGAGATTGATCGTTTTTGTTTCCTTGGGCTGAATGCTGAGGTCTTGAGATGCGTCTGAAGTAAGCGGGTAACTGATTCCTTTGTCAGACCTTATAGAAAATTTATATTTGGGCGCGTTTAAAGTACGCGTTCCCGTGTTCTGCATTTGCAAAGAAATACTGAACAAATTCGAATTCTCCAGCTTGACGATGGCAAAGTTCTGGAGATTCATTCTGACAGGTACATCATTGACTTTCACCGTTTTATATTGGGTCGGTTTCACGTTTGGACTGAAGTTGGCCGGCACACTGACTTCACCTAGCTTCTTGGTGTAATCCGGCAAGGAAAAGTCCCATTTTACCAGTTCAAACTTCAAGTCCGTTAATTTCACGCTTTTATCCAATTTCGCATAAAATTTTAGTGTTACCGAGCTTTTCGGCAAGACTTGGGATTTGTCCTTATCTTCTGTCGCCAGAGAACTTGTGTACGTTTCCCCCGTCGTCTTAGACCTGACTCTAACCCAGTAATCCAGAAGCTGGATGGAAGTTTTGTCCCCATTATAAAGATTGATTGTGTATGTAAGAACATTGTAGTCATCTGCGATGCCTAGGTTAATGTCCGTCAACTGTGCATAGCTGTTGGTTGATATTTTCATTTTATTTTGAATTGGAAACACATAATTGGGGTTAACGGTTGCTGAAGTTGTTGTGTTGGGCTTGGTCGTCGCCGGTGGAGCGCTCTGCTTGCTTTCCGCCGCGCTTGCCACTGAACAGCTTGATGCCAGCAGCAATGCCGCAACCGAAAGTTGGATCACTCTTCTCATCTTGTTCCCTCCGTCACTGTATTGGCTACTCATTAAGACGTTTACGGATGTGTAAAAGTTTCGGTGTCGATGGGGTTATTTTAAGAGTAGCACGTTAATATGAACGTAGGGTGAACAGAGAATACAAAAAGAGACAGACAAATGTCTGTCTCTTTTTGCGCTACACAATCAGGATTTAACCCATTTAGTACCGTCAAATGTGAATGTTGCAGTGAATGCATCACCAGAGAAGTTTGTCAATCCAACTGCAGAATTGATTACAATCTTTTTACCGACAGTAGCGGGTGTCGTGGAAAGATCGAATGTAATTTTGCCGGTTGAAGGGTCATAATTTGCACTATCAAGCTTAGCAGTCGTTGCTTTATCAAAGCTCGGTGCGAGATCCGTCGGGTTAGTGATAGCAGACCCACCTTTGTAGAGCGGTTGATCCACTGTAATCACCAGTTTGTCTGCTGCGTTCTCCCCTGCAACTGTCGAAATGAGAGCCGACGGAGCAGTAGAACCAATCCGAACTTGGAATTCACCGCTAGCAGCTACTACATTTCCAGGCGTAGCAGCATCCTTCAGGAATCTCGGATTTACCACTTTTACAGAAAAGATTCCCGACTGAGGAGCATTGAAGTGAATTGTAGCTGTTTTGCCAGACGTAGTAACTTTAAACTCGTTCGGACCAATACCCGGTTTAAACTCGACCTTATTGATTACATCTTTGACATAGAAGTCAGTTGCAATCGTGGTCGTGTCCGGAGTAGTTACAGTTTGCAAAGCTTCGTTAAAGTTTACATACAACGCAGAACCATCAATAGCACTTGTCACAGAATCAATAGTTGCAGGAATAGCATCCGTTGCTTTAACACTGCCAACTTGCAGCGGAGCACCATACGAAGTAGATGTTCTGGCATTAGCATTAACTCCTACGAAAACATCATAATCAGTACCATTAACCGTGTACTTTGCATTTTCGTTCAACTTGTTACCATCTGAAAGGGTCAGATAAATTGTTTGACCATCGATAGATCCACCAAGCAAATTCAAAGTCTGACCATTGGCAGTAACTTTGAAATCAGCAAGATTGAACGTGTTCGCAAGCAAAGGAGTAGTTGCATGCAACTCAAGCTTATTGGTAGCTGTAGCTTTTGCCCCATCGATTCCTACAGTGATGGTGGAAGGATCGACAACCGATTCTTCTGCAATTCCACCCGTCAACGAATTTCCTGCTGCGTCTTTAACCGACAAGACACGCAACTTGTCAATAACAACGGTGTTCAAATCAAGGTCACCTTTAGCAACCGTGATAATAACCGTTTTCCCGTCGGCTTGAACGTTAAATCCAGTTCCATCCGGGAATTTGTTCCAAGAATTGTCGCTAGTTTTATGATAGAAGTACTTCGTGATGTCGACAGCAGATCCATCGCCACTTACAGCAACCGTCTTGTTGAAAGTTACATAGAACCGATTGTTGGCTTTATCAACTACGACGGCATTGGTATCTGCAAGTTTAAATGCTGCAACATCGGCTACAGTAAACTCATACGTATACGGAAGAATCGCATTTTTCAGTGTTGTAGTGTCAGTTACGCCAGAAATCGTAAGGGTGTATTTCTGGTTAGCTGTCAATTCTGTTCCCGTTCCCAACCCAAGCGTAACATACACTTTTTTCTTGTCGACGCTATCAACAACTGCAGTTTTGTAGTTACTTACTTCCGCACCAGTAGAATCTTTCACAACGTAGTTACCAGGTGTTTGTGCAGAAGCAACATCAACTACTTTGCTGAACTTAATCGTAAACTTGCTAGTTGCTGCATCAAAAGTCACATTCGTGACTTCAGGACGAGTTGTATCCAATACCGGGGTAACAAAAATTTTGGAATCAGTTGCAATTGTATTTCCAGAGTAATCCTGTGCCCCAGTTACATATACGTCAATAGCATAAGGAAGCGGGTTAAGCGTAAAGTTAAACGTATATGTGTCATCGGATACTTTGTCAATCGAAGATGCATATTTTTTGGTACCAGCTTGAATGTAGTAGACATTGCCTGCTACAAGGGTATCTTGGTCGATCGGCTCGCTGAATTTCAGCGTAACTTGCTCGAACGAAGCTTTAACGACCGAATCAATTGTAGGAGGCGTTGTATCCTCAACTACATTCACATCAAAGTCTTGAGACAAAGATTTCAATCCAAAGTAGTCCGGAACACCAGAGATGTTAATCTTGTGAGCCCCGTTAGAGAGTACGGAATAAGTTTTTACGAAAACAGTGTTGCTTCCATCAGCCTGAACAGAACCCACCAAACTGTTTCCATCAATTTTGAAGGAAGCGGAAGATGTAGCGGGAGTTACAGGCTCGCTGAATACGACTTTAATTGTTCTGTTACCCAGTGCGGTTGCACTCGTAACAGTCGGAATCGTCGAATCAACAGGCGTAAATTTCACATCAGTGGCATTGATGATTTTGTCGCCAGCTTTGATGTTAGAAACCGTCAATTTGTACTCAGTTTGGTTCGTAAGAGCGACATAATTCGGCGCCCCGCTATCCGAAACTGTAAGCGTTACAGTCGTTTTATCATCAGACAAAGCAGCACCAGTAATGGTGAGGGCAGCCGGACCACCGGAAATGGAGTAGTTAGACTCGTCAGTTGCAGAAACACTATCCACTTCGCCGTCGAACTTAACAACGATTTGCTTCAGGTTCGTTGCAGAAACGGAGTCTACTTTCGTAGCGTCCGTTACAACATAGGTAACTTTGACTTTGTACTCTTTGCCGTTGTGGGTAACCGTGATTTCGGTTTCCTTGTTCGGCTCGAGAGCAGTGTCGAGTTTTACCTTTTCAACGCTGCCGTCGGAGAAGGTCACTTCGACGTTGTTGGCGTCAACGACTTTGGCTTCCTTAACCGTCGGGCCTTGCAGAGCCTTCCAAGCCGGGTAAGCGACGTCGATAGCTTGAGCACGCGTAGCATCAGCAGTGTAATCGCTGAATTGCGTAGCGGAGATCAGGCCAGCGTCGATGGCGGCTTGGATGTACGGGCCAGCCCAGTCGTCGGAACCGGCAACTTTCGCGCCGTCAACCGGCTTCAGACCAGCCAGCAGAGCGGCAACCTTGATCACTTCTTCGATGCGGACGTTGGCTTTCGGAGCGAACTTGCCGTCGCCCATCCCGTTAACGAGACCGGCTTTGACAGCGGCTTCGATAGCGCCGGAAGCCCAGTGCCCTTTCGTGTCGGAGAAGGAGTTGCCTTCAACCGGCTGCAGACCGCCGATTTCAACGGCAATCGTCACGAATTCGGCGCGAGTCAGTTTGTCCGCGAGACGCGGATTGCCATCCGGATTGCCTTTCAATACTTTGGCATCCAGGAGCTCTTGGTATTTCTGATCGCTAGTCAGCGTAGGAGCCGCTTGCGCCGCCGGCGCTTGTTGCCCTTGGTCTTGCGTCGCTTGCGTGTTATCGGCAGCGAACGCAGCGGAGGCAAACATGCCGAATACCAGAGCGATGGCTACGAGAAGAGACAAACTTTTCTTCATAACCTTTTTTTCTCCTCCTTGATAAGTTCTGCGATAAGTAGATGGTTTGGAAGATTGGTAGCTCGTTTCTCTCATCGGTGTTTCACCCCCTTCCCGGAGTTGAGCATTGTCTATGAATTGATGTCTGCAATCATGTCAACTGAAGGAATAACATGTCGCAGAAACTCGTAAACAGAAGAATAAAAAACATGCGGAAAACAGGCAAGGAAAATCATGCCACTTCAACATTATACAATGGCATAAACCTAGCGTAAAGAACATTTTCCTTAAACTTTGCCTGTAAATCCAATGTACTCGGGACCTTGCCGATTGCACATCTTCTTAAACGCACGTCGCGATAAAAAGTTGCGTGTCGGAATTCTTTTTTATCGATTTTTTTTCGAATCGGGATGCCCATTCTTTTCTTATGTACCGGCGCCGGATCGTCCGTTACCAAGCGCTATTCCAGTATAGCTTGGCCGACCGGGTTCGTCACTAAATAGTTTTTTCCTGCCCAGCCATATCCGCGCAAGAAGGCCGCGCTAGACAAGGCCTGTCCTCCGTTTGGAAGACAGGCCCCGACGCGTTAACTCAAGTTTTTCGGGAAGATCTTCGTGCTTTTCTGCAGCAGCTTCACGGCAATTTTCCCCGCTTCGGCCCGCGTCAAATTGGCTTTCGGATTGAAGTTGAACAGCGGCTTCGTCTGCCCTGCAACCGTATAGGGCGAACCCGACATGATGCCCGCCTTGGTGACTGCATCCACGGCCGGCCGGGCGTAGTATTGAATGCTGCCCGAATCGGCATAAGATTTGGCCAGAGAATTTAACAGCTTGTCGTCGTTGACGGCCAGCTTCAGCTCGAGCGCTCTGGCGATCATCGTCGCCGCCTCTTCCCGGGTGATGCGCATATCGGCGCCGAAGAACCCGTCGCTCAATCCCGTAACGATCCCCGCTCTCGCCGCGGTTTCAATATGCTCGTAGTCCCATGTCGCCGACCTAGCTCCCGGCACGACATCGCTGAACGATTGGTTATCGTCGTAATCGAGCGGGATATTCAAGCCTTTGACGAGCAGCGTGGCGAATTCTCCGCGGGTCGTCTGGTCGTCCGCGCCGAACTCGTCGAATCTCAAATTGTTCATAATTCCTTTCGAATACAGCCCGTTCAGAATGTTTCTCGCCCACGGATGATTGGTGATGTCAGGATATCCGTACTTCAGCTTCATCACTTTGTAGTAGCCGAATTCGTCGAACGGAACGGAGATCGTATGATTCTTCGTATCCACCTCGCCGCCGATGTTTTCCCACACGCCTTTGTCCGTATAACGGAACACCGTCACCGTATAGGAGACATCCTCGACCACATTGTCGTCATACGACAACGTCAGCGTCCCCCGGTTGGAAGGAACGACCTTGCGCTGAAGCGGCAGGCTCACGGGGTCCGCGAACATTCTGACGTTGTTGCCTTCCACGAAGTACGGCGGTTCGCCGTTGGTAGCCGGAGCATAGGTGGCCGAACCTTTGTCTCCGTCTTCGCCCACGCCGCCGCTGATCCAGTAAATCGGCGAGATCCGCGTGAAATGATCCGTATTCACGGTGCTGTTGAACTGAATCACGAGATAATCCGGAATCGTGATCGTGGTCGAACCTCCGTTGCTTCTCGAATCCGGATCGCGGTTGATGATGTTTCCGTAGTCGTTTCTTCTTTCCACCACGCCGTCCGTCGGGTCGGCGATTCCGAACAGCAACTGGGTGTCGGGATAGAACTTGGTCACTCCCGCCGCCGTCGGAATGGCGGATTTCAGCACCGTGCCTTTCGGAAACGTCAGCTGAATCTTCTTGTTGAAAATGCTCATTTTACTGGACAGCTTGTCCATATATTGCGAGTCCACTTGGACCGCGTCTGTATAGAAAACGTTGACGGTATCGCTGATGTTGCCGGTCGGACGGTTGATCTGAATCTTGATGGCCGTCGATTTCCCCGGCTTCAAGCCGACATAGTCGTACACGAAACGATCGCTTGCATCCGTGCGCTTGGTCGCCGGCTTGCCGCCGATCAGCACGCCGGTGGCGCCCTCCGCTTCGATATCGAAACGGACGAAATTTTTGTTGACGACGATGTTATTTCCCACCGTAGGCTGCGGAGCCAGTATCCGATAGGGCGACAATTCGCGGTCGATCTCCAGGCGCTGGGACGTTCTGGCGCCCGTCGAATTGATCAGTTCCAGCGTATAGACGTGAGCCCCCGGGGCGTCGAACACCAGGTTGCGGACGCGCAGAATAAAGTCGTTTTCGTCCCCCGCCCAGTCAAAATCGTAGGATCGCCCGTCAATGGTGTTGGTCGTGCCTGTGCCTACTTTGCTCCCTGTATCAGATGCCGAGGGAATGGGAAAGCCGGATATGAGCGGCTGCGAGCCGAAATTGAGGTTCAACTTGCTGGCGCCGCTGCCGCGCAGCACGAGATCGTAAGTTTTCTGGCTTGTTACATATTTGTCGTCCTTGAATATAAATTCCGGCGTCAAGGCGAAAATTCCGGCGATCTGCTCCTGAGAAAACGGCGGCGCTGTAAAATCGACCCTGTTCCCCGATGTCGGAACGAGCGACGGCTGGAAGCGGTCGATCGTCGACACGTTGTCGTCGATAATGTAGATGCGCAGTTCGTTGCTTACATCGCGTTTGTTTCCGGCGGCGTCCTCCGAAGTGCCGGTAAACAGGATCCGGTTCTCGCCATAGACGATCGGTCCTTCCGGCTTGATCGGCAGCGTCAGCGTAAAGCCTTTAAGCGCGCTGTCAGCGTCCAGTTTATATTCGGGTACCGACTGATCGAGCGCCAAGCCGTTTACAAAATATTGGACGTTGCCCAAATTTTCAAACCCGATGTACTGGCCCTTTACCTCCAGGACCGGATTTGAATCGGTTTTGGAGTTAATGTGAATGGACTGGCCGTCGAACAGATTGGAGATATAGATGTACGTCTTGGAAACATAGGAAATATTGGCCGTATACGTCGACTCCGGCGAACCGGAGTAGAAGAAATTGACTCTCTGCTGACCGTTGGAGAAACCTTTGACCTGATAAACACGCTCCGTGCCGTCTGAGGCAAGTCCCGTTGCATCGGTCACGTCATCAATGGTCAGGTTGGTCGTGCCCAGCGGCAAATAAACGCCTTTCAGCTCGTCGGACGAGTCCGGCGCCTTGTCCGATTGGACCAGTACGTAGAAATCGCCGTTTGCAACCTCCGCGCCGTTCAAAGGCACTTTGGTCATGGCGCTTACATCCTTGTTGGAACCGCCGTAAGCGGGCAGGTAATACATATTCGTGATTCTGACCCGGCCCGGCAAGTACTGGAATTTCATGCTTTTCGAGATCGAATACTGCGGATCGGGGCCAGCCGGATCGTAAGTGACGGTCAGGTCGATCGTCTGTAATCCTTCCGTACTCGAATAAGCCAAATTCGGGATCGTAAAGGTGACGAGCCGATATTTGGGCGTCACGCCGTCGCTGCCGGGGAACACGATCTCGCTCACGTTGTTTCCGGTAGGATCGACCGTTGCGGTGGCCGGCGTTCCTCCGTTTACTTTCGTCGTGAAGGTGGCATTGCCGGCATTGCCGAAGGGATCATCGCTGTAGGCGAGCAGCAGCTGCACGGTCAGATCGCCGGATGTGGCGCTCTCCGTAATGGTCGGAACGTTGTCCAGCAGCGGATAGGTCGCCGAAGTCGATCCGTCCGTTACGGTAAAATCGAGTTTCGTGAACGGATTGTCGGGATTGAAATAGTAAACGAAACGCGTAAAATTCACCGAGTCGGAACCGTTCTGCAGCGAGAGGGAGAGCGTGTTCAGACCGGGCGAAAGTTGCAGCGCGGGTGTAAAGAACGTTCCGTCTTCGAGCAGGGAAGTCAGAACCGGCGCGCGCCCGTTGACGCCCACGGTCACTTTGGTCACATTTTTGGCCACGCCTTGAAGCGTAATGGTCTCGCTCTGGACCGCCACCTGGGAACCTTCGTTCAACACGATGGGAGTTGACGTTCCTCCGGCAATTTTCAGACTTTGCAGGTAAGGAACCCGGTCATACAAAACATAGAACGTGTCGGAACGCTCGACCGTTCCTTGCAGACCGGTGAACGTAATCCGGTTGAACCCCGGAAACAACGTCAGGTTGTTGGCGACGAACCGGTTGGACGAACCGCTCTCGGCCACAACCGGGGCGGTCGTAAAATGCGTGTCGTCCGCCACCCAGGTTCCGTCCGAACTGGCATTCAACTGCTCGACCTTGACGCTCATCGTCTCTTTGGTCACATAGGCAAATGTGCCGGTGATCGTCAAAGTGCCCTGGTTGGTCAAGTACACGTTGTCTCTTGAAATGATGGTGCCTGAATTGTCGGTGGTCAACAACGCCGTATTGCGAAGTTCGGTTATATCGGGTATGAAATAGGTTGCTGCGCCGGCTGCATTCGTCCGCTGAACCCATCCGGCGGGCAGCAGCGAAACGAAGAGCGCGGCCAAGGTCAGCCATATTAACGCCCGCTTTCTGAACTGCATAGATGAATCTCTCCTTTTTCACAAATCTGTAAGCCTGGGCATAGGGATATAGTATGTATCGGCAATAAAGAACCCGCAATTTAGCGACATTAGTCCTAGATTAATTAAATTAAAAGAGCGACGGCATGCCGTAAACATGCCATCGCCCGATAGCAACGCCTCACAACGCTATTGAATTCTTCAACTTGTTCCGACAATCCGCTCAGGTCTTCTTCCGCAAAATGGGTGAAAAATCCAATTGAAGTAACATTGGATTCTGTCCAGCAGAAATCCCCGATAACGCCATGCAGCGTACCCGATCGGCGCAAAACGCTGGATGTTTTCCAACATTCCCGCGCTATTATCCGGCGTTGGGCCCCGTCTATTGGACAAAATCCAGCGGCCGCAGCCGGTGGCGGGAGCTTGTCGGGAGGCAACCCCAGGGGAGCGGACAGTTTGCGGGGGCGGAGGGCACGCGGCAGGCGCAAAAAGCCCCCGGCAAGCCGGCTCGCGTGGAGCGGCTCGTGCGGGGGCGCGGGTGGCGGTTACTTCGTCCGGGTCTCCGGCTGCATTTTCGTGCGCAGGCGGTGCAGCAGGCTGAGCAGCGGCCGGCGGCGGCGCGTGCGGTCGACGATACCGATGAGCTCGGCGCCGATCTGCAGCAGAAACAGCAGCACGCAGATGACGACGAACGTCACCCAGTTGGCGCTGCCCGTATTGGAGAGGGCCGACTGCACGACGGCGCAGGCGCCGAAAAATCCGGCGATCGCGTAGATGATCAGCACCGTCTGACGGTGGCTGAAGCCGAGCTGCTGCAGGCAGTGGTGCAAGTGCCCTTTGTCTGGGGCGAAGATCGGCTTCTTGTTCACCCAGCGGCGAACGATCGCGAAGAACGTGTCGGACAGCGGCACGCCGATAATGAGGAGCGGCGTCACGAACGACACGATCGTGATCTGCTTGAAGCCGAGCATCGACAGCGTCGCCAGCGCGAATCCGAGGAAAAGAGCGCCGGAGTCGCCCATGAAAATTTTCGCCGGGTGGAAGTTGTACCGCAGGAAGCCGATCACGCTGCCGAGCAGCACCGTGCACAGCAGGACGACCGATTCGGACCCCATGATCGCGCCCATCACCAGGATGGCGGCGATGGCGATGCCGGATACGCCGGCGGCCAGGCCGTCCAGACCGTCGATCAGGTTGATCGCGTTCGTCACCCCGACGATCCAGAAGATCGTCAGCGGGATGCTGATCCAGTCCCCGATCTCCTGCATCGGCGAGCCGAACGGGATGTTGACCAGGTCGATGCGGATATGGAAACCGAACACCACGATGCACGCCGCGGCAATCTGCACGACGAACTTCAGCCTGGCCGGCAAGTCGAACCGGTCGTCCAGCGCGCCGAGCAGCACGATGAGTGTGCCGCCGGTCAGCAGCGCATAGATCAGATGGCGGTCGTGCACGCTGAGCATGCTTTCGGAAATGAACGGAAGAATGAGCAATAAGATTGCGGTAAAAGAAGCATAGATCGCCAGTCCGCCCAGCCGGGGCATGATGGTGGTGTGTACTTTGCGATGGTTCGGAACGTCGACGGCTCCGACGCGCACGGCGAATTTTTTGACCAGCGGCGTCAGCAGGAGCGCCAGCGCGAGCGCGGCGGCGAATCCGCCGAAGCCCATTCCGAGCAAGCCCATTGTCGGCATCTGCAACTCCCCTTTAATGTACCGGAGAAGATTATACTGCCGTCCCGCGATTTTCAACAAGGCATTTATCCCGGCGATTTGCGGGATTTTCACGCATTTTCAACATTTTCACGAATCTTTTACGAAGGTTCGGTCGGTTTCAATACGTTTGCGCCGTCTCGGATCACTTTGAGCGCAAAACGGGGAAGCACCAGCATCCGCCCGAAACGGGACGGCTCCTGAATAAGGCGGTACAGCCATTCCAGCCGCAGCTTGCGGAAGAGCGCCGGGGCTCTTTTTAACTTGCCCGAGATGACGTCAAAACTTCCGCCCACCCCCATCATGACGGTGGCTCCCAATTGTTTTTCGTACTTGGCGATCCATGGCTCCTGGGTCGACATCGAACGGGCGACGAACAAGAGATCGGGCGCCAGCTCGCGAATGCGCGCCACGACGGCCTCGTCCTCCGCCTCCGTGAAAAAGCCGTTGCGGCAGCCGACGAAACGGACGCCCGGATATTGCCGGACGAGCTTCTCGTATGCCGCGCGAACGACTTCGTCGGTGGAACCGAGCAGATAAGCGCTCCAGCCCCGGCGGTCCCCCTCCCGCAGCAGTTCGTGCATCAAGTCGATGCCCGCGACGCGCTCCTTGACCGGCTGGCCGACGCGCGCGGCCGCCCAGACGGCGCCGACGCCGTCCGGCACGATCAGGTCGGCCGTCGCCAGCACCCGCATGAATTCCGGCCGGGCCAGCCCTTCCATGAGCATGATCGGATTGCCCGTCACGACGCGCTGCGGGGTGCGGGAGGCGATTTTGTCCGCCAGATAGGCGACGGTCTCCTTCATGTCCATGCGGGAAAAGGGAACGCCGTACAGGGAGACGCTCGGATACGGCCTCTGCGATTGCGATTGCGATTCCGGTTGGGATGGTCCGTTAGCCATTTCGGATCACCTGCTTGTGTTGTTAGCGCCGATCCAGCAAATGTTCGATAATGCGCTGCGCCGGGCGCTTCGCCTCTTCCCGCAGCCTGGCGATCGCCGGCGCGCGGCTTCGCCGCCAGCCGTGCGGGTCGTCCAGGCGGCGGATCGCCTCCGCCGCGAACGCCGCCGGATCCAGCGACTCCGTCGTGCCGACGGGCCGCTCGCCTATGCGGGCGAGAAATCGGTCGATTTTCGGGTCGTACGACAGGCCGAGCATCGGCACTTCCTGTCCCGCGGCGTAGATGAGGGCGTGCAGCCGCATGCCGACCAGGAGGTCGCAGCGGCCGACTTCCGCCAGCATCGCCCGCGGGTCCTCGTGCGCGGGGGCCAGCTCCGCCGCGTCGGCCGCCGCGCCCGCAAGCCGTTCCATCACGAAGCGCGAAGCATCCTCGTCCGCTCCGTGATGGAACGGCAGCAGCCGCAGCCGGACGGGGCGGCGCGCGGCCAGCGCGTTCAGCGCGGCGGCCAGGCGCGCCAGGTCGGCGCGGTCGCCGCGCCAGAAGCGCGCGGACACGCCGACGAGCGGCGGCGCCGCAGCCGCGCGAGACTGCGCCGCCGCCGGCGGCAGCGGCGCAAGGCCCATCACCGGGTCGGGCACGACCTCGACCCGGGGGGCGCCGAACTGCCGCAGCAGTTCGGCGGATTCGGCGTCGCGCACGGACGCGTACGCCGCCTGGTTGAACGCCCGCGCGATCGGCGGGCGGAACCACTTGCGCCGCACCGGCCCGATGCCCTGCGCGTACACGAACACCGGTTTGCGGCACCAACGCGCCATTTTCATGATGCCTAAATAATACGGAATCGATCCGATTCCGGTTGCATCCTGCAGCAGGCTGCCGCCGCCGCTGATCAGCCCGTCGCTTGCGGCAAGCGCCCGGCGCACCTCGCCCGGCTTCATGCGCGGCACCGCGCGCACGCCGTACTGGCGCTCCGTCCACGCCGGGTCGCCGGACAGCACGACCGGCTCCACCGCCGCTCCCCGGCGCGCCGCCTCTTCTTCCAGCGCGGCCAGAATGCTGGCCAGCACCGCTTCGTCGCCGCTGTTGCGGAAGCCGTAGTAGCCCGACAGCACCAGGCGCAGCGGCCGGCGCCGGCCGCCGGCCGAACGGGTTTCCTCGCCGTTCATCGCCGCCTCGCCTCCCCGCCTTACCTGGCCGTCCGCGGCCGGGACCGCCGCCAGACCGTTTCGCCGATCTGCCAGACGGCGACGCCGACCAGGCCAATGATCAGCCCGAGGACCAGGCCGAGCAGAATGCGGGCGACGGAAAGCAGCAGCGGCGTATGCAGATGCGCGAACGTATCGACCATCGACAGCTGGCCGATCGTCGCGAAGATCAGCAGGAAGCGCGGCCAGCGGTAGCGCAGCGACAGGAACAGCGCGACGAGCAGGAGCGGATGCGCCATCAGAAACTCTTTGAACCGCGGGCGCACGCCGAACGTGTTTTCCAGCGTGTTGCGCAGCATCAGCTCGAACCCGGAAGCTTGTCCGCTGTTGCCGGTGCGCGTCAGGTAGTAGTAGCCGGCGCCCGCCAGCACGACGCCGATGACGATCCACAGCAGCGTAACCGGCTGAGCCAGCAGCCGCTTCAGGTTGCTCCACACCGTGCCGCCGGGCGCATACAGGAAAAAGTACGCCGCGACCAGCGCCACCGGCGCCAGGTGCAGCAGGCTGACGCCACGGAATTGCTGCAGCACGAGGCTGTACGTGATATGGTTGAGCAGCGCGGCCACGAGCGGCACCGCCGCCACGGACAGCACCGCCGCGCGCGCGTACAGCCCGATCGCCCGCGCCAGGCGCAGGCCTGCCGGCACCGTGCGGCCGACGACCGCCTCCGGCTGGCGCAGGCGGCGGATCAGCAGCGCCACCGACAGCGTCGGCGAAGCGATCGCCGCAAACAGGGCGAGCGCTTGCGTCAGCATGCCGGATTGCGTCGCGACCACCCCGGCGCCGCCGATGACGCCGAGCGCGGTCACCGGCGTCAGCCAGGACGGCAGGAACAGGCCGACCGCCAGCGCCGTCAGCGCCACCGCGCCGGCGACGGCCAGCGCGCGCCACAGCGCTTCAAACGGCGCATGGTGCACGGCGAACGCCTGCGCTTCGCCGACCGTAAAGCCGAAATGCTTCCAGCCCTGCACGACGCCGCTTGTTCCGGTGTCCGGATCGCCCTTCAGCGCCTTGACGATCGTGTCGAGCGGCTCGACCACCTTGCCTTTGACCGGATCTTTCGACGCCGACGCGTTCAGGAAAATGAACCGGATATTCCGGTCCTTTACCGCCAGCAGCAGCCGGTCCGCCAGCACATCCGGATCCAGCCTGGCCATCTCCGCCTCGCTGACCGGATGCGCGCGGACGACGTTGTAGTCCAGCAGCTTGGCCAGCGTCCCCTGGCCTTTCTGCGGCACTTTCAAGTTCTCGAACAGCGCGATGCCGATGCCTCTCGCCTTGAGCTGCGCGGCGAAGCGGCTCAGGCTCTTCGACTCGGCCTGATCGGCATAGCCCGTCACGGCGTCGCCGTCGAACACGACCCGGGTGACCCCCAGCGACTTGAACGAATCGAGCCACCGGTTCATCTCTTCTTCGTTGAACGGCTCGATCCGGTCGGACAAGCGAGGCACGACGAGGAACCCGGCGTCCTTCAGCGCCTGCATCTCCACCGGGCTCGGCTGCATCGGACGCAAGCTGGCGTCGTCCGGCCCCATGCCGATGCGCAGGCCGCTGCGCCCGTCCGCCGACCAGTCGGTGACGTCGGCCCCGGCGTTGCGGAAAGCCGTCTCGATGATCGGCCGGTAGACGGACGCGTGCTCGGGGTTCAGAAACAGCACGTAGGTGCCGTTGTCCCCCGGCTGCTTCGCCTTGCCCTGCAGCAGCGCGGCGCCCGAAGCGTCGTATACGGCGATCTCTTGGGCCCATACCAATTCTTCCAGCGTGCTCTCGTATACGACCATCGCATTGACGCCGGCCTCTTTAAGCTGCGCCAGGCGGTCGGCCAGGTAGCTTTGCGGGTCGGCCTGCGTCGAAGCCACCTGCAGCAGGTCGCGGTAGTCCACCGCCACTTCGACCTGGTCCGCGGAACGCTCGGTCTGCACGCGCGCGGCCAGCACCGGCAGCGAGCCGAGCACTCCGGCCAACACGACCCACCACAACCCTTTCGCCAGCAGGCGGTTCAACTTGTCCAGCCAATGGGGCACAACCAACACTCCTCGTATAGTATTTTTCGAAGGCAGTTGTAAGCCTCATTTCCAGCCCCCTCGGGGGCTGGAGGCCGCCTTCGGAATTTTCAGCTTGCCCTTTGAAAATTGGTAATCAGGGACTGGACTTTCCGGCA